>OLNW01000003.1_pt1 | contig 347109 bp, 369 predicted proteins | sample 1672121 | NCBI WGS metagenome assembly OLNW01 (sample SAMEA3136648, study PRJEB25190) | human gut metagenome
CACGGCAACAGATATTAGTATACTAGCTTTTTCTGATTCGTCAAATTTTCTTTTTCATTCGGTTTATTCCCGGTTCACCAGGGACCGTTGTAATAAAAGCAAACTCGCTTACTCTTTCTTTTGTTTTTTCTTTCCGCAGGAATTGTTTTTTAAAGAATAGATAGTTCGGATTATCTCTATTTCTGCTGGCAAAAAAGATAAAACTTTTTCTATTTTCTTTTTCAAAATAAAAACAGACCCTAAGGTCTGTTAAAAGATTGGCTGCTATTTGCCTAATATAGATAGACGCTTACTTCAGTTCACTAACGATTTTCTCTAAGCATTCCTTGGCTTCTTCTGGCAGCGGCGTCTTTGGATGCTCACCGTTGTACATGTTCAGCCAGTCCAGCCGGTCCTGCATCCAGGCTCTGAGATTCTGCTTGTATTCCAGGTCAACCGAATAGTCAGCAAGCGGCATGTAGCTGACTCCGGCAAAATCGCCAAAGGCCTGCCACTGGTCAGTATCATCCACCAGCTTTTCAATGATCTCTAAAGTCAGTTCCTTAGGAATGTTTTTCCCGCAGAAGGCATCCGTGTTTAAAACGTAGCATTCCGCTCCCCGCTTGGTAAAAAGCTCCTTGAAGTCGCCATAGTCGCCCCCAACTGGGTAAGCTCTGAAGGGATCAGCAAATGGTTCGATGCCCAAAGTGTTCATGTCAAAACCCTTTGGCAGGTTCTCAGCTGACGTCCGCTTGGTGGCTAAAGTCAAGCCCAGGGTTGTAGCCAAAACCAGATCAGTCACCTTCAATACCGGCGGCAAAGAGTTGTCCTTCATGATCCAGAAGAGGGCTGTGATCGGATTTTCTTCCACATCAACCCGGTTGGCTGAAGTATACCGGCTCTTGATCACCCGCCCGTTATTGTTCCGGAGGTCTTCCGTAACCAAAACATTCCGCCCTGCTTCATCCAGGGTAACCGCGCAGTTCATCACAGTCGTGTAGTACTTGGTCTCGTGGTGACCGGCTGGATAGTCGTGAGTCTTGTCAAAGTAGGCCGGCTCCAAGGCTACCGAGCTGCCGTCTTCTCTTGAAATAATATAGGCGTCGTCGTGCAAAACAGTAATATCATACTTGCCGTCATGGTCAGCGTGGTTCAAGGTTGACTTGCCTGAGCCCGACAAGCCGTAAAAGGCAAATACCTTGTCTTTCTTGTCTTCAAAGTGGAAGGCTTGCTCGCCCCCGTGGCAGGCTGCATAGCCGTGCCGGTGGGCCAGGGCCCAGGCCAAGGTCAAGGTCAAGGTTCCCTTCTTCAGCTCACCAAAGTAGAGCAGGCCAAACACCGCGGCGCAGTTGTGCGGAGCGTCAAAAATTGCCAGTCCGTTTGGATAAGCCGGATCTGTCACGTTCGGATCAAAGTAGAAGTACAAGTCCCCTTCATCATAAAGCTTGGATTTCCCGTACATCTCAGCCGCCTTTTCATCAAAAAAGCGGAAGTTGAGCATGTAGCTGAGCAGGTTGAAGGCCTGGTCCTCCTGTAGCATCAAGTGGGCCTTTAAGCTAAAGGACGCGTCCAGCCCAACCAGTACCGTCGTCTTCAAATACTTCTGCTCATGGCCGGCATAAATGTCTTCATACAAACTGTTGGTTAAAGCAGCCGCGTCTTCCTCTGGATCATCGACAAAGTGCCGGGCTGATGCCGTCCGGCCCAAAATCTTGCCGTGGTTGTAAACCAATTGCTTGGCCCCGACCGGCAGACCAAAATCACTGGTGTGCAGGATCGGCAGGTCAGTCTCAATTACTCCAGGCTGGCGCTTGGCCAGTTCATATGCTTCCGCTACACTCTTGACTTCATGGACATTGTTGCCGTAAAAAGCTGATTCAATAGTCGCCCGGACCCGGCTGAACTTGCTGTTCGCCTTGACCAGTTCACTCTGCTGATAGCGTTCCCGTGTACTCATGATCTCTTCCTTTCATCATCACATCAATTATCATAAAGCGATTTCAATCGTTTTCCTTTATGACAGCCCAGGCATGTGAAAGAGTGAACTTTAATTTGCTGATTTTTGGTAAAAAAAGACAGCAGCCTGAGAGCTGCTGCCTAAAATAGTATTCTTTTGTAACTTGTTCTTTTCAGCTTAGTTTTCGCCGCGCACGAACTTGCTTGCTTGAATACCAGCTTGCCGGCCAAAGACTACAGTTTCAGCAACTGAGTTACCGCCGATCCGGTTGTTGCCGTGCAGGCCCCCGGAAACTTCACCAGCGGCGTAGAGGCCTTCAATCACCTTGTCGTCCTTGCCCAAAACCTGGGTTTCAGGGTTGATGTGCAGACCACCCATCGTGTAGTGGATGGCTGGGTGAATGTGGATAGCAAAGTACGGCGCAACTGAAATGTCGCGGTCCATCCCGGTAGTCCGGCCAAAGGCTTGGTCGTCTTGGCCCTTGACTGCTTCGTTCCAGCTGGCAACAGTTGCTTCAAGACCAGCAGCGTCAACGCCGATCTTGCCAGCCAGTTCTTCCAAAGTAGCACCATGTTCTACCAGGCCGATGTGGTCGTAAAATTCAACTGCCTTAACGTGGTCACGGACGCCTTGGTCAAAGATGAGGTAGGCACCGTCTTCATTCAAGCCAGTGATGGCTGCTGAAACAACCTTCCGGGTGTCCAGTTCGTTGATGAAACGCTGGCCGGCCTTGTTGACCAAAATAGCGCCTTCGCCCCGGACAGCTTCCCCGATCAAGAAAGTCTTTTCACCATCAGTTTGCGCGGTTGGGTGAACTTGGATGAAGTCCATTTGCACCAATTCTGCCCCTGCTTCTTCACCCAGGATCAGGCCGTCACCAGTAGCGCCGGCTTGGTTGGTCGTCTTGTAGCCTTCCAGGTCTGGCCGGTACTTCTTGATGATTTCCTTAGAAGCGCCGAAACCACCAGTTGCCAGGATAACAGCCTTGGCCATAACTTTCCGGCGGCCGTCTGGGCCAACGATGTCGATGCCAGTTACCTTGCCCTTTTCGTCTTGCAAAACCTTAACAACCTTGGTCTTGTTGAAGACTGGAATCCGGGCTGCTTCAATGCTCTTCAAAAGGCCAGTGATCAAGTAACCGCCAACTGGCGCCATAGATGCTGGCCGGTGGGCCCGCTTCTTGCTCATCCCCCCGGTAATCGTCAAGTCATCCAGCTCAACGCCATATTGCTTCAGCCAGTCGATTGCCAAAGCAGCGTGGTCAACGAAGTAGCTCAGCATTGCTTCATCGTTCAAGTTGCCGCCGCCCTTAAGGGTTTCCTGGTAAAAGTCTGCCTTGTTGTCGATGATGCCATGCTTGAATTGAACCAGGGATTCAGCCGCGTTCATCCCTGATGAAGCCTTGCTGGTGTTCCCGCCCAAAACTTCGTTCTTTTCAAAAACAGCCACGCTGGCGCCGAGTTCATGTGCCTGCAAGGCAGCAGACAAACCGGTACCACCGGCCCCGATAACTACCAAGTCGTAGCTTGGGTTGACTAAATCGATTGGACTGGACTTAAATTCGTATTTCGCCATGATAGTTCCTCTACTCAATTATTTATTACTTACCTCCACATTATAAACCATTTTTTAACTTTTTAAAATTGAAAAGGCTATTTTTCAAAAATGTAAATTCTTTTCTTACTTTCAAAAATTTCTTACCGGTGCTGGTGGTTCAGCTTCTTGGCCAGGAAGTCGCCAACCACTTGCACGATAAAGATCATGATGACGACCAGGACAGTGGCCAGGAAGGTCACGTCGTTAGCGAAGTCGCGGTAGCCGTACTGGATGGCGGTCGTACCCAGACCACCGGCCCCAACGGCCCCGGCCATGGCAGTCAAGCCGATCAAACTGATGATGGAGACAGTTGACACCCGGATGATTTCTGACCGCGTTTCCTTGAGGTAGACGTCAAAAATAATGTCCCAGTTGCTTGCGCCCAAGCTCTGTGCTGCTTCAACCTTGCCCGGATCCAAGCTTTCCAAAGCGACCTGGACCTGGCGGGCATAAAATGGGAAGATCCCTAAAGTCAGCGGGACCAAGGCAGCCGTGTCCCCGATTTCCGTCCCGACAATCAAGCGGGTCAAAGGTGAAATGAAGGCCAAAAGGATAATGAAAGGGATAGCCCGCAAAATGGAAATCAGCTTGTCGCAGAAGTTGAACCAGAACTTGTTTTCCAAGATCCCACCTGGCTCGGTCAAAACCAGGATGACCCCGAAGAAGAGGCCCAGGACCCCGCCGAAGATTGACGGCCAGAAGGTCATGTAGATGATCTGCAGAACGGAGGTGCCCCACCCGGTGTCCCCGGTCCAGCCCAAGTTGTAAATATTCGGGAAGTTCTGCGCGATCCAGTGTACCAAACCATTAATCATAAGCGGTTACCTCTTTCGTCTAATTCCGTTACCGTGACACCCTCATCGCTTAAGAACTTCAAGGTTGCCTTTTGCTTGTCAGCATCCCCCTTGACCATGACCAACAGGGTCCCGACCGGTTCGTCAGCCAGGACTTCCACATTGCCGTAGAGCATCGAAGCTTCCACGCCGACTTCCCGGTAAAGCTCGATGATGATTGACTTGGCCACATTGTTCAAGCTGTAGACCAGCTGGTAGAGGGCTTCGTTTTCAGCCAGGCTGATGTTGAGGCTCTTCAAGGTGTCAACTACAGCCAAAGAACCGCCGACGAATTTCTGGGTCAATTCAGCCTTTGGCGCCAGGAAGACATCCCGCAAGTTGCCGTTTTCGACAACCCGGCCGTTTTCCATGACCGCCACCTTATTGGCGATCTTCTTGACCGCGGCCATTTCGTGGGTGATCAAAACGATGGTCAAGCCCAGTTCCCGGTTCAGTTTCTTCAACAGGTCCAGGATCTGGATAGTCGTCTGCGGATCCAGGGCACTGGTTGCTTCGTCTGACAAAAGGATTTCCGGATCGTTAGCCAGGGCCCGGGCGATCGCCACCCGCTGCTGCTGGCCGCCGGAGAGCTGGGCCGGGTAGGCATTGGCTTTGTCTTCCAGGTCAACCAGCTTCAGAAGCTTGTGGCATTTTTCTTCCAGCTCATCGTCAGACAGGTCTGAGTGCTTGAGGGCAAAGGCAATATTTTCAATAACGGTCGTTTCATTAAGCAGGTTGAACTGCTGGAAAATCATCCCGATCTTCCGGCGGCGGGCCTGCAGGTCCTTGCCGCTGATCACCTGTTTGCCGTCTTTGACAAAGTCAACACCCCCAACCACGACGTCTCCGGCCGTTGGCTTTTGCAAAAGGTTGATGGTTCTGACCAGGGTTGATTTCCCGGCCCCGGAAAAGCCGACGATCCCGTAGATGTCGCCTTTTTCGATGTGCAAAGTCACATCCTGCACGGCCTGCACATCGGCAGCCTTTTTCCGCTTAAAAGTCACACTGACGTGGTCCAGTTGAACAATGCTCATATGATCAAAGCTTCTTTCTAGGTTAAGTTAAAAATCTTAGAACTTGGCGTCCCAAGCCGCAACTTGCTTGATGCCGTAGTACTTCTTGTACAGCTGCTTGGTCTTTTCAGTCTGGTAAGCCTTAACGACTTCCTTGTAAGCCTTCTTGTTCTTGTCCTTCTTGCGGGCAACGATGACGTTGATCCATTGGTATGAGTCCTTGTTGATTGGTTCAACGTAGATGGTTTGCTTGTCGCCCAGGCCGGCTGGGTTAGCGTAGTCGTTGTTGACAACAGCAGCGTCAACCGACTTCAGAACTCTGGCAGCTTGTTCAGTCGCAACTTCCTTGATCTTGAAGTTCTTCGGGTTGTTCTTGATGTCAGCAACTGAGTACAGCTTGGTAGCGCTGGTCCCCTTCAGGGTGATCAGGCCGGCGTTCTTCAGAACCAGAAGCGCCCGGGCTTCGTTGGTCGTGTCGTTTGGAATGGCGATCGTTGCCCCCTTAGGCAGGGACTTCAGTGACTTGTACTTCAGTGAGTAAAGGCGGATTGGAGCGATGTAGGTCTTGCCGATGGCAACCAGGTTGCTCTTGTTGGCCTTGTTCCAGTTGTTGAGGAAGTTGTAGTGCTGGAAGGCGTTAAGGTCCAGGTCCCCTGACTTCAAGGCGCTGTTTGGCTGGTTGTAGTCAGAGAAGTTCTTGGTCTTGACAATGATACCATACTTCTTCTTGGCAGTTGCCGCCACACTCTTCCAGATAGCCCGTTCAGCCTTGGTTGCCCCGACAGTCCCGACGGTTACCGTCACCGTCTTGGCGCTTTGCTGGCTGCCCTTCTTGCCAAAGGAGAAGAAGGCGATAACGGCAAGGACCACAACGGCCACGATAGCGATAATAATGTTTCTTTGTTTCTTTTTTCTCATGATTAATACCTCCAGAAACACAGCAGCAATCCCGAAAAAGCGGCAGTCAAATTCGAACAGAAAAGAAAAAGCGCCCGTCCTTGATAAAGGACGAGCGCTCGTGGTACCACCTTTAGTTCATTCATTACTTGCGTAATAAATCTCACCAGCTGTCTCTGATAAATAGAAACAGCTTGCTTGTTTAACGAGAGCAACCCCGGTAGCGGCTAAATATCACCGCGGCATATCATTCCAAGCACATGTTCACCGGAACTCTCCTGGCGGCTTTCACCATCTGCCGCCTCTCTGTAAAGGATCGTCACCCGACTACTCTGCTTTTCGAGATAACTTTTCTTAACTTGATGCTCCAAATTTATCATTATTTTTTAAGCAAGTCAAGCCTTTTTCTAAAAAATGTTAAAGCTCGTCCCGGTCCTTGCCATAAGCGGCTAAAAGGTCCCGCAGCTTGGCGTCTTTCCCCTTCTCCGTCAGCACGTTGCTGACTTCTTTGATTCCGTCGCAGATCCGCGACATGATTCTGAAGAGGGTCATGCCGGCAAAGAAAAGGACGACAACCGTGAAGACAGCCCGGCCTGACAAAGGACTCAGCTTGAAGAAGCCAGGGATGAAGATGATTGACAAGATGATGCAGACCACCGACAGGGCCAAAACGCCCAGCTTGTACTTGTTAAGTGGCCGGGAGATCCAGAAGAGGACCATCAAGCCCACCAGGACCAGGAGAGCTGTTGACGCGGTAGCGACTTCATTGTCCCCGATATTGGTAAACTTGTTGGTCAAGACCAGGATGCTGACGGCCAGCCAGTCGGTAATCCCGCCTGGAATCGACTTGGTCAGGACATTGACCGTGAAATTGCCCCGAATCCGGGAATGGTTCTTTTCCAGGGCCAAAAGGAAGGACGGCAGCCCGATCGTAAAGCTGGAGATCAAGGTGATCTGGGCCGGCTTGATCGGGTAGTTGATCGTCAAGATCAAGGAAAAGACCGCAATCAGCAAGGAGAAGATGTTTTTGACTAAAAAGAGGCCAGCTGAGCGTTCAATATTGTTGACCACCTGCCGGCCTTCATTGACCACCTGGGGCATTTTGGCAAAGTTTGAGTCCAGCAAGACCACTTGGGAAGCCTGAACAGCCGCGCTGTTGCCTGAAGCCATGGCAATGCTGCAATCAGCTTCCTTCATGGCCAGGATGTCGTTAACCCCGTCCCCGGTCATGGCCACGGTCTTCCCGATCTTCTGCAGGGCCTGGACGAATTCTTTCTTCTGCTCCGGCTTAACCCGGCCAAAGACATTGTATTCAGCCATGGCCTGCTCATATTCGCCTGGCTTGATCGTCTGGGCATCGATGTACTTCTCTGCCCCGGCAATCCCGGCCTGGCCGGCCACCCGGGAAACGGTGACCGGGTTGTCCCCGGAAATAACCTTGATTTCCACCCCTTGCTTGGCAAAGTATGCAAAAGTCTCCTTGGCCTCTTTCCGGATCGGATTGGACAAAAGGACGTAGCCCAGGACTTCGACCTCCTGGGTCAGGCGCTCTTTTTCATCTGCCAGTTCTGCCGGATACTTGGCAAAGGCCAGGACCCGGTAGCCTTCTTCCGGGTAGCGAGCAAATTCTTCCTGGCAGGCTTTCAGCTGCGAGCGCAGGATCATTTCCGGCGCCCCCAGCAAAAGGGTGTAGCCTGCAAAAACCGCCCCGCTGTACTTGTTGACTGAGGTAAAAGGGATAATCCTTTTGGCATTGACCAGGGGCTGGTCCTGGCCAAACTTCTGGCTCAAGGCTTCAGCGGTGATATTGTCGACAGGCATGTTGGAAACGTAGGCGGCAAGCCGGTCTTCCAAATCATTTCCCGGGTAATTTTTGGCCGGGACGACTTTTTCCACCGCCATCTTCGGCTCAGTAATCGTCCCTGTCTTATCAACGCAGAGGACATTGACCCGGGCCAGGGTTTCCACGCTCTTCATGTCGTGCAGCATGACCTGGTTGCGGGCCAGGCGCATGGCGGCCAGGGCCAGGGCAACCGTTGTCAGCAGGTAGAGCCCTTCCGGGATCATGCCGATAATGGCTGCTTCCATGGAACTGATGGATTCAGCAAAAGACCGGTGGTTGAGGAAGTAGGCCTGGGCAAAAAGGGCTAGCCCCATTGGAATAATGATGATGCCAACCCACTTGATCAAGCGGTTGATGGCCCGGATCATCTTTGACTCTTCTCCCCCGCCCATGGCCTTGGCTTCCGCCGTCAATTTTGCGATGTAGGATTCGCTGCCCACCTTGACCAGCTGGGCCATGACTTCGCCGGAAACGACGAAAGAACCGGATAAGAGCTCGTCGCCAACTTCCTTGGCAATTTCATCGCTTTCCCCGGTTAAAAGGGATTCATTTACCCGGACGCCGCCGTCGACCACCTTGGCGTCGGCCGGGATCTGGTCACCAGCTTTCAAAAGGACTAGGTCTCCTTCAACCAGCTGGTCGATTGGCACCTTCCGCCTTTTTCCGCCTCTCAGGGCTAAAAGCTTGGTCTGGTTTAAGACCTGCAACTTGCTTAAAACAGATTTTGCCCGGATTTCCTGGACGATCCCCACGATCGTGTTCAAAATGATCACCGGCAAAAAGGTCAAATCCCGGATATCCCCGGCAATCAAAAGCAGGATGGTCAAAACTAGGAAGATCAAGTTGAAGTAGGTAAAGGTGTTTTCAACGATGATCTGCCGGTTGGTCTTGAACTCATCATCAATGGTGGTGTTGACCTTGCCGGCCGCGCTTTTCTGCGCGACCTCCTCCTCGGTCAAGCCCGTCTCCAAATTTGTTTTCATAACACTCACATCTCACTTTTCACTGCTTGACTGCTATTTTTTACGCAGGTAAGTCTCAAAGACATAGTCATACTTATTCTTGCCGTCTGCCCGGTGGGCTTCACTCTTTACCAGGGCAAAAGCCGCCCAGTCAAGGTTTGGCATGTAGGTGTCAGCGGAAAAAATTCCCTTGATCCGGGTCACTTCCAGCTTGTCAACCTGGTCAGCCAGCAGGGCAAAGAGGCTGGAGCCGCCAATAACGCAGACTTCCCCCGCCTGCTCCTTCAGCCAGGCGGAAACTTCTTCTTCGCTTTTCAGCTGCAGAACCCCAGCTGGCAGGTCTAATTTCCTGGTGGAAAGGACGACATGCTGCCGGCCAGGCAACAGGCCCGGCAAGGACTCAAAAGTCTTTCTTCCCATCAGCATGGGGTGGCCCATGGTTTTTGCCTTAAAATGGGCTAAATCTGCCGGCAGGTGCCAGGGCAGGCGGCCCTGGTAGCCAATGGCGCCTTTTTCATCTTCTGCCCAAACGTAGCTAAGCATTTCTTCACCCTTTCTAAACGGCAACCGGGGCCTTGATTGTAGACCCGTGCTGGTAGTTGACCAATTTAATATCAGCCATTTCAAAATCAGCTACTTTTTTCTTCCCTGGATTCAGCCACAAAGTTGGCGCGTCAAACGGCTTTCTTTTCAGCTGCTCTTCCACTTGGGCAAAGTGGTTCTTGTAAATGTGGGCATCCCCAATAGTATGCACAAACTCGCCCACTTCCAGGCCGGTCTCCCGGGCAATCAAGGACAAGAGCAAAGAGTAGCTGGCAATGTTGAAGGGCACGCCTAAGAACATGTCGCCTGAGCGCTGGTAAAGCTGCAAGCTGAGCTTGCCGTCAGCCACGTAAAACTGGAAGAGGACATGGCACGGCGGCAGGGCGCTGGAAGGAACGTCTTCCGGGTTCCATGCCGTTACGATCAAGCGGCGGGAGTCGGGATTGGTCTTGATCTGCTCAATCACGTCCGCGATCTGGTCGATAAAGCCGCCGTCCCGCTTACCCCAGTGCCGCCACTGGGCCCCATAGACATCGCCCAGGTTGCCGTATTTTTGGGCAAAAGCTTCATCATCCAAAATCCGCTGGCAGAACTTTTGCATTTCTTCGTCATAGACTGCCTTAAACCCTGGGTCCTTTTGACTCCTAAGGCCAAAATCAGTCATGTCCGGGCCCTGGTATTCCGGGCTGGTCACCCAATTTTTAAAGGCCCATTCGTCCCAAATGTGGTTTTTATGTTCAAGCAAGAAACGGATGTTGGTGTCCCCCCGCAAGAACCACAAAAGCTCGCTCTTGATCAGGCCGAAAGGCACCCTCTTGGTCGTCAAGATCGGGAAGCCCTGGCTTAAGTCAAAGCGCATCTGGGCCCCAAAGAGGCTTCTGGTCCCCGTCCCGGTCCGGTCATTTTTGTCATTGCCTTCCGTCATGATCTTTTTCAGTAAATCTAAATATGCTTGGTCTTGATTTGCCATTTCCTTGTCCTTTGCAAAAACTTTTTACTTCAGTTCACCTTAAGTCTAACAGATTTTTTTACCGGGTGTTAATCTTTACAAAAAGCTTAACAGATGGAAAAAGCCCCGGCAGGATTAGCCTGCCAGGGCTTGTCTATGTTCTTCATTTTTCGCTTTATTTTACTGCTTTTTCGCTAATTCACCTTGAAAAAGGCCTTTTTTCCCGGACAGGGTCCGCTCGATATCGGTCATGCTCTGGAGGAACATATTCTTGACCGCCATCTTGGTATAGTAGGCAGAGTGCGGGGACATGACCACGTTTGGCAGGTTGATCAGCTCCGTGTACTCGTCCGGCAGGGAACCCACATCCTCAAACTTGCAGCCGAAGATTTTTTCTTCCCCTTCCAAAACGTCCAGGGCGGCCCCGCCGATTTCATGGTACTTCAAGGCCACGATCAAGGCCGCGGTATCGACCAGTTCGCCTCTTGACTGGTTGACCAGGATCACGTCGTCCTTCATCTTGGCAAATTCATTGGCGCTGAACATGCCCTTGTTTTCCGGAGTCAGCGGAATGTGCACCTGGACGATGTCGCTTTCCTTGATCAAGGTCTCAAAATCGACGAAGTCCAAAAAGGGCTCTAAAGAAGCATTGTAAACCGGGTCATAGCCGATAACTCTGGCCCCCAGGGCATGGTACATTTCCGCCGCAGCTGCCCCGATCCGGCCCAGGCCGACGATGCCGACCGTCTGGTTGAAGATCTCATCGCTCATCAGTTCCGTTGGCCGGGTGAAGTCTCCCCGCCGCATCTTCCGGTGGTAGTAACCCCACTTGCGCAAGAGGTACATCTTTTTTCTCCTCAATAACTAACAAATTTCGTCAAACATCTTCTCGTTTATGCTGATTCTGGTATCCTAGGTTAAAAGCCTCATGCTTTTTATATATTATGGCAAAAAATTAAAAGATGGCTAGAGCATTTTCTAGATATCGCATTTTTTAACACTCCTGTAATTTTTAACTAAAAAGCCAGAAAAAGGCAAAAAGCTTGATAAAGAAATAGAAGCAGAAATAATAGAAAGGACAAAATCCATGAATGAAGATAATGGTTCCCGCTATATCCAGCCACATGACAGCCTGGAGGCCATGGAACTGATCCAAAAACTCTTCAACCAGTACCGGCGGGCTCCCTTGACTCCCGAACTTCTTGCCTACCACCAGAACCTAATCGAACGCCTGGAAGGCGACATCCACCAGGCGGCTGAAGCAGAAGGCCAGGCCAAAAGAGTCCAGGAACTGGACCGGATGATCAAGCTGATGAAGGACTGGACCGCCATCCGCCTCTCTGGCCGGCCCTTTAACGCCAAAATGCGCCACTTCCGCTTCCTGCCAGAGGGCGGCCAGGTCAAATTCAAGCGGCATCCCCACAAAATCAAGGCCAGCTCCAGCCACCGGGCCAGCCGGCATTAAAAAAACGAGACTAAGCGGTCTCGTTTTTATTTGCATATCTTAAATTTGCTAACTACCAGCTACTTAATGTAGGCGTACTTGTAGCTCCACTGGGTACCAGCATTGTTGTGGATGATCCCCTTGACCTTGCTGTTTTGCAGGTAGGCGGTCGTCTGCTGGTAGATCGGGCTGACTGCCTGGTCGGCGTTGGCCACTTGGGCTGCCTTGACCAGGTCCTGCCAGCGCTTGTTAACGTCGTTGGCATCAGTCGTCAAAGCCTTCTTGATCAAGCTGTTGTATTCCGCATTGTTCCACTTGCCGTAGTTGTAGGAAGTTCCCTTCTGCAAGATCTGCATGAAGGTCATCGGGTCGCTGAAGTCCCCGCCCCAGCCGGAAACGTAGATGTCAAAGTCCCCGCTTAAAGCCTTGGTGTGAGCGTTCTTGTTTGGAATGGAGTTAACCTTCACGTTGATGCCGGACAAAACCTTAGTCCATTGGGACTGCAGGTACTGGGTCAGAGCGTCGGCGTTGGTGCTCTCGTTTGAAGCCAGCAAGGTCAGGTTCAGTTTCTTTAAGCCCAGTTCCTTCAACCCGGTCTTCCAGTACTTTTCAGCCAGCTTTTCATTGTAGTCAACGGTATTAGCCACCTTTTGCTCCTTGGCAAAGTCTTCCTTGTTAGCCGGGTCATAGGCCAGACCAGAAGCCACGAAGCCAGTTGGCACGCTTGACCCGTCACCGAAGACCTTGCTGGTCAGAATCTTCCGGTCAAGTGACAGAGACAGAGCCAGGCGGATGTTCTTGTTGTTCAAAGCCTTCTTAACCGTCGCGTCCTTGGCCTGGAAGTTGTAGGCCAAGAAGGCAACGTAGGAGTATGGGTAGGTCTTGAAGTCCTTGTTCTTCTTCAGCTGCTTAACCTGTTCACTGGACAGTGGGGTGAGGTCCAGCTTGCCCTGCTGGTAGAGCTGGTAGCCGGTGTTGGTAGTCTTAACGACCTGGTAGCTGATCTTGCTCAACTTGACTGCCTGCTTGTCCCAGTACTGGTTGTTTTTGACAAAAGACCAAGTATCATTGGTCCCCTTCCAGCCGGTGATCTTAAATGGGCCGGAGTAAAGCATGTACTTGGAGCTGGTCGCGTACTTCTTGCCCGTCTTCTTGATAAAGGCTTCGTTTTGCGGCCCAAAGAGCGGGTAAGCCATCAAAACCTTGAAGTAGGCAATCGGCCGGTTGAGCTTAACTTGCACGGTTTCCTGGTTCAAAGCCTTGATGCCCAGGCTGGACGGAGACTTCTTGCCGGCAATAATTTCATCGGCGTTCTTGATGCCGGAGAAAATGTAGGCGTAAGGCGAAGCAGTCTTGGGGTTGATCGTCCGCCGCCAGGAGTAGACGAAGTCCTGGGCGGTAATCTTTTCCCCGTTGGACCACTTGGCGTTAGACCGCAGCTTGAAGGTCCAGGTCTTGCCGTCCTTGGATACAGTGCCGGACTTGGCTAAGCCGGCGGCTGGCTGCCCGTTCTTGCCCAAACGGTAGAAGCTTTCAAAAACGTTCCCCGTCTGCCCGTAGCCGGTCGCCTTACTGATGTCGATCGTATCCAGCGGAGCAGTCGCGCTGAGCTTTAAAACCTGCTTGTCCTTACTTGCTGAGCTTGAGCTCTGCTGACTGCCGCAAGCGGCCAGCAGGAAGGCGGCACTGACGCTAACGGCGGCAAGGGTGAATTTCTTGATCTTTTGCATTTTTTCCTCCTTAGACAAAAAAGCAGCTGCTCCCTAAAGGAAACAGCTGCTTCATTTGCCGCTAAGCTAACAATTACTTGGCAAATCACTTGGTCTGAGCTAAATCCAGTTTAGGCAACACAAAACAGTCGTATGACATAAGTGACATACAACAAACGCACATAGTTTGGTTTTCTTGCATTGCAAACATGATTTAGCTCCTTTCTCAATTTGATTTAATTTAATCTTACAGACTCACTTACTATAAGTCAACTATTTTATATAACTTTTTCCTAATCCTTAATTGTCAAGAAGTCAAGCAGATCCCGGCGGGGAGCCTGGTAGCCGTTGATGTACTCATCTTTGCCATAGCCCAGGCCGATTCCCATGGCCAGAGTCTGGTCTTCTGGAATCCCCATAATTTTCCGGACACTGGCCGGGTATTTGACCAATTCATAGGCCGGCATGCTGTCAATTCCCTTGGCCTTGGCGGCAAGCGCCAGAGTCTGGGCAAAGGCTCCCAGATCATAGACTGACCAAAGATTGGACCGCTTGGGAATAGTTAAATAGGCAATCGCCGGGGCATAGTAGAGATTTTTCTGCAAAATATTAGTCCTAAGGTCCAGCAATTCCGGCGTGTTCAGATATTCCTGGCTGGCCTGGTTGTGCCGGGCCATGTTTTCTCTTGGATAAGGATCCCAGTCCTCCCGGTGCCAAGTCTCCCAGTCTGGGGATGACGCCGTCCCTGCTTCAGCCAAAGCCAGGTGGCGGGCATGGATCTTTTTGGCTGTTTCCCCCATAGCCAGATAAACCCGCCAGGGCTGGGAATCTACCCAAGACGGAGCCAGGCCGGCCAAGCGGATTACTTCTTCCAGGTCTGCCCGGCTGGGCTCCTTGCCTTGGTCAAAATAGCGCGTGCTGTGGCGGCTCTTAATTGTATCAATCGCGTCAGTCATTTTACACCTCTCTTGAAGCTGCTTTCTTTTGCTAGTTTTTGCTAAGTATAGTTCAAAATTGACTGAATAGCAAAAATATCGTTATAATTGACTCAAAAGCAGAACTTTTATTTCAATGGAAAGCAGGATATGGACAAATGGGTTTAACCTTTAAAAGACAAGACGACTTAGACAAGCTCTTCGACAAATTCGCCAGCGTTCCCGACCCGAAGAAAGCCGCTTCTGGCAAGGGCAAGGAAAAGGAAGACGACAAAGCTGCCGGCAAAGAGGCAAAGTAAGCCGCTTGTTGGCGGCTTTTTATATTTTATAGAAGTCGCTAAATTTTCCGGTATATCTGCCCATCCCTGCCCTATTTAGGCTAAAAAGAGCTTGTAAGCATTTGCAATTATTTTCTTTAAGGATGTGAGCATCTTGGACAACAGCAATTTGCTGACCTACCTGGAATGGCGCGGCGACATTCCCTTGGAAAAGTCTCCTTTCAACGAAATCGACGCTTTAGTCTTAGCAATTTTTTCTTATCTTAACCTGGAAAAGTACATCCCTTCCGGCAACAAAGAAGTGACAGTTAGCGAAATCGCCGAGAAATACTTCGCCTCTTCCTTCACCGGCCTGGACGCCAGCCAGTACCAGGAGCTCTTCCACTTGATGAGCGAAGCCGACCGCTTTAAGGATGCCCGCTTGTCCCACTTCAACACCGTTTTGACTGACCAGTGCCAGTTCAGCGCCTTGAAAATCATCCTTGAAGACGGCACCCACTATGTGGCCTTTAGAGGGACCGACGATACCCTGGTTGGCTGGCGGGAAGACTTTGAGATTTCTTTTAAAGAAACCAAGGCCCAGATCTTAGGTGCCCGCTACCTCAAGGACCTCCTGGCCGGCGACTCAGCTGACTACATCCTGGGCGGCCACTCAAAGGGGGGCAACCTGGCTGAATACGCCGCCTTGAATCTCCCAGAAGACTACCGGGCCCGGATCAAGGCCGTCTACACCTTTGACAGCCCCGGCCTGGCCAGCGAAGCCGGAGTCGACTACAACGAGGACTTTTTGCAAAGGGTCCTCCGCCGCTACGTACCCGACTTTTCGATTATCGGCCGCCTCTTTGAACCAAGAGAGGTCGACCCGGTCATCGTCTACTCAACCAATGGCAATATCGCCCAGCACGATACCTATTCCTGGCAGATCAAAGGCAGCCATTTCGTGACCCGCAAGCGGCCCAATCCTGAGTCCCGGGTCTACAACCAGCTGATCAACCAATGGATCGGGTCAGCCAGCCTGGAAGAGCGAGAAGCCCTGACCCAGGACCTCTTTGATGCCCTGGCGGCTAGCGGCTCGAGCAAGATCAACCAGCTGGCCAAGAACGGCTTCGGGGGCTTCGGGGCCATCCTTTTGTCGGTGACTAACTCCTCAAGGCGGACCAAATTCATTTTGGGCAATCTCTTTTCCTCGATCTGGCAGTTGATCAAGAACCAGCAGATCGGAGCGGCCTTGTTCAGCCGGGACACCATGGCCGGCTGGCTCCTGGTTCTGCTCGGCATCATCAGTCTGACAGCACCTAACTATGCCTTCAAGGCCTTCGGGGTGCTAGCTGCTGTCGGGGGATCATTTTCAGCGTCAGCCATATCCTCACGGTCTCAGTTTCAGCCTTTAAACCGCAGCAGAAACGCTTCTTCCTAATTACCTACCTGGTCTTGTTCGCGGTCTCTATAGCCCTTTTATCGAGCAACCAGCTCCTGGTCTTTTTGGCTCACTACTTCCTGCTCTTTTACGCCTATGGCCGCAGCCACAAGATTATCTTAAGGCGGCAGACCGGGGTCTTCCGCATGATCATCACCGGGGCGGAAGCCGTTATTTCTTTTGCCCTGGGAATCATCGTGATCATCAACCCAGAATACTTCAACCACCAGTCGATCATCGAAATCGGGATCCTCTTGATCATCTACGGAGCCTTCAAGCTGGTGGCTGAGCTCTTCAACCACCGGCCGCAAATGCCGAAAAAGCACCGGTAAACGCAAAATGCCCAAAGGAAAATCCTTTGAGCATTTTTGTTTTGTCTGCTATTCTTCGTACAATCTGGCTTGGATCCAGTCCTTGACCTGGTCAACGTTCAGCTTAGTCACTGATGAAAATGGCAGGAAAGTCACATTGTCCTTATTCAAGTTCAAGTGCTTTCTGAAGGCTGCTTCAGTCTTGTTAAAAGCATTCTTCTTGATCTTGTCCATCTTCGTGGCCACTAGTAAAATCGGCAGGTTGAGATACTGGGCATAGTCATACATGGCAATGTCGTCGACGGTTGGTTCGTGGCGGCCGTCGATCATCAGGATCAAGCCCTTGAGGTAGGCCCGGGTTTCCAGGTAATCCTGGATCATTTCCCCGAACTCTTCCCTCTGCTTCTTGGAGACCTTGGCATAGCCGTAGCCCGGCACATCGACCAGGTAAAAGTCAGCTTGGTCGCTGTCCACCCGGTAGAAGTTCAAGGTCTGGGTCTTGCCCGGCGACGAGGAGGTCCGGGCCAGGTTCTTTCTTTGCAAAAGGGTGTTGATGAAGCTGGACTTGCCCACGTTTGACCGGCCAGCCAGGGCGATTTCATCCAGGCCGCCTTCGGGGTACTGGCTGGCTTTAACCGCGCTGACGGAAAATTCTGATTGGTTAATGATCATCGACAACCTCTTCCAGTTCGCGGCGGACCACCTTTGGCTCGCCCATCCCGGTAATTGTTTCCGGCGTGATGATGATCTTGCTGATGTCGCTTTCGCTCGGCGTCCGGTACATGATGTCCATCATGGCATTTTCAATGATGGTTCTAAGGCCTCTGGCTCCCATCTTCCGTTCAATAGCCAGGTCAGCAATCTGCTTGACGGCGGCAGGTTCAAATTCCAGGTCAACCCCGTCAAGGGAAAGCAGCTTCTGGTATTGCTTGATCAAGGCATTCTTTGGTTCAGTCAAGATCCGGACCAAATCAGCACTGTCCAGCCGGTCCAAGGTAGTGATAATCGGAATCCGGCCAATGAATTCAGGGATCAAGCCAAACTTGACCAAGTCCCCGGTCGTCAAGAAACGGTTCCAGTTGTCATCGTCAACCTTGCCAGATTCTTGTTCTGCCCCAAAACCGATGGTCTTCTTGCCCAGCCGGTTCTTAACGATTTCTTCGATACCGTCAAAAGCCCCGCCGACAATGAATAGGATGTTGGTGGTGTCCATCCGGATCATTTCCTGCTGCGGGTGCTTGCGGCCGCCCTGCGGCGGAATAGAAGCAATGGTCCCTTCCAGGATCTTCAAAAGGGCCTGCTGGACCCCTTCACCGGACACGTCCCGGGTAATCGACACATTCTCTGACTTCTTGGAGATCTTGTCAATTTCGTCGATATAAATGATCCCCCGCTGGGCTCTCTCCAAGTCGTAATCGGCATTCTGGAGCAGCTTAAGCAGGATATTCTCGACGTCTTCACCGACATAACCGGCTTCAGTCAAAGTAGTTGCGTCCGCGATCGCGAACGGCACGTTCAAAATCCTTGCCAAAGTCTGAGCCAGGTAGGTCTTGCCGGACCCAGTTGGCCCGATCAAGGCAATATTTGACTTCTGCAATTCGGTTGAAGAATCAACATCAATTTGACTGATCCGCTTGTAGTGATTGTAAACCGCTACGGACAGAACCCGCTTGGCCCGGTCCTGGCCAATCACGTACTGGTCCAGTTCTTCTTTAATTTGCATTGGCTTGGGAAGCTCGCGCGTTTCCTTCAGTGAATCCAGACGCAGCTCATCATCAATGATCCGCTTGGCGAGTTCAATGTCCTCGTTGCAGATGTATACGCCGTTGCCGGCAATCATTTTCTTTACTTGGCTGGCAGACTTGCCGCAGAATGAGCATTTCACTTCTTCTGGATCTGTAAACTTAGTAGCCATGTATTCCCTCCTCTATTTGCTAAAGACTAGATTAGCATAAATACGGGCAACTTGCGCGAAATTAGCCTTGTATTTTTCATCAGCCTTGGCAAAAGAAAACCCCAAAAGGGGCAGTTGCCACTTCTGGGGGATTCAGTCTATAGACTGGCGATTACTTGTCTTCTTCGCTGCCTTCTTCAAGCTTAGCCTTAGCTACTTGCTTAGCGCTGTCAGTGATCAAGTCCATTGCCTTGCGGACGTTGATGTCATGAGCCAACATTTCGTCGCTCAAAGCGTTGCGAACTGCCTTTTCGCTCATGTTGTAGTTGTCAGCCAGGTCCTTGATTTCAGCGTCGATTTCTTCCTTGCTTGCTTCGAAGCCTTCCTTGGCAACGATTGCTTCCAAAACAAGGTTAGTCTTAACGCGTTCAGCAGCGTTTGCTGACAATTGGCTGCGCAGTTGGTCTTCAGTCGTGTTAGTCAACTTGAAGTAAGTTTGCGGGTCAATCCCTTGACGTTGCATGTCGCCCAAGTATTGGTTGAGTTGGTTGTCAACGTCTTCTTGGATCATCACGTCAGGAATTTCTTCAACAGTAGCGTTCTTTACTGCAGTAGTGATCGCTGCTTCTTGGATAGCTGCCTTGGCTGCTTCTTCCTTTTCGGACTTCAGTTCAGCCTTGATCTTTTCCTTCAATTCGTCAAGGGTTTCAACTGAGTCGTCAACATCCTTGGCAAATTCATCGTCAAGTTCTGGCAATTGCTTTGCCTTAACTTCGTGGATCTTGGTTGCGAAGTGAGCTTCCTTGCCAGCCAGGTCCTTTGCGCCGTAGTCTTCTGGGAAGGTTACGACAACGTCAACTTCTTCGCCGGCGCCGTGACCAACCAGTTGGTCTTCAAAGCCAGGGATGAAGGTGTTTGAGCCCAGTTCCAGGGAGTAGTTTTGTGCTGAGCCGCCGTCAAATTCAACGCCGTCAACAGTACCAACGTAGTCGATGGTTACAGTGTCGCCGTTTTCAGCCTTGTCGTTCTTCAAAACCATTTCAGCGTTTTGTTCTTGACGCTTAGTCAATTCAGCGTCGATGTCCTTTTGGTAAACGCGAGTGTTTTGCTTTGGTACTTCAATTTCAGTGTATTGGCCAAGTTCAACTTCTGGTTCAACCGTTACGATTGCCTTCATTTCCCAGGCCTTGTTCTTGCCCATTGATACAGGAACGATTTGAGGTTGGCCAACTGCCTTGATGCCAGTTTCCTTGACAGCAGCGCTGTAAGCTTCTGGCAAAGCAAAGTTCAAAGCGTCTTCGTAAAGAGCTTCTTCACCGTAGTATTGGTTGAAGATTACACGGGAAACGTGCCCCTTACGGAAGCCAGGTACACGCAAGCTCTTCTTTACGCGGCCAAAAGCCTTGTCCAGGCTCTTCTTGATTTCATCTTGAGAAATTTCAAAAGAAAGTTCACCAGTAGTCTTACCGGTAGTTTTCCAGTTAGCAGACATTAATTAAATACCTCCAATGTCTATTTTGGGTTTGCTACTTTGCATACTTAAATATCTTACCTTAAAGACGGTCAAAAAACAATCAAAGTACTACAAAATAGGGCTTTTTTGGATAAAAAAAAGGCGTTCTTCTGAAAAGAACGCCTTTTTACACTGTTAGAACTAAAATTCAAAAACTAAAAATTAGTCGTCAATTTCAGTAACTTGGCCGGCACCAACAGTTCTACCACCTTCACGGATAGTGAACTTAGTACCAACTTCGATAGCAGCTGGCTTAATCAAAGTAACTGAGAATTCAGTGTTGTCACCAGGCATAACCATTTCAGTACCTTCTGGCAATTCAATTTCACCAGTGATGTCAGTGGTGTGGAAGTAGAATTGTGGACGGTAGTCTGAGAAGAATGGAGTGTGACGGCCACCTTCGTCCTTGCTCAAGATGTAGACTTGGCCCTTGAAAGTTTTGTGGGTCTTGATTGAGCCTGGAGCTGCCAAAACTTGACCACGAACGATTTGGTCACGGTCGACACCACGGAGCAATACACCAACGTTGTCGCCGGCTTCACCCAAGTCAAGAGTCTTGTGGAACATTTCCAAACCAGTTACAACTGAAGTCAAGACCTTTTCTACCAAACCAACGATTTCAACGCTGTCGCCAACCTTAACAGTACCACGGTCGATACGGCCTGAAGCAACAGTACCACGACCAGTGATAGTGAAGACGTCTTCAACTGGCATCAAGAATGGCTTGTCAGTTTCACGTTCTGGAGTTGGAATGTATTCGTCAACAACGTCCATCAGTTCTTCGATCTTCTTTTGAGCTTCTTCGTCGCCTTCAAGAGCCTTCAAAGCTGAACCACGAACTACAGGAACATCGTCACCTGGGTAACCGTATTCTGAAAGCAAGTCTCTTACTTCCATTTCAACCAAGTCGATCAATTCTGGGTCGTCAACCAAGTCGCACTTGTTCAAGAAGACTACGATGGAGTTAACACCAACCTGACGAGCCAACAAGATGTGTTCACGAGTTTGTGGCATAGGACCGTCAGTTGCGGCAACAACCAAGATAGCACCGTCCATTTGAGCGGCACCAGTGATCATGTTCTTGATGTAGTCGGCGTGGCCTGGGGCGTCCATGTGGGCGTAGTGACGCTTTTCAGTTTCGTATTCAACGTGGGCAGTGTTGATAGTGATACCACGTTCCTTTTCTTCTGGAGCTGCGTCGATTTGTGAGTAATCTTCAGCTTGTGCCAAACCCTTCTTAGCCAACACAGTAGTGATAGCTGCGGTCAAAGTAGTCTTACCGTGGTCAACGTGACCAATAGTACCAATGTTAACGTGTGGCTTAGTTCTAACGTAATGTTCTTTTTCTGCCATTAAAATGACCCTCCTGAAATTTTGCAAGAAGTCCGTTGAGACAAACCTAACGGATGATTCTCTGTTGAATATTGTACTACTTTCCTAAGAAGTACGCTAGTAGCAATAGCGCAACTTCTTGAAAATATCCAAAAATGATTATACTAAATGCCGGCAAAAAGTAAAGTGATTTGCAAAAAGATTAATCACTATTTTTTCTGATAGATTTTTTCCAGCAAATCCTGGCTCTCCCCGCCCCGCTTTTGCCGTAAAAAGCCGGTCAAGTTCCGGGCAAAAGCATCGGGATTAGTCACGTAATCTCCCTGGCAGGGATAAAGCTGGCCAAAAGCGAAATTTCCTTCAGCCAAGATCAAGGGCAGTTCGCTTGGGCGGTTTTGGTAGCGGCTGGCCAGAGAAGTGATAAATTCCCGGTAAACCGGATCCTGCTTGAGCAAATCCGTTTCAGCGGGCACAAAACTCTTCAAGTCCCCCAGGATCATAACCTGCATCTCTTCTTTAACCCCCAGCTTGACCAGGTCCTCGCACACCGCCAGGCGCAAGGCGTAGTTAGCCAGGGGATCCAGCAAAAGGCTTCTGGCAAAGGCCAGGTAGGTCGGCAAATCCAGCTTCAAGAGCTGCTCATACTGGCTTTGGCTGACTGCCTGCTTTTTTCTAAAAGCAAGCAGGATTTTCTCTTGTTCCTTTTTGTCTGCTGGCAAAACCGGGAAGTCGACCTCTCCCTCAGTCAAATGCTTGACCTGGAGAGCCTCGATCAAAAAATTATTGGCCGCCAGGACTTGTCCATACTCCTTCAGCACTTTATCCCGGGAAAAAAGATCAGGCAGTGCCTTGATAAGGGCATAAGCCTGATCTTCTTCCTTGTTTAAGCGCAAAAGTCGGGACAAGTCCAGGGCCAGGTCCTCGTCAAAGCCCAGCCTCAAGGCCTCCTCCAAGTGCCCGCAGGCAGCCTGGTAGTCCCCTCCTGCTTCAGCCTCTATGGCCAATTTCCGCAGGTTCTCTTGGCTAACGCTTGTCATCTGCCTTGCTGTCCTTCTTCTTATTCTTGTTTACCGGCTTCTTGCCCTTAGCGGACTTGTTTGCCGGCCTGGTCTGCTTCTTGCGGTTGTTCTTCTTAACCGGCTTTTCCTTGTTGCCTTCAGCCGCGTCTTCGGCCTTCTTCTGCATTGCCCGGTGCCGGTTCTGGTTGACTTCCATGACAACTGGCAAAACGACCGGCCGGCGGTTGGTCTGCTTGTAAAGGAACTTCCCCAGGCTGGAGCGCATGTCTTGCTTGAGTTCAGTCCAGTCAAACTTCTTGTGCTCAAAGTTGGCCTGGATAGCGTCCTTGATGACCTGGATAGAGTCATTCATCAGCTTGTGGTTGGCATTGATGTATACAAAGCCTCGGCTGGTGACTTGCGGTTCAGACACGATCTTCTTCTTCTTGCGGTCAATCGTCACTACCGCGATGAAGATCCCGTCATCTGACAAAACTTCCCGGTCGCGCAAAACAATGTTGCCCACGTCGCCTACCCCGGAGCCATCGATCATCGTGTCTTCACCCGGCACGGCATCCCCACGAAAGAACTGGCCGCGCTTAGTGTCGTATTCTAGGCAGTCCCCGTTTTGGGTAATATAGACATCGTCCGGGTCCATCCCAGTTTCAACGGCTAAGTCCTTGACTGCTTCTAAAAGCCGGTAGTCCCCGATGACCGGTACCAGAATCCGCGGCTTCAAGAGGTCAATCAAGGTCTGCAGGTCCCGGCCAGTCGCGTGGCCGGAAGTGTGCATGTTGCGGCCAAGTTCGATAACCGTGCCGCCTGCCCGGTAAACCATGTCACTGGTGATAGCCACCGTGGTTTCAACGGCGTGAGACGGAGTCGTGGCAATAAAGACCAGGTCCCCTTCGTGGATGGTAATCATCCGGTGGCGGTTATTGGCCATCTTCTGCAGGGACTGGAGCGGTTCACCCATCCGGCCGGTTTCCAGGATGACCGTCTTTTCATCCGGCACGTCCTTGAGTTCCTTGGCCTTCATCAAAAGCCCGTCTGGCACTTCCAGATAGCCCAGCTTCATGGCCGTGTGGACTATCTTAGCCACGTCCCGGCCAGTCAAAAGGACCCGGCGGCCGGTAGCAGCAGCGGCGTTAAAGACCTGCTGGACCCGGTTTAGGTTGGAAGCCTTGCCGGCCACGATGATCCGGCCCTTGGCGTTTCTGAAGACATTGGTGATGTAAGTGCCGACTTCATTTTCGCTGGCATTCGGTAAAACAACCTCAGCATTGGATGAGTCCGGCAAAAGGGCCAAAACGCCGTTTCCCGCGATTTCAGCGAGCCGGGCCATGTCAGTGCGGTAAGCTGGCCGGGCTGACGGATCAAACTTAAAGTCACCGGTATAGACGATCTGCCCTTGGGGAGCATGGATGACGATCCCCAAAGAGTCTGGCACTGAGTGAGTGGTGTGGAAGAAGGACACGCTGGCATTCTTGAAGTCGATTTCCGTATCGGCGTCGATGACGTTGAACAGCTGGTTGTTCCGCCGCTTGTTTTCTCTTTGCACGTCGATCTTGGCCAGTTCAATGGTGAGTTTTGAACCAAAAACCGGAATATCCCAGTCCCGCAAAATGTATGGCAGGGCCCCGATGGAGTCAGCATGGCCGTGAGTCAAAAAGATCCCCACCACTTGGTCGCCGTATTGCTTGAAGAATTCCATGTCCGGAATTACCACATCGATCCCGAACAATGAACTGTCCGGGTACTTGAGGCCGGCGTCCAAAACAAAGATTTCATCGTTCACCTGAACGGCAAACATGTTCTTGCCCTGCTCGCGGACCCCGCCTAGAACCATTATTTTTAACTTGTCTGACATAAAGCTCTCCTTTTCGTAATCATGTTAAATCAATTCTTTGTCTGATAGATGCTTTATATGGATCTGTCGATCAAAACGCTTATAATCTTTTTAATTTTAACATAAAGGGCATGAGCATGATAGTCACTAAGCCCGCAAAGGAAAAGAAAACTGAAAATAGAAAAGAGGCCGGGAAATCCCAGCCTCTTGGTAGGTCTTTGATTAACGACGCAAACCCAAACGAGCGATCAAAGCACGGTAACGTTCCAAGTCATTTTCTTGCAAGTAGCGGAGCAAGTTACGACGGTGACCGATCTTCTTCAACAGACCAACGTATGAGTGGTGGTCGTGTGAGTGTTCACGCATGTGTTGAGTCAAGTTGTTGATGTCTTCAGTCAAAACAGCAACTTGTACTTCTACGGAACCAGTGTCGCCTTCGTGAGTTGCGTATTCCTTGATGATTTCGTTCTTTCTTTCTTTTGAAACTGCCATGTTTCTGCACCTTTCTTTTGAAAAATTGCCCCGGACAGCGTCAGCCGTTAGGTGAAACGTAAAGACAACGTCCGGGGTTCACATAACAAATATAATCATACCCGATTTTTTGGAAAAAGCAAGTAAAATTTCTTCTTGCATCTGGCGCTGGCTTTCAGTATAATAATTTAGTGAATTTCAATCAGTTATTGGAGGTGAACCTAATGCCACAAATCAAATCTGCTATCAAGCGTGTTAAGACTCAAGCTGTTGCTAACGAACGCAATGCTGCTCAACTCAGCACTATGAGAACTGCCGTTAAAAAGTTTAAGGCTGCTCAAGCTGCTGGTGCGGACAACGCCTCCGAATTATACGTTGCTGCTATCCGTGAATTGGACAAGGCTGCTTCAAAGGGCTTGATCCACAAGAACAAGGCTACCCGTGACAAGAGTCGTTTAGCTAAGCTTGCTAAGTAATTAAACTAGCAATCAACAAAAGAGCGAGAAACAATCCGTTTCCCGCTCTTTTTCTTTTGTCTTTTTCTATTCCCTGTTTTTTATCTTTTTGCCTAGCAGGTCAGGATAAAAGCCTTCAAAAAGCGGCTGCCCTGGTAGACCCCGCTCTTGTAGCGGTAGTCCAGCTGGATCAGCTGGCCCAGCATTTTCTTCAGCTGGCCGACCTTCGCCCTGGACTTCAAGGCTGTCTTGACCCGGTAAGGGTGGGCGGACAATTCCTTAGCAATCTCGCTTTCACTCCGCCTTCTCTGTCCCATCACCTTCACGCAGAGCAAAAATTCAACCTGGCTGAAAAAGACCGCGACCATCTGCAAGGGATAAGTCCCCTCCCGCAGCTGCCCGTCCAGGCGGTCGATTGCCTCTTGGTAGTCCCCTCTTAAGGCAGCCTCTAGAATAGCAAAAACGTTCTGGTCTAAGCTGAGATCGATATTCCGGTCCACCAGGTCCCAGCTGATTTCCTGGCCGTCGCTGATCGCCTTCAGCTTGTTGTAATTGCCCAGGGCCGCGTCCAGGACCTGGTCGCTTCTCTCCATGAGCAAGTCCAGGGCCCCGCCGGCAAAGCGGTAGCCTTCAGCCTTGACCAAGGCCTGCATAACCCGGCCGCTTTCATAGCTTTTGACCGCGGTTGAGACCGTATTGAAGCTCCTTTCCACCTGCTTGGTCAGTTTCTTGCGCCGGTCCAGCTTCTCATAGCTGGCGACTAAAACGATCACGTCGTCGATCTGGTCTAGGTGACTGAAGATTTCCAGCAGCCGGTCCCCTTGCTGCTTGTACTTGGCCGGGAACTTTCCCGTCAAAAAGATTGGGTTCTTGACTAAGACTAATTTTTGCTGGCTGAAAAGGCTGGCTTCCGCCAAGGCCGCGATCAAGTCGTCCAGCGGGTCGCTCTCACAGTCAACCGTCACCTTCTCCAGGCCTTGAAAGGCTGACTGCTGGACATAGTTATGGGCCAGATAGTCATTTAAAAAAGCGTCCGGTCCCTGCAGCAGGACATTCGGGTTTCCCGCCTGGCTGTTAGGAAACAGGGATATCAAATTTGGCAAGCCGCTTTCCTCCCTCTAAAAGTAAACTCTTTAATAATGATAACACACCCGCCGCCCTTCCAGAAAACTGCTGAAGTATTCCCTGATGCCGTAATGCCAGCTGATCATCCCTTCCGTTTGGGTATTGAGATAGGGAATCCCCAGCTGGTGCAATTTGGCTAAGGTTTCCGGCTTGGGGTGGTGGTAGCGGTTGTTCCGGCCAGCGGAGATAAAGACTAATTTTGGCTGGATTGCCCGCAAAAAGACAGTTGAAGAAGAAGTATCGCTGCCGTGGTGGCCAAGTTTGAAGTAGTCAATTTTCAAATCGGGAAACTTCTTAATGATTGCCTCCTCACCTGCCTGGTCCAGGTCCCCGGTAAAAGCCCAGCTTTTCCCAGCCAGACGGCAGGTAAGCGACAAGGAGTCCTTGTTTTCCCCTTTTCCCGCTACTTCCGGGTGAAGAACCTGGAAGTTGATCGCTTCTTTCACCTCCATCCCTGCCTTCAGCTCAACCAGCTTGGTCTTCTCTACTCGGCCGGCTATCCTGGCCCTAAAGCTCGGATTTTGAATAAGACCTGCTCCCATATAGAGGCGCTTAACCGGCATTTCCTCGAGCAGGGGGCCCAGGTCACCAACATGGTCAGCATCCTGGTGGCTGACGAAGACCCCGTCGATCTGGCTGATTCCCTGGGCTTTAAGCAAAGGAATGGTAATCCGGTCGATCTGGGGCTGGCTCTGTTTCTTTTTACCAAAAGTCAGCTTGCTCCCGGTATCGATCAAGTAGACCTGGCGGCGGATGGGCGTCGTTAAAAGAATGCTGTCACCCTGACCCACATCGATAAAAGAGACCTGCCCTTCCAAGGGAAAGTGGATGCTGACAAAAATTAAGAGATAGACCGCCGCCAGAATATGGCGGTATTTCTTTTTCCGCGTGATGAGATACAGGAAGGTTAAGGCAAAAAGCAGGGCCAGCTGCCAGGCCTTGACCTGGCCATAGATCAGCTGGCCAAAGCCGGTTTTCGCCACATTAGCCAGCATCCCTTCCGCCGCCTCCAGGATTTTTTCAAAAAAAGCCGCTAGACCCGGCGGAGCCAGCAAGGCCAGGCCGGTCATGGGCATGACGATATAGTTGAAATAGGGCACGACTAAAATATTGTAAAAAATCGTGCAGACATTGACCTGGTAGAAAAAGTAGAGCAAAAAAGGCGTCAGCAGGCCGTTCAGCCAAAAAGCCTGCTTGCAGTCTGGCAATTTCGCCGTCAAGACCAGGCCCAGGGCTAATACATAAGTCAAGATCCCGCCGGTTTCCAGCAAAAGGCGGGGAGTAAAAAGCTGCTGGCAGCAATAAGTCAAGCCCAACAGGTCAGCCCGGCCGATCCTCCGGCTCTTAAAGGCTAATCCGGCTGAAAAAACATAGCTAAGAGTCGCCCGGATAAAACCTGGCCGGCCCGCGCTCAAGAAGACCTCAAAGGTCAATAGAGCGCAGGAAACGGCAAAAACTTCCTCCTTGGTCATGTGCAGGTAGCTGCCAAAAACCGCCAGAGCAAAGACGTAAATGCCCACATGCATCCCCGAAATGCTCAAGATATGGATAACCCCCAGGTCCCGGTAGGTATTCAAGTTAGCTTGGTTGTCCCCAGCCGGATTTTCCGCTAGCAGCAGTTCACTGGCAAAAAAGGCCAATAGGCGGGGCAGGCGCTTCAGATAAGCTTGAATTTTCCAGCGGAGGCCATGCAGGCGGGTAAGAAGACTAGCCGGAGCCAACTTGAACTGATAATGAGCCAGCTTGACCTGCCGGTAGACATGCTGGCTGGCCAAATAGCGGCGGTAGTCGAACTGGCCGGGATTGGTCGCTGGCTCTATTTCACTGACCGCGCCGCTAACTTCAGTTAAGTCGATACTTTGCCCGTTTTCCAGCAAGGCTAGTGCCTCCCGGCTTGCCGGCCCGTAAACTTGCACTTTCTGCGTGGCCGTCTGCCCCCGCCCACTCAGCCAGCCGTCGGTAATTTTCACCTGGTCGGGGTACAGGCGGATGTCGCCTGCCGGCTCACCCGGCTTAACCTGGTCCTTAGCCAGGACCAAAGTCAATAAGAGCAAGAAGGCCATGGCGAGTTTAACCAAACCGCCATATTTATCCTTGAGCAAAAAGAGCAGGTAGAGCAAGGCGGCCAGGGCAAAAAGCTTCCCCCATTTTTGCGACTGGAAGATCCCGCACAAGCTGACGCTGGCCAAGGCCAAAAGAAAGTAAAAGCCGGCTTGCAGGCTAGATTGTAAGCTGGTCCTTAATTGCCGCGAAGGTCTTGTCGCCAATTCCCGACACCTCTTTCAACTCGTCAATACTCTTAAAAGACCCTTTTTCCTGCCGGTAGGCAATGATCTGCTCGGCCTTCTTCTCCCCGATCCCGTTCAGCTTCTGCAGATCGCTGGCTGTAGCCGTGTTCAAATTGATCAAGTCACCAGAAGCTGCCCCGGAAGCTGAAGAAGAGACTGATGAGGCTGAGGCTGATGCAGAAGGAGAAGAAGCTGCAGCCGAGTTAGCGGTCTGGGCCGCTTCCGTCTTGTCCCCCTTGCCGAGGATGTAGACCTTGTCTTGGTCTTTTAAAAGCTGGCTGCGGTTGATGGCCTGCAATTGGGCATCCTTGGTCAAGCCCCCGGCCTTTTCAATCAAGTCTTCCAGCCGGGCTCCGTTTTTCAGCCGGTAGACCCCCTGGTGCTTGACCGCTCCTGAAATATCGCAGACTACTTCAGCGTTTGCCGCAGAAGCCGCTGAGCTGGCGCTGGCAGCCACTGAACTGACACTGGAGCTTTGCAGGCTTTGCCCGCTGTTTTCACTCATGCTCTGGCTGCTGGACAAAAGAGCAGAATTGTCAGCAGCCGGCTGCCGGTTGGCATAATAAAAGCCCCCGGCCGCCAGCAAGACGACTACGATGTACATTTTCTTATCCATAAGCCAGGCAAGCAGATCCTGCAGCTTTTGCTTGCCTTCCGTTCTTTCGTTTGACTGATTCATTTTTATCACCTCAATAACTAATACGCCAAAAATGGTCTTTTTTCCTAAATAAATAAAAGAAAAAAGAAAAAGACAAAATTTACTGAGGCAAAAAAGAACCGGAGGATGGCTCCGGTTCTCTTCTTAACTATTCAGTTTTCTACTTGTAATGCTTTTGCAGGTATTTCAAGGCATCATCAAAAGTTGCCACCGGCACGATCTTCATCTTCGTGCCCAGCTTCTTGGCCGTTCTTTTGGCCACCGCGTAGTTGGTCTGGGACTTCTTGACCCCGGTCTGGTCAGTTGGGGCGAAAAATACTTCTGCCCCCTCTTTATCCGCGGCCACGACCTTCTTGTCCACGCCGCCGATAATGCCGACCTTGCCGTTTGCATCGATCGTCCCCGTCCCGGCTACCTTGTGGCCCTTGGTCAAGTCCTTGCCAGTATAGTTTTGGTAGCAGGCCAGGGAGAACATCAGACCAGCTGACGGGCCGCCAATGTCGCCCGTGCTAATCGTCGTCTTCGGGCTGACTTCCACCTTGACCCTTTCCACCATGCTGATCCCGATCCCCGGCTTGCCGGTGCCTTTCACCTTGACGATTTTCCCGGTAAAAGTCTGCTTCTTCCCGGACCGCAAAACCGTAATCGACACCTTCTGCCCGATCTTCTGCTTCTGCAGGTAGCACATAAAGCCCTGGACAGACTTGAACTTGTGCCCATTAGCCGCTATGATCGTGTCCCCGATCAAGAGCTTCTTTTTAAAACTGGAGCTGGACTGCAGGTCCATCACATATACGCCCTGGTATTTCAGCTTGGGTTTAAGCCCGGCCTTCTTGGCCGCGTAATAGATGGCCGTCTGCTGGCTGGTCTGCATGTACCATTCCTGCAGCTGTTCATATTGCTCCGTGCTTGATCCCCCGGTCACTTCATCCATGGTCAGGCGGTCTTCATAAGGCTGGGTAAAGGACCATAAATAATCGCCCAAAACCGCCCTCCGCTCACTCACGGTCACGAAGTAGAGGTTATTTTTAGCCTTAACCCCTGTCGTCTTTAAATAATTGCCGACCGGCAGGGCATCCCCGGGCGCCTCAATCACGTATTTGGTTGGCAAGAGCAGGACCAGGACCAGCAGGATAACCGCAAACAAGCCGACCAGGGCCCGGCGCCACTTCTTGCTTTGTCCGTCTTTCTTAACTTTCACTTTGCAGCTTCTCCTTCAAGGCTCTGGCAGCTTTTTTGGGCAAAAAGCGGTCCAGCTCGCCGCCAAACATGGCGATTTCCTTCAGCATGCTCGATGCCAAAGCACTGTTGGCCGCCTCAGCCATAAACAAAACAGTCGGCAGGTCCGGGGCCAAGTCCCGGTTCAACTGGGCGATCTGCTGCTCATAGAGAAAATCGCTGCTGTTGCGGACCCCGCGGACTAAAACCCCGGCCCCTAATTCCCTGGCCAGGTCCACCGTCAGCTGGCCCGGCCGGGCCAGGACCTCGACATTGGCCAGGCCATGCTCTTTTACTGCGTCCTTGATCAAGTCCACCCGCTCATCCGGCGTAAAAAGCGCCTTTTTTGAGCTGTTGGTCATCACTACGACCAAGAGGCGGTCAAAGACCTTCGCCGCCTGCTCAATTGTATCCATATGCCCGTTGGTAATGGGGTCAAAACTCCCCGGAAACAACGCTGTCATCATCTATTCTGCCCTCTGGTAAATTCTTACGATCGTCTTGCCCATATGGTGGTCTTTCAAAAGGTCAAAGCCGGCAACTGGCGGCAAGTCTGTCTGCTCATCAGTTTCCACGACAATTTTTGCCCCCGGCTTAAGCAGGTCCAGGGAAGCCAGAGCCGTCATGTCCTTGACCATCTGCTGCTTGGCATATGGCGGGTCCAAAAAGACCAGGTCAAACTTCCTTTCCTGGTCAGCGAAGACCTTCAAGGCCACTTTCGCCGGCATGGTGAAGACCTCAAAGCGGTCCGGCTCCTTGGTCAAGTCCACGTTTTTCCTGATGATCTGGCAGGCCGGCCGGCTGACGTCGTTCAGCACCGCATGCTCGCAGCCTCTGGAAACTGCCTCAATCCCCAAAGCCCCGCTGCCCGCGTACAGGTCCAGGACCTCTCCTCCAGCAAAAAACTGGCCCAGGGAATTGAACAAGGATTCCTTGACCTTGTCGCTAGTCGGCCGGGTCTTCTGGCTCTTGAGGGTAAACAAGTTCCGTTTGGCGTATTTTCCAGAAATAATTCTCACTTAATCCAGTCCTCTTTATCTGTCTGATTTAACTTCTCTTCGGCCTCCTTGGCCATGTCACTGATCTGCTGCTCAATCTTCTGGTTGTCCAGGTCCAGGGCATCATTTTGGGAGAATTCAACCTTCTTAACAAAGCTGAAGGTCCGCAGCTTGCTTGCCGTTTCTTCCGCCTCTGCCTGGTTAACGTAGAGAATCAAATAGTGCAGCTTTTTGGAAAAATAAACGATGTCCCCGAACCGGCGCAGCTTGAACTGATCATCGTTGACGTTACGCAAGTAAACGATCAAGCTGGTCCGGCTGGCAATCTCCTGGTCAGCTAATTCTTGGTTAATACTCATCCTCTGCTTGCACCTCCTGTCTGATTTTTTCTTCCGCGGTAACATTTAATACCAGGCCGATCGCTGCCGACAAGACCCAGAGTGAGGAACCCCCGTAAGAGATAAAAGGCAGGGTCACCCCGGTGATCGGCATGAGGCCTAAAACCGCGCCAACGTTAAATAAAGTCTGGAAAAAGATAATCGCGGTCACCCCGAAGCAGATCAAGGTGGAGTACTGGGACTGGGCCTTGACCCCCCGCTCCATGATCAAAATCATCAGGTAGAAAAGCAGGCCCAAGACTACTAATGCGCCAAGAGAGCCAACTTCTTCGGCAATGATCGACAAAATAAAGTCGGTGTAAGGTTCCGGCAGATAGCCCCGCTTCTGGATACTGTTGCCCAGGCCTAAGCCAAAAAGGCCCCCGTTATGGATAGCATAATATGAATTGACCAGCTGGGCCCCTTCATTGGCAGCCGTCTTAAATGGGTGCAGGAAGGCGATAAAACGCTTGTAGACGTAAATATCCTGCAAGAAGCTCGGGTTCCAGGCCACGATCAAGCTGAAGCCCCCGACCACCAGAACGGTGATGCCGATGATACTCAAGAGGATGTAGCCGGTCGGGATCCCGGAAACTGAATACATGATCAGGACCAGGCAAAAAATGATGGCTGTCCCCCCGAAATCAGGTTCGATCAAAACCAGGATCATTAGTAAACCCGCGATGATTGCCGTAGGCAAAAGCTGGGAGATGATATGTCCGCGCACTAACCGCCCGTCGGCCTTAGCCAGCATCCGGGCCAGATACAAAGTCAGGACCAGCTTGGCTAATTCCAAGGGCTGGATGTTGATTGGGCCCAGGTTGATCCAGCCCTTGGCCCCGTTGACCGCCTGGCCAAAGAAGAGGACATAGACCAATAAACCGGCCACAATTACCAGCAGCCACAAGAGCAGCTTGCCCCGCCTTAAGTAGTCCAGATTGATGCTGTAGCAGGCAAGGCAGATCAATACCCCGAAAAAGGCGTAAAGCAGCTGCTTTTGCCCGTAAACCGTAGCCTTGAAACCGTTGATCAGCAGGATTTCTGAACTGGCCGAATAGACCGCGATCACCCCGATCGTCATCAAAAGCAAGTAGACGATGAAGATCCGGTAGTCGAAATATTGGAATGTCTCTTTTATTTTGGCGGCCGTGGCAGCAACTTTATTTTTCTTCACGTTTTTCCCCTTCTAAAAATAATCATCGCTTTTCATTATAAAACAAAAAAGCCCCTCCTCCTATAAATAGGGGGAGAGACTTACCAAAAAACTAACAATTAGTTGGTCTTGGCCTTCTTCTTGTCAAACTTTTGCCGTTCTGAAGTGTTCAAGATCTTCTTCCGCAGGCGCAGGCTTTCTGGAGTTACTTCACAGTATTCGTCATCGTTCAAGAATTCGATTGATTCTTCCAAAGTCAAAGTCTTTGGCGTTCTGATGGCCGCAGCGTGGTCCTTACCGGAAGCACGGGTGTTGGTTAGGTTCTTGCCCTTGGTTACGTTAACAGCGATGTCACGGTCACGGGAAGATACACCAACGATCATCCCTTCGTAAACTTGCACGCCGGCACCGATGAAGAGCTGGCCGCGTTGTTCAACTGACTGCAGGGAGTAAGTAGTTGACTGCCCCTGGTTGATGGAAACCAAAGCACCGTTGCGCCGGCCTGGGTTCCAGTTCTTAACGACTGGCTTGTATTCGCTGAAAGTGTGGTTCATGATCCCGTAACCACCAGTTGCGGACATGAATTCGTTGTTGTAGCCGATCAAGCCACGGGAAGGAACTGAGAATTCCAACCGGGTCTGGCCGTTGCCCTTGGAAACCATGTTCTGCATTTCACCCTTGCGTTGGGACAAGCCGTCGATAACCGAGCCGACATATTCGTCCGGCACGTCAACTTGGACAGCTTCATATGGTTCGCACATTTGCCCGTCAACTTCCCGGTAGATAACCTTTGGCCGGGACAGTTGCAGTTCGAAGCCTTCCCGGCGCATTTCTTCAACCAGGATGGACAAGTGCAGTTCCCCACGGCCTGAAACAGTCCAGGCATTCAATTGGTCAGTTGGTTCAACCTTCAGGGAAACGTCAGTCCGGGTTTGCCGCAAAAGCCGTTCTTCCAGCTTGGCTGGAGTAACCTGGCTGCCTTCCCGGCCAGCAAATGGTGAGTCGTTGGCCACGAAGTCCATTTGCAGAGTCGGCGGGTCAATCCGCAGAATTGGCAAGGCTTCTGGGTTTTCCTTGGAAGCAATGGTTTCACCGACGAAGATGTCGTTGATCCCACTGATGGCGATAATGTCGCCTGCCTTGGCTTCCTTGATTTCGTTTCTCTTCAAACCGAAGTAACCAAAAAGCTTGGTCACGCGGAAGTTTTGCTTGGAGCCGTCAAGCTTCATGACAGTAACTTCGTCGCCGACCTTGATCTTGCCCCGGTAAACGCGGCCGACGCCGATCCGGCCAACGTAGTCGTCCCAGTCAAGCATGGTGATTTGGAACTGCAAAGGTTCGTCTTCGTTGTCAAGCGGAGCCGGAATGGCCTTGATTACCGTGTCGAAGACCGGGTCCATGGTTTCTTCCTGGTCAGCCGGGTCGTCTGAGCAGCTAGAAGTACCGTTCAAGGCAGAAGCGTAAACAACTGGGAATTCAAGTTGTTCGTCGTTGGCGCCAAGTTCGATGAAGAGTTCCAGAACTTCATCCAGAACTTCAGCTGGACGGGCACCAGGACGGTCGATCTTGTTCACGACAACAACTGGCTTAACGCCGGCTTCCAGGGCCTTTTGCAAAACAAAGCGGGTCTGAGGCATTGGGCCTTCATACGCGTCGACCAGAAGCAGGGCACCGTCAACCATGTGCATGATCCGTTCAACTTCCCCACCGAAGTCGGCGTGGCCTGGAGTGTCCAGGATGTTGATGGTCGTGCCCTTGTAGCTGACCGCGGTGTTCTTTGACAGAATCGTGATCCCACGTTCACGTTCAATGGCGTTGGAGTCCATTGCCCGGTCTTCCAGGTTCATGTGTTCTGGTAAAGTGTCTGACTGCTTAAGCAGCTGGTTAACCAGGGTAGTCTTACCGTGGTCGACGTGCGCGATGATCGCGATGTTTCTGATGTTTTCTCTTCTCTTTTGATCTGCCAAAAATGTTTCCTCCCCGTTCCTCATAAAAAGAACTGTGACAAAAGCACAGTTCCCTTTAGCCTTAGATAGCAGGCTGGCCGAAGTAATGTTTATATTTTTTTACAATCATCTATTGTACAACCACTCTTGGGCCTGGTCAACAAATTTGCTTTAGTTTACATAGGCTTTTCAGAGAATGTTTAACCATAGCAGGCCTTTTTGTGGTAAAAATATATTAGCGATTATTTTAAAAGGAGAACCCACATTGATCTTAATGAAAGATATTGTCCGCGACGGGGATCCCGTTTTGCGGCAAGTTGCGCAAAAATTGACTTTTCCCTTGTCAGACCACTACCGCAAGCTGGCCGATGACATGATGGAATACCTGGTAAACTCACAAGATCCAAAGATTGCCGCCAAGCACCAGCTCCGGGCCGGGGTCGGTCTGGCTGCCCCGCAGGTTGGTGAGGGCGTGTCTATGGCTGCCCTGCTTGTGCCAGACGACAAGGGGGAAATCATCTTTAAGGAAGTTTACGTTAACCCGGAAATCATCTCTGAATCCGTCCGCAAGACCTGCCTGAGCGAAGGCGAAGGCTGCCTGAGCGTTGACAAGGTCATCGACGGCTACGTTCCGCGGCCAAACAAGGTTACGGTTCACTACTGGACCGTTGACGGCGAGGAAAAGACCATCCGCCTCAAGGGCTACCCAGCCATCGTCTCCGGCCACGAAATCGACCACTTGAACGGCCACCTCTTCTACGACCGGATCAACAAGGAAAACCCATTTGCCCTGGATGAAGACACCATCGTCATCTACTAGGCTCAATAGTCCAAGCCAGCCCGCTTCGTCCTGGCTTGGGCTTTTTTGCCTCCTTAGATCAAGTATATTTCTATACTTGCTTTTCTAATTATGCTAAACTTTAATTAGCTATTGAGTATTTTTGGCAAAATTTCTCAAACAGAGATCAAATTACAATTAAACAATAAGGAGATTTTTTATGATCTACAAAGTTTTATATCAAAAGGACAAGATCGTTAACCCACGCAGAGAAACGACCCAGACTCTCTACATGGAAGCCGACAACATTGTCCAAGCCAGAGCCCTCGTTGAACAAAACACCCCCTACAACATCGAGCTCATCCAAGAATTAACCGGCAACTCCTTGAAGTACGAACAAGAACACGCTGACTTCAAGCTGACTGCCTTTGGCCAAACTAACAGTGAAGATTAAGCAAAACGAAGTAGCCGTTTTCGCGATCGGGGGATTACACGAAATCGGCCGTAACATGTACTGTGTCCAGTACCAAGACGAAATCGTCATAATGGACTGCGGCATCAAGTTCCCGGAAGATGATCTGCTGGGGATCAACTATGTTATCTCCGACTACTCTTACCTGGTCAAGAACCGGGAGAAGATCAAGGCCCTGGTTGTCAGCCATGGCCACGAAGACCACATCGGCGGAATTCCCTTCCTGCTGGAAAAGATTCCGGAAATTCCAGTCTACGCCACGCCTTTTGCCCTGGCCTTGATCAAGAGCAAGTGTGAAGAACACGGAATCCTGGACCGGACCGAGCTGCATGAAGAGAACGAAGACACGGTTTTGACTTTTGACAAGCTGAAGGTGACCTTCTTCAGAACCACCCACTCAATCCCCGACACTTTGGGGATTGCCGTCCACACTCCGCTGGGCGCGGTCGTCTTTACTGGCGACTTTAAGTTCGACTTGACCCCGGTCATGAACCAGCCGGCCCCTAACTTCCAGAGAATGGCCCAGCTGGGCGAAGAAGGCGTTTTGGCCCTCTTGAGTGACTCAACCAACGCCGAAGTGCCACAGTTTACCAAGTCTGAACGCTTCGTTGCCGGCTCTTTGCACAACATCATCACCGGCATTGAAGGCCGGATCATCTTTGCCACTTTCGCTTCCAACCTTTACCGGGTGTCAACCGCCATTCAAGCCGCGATCGACACCGGCCGCAAGGTGGCGATTTTTGGCCGGAGCATGGAAAACGGGATCCAAAACGGGATCGACCTGGGCTATCTGGATGTGCCGGAAGGCTTGATTGTCGATGCTGAAACAATCAACTCCCTGCCGCCGGAAAAGGTCATGCTCCTCTGTACCGGTTCCCAGGGTGAACCCCTGGCTGCCCTCTCCCGGATTGCCAACGGCACCCATCGGCAGATCAAGTTGAAGCCGCATGACACTGTGATCTTCTCTTCCAACCCGATTCCAGGCAACACCTTGAGCGTTAACCAGCTGATCAACAAGCTGATGGAAGGCGGGGCCAACGTGGTCCACGGCCGGGTCAACAATGTCCACACTTCCGGCCACGGCGGCCAGGAAGAACTGAAGCTGATGGTCGAACTGGCCAAGCCGAAGTACATGATCCCGGTGCACGGTGAATACCGGATGCAGGTTGTCCACGCCCACCTGGCCCAGCAAGCAGGCGTGCCGGCAGAGAACACCTTCGTCTTGAAGAACGGTGAAGTGGTCTGCTTCAGTCCTGAAGGGGCCAGAATCGCCGGCGACATCCACGTCAAGGACGTCTTCGTCGACACTTCCGGTGCTGATGATGTCGGCAACATCGTGGTCCGCGACCGACAGATCCTGTCTGAAGAAGGGCTGGTAGTAGCCGTAGCCACGGTTGACTACAAGCACAAGCGGGTTTTGGCAGGCCCTGACATCCTAAGCCGGGGCTTTGTCTACATGCGTGAATCCCAGGACTTGATCAACGCGGCCCAGAAGCACGTCTACCATGTCTTGAAGACGGAAATGGCCAAGAGCGACAAGCCTAAGGACAGCGAAATCCGCAAGGCGATCATCGAGAACCTGCAGGACTTCCTATACTCCCGGACTGAAAGGCGGCCAATGATTCTGCCAATGCTGGTCGAAAAGAAATAAAGCTTGATAGCAAAAAAGAACTCCTTCCGGAGTTCTTTTTTTATTGCTTGAAGAGTTCATTAAAGGCCTCGCTCATGGTCGGGTGGGTGTAGATCTGGTCACGCAGGAAGCTGTAAGGCAGCTTGGCCTTCATGGCCAGGGCGATCTGGTTGATCAGTTCATGGGATTCCAGGCCGTACAGGCTGGCCCCCAGGATCTGCCCGCTTGCAGGGTCAACCAGGGCCTTGAACAAGCCCCGGCTGTCCTTGGCGACTTTGGCCCTGGGAATGGCGGCAACTGGCAGCTTGAAGAGCTGGTAGTCAAGCCCGGCCTTTTGGGCGGCTTTTTCATTAAGGCCAACAGCTGACAGAGGCGGGGTGATGAAGACGCTGGTCGGCAGGATTTGCCGGTCACTGACTCTCCGCTTGCCTTCGCCAAAAAGCTGGTCCTTGACAATTCTGAAGTCATCCAGGGAGACATAGGTAAATTGCGGTCCGCCCTTGACATCGCCCAGGGCCCAGACCTGGTCAGCACTTGTTCTTAAGCGGTCATCAACCTTTATATTGCCCCGGTCGTCAGTTTCAATCCCGGCTGCTGGCAAATTAAGATCAGCCGTGTTGGCCCGCCGGCCGGCAGCGACCAAGACTTTGTCAGCAACAGCCGTCAATTTTTCTTCGCCTAATTTGTAGTCAATTACGACCTGGTCAGCTTCGTCGCTGACTTTTTCGGCATCTGCACCTAAGATGAACTTAACCCCGGCTCTTTCCAGGTCAGCCTTGACGGCGGCTTTAATATCGTCATCTTCTCTTGGCAAAAATTCCGGGCTGTGATCCAAAACAGTCACCTGGCTGCCATAATTGGCAAACATGCCTGCAAATTCCAGGCCGATGTAGCCGGCCCCCAGGATCAAGAGCTCTTTTGGCAGGCTGGTCAAGTTCATGGCCTGGGTGGAATCCAGCCGCTTCTTGCTCTCTTTTAAACCAGGAACAGGCGGCAAGACAGGGCTGGCCCCGGTGTTGATAAAGATCCGGTCGCCCTTAAAAATCTGTTTGCCAGCCGGCCCCGTGACTTCGATTTCTTTTTCGCCAATAAAGCGGGCCTGGCCGTCAAGGACGGTCACCGTCTCTTCTTGCGCCAACATCTGGTAGTTTTTCTCCCGCAACTGGGCTGTCATCTCATTTTTGCCAGCGACTGCTTCCGAAAAATCGCTACCGGCTGCCCCTTCCAAAATCAAGCGCTTGGACGGCAGGCAGGCGATATTAATGCAGGTGCCCCCGTACATCTTGGCTGACTTTTCCACCAGGAGGACTTCTTCGCCCTGCTGGCCCAGGAACTTGGCCAGGGTCTTGCCACCCTTGCCAAAACCGATGATGATGTTTTTGACTGTCTTCTTTGTTTCTTTTTCTGTCATTTTTTACCCAACTTTCTCAAAGGATAACTAACTTTTTGTAAGTTTCCTTTAGTATACCCCATCGCCTTCCTCTTGTCAGCACTTTACTTACAAAAGTAACTTTCTTAATTTTTTGGCAAAAAAAAGACCAAGCTAAGTGGTCTTTCTGTCAAAAACTTTATTAAGTTAGGCTCCTGGTCCCTTGGTCCGGACGATTTCCACCAAATTCTTGCATCCCTGAACCAGGCCCTCCATGCCAACCATGGGAGAAATCTCCGCCCGGCTGATCCGGGCCCCGGTCAAGATGTAGTCTTCGACTTTTTCTTCTTTATCCAGAGTATTCTCTGTAGAGTCACTACTCTCTTGCTTACTTTGTTCTTCTGGCTTAAAGCGGTCCTTCAAGAGCCAGACCAGGTTGGTCCGCCGCTCATTGCCCTTGACCCGCATGGCCTGGGCAAAAGCCTGCTCTTCTCCGACCATGACCAGCTTCTGGGAAGCCCGGGTGATGGCCGTATACAAAAGATTGCGCTTGAGCATGATATAGTTCTGCATGGTTAAGCAGAGAATGACCAAAGGAAATTCTGACCCCTGGGACTTGTGGATGGTGATGGCATAGGCCCGGGTCAGATTATTCAAGTCCGCCTGCGTGTAAGCCACTTCATTGCCGTCAAAATTGACCAAAAGCTTGACTTCGTCATCCTCGTCTTCCAGCATTTCCGGGTCAACGGCCACGACCTTTCCAATCTCGCCGTTGTAGATCCCCCGCTCCGGGTCATTTTGCAGCTGCAGGACCCGGTCATGCAGGCGAAAGTTCTCACCATGGGCCTCAACTGCTTTATCATTGCCCTTTTCCGGGTTGATCACCCGCTGGAGGGTGTCATTCAGACTGTTGATCCCACCGTCGCCTCGGTACATGGCCCCCAGAACCTGGATGTCGTCAGCCGCAAAGCCACTCTTTAAGGCTGCCTGGGTAATCTGCTCGACGGCGCTAGGCACGGCATGGGGCCGGCAAGGAATAAAGGAGTAGCTGGCCGTCTTTTGCAAGAGAACAGCCGGGTTGGCTCCTTCGTTGACCGCGTGGGCCAGGGGAATGATCGTTGAATCGTCCTTTTGCCGGTGGACCACCTGCAACTGGCAGGTCGGAATGAAGTCCGCCTCGATTAAGTCAGCGAAAACCTTCCCCGCCCCGACGGATGGCAATTGGTCCTTGTCACCGACAAAGACCAGGTGGTGAACATTGCTGATGGCGCTGAGCAGCTTTTCAAAGAGGTAGATGTCGACCATGGACATTTCGTCGACGATCAAGATCTCCCCTTCCAAATCATTCAGCTCCATTTCCTCGCTGTTGTCGATCCCCAGGCCCAAGAGGCGGTGGATGGTCTTGGCCGGATAGCCGGTGACTTCCTCCATCCGCTTGGCTGCCCGGCCGGTTGGCGCGGCCAGGAGAATCGCTTCTTCAGCTTCTTCTTCGTCCATGTCGGCCAGGTCCTTTAAGACCAGCAAGATCCCGTCAATGATGGTCGTCTTCCCGCTCCCGGGTCCCCCAGTCAGGATGGAGACCGGACTGGTTACCGCGTTTTTGATGGCCTGCTTTTGCTCAGGGTCATAGCTGATCCCCAGCTTCCTTTCGGCCTGCTTGATGGCCTGGTCCAAGTCCTTTTCCCGGTAGTCCGCTTCCTTGCCCTTGGCTAAAAGGTCTTCCAGGTCGGTCACGATCTCGCTTTCCACTTGAAATGGGGCCAGCAGGCTGGCCCGGCCTTCTTCCACGACGACCTTCTTCTTGTCCTGCAGGTCGTTAACTGCTTCTGCCAGGCGGTCAAAATTTATATTTGTCAGTTCCTTGGCGGCTGGCAAAAGTTCTTCCAGTTCCAGGTAGGTTTCCCCCTCCATGGTCAAGGCCTGGAGCAAAACCGCCAGGATACTGCCATCAGCCCGCTCCAGACTGTCAAGGGCAATTCCAAAGCCAATTCCCAAGTGGTCGGCCTGCTTGAAGGAATAGCCGGTCACTTCGCCTAAAGGCAGGTAGGGATCGGCCTGCAGCTTTTTCAAGGTCTGGTCATGGTACTTCTGGTAAAGGCGGCCGGCCACCTTGCGGGGAATCCCGTAACTGGCCAAAGTCATACCCAGGTCGTCAAAGGAATCCATCTGAGCCAGGCCGGACAAGAGGCTGTCTTTTTGCTTTTGGGAAAGATCCAGCTTGGCGATCAAGGTTGGATCAGCCTGCAAGCTCTTTAAGCCCCCGCTGCCCAGCTGGTCAACGATCTTTTCCGCCGTCTTGGGCCCGATGCCAGGGAACTTCTCAGAAGACAGGTACTTGACCACCCCGCCAGTCTCTTTCGGCAGGGCCGGCTGGCAGCCAGTCGCTTGAAACTGCAAGCCGTACTTGGGGTGGGTGACCAAATCACCGGTAAAGTTGTATTCCTGGCCAAGCTCCAGGTCCCCGAAGGTCCCCGTCACCTTGATTTCATCATCGTCATAGCCGGCCAGAGGCTGACTTACGGCGACCAGCAAGATCTTGTACATGTTTTGCGCATTTTCATAAATAACGCTCTTTACTTCACCGCTAAACTCGGTCATTTCCCGCTCCTTATTATTCTTTCCCAGCCCCTGCCTTTCCATGGCTCAGCAGCTTCAGCAGGGACTCATACTGGTCTTTGGCTTTTTGGTAATATTTGGGATCCTGCTTTTTGGACTTGGCAAAAAATTCTTCCGCCTGCTCCCGGTCCTGGCTGAAATAAGTGAGGCCCAGCAAAAAGTTCAGCTTGCTGCTTCTCTGCCCTTCAGCAATTTCCAGGTAGCTGGCCCGGGCTGCTTCCAGCTCTCCTAAAGCCAGCCAGATGTCCCCGATGAGCTCTTTTACCCGGTCATCACTTTCTTTGATCGACAGGGCATAAGCCAGGGCCTTCTGGCTCTGGCCCAGCTTGAGGTAGACCAGGGCCTTTTGGTACATGGTCATGTCATCATCAGGAATCTGGGCCAAGCGGGCCAGGGCCTGATCAAAGTCGCCCAGGGCGTAGTCACAAACCGCCAGGTCATAGACCAAGGCCTGGGGATCTTCCGCGATCCCCCGGGCCTTGGTCAAGAGCTCCCGGGCTTGCTCAGCGCTACCCTGGTCCAGGAGGTAAGTGGCCAGCTGCAGGTAGTTGGCAGTTTCCCGGGGATTATGGTCGATTTTCTCAATCAAGGCATGAATCGCCTGGTCGACTTTTCCTTCTTCATAAAGCTGATTGATCTTCTGATCCATTACAAACCATCCGTTTCTGACATCTTGTGCTCTAAAGGAGTAACGTCTGACCACTTGACCAGCTTGAAGGCAGGGCCCTTTTCCTGGCTTGCCAAGACTGAAACGCTGGTATTGTAGATAACCCCATTTTGTCTGAGATTGGCCAGGTCATAGCCTAAAAGCGCCCCCATGATGGCTGATAGAACTGCCCCGTGGCTGACCACCAGGACCTTGTCGCTGTCTTTGGGGTATTTTTCGGCCATTTCCCGGCCGAAATCCAGCCCCCTGGCCATGGCATGCTCATAGCTTTCCCCCTCTACGACAGTATTGTCGTATTTGTCCGGGTGATGCCAAAAATTGTCGATTTCCTGGGGATAGAGCTTTTCCGCCTCAGCGTACTTCATTCCTTCCAGCTTGCCCAGGTTCATTTCCCGCAAACGTTCATCGATGTGCAAGGGCAGGCGGATCCCGGCCGCGCCAATCAGACCTTGGGCAGTCATTCTCGCCCGGTCCAGGGGGCTGGCGTAAACCGCCTTAAAATGCTTCCCTTGTAAATAACGTCCCAGCTTCTCAATGTCGGCCAAACTTTCCGGCAATAATTTTGAATCGCCTTGCCCGCCCTGGAAACGCTGCTCCAGGTTCCACTGTGTCTTGCCATGTCTTACAAAATATATTTCCATGATTTTTATCGCCTCTCGTAACTATCGCTATTTATTATAGCAAAAGACGGCCCCGCTAAACACGAACAAGGCCAAGTCCGCCGGGACTTGGCCTTGCCGTTAAACTAATTGCAGCTTTTTGTCATCCTTGAAGGCAGCGTCAATGTTTCCGCCGCCCAGGCATTCCTCGCCATTATATAAAACCAAAGCCTGGCCCGGGGTAACTGCCCGGGCTGGCTCGTCAAAGTAGACATCAGCAGTCTTGCTGGCTGCGTGGTACTTGACCGTAACGCCAACATCGCACTGCCGGTAGCGAAACTTGGCGGTTGCCTTGAATTCCGTGTCCTCCTCAGGGTTGCCGGTAAAGAAAGTCATGCCGGAAGCCTGCAGGCGGTCAGCGTAAAGGCGGGGGCTGTCATAGCCCTGCTCCACGATCAGCTGGTTCTTTTCCAGGTCCTTGCCCACGACAAACCAGGGAGCGGTTGACTCCTTGGTTGAACCCAGGCCCAGGCCCTGCCGCTGACCGATCGTATAGTACATGAGACCGGCATGATGACCGACAACCTTCCCGTCCGGGGTTACCATGTCCCCGCCTTGGGCTGGCAGGAATTCGCTGAGGAAGTGCTTGAAGTTTCTTTCCCCAATGAAGCAGATGCCAGTTGAGTCCTTCTTCTTGGCGTTGACCAGGCCGGCTTCTTCGGCAATCCGCCGCACTTCCGGCTTGGTCAGGTCTTGCAGGGGGAACATGACCCGCTTGATCTGCTCTTGGGTCAATTGACTCAGGAAGTAAGTCTGGTCCTTGTTGCCGTCCTTTGGCCGCATCATGTGGGTTACCCCGTTTTCATCGACCATGGTCTTGGCATAGTGGCCCATGGCCAGGTAGTCCGCGTCCAGGTCCAGGGCATATTCCAGGAAGGACTTGAACTTGACTTCGGTGTTGCACATGATGTCGGGGTTAGGCGTGCGCCCAGCCTTGTATTCCTTCAAAAAGTACTGGAAGACCCGCTCCCAGTATTCTTTTTCGAAGTTGATCGAATAGTAAGGGATGCCGATCTTGTCGGCAACCTTTTTGACGTCTTCGTAGTCTTCAGTTGCCGTGCAGACACCATCATCATTGGTGTCGTCCCAGTTCTTCATAAAAACGCCGACGACGTCGTAGCCCTGCTGCTTGAGCAAGAGGGCCGAAACTGAGGAGTCAACCCCGCCGCTCATGCCGACAACGACTCTGATCTTGCTATTGTCAACCATTAAATCAATCCTTCACTTCGCTTAAAATCTTCCGCTCCTCCAGGTCCTTCAAGATGTAGTCCAAAAGTTCAACCGTCGGAGCCAGCTGCTTGTTTTTAAAAATGTTTACCTTCTTCAGGCCGCTTGGATCCGTAACGACCATAGTCAAGCTGGTCAAGTCGCTCTTGATGGTCATCTTCAGCTTGGTCGTCGCGTTGTAAGGCGATTCGTTGTAAAGCGGGTGCTCATAGACAAAGTTGCCCCGGGGAGTCTTCTGGAAGCCGGCGTCAATCAACGCATACAGCTTCACGTCTGTGTTAAGCATAAACTTCCGCTTGTCGCCATTGATCATCACAGTATTAGCCATAAAGTAAAACCTCGCTTATTAATTGTAAGTACATTCCCTTGAAAAAGCAACTATTTAGTCTTCCCGCTTCCGGTCTTGCAGCTTGCGGGCCACCTTCACCAGGGCAGCCGCGAAAGCTTCCACTTCTTCAACCGTGTTGTAGCGGCCAAAAGAAATCCTGATCGATTCGCTGACCTTTGGTGAATCCTGGCCAAACATGGCCGTCAAAACGTGGGACGGGGTCAGGCTGCCGGCCGTGCAGGCCGACCCGCCTGAAACAGCGAAGCCAGCCAGGTCCAGGTTGGCCAAAAGGACATAAGTGGACAAACCGTTTAAACGGAGATTCAAGACATGGTGGGAAACCAGACCGGTCAAGGGGCTGTTGACCTCATAGGCCACCCCGCTCTCATCCAGCCGGCTCAAGATGATCTTCTGGAAATCAGTATATTTGGCCTGCAGGTCAGCCTTGCTTTCTGCCTGAACTTCCGCTACAGCCTGGCCAAAGCCGGCAATCCCCGGCACGTTTTCCGTACCAGCCCGCCGCTTCAGTTCCTGGTCGCCGCCGTAAATCCGGTTTGGCAGACGGATCCCGTCTCTTTCATACAGGAAGCCCAGGAATTTCGGCCCGTTGATCTTGTGGGCTGAAGTCGACATAAAGTCGATTCCCATTTCTTCCACGTCCAGGTCAATGTTGCCCAGGCCCTGGACAGCGTCAACATGGAAGAAGGCCTGGCTGTCTTTGACGATTTGGCCGATATCCTTGAGGGGGTTGATGCTGCCGACTTCGTTGTTGACAGCCATGACTGAGACCAGAATCGTGTCTGGTCTGATGGCCTCGCGGAGCTGGTCAAGGGAAATATGCCCGTCTCTGTCCACGTCCAGGTAGGTTACCTCATAGCCCAGCTCTTCCAGGTGCTGCATGGACTTTAAAACTGATTCATGTTCGATCTTGGTCGTAATCAAGTGCCGGCCAACTGCTTTTTGCATTTCCGCCACGCCAAAAATTACCGTATTGTTGCTTTCAGAACCGCCGGAGGTAAAAATAATCTCCTGGTCTTTGGCATTGATTGCCTGGGCGATGGTGTGCCGGGCCGTTTCCACGCTGTTGCGGGCCTTCCGGCCCAGGGTGTGGGTGCTAGAGGCATTGCCGAAGTCATTGGCCATTTCATCCGTGATCACGTCAATGACGGTCGGTGACATCGGCGTGGTTGCCGCGTTGTCAAGATATACCTGCTTCATTAAAAATCATTCTCCCTTAAGTATTCCACGATCAGTTCTGCCGCCTGGGCACCGACCTTTCTGACAAAGGCTGCAAAGTCGTTGTCAGCATCTTCATCCCCATTGTCGGAGATGGCCCGCAAGGCGATCAGCGGAACGTTAAAGTGGTAGGCCACTTGGGCAAAGGCTGCCCCCTCCATTTCCACGCACAGGGCGGTTGGGAAATTGCCCAGAATTTCGTCTTTTTGTGCCTGGGAGGAGATGAAGGAATCCCCGGTCACGACCAAGCCTTCCTTGTAGGCCACGCCCTTTTTGCCCAAAAAGTCCTTGAACTTGTCTCTTTCCGCGCAGTCCAGCTTAAAGCGGGCCGGTTCCTGCGGGATCTGTCCTTCGACATAGTTACCCGCTGAAGTGTTGTGGGCATCGTGGTAGGCGAATTCGCTTGGTAAAACCAGGTCCATCCGCTGAACTTCTTTTTGCAAGGACCCTGCCGACCCGGTCATGATGACCAGGTCGATCTTTTCCTTGGCCAGGAGGCTGGTCAGGTTCATAGCCGCCTGGACCTTGCCGATCCCGGTCAAGCCCAGGTAAAGATCGTTGCCGGCAACGGAAAAATGTTCGAATTCCGTTGAACCGAACATTTCTTTTTTACCTGAGGAAAAGTATTGATGATAAAATTCAGCTTCTTCAGCCATTGGAACAACGATTGCAATTTTCATCGGTAATCCTCAATTCAGTTTAAAATTTCAATAAAATCACCCAAACCAGGATGATCAAGAGGCACACGACCAGGATAGCAAAATTCAGCCTTTCTGCCTTTAAGGGCTTCTGGTCCTGGTCCTGCTTAAAAGCAGGAAAAGCAGCTGAATCAGCTGCTTCCTGTCTATTTGCCTTTTCTGCTTGCTCTGCCTGGCGGCGGCGGTAATCGGAACGTTTTTCTGTCATAGTCTAACCTTCTGAACCGGTCAGCAGCATGTTTTCCCATACGGAAATAGCATAAATGGTCTTTGCGTCGACAATTTTGCCCTCTGTCAACAGGTTCTTTAACTCTTCAAGGCTGTACCATTCTGCCGTCAAAAATTCATCCTCGTCCAGGTCCAGTTTGTTAGCCACTGGGCTGAGCGTGTCACAGTAGAAAAGGTGCAGCTTTTCATTGGAAAATCCTGGTGAAGTGTAGAATTCGGCAACCTTTTCCCAGTATTCGGCTTTCAGGCCGCCTTCTTCATTTAACTCCCGCTTCATTGCATCCAAGGGACTCACGTCGCTAGCATCAATCATTCCAGCTGGAATTTCGAGAGTCAGTTGCTTGATCGCTTCCCGCCATTGCGTAACCAGGAGCATCTTCTTTTCATCGTTGATGCAGATGGCCGCGGCAGCAGGCCGGTGGTCGACCAGCTCTCTGGAGGCGGTTTTCCCGTTTGGCAGCATCACGGTTTCAACATGCAGGTTGATGAAGCCGCCGTGGAAAGCCTCCTTCGTTGAAATTTCAGTTTCCTTTAAATCCATATGTCATTCCTTTGCTTAGTCTTTGGCCAAGTAAACGTTGATGCACTGCAGTCCGTGTTTACCCTGGGCAAGCTGGTATCTCACCCGCTGGCCGACTTCAAGCCTCTTATAGCCCTCCTCCTTGATGGCAGTATAAAAGACAAAATATGATTTGTGATTTTGGTCGTCTTCGATAAAGCCGAAACTTGCTTTTTCGGCAAATTGTTTTACAAGTCCGGTCCGCATTAGTCTTCCAGGCCTTCTTCAAGTATTTCTGGGTGGTCGCCGGCCACGATAGATGCGCAGCGGCCGCACAGTTGCGGCAAACGGCTGTCAGCGCCCAGGTCAGTCCGGTACATCCGGCAGCGTGGGCAGACCTCGCCTTCGGCCCGGCGGACAAGTACGCTGGCCTGGTCAAATTGCTTGGCTTCAGCCGGTACTTCCCCTTGGCCCATGACCAGGTTGGACACGATCAAGATTTCCCGGAAGTCTTCCCCAGCCAGCTTGTCCAAGGCAGCCTTGGCTGCTTCGCCTGGGTAAACCGTTACGCTGGCTTCAAAGGACTTCCCGATCAGCTTTTGGTCCCGGGCTTCTTCCAGAGCCTTCAAAACATCGTCGCGGAGCTTCATGAATTCGCCCCAGCTTTCCTTCAAGTCGTCAGCGTCAGCGTAGTCTTCGATTTCAGGGAAGTTGGACAGGTAGACGTCTTCTTCCTTTTCCTTCAAGTAGCCCCAAACTTCGCCCATGGTGTGCGGCAAAATTGGTGCCAGGATCTTGGCCAGCTTGACAGCGGCATCGTAGATCACCGTCTGCATTGACCGGCGGGCGTGGCTGCCCTTTCCTTCGATGTAAAGGACATCCTTGGCAAAGTCCAGGTAGAAGGCGGACAGGTCGTTGGTGATGAACTTGAAGACCAGCTTGTAGACGTCAGCGAAGTCATACTTGTCGTAGTTGATAATGCTTTCGGCAACTAAGTCGTTAAGCTTGACTTCCAGGTACTGGTCGATCTTGCGCAGGTCCTTGTAAGCTACCCGGTCCTTTTCCGGATCAAAGTCAGCCGTGTTGGCCAGCATGTAGCGGAAGGTGTTTCTGATCTTCCGGTAGCCTTCTGAAACCTGGCGCAGGATGTCCATTGACACGCCGACGTCGCCGGAAGCGTCAACGGAAGCAACCCAGAGGCGGATGATTTCGGCCCCCATTTGCTTGATGACATCGTTAGGAGCGATCGTGTTGCCCAATGACTTGGACATCTTCCGCCCTTGCCCGTCCAAAGTAAAGCCTTGAGACAGTACTGACTTGTAAGGAGCTACCCCGTTGGTAGCCACGCTGGTGATCAAACTGGAGTTGAACCAGCCCCGGTATTGGTCACTGCCTTCCAGGTACATGGAAGTCGGGTAGTGAACGGCTCTGCCCAGAGCCTGGACCCCGCTCCAGGATGACCCGGAGTCAAACCAAACGTCCAGGATGTCAGTTTCCTTGGTGAACTTACCATTTGGTGAGTGTTCTGAAGTAAAGCCTTCTGGCAAAAGTTCTTCAACCGGATGGGTGAACCAGGCGTTGGAGCCTTCCTTGGCAAAGAGGTCAGCCACGTGTTCGATGGTTTCATGCGTCACGATGGCGGTGCCGTCTTCAGCGTAGAAGATTGGCAAAGGCACGCCCCAGGCACGTTGGCGGGAAATTACCCAGTCGCCCCGGTCCTTGATCATGTTGTAAAGGCGGGTCTTGCCCCAGGCCGGGTAGAAGGTGGTCTTTTCAATCTGGTCCAAAATCTGGTCTCTGAACTTAGAGATTGAGGCAAACCATTGCGTGGTTGCCCGGTAGACTACCGGCTTCTTGGTCCGCCAGTCGTGAGCGGCGGAGTGGACAAAGGTGCTGTAGTGCAAAAGGTTGCCAGCAGCCGACAGCTTGTCCTTGACGATTTCGTTGGTGTCAGTGTAGAACTTGCCCACCAGGTCCGGGTCAGGGATTTCTTCAGTGAAGCAGCCCTTGTTGTCCATTGGGGACAAAACGTCAAAGCCGTAGCGCATGGCAGTGTTGTAGTCGTCTTCACCAAAGCCGGAAGCGGTGTGGACCAGGCCGGTACCATCATCGTCAGTAACGTAGACAGCTTCCATCAAAAGGCTGTCGCGGCCTTCGATGTAAGGGTGCTTGGCCACCATGTATTCCATGTCCGTCCCCTTAAGGTGCTGAACAGTCTTGTAGCTGTCCCAGCCCAAGATTTCGGCTACGGCGCTCAAGCGGTCAGTACCGACAACGTAGCGGCGGTCGCCAACTTCAACAACTGAGTAGTCAAACTTCGGGTTAACGGCAATCCCTTGGTTGGAAGGAATAGTCCATGGAGTGGTCGTCCAGATCAGGAAGTAGGTGTTTTCTTCACTCAGCTTGCCCTTGCCGTCCTTGACCGGGAAGGAAATGTAAATTGATGGTGATTCCACGTCGTGGTATTCGACTTCAGCTTCCGCCAAAGTTGATTCACTGGACCAGGACCAGTAAACCGGCTTCTTGCCTTGGTAGATGTAGCCATTTTCGTACATCTTGCCGAAGACCCGGATTTCTGCGGCTTCAAATTCCGGCAAAAGGGTGATGTAAGGGTGGTCCCAGTCGCCCATAACGCCCAGGCGCTTGAAGTCGGTCCGCTGCTTTTCAACCTGCTCCATGGCAAACTTCCGGCACAATTCCCGGTAAGCAGCCCGGTCCATGGTCTTGCGGTCAACGCCCTGCTTAGTCAATTGCTGCTCAATTGGCAGGCCGTGGGTATCCCAGCCCGGAACGTAAGGAGCGTAGTAGCCTTCCATGTTCTTGCTCCGGACGATGATGTCCTTGGTGATCTTGTTCAAGGCGTGGCCCATGTGAATGTTGCCGTTGGCAAATGGAGGTCCGTCGTGAAGGTCAAATCTTTCATGTCCTTCGTTAAGCTTCAAGCGTCTTTCATAAAACTTCTGGTCTTCCCAGTTCTTTTCCCATTCTGCTTCCCGCTTGGGCAGGTTGCCCCGCATTGGGAACTTGGTCTTGCCCAGGTTCAGCGTATCCTTAACTCGCATATAAAAAATCCTTTCGCTAAAAAAATCCTTTCGCTAAAAAAATCCTTTCGCTAAAATAAAAAGCCTCATCCTAAAATAGGACGAGACTATCGTGGTACCACCTAAATTGAGCCTCGAAGGGCCCCACTCCTGCCGGCTTATCGTGCCGGCCCCCGCTCAGACCAATCGGCAGCTGATCGCTCGCCGGCTTGTGTTAATCTTCCACCATCATTAACTCGCTAGGTCGCCTTTAAGCAGGACTGTCAGTCTGATTTATTAATCGTAATTATGTAAGAGATAAAAAACAATGAAAAAATTTTCTATCTACAGTAAAAGAGTTTAAGACATCAACCAGCCCTTTGTCAAATATTTATTGCCTTTTTGCTGGCCAAAACTGGCCTTCCACCCGCAGGCGGCCTTTTTTGCTGGGCTGGACAGACAAGAGCTTGACCCGGCCAAAGCGGCGCAGGCTCAAGATGTCGCCAACTTTCAGCAGGCTTTCACCTTTTTCTTCTTCATGCCAGTTTAAGCGGACCTCGCCGGCCTCCAGGGCCTCTTTAACCTGGCTGCGGGACTTATTGCTTAGAGCCGCTAAAACCGCGTCCAGGCGCATGGAGGAAGCTACAGCGCTAATGATCTCGGAATTGTCTTCTGCTTCCAGGCGGTCTTTTAAGGGCTTCTCTTCCAGGCGGACCTTGACTGGCCCCATCCGGTCGATTTGACTGGCAAAAAAGCCAGCCAGTTCTTTTTCCGCGAAAAACTGCCACCGGCCTTGCCCGTCCGTGATGATGTCGCCAAAAGTATCTGTTTTTACCCCGGAATTGGCCAGGCTGCCCAGAATCTGGCTGTGGCGGAGACTGGCAAATTTTTGCGGGTATTCAATTTCAAAAAGCTGAACCTGGTAGTCATCTGGGCGCAGGTTCTCCCATTCCAGGCTGATGTAGAGCCGGCACTTTTCCGCTTCTTCATAGCCGCCAAAAGCCTGCACGATGGCTTCCCCGCCGGCGATCGTCTCCATGATCTGCCTTTGCCGGGGGTCCAGGAAGTCCGTTAAAAAGGACTGGCCGGTAAACAAGAGGCGATTAAAAAGACCAACAAATTGGTCAATTGTTGGTCTTTCTTCAATTGCAAAATGTGGGTAAAAGCTGCTGGCCTGGCGCTTGTCCATCACAGGAAGATCCTCCCTAAAATGCTAAAGAGCCAGCCCAAGGCAACGCTTTGGACAAAGTAGATCACAAACAGTGCAATCATTGGTGAAATGTCGATGCCAGTCGCGTAGATCAAGCGCAGGATCGGCCCCTGCCGGAAAAGGTTGACGAAGAGGTTGACGATCCGGTCGATCCAGCGGCCGGCCGCTGATTCGCTGATGGCCGGAATCCAAGACATAAAGGCATCAATAATGATCAAGAGGCTGTAAGCTTCACAGATGAAGTAGAGCAGCCGGTACAAAAAAACCAAAAATGTTTGCATTAACCTAAAGTATCTTTCTTATCAAGCAGTTCAGTGATCTTGCCGTCAGTTTCAAACTTCGGCGGAGTAGCCAGGAAGATCTTGTCGCCGATGCGCTGTATTTCACCATTGAGGGCATAAACTGTCCCGGTGATGAAGTCGACTACCCGGCGGGCAGAAGCGTCGTCCATCCGGCTGAAGTTGATGATGATCGCCCTTTGGTTGAGCAGGTTCTGGGCTACTTCCTTAGCGTCAGAATATACCCGCGGTTCGTAAAGGACGATCTTGCTTGGCCCGCTGCCAGCCTGGCCGGCCTTAATGGACACGACATTGCTGTCACGGCTGTTAGTTGGCCGGTTGCTGTTTTGCATTTCTTCTTGTTCGTCGTAATGTTCCTCGTAGGCGTCTCTTTCCTCATAGGAATCGTTGTCGCCGAAGCCGAAAAAGTCCTTAAATTTGTTGTTCATTTACTCTGCCTCCCTTACCGGTCCCGGCGGTGCTTGAAGAACGGAATATCGTCGTCATCATCGTCGTCGTAATCGGTGTTGATGTCAATTTGGGAAATGGCGCTGCTTGGGTCAGCATCCGAAACCGCTTCCTTTTCTTCAGCCCGCCGCTTTTGTTCTTCCGGTTTTTTCCGTCTTGAGTAGTCATCGTCGTTGAGGCCCCAAACGCTGATCGGGTCCATCATGGCTGGCTTCTCTTCCTTGACCGGGCTGGTCGGCTTAGCTGCTTCAGCTTGAACTGGCGCTTCTTGTACTGGAGCAGCTGGAGCGGCTTCTTCCGGAGTCAAGATCTTAGGCGCAGCTGGCTTTTCTCTAGGCGCACTCACTTGGTGGCCGCGGCCTGGAAATTGCTTGGAAGCAGCTGCTTCAGCTTCGTCATCAATCCCGGTAGCGATCACCGTAACCACGACTTCATCGCCCAGGTTAGGGTTGATGGCCGTACCGAAGATGATGTTGACATCTTCGCCGGCAGCCGTTGAAACGATTTCTGAAGCATCCTGGGCTTCAAACAGGGTCAAGTCCGGACCGCCAGTGATGTTCAAGAGGACCTGCTTGGCCCCGTCGATGGAAACTTCCAAAAGCGGTGAGGAAATCGCCATCTTGGTTGCTTCCACCGTCCGGTTTTCGCCGCTGGCCCGGCCGATCCCCATCAAGGCTGCCCCCTGGTTCTCCATGACCGTCTTGACGTCAGCAAAGTCCAGGTTCACGTAGTCAGTTGAAGTGATCAAGTCGGAAATGCCCTGGACACCCTGCTTGAGGACGTTGTCGGCTTCCTTGAAGGCTTCCATCATCGGTGTCTTCTTGTCAACGATTTCCAAAAGCCGGTTGTTGGCAACGATGACCAGGGTGTCAACGTATTCCTTCAGCTTGTCAATCCCCTCAGCGGCGTTCTTGGACCGCTTAGGGCCTTCAAAGCTGAATGGACGGGTAACCACCCCAACCGTCAAAGCACCGGTTTCCCGGGCAATTTGGGCGATTACCGGGGCTGCCCCGGTACCAGTACCACCGCCCATGCCGGCAGTGATGAAAATCATGTCAGCACCCTTAAGTGCATCTTCAATCGTTTCTTCGCTTTCTTCAGCGGCCTTTTGCCCGGTTTCAGGATGTGAACCTGCCCCCAAGCCCCTGGTCAGTTTCGGCCCCAGCTGAATCTTAACTTCAGCGTTGTTGCTGTTCAAAGCCTGTACATCAGTGTTGGCCGCGATAAAAGAGACGCCTTGAACGCCGTCTTCAATCATCCGGTTGACGGCATTGCCGCCTGCCCCGCCAACGCCAATTACTTTGATAACTGCGTTGTTGTTGTCATCTGAATCAAAAGTAAAATCCAAAGCCATCTACGTTTACCACCCTTAATCAAAGAACTTTCTGAGAAATGCAGCTAAGCCCTTGTTTTTATTTTCGTTATTATTAGTCTTTTCTTCATGCCGGGTTTCAGTGTCTACTTCCCCATCAAGCTTAGCCTTATTATAAGCTAATTCAGTGTCATTTTCAGCTTTCTTCGTCACTCTTTTAGCATTTTTTTGACTATTTCCGGCACTGGTCGGCCGCTCATTTGAAACAAGAGCTGAATCATGATAAATCACGGTGTTGGCCAGGTAGCCGATATCGCTCAGGTTGTTGGCATAGTTGACGATCCCGTAGGCCACTGAATAAACCGGATTGCGCAGGCCAATCTGGGCTGGCTGGTAGATCTTGGCCTTAACGTCATAGTCAGCCGCTACCAGGTCATCAATCCCGGCCAAAAGAGCGCTGCCCCCGGTAATAATAACCCCGGCCGGCAAAGACAGGGCATCATGGTTGTAAAGGCCCCAGCCCACCCGGCGCAGGATCTGCTGCAGACGGGCATTGATGATCTCACTGAGATACTTCTCGCTGACCAGGTTGTTTTCGTCCTTGCCTACAGCCTTGACCGCGAATTTTTCATTTTCTGAAGCCAGGTCCGGGTCGGCATAGCCATAATCCCGCTTCAAAGCTTCAGCATCGCTCATTGTTGTTGACAAAACCACGGAAATGTCGTGGGTAATGTCGGCCGCCCCCTTCAAGTCGACGGTAGCGTACTTGATCTGGCCATCGCGGATGACCGTGGCGGTCGTGCTGCCGCCGCCCATGTCCAGCAGAATTGCCCCGAAGGTTCTCTCTGCCTCATCCAGGGCTACGCTGGAAAAAGCCATCGGTGCCGGAACAAAGAAGTTGTTCTGGATGTCAGCGTGCTTTAAGACCGTGTTGATGTTGTGAATCTCCGCTGACGGCGCCGTCATTACCAGCCCCTGGACGAGAAGGGAGCGGGCAATCATGGTCCGCGGGTCGTCAACGTCCTTTTCCCCGTCGATCAAAAAGCGGCTGGGGAAGAAGGCCACTGCCTGCCGGTCCTTTTTCTTGGCAGCCTTGATAGCCGCGTACATGACCCGCTGGACTTCTTCATTAGCGACTTCCTTGCCGGAATCAGAAATATTAACCAGGCCGGTTGTACTTTCCAGCTGCAGCATGCTGACTGGCAAGGCAGTCACTACCCGGTTGATCTTGCTATTGGTCTTCTCGCTGACCTGCTGGATAGCGTTTTTGACAGATTCAGCAACTTGATCGATATCAACGATCTTGCCATGCCGCATCCCCCGCGTAGGAGCGGCAACTGCCCCGTAAACCTGCAGCTCTTGATGAGCGGCGTCGGCAACAACGACTTTGATGCTCGTGGTCCCAATGTCCAAACCAACTAACAAAGTTGAATTATCCAAGTTTCCTTCCCCCAATTCTAATATATAGATAATATCATAATTCTTTAAAGATACAAAATTAAGACAAGCCGTAAGCCTTTTTTTCCGCGCTAGTCAAAGGGCGGGTGAAGGCACCGACTTCCATGTCAATGACACTGTTGGTTGTCAAATCCTGTTTAATCGAGTTATAGTACTTAACCTTGGATTTTATCGTTTCAGTGTTGCCGATTATCACATTGCCATCTTTCATGACCAGAATCATCTGGGTTTTGCGCCTGGTATTGCCAGACAGCATCTTGACCTGCTTTTTGAAATATTCAGGAAAAGAGTTAAAAATTTTAAGGTTGGTCTTCAAGGCCACCTGCTTGCTGTAGCTGATAAAAAGCGGCTTGTCATGGTCGACCTCTCTCCAGGCTAGGCTCTTGGTGCCCAGTTCCCCGTTGGCGAGAATTTCCCGGTAGCTGGACCCGTCTTTAATATAGCCGCTCACTTTCCGCTCATGCACCTGCATGTTCAAGGTGTTCAGCCCCTTGACCGATAAAGTGACTGAAGCCACTTCAGGGTATTTAGCGGCCAGCTTCTTGCTGATCTTCTTTTGCCCCCGCAAGGCATCAACGACCTTGTCAGAAGCCTTGATTTGGGCTACTTCAACCATGCTTTTGCCATCCAGGTCATCAGCTCCGAGCACCCTGACCGTTGATACGTCGGCTAAAGGCGAGACGTAGTAGGTTAAAAAAGCGATAGCCAAAAGGCAGACGGCCATGATCGAACCCAGCCGGGTAAGCAGGCCCCGCCGGCGTTCTTTCTTAAGCGAAGTAAGCTGGCTCGACAATTTGCGTGTTTCCTGCCCCTGGCCAGGTTCGTGGCGTAAGAATTTAGAGAGCTCCTCTTCTGGGTCTCTGCGGGTTATCCGTTTGCGAGCCATTGCTTCCTCCTAATCGTTTATTATCAGTTCTTCTTGGCAATTTCCTTCATGACCTTGATGACCTGGTCAGATGCATCGGGCACGCCCAAGGCCTTGGAAGCCTGCCGCATTTTTTCGTCATAGCTCTGGTCCAAAAGCAGGTGGTCAATGGAGGACACGAAGGTGTTTTCGTTCAGATCATCTTCCGCAATCACCAAAGCCGCCCCGGCCTTTTCCAGGTCCATGGCATTCTTCATCTGGTGGTTGTGGGTCACGTTAGGACTGGGAATCAAGATGACTGGCACGCCCAAGGCCGTGAACTCAGCCAGGCTGGTTGCCCCGGACCGGGAAACAACGCAGGTCATTTCCGGCAAAAGGCCCGGCATGTTGTCGATATACGGCACGACCTTGATGGAGTCGTCGTAGTCAACATCAGCCAGCTTTTTCTCAATCGCGTCATAGTAGTAAGTCCCGGTTGCCCAGATCACTTGGTAAGGCTTCTTCTTCAGCTCCATCAAAGACTTGAGCATGACCCGGTTGATGGCCAAGGCGCCCCGTGAACCCCCGAAGACCAGGACAGTCGGAATCTTGGGGTTAAGGCCCAAGTCGCCTGCCAAATCAACTGGCTTGGCATTTAAGCTCAAAACCTGCTGGGAACGCGGGTTACCGGTCTTGACCAGCTTCTTTTTTTCCGGAAATTCCTTGGCCGCGTCGTCAAAAGTATAGCAGATCTTGTCCACGTAGTGGCCTAAGAACTTGTTGGCCACCCCGACCACGGAGTTGGACTCGTGGATCATGGTCGGAATCTTCATCTTGCTGGCTTCGTAGACAATCGCCCCGCTGACGTAGCCGCCAGTGCCTAGGACAACGTCCGGCTGAAAGTCAGCCAAAATTTCCTTGGCCCGCTTAGTCGCCTTTAAAAAGAGCTGGATGGTCTTAACATTGTTCAACAGGTGCTTTCTGTCAAAGCCTTGGATGTCGATGGTCTTAAAGTTGACCCCTGCGGCAGGCACGATCTTGGATTCCAGCCCCTTCTTGGTGCCGACGAACAAAATCTCATCGTCTTGGCAAATGCCTTCTTCCTTCAGGCGTTCAATCAAGGCCATGATGGGATAAATGTGGCCGCCAGTGCCGCCACCAGAAAAAATAACTCTCATTTTATTTCTCTTCCAATTCTTTTACATACTTGACAAAATATTCGCCGCGTTCTTCAAAGGTCTTGAACTGGTCCCAGGAAGCGCAGGCCGGTGAAAAGAGCAGGACGTCGCCGGCTTCAGCCAGCTTAGATGCTGCCTTAACCCCTTCGTGCAGGTTGTCAACGACCACGATGGTCTTGATTCCGGCCTTTCTGGCCGCGTCCGCCAGCAGGTAACGGGTTTCCCCGTAAGTTACGATGGCCTTGACGTGCTTTTTAAACAGATCAACCAGGGAGTCAAAGACAAAGCCCCGGTCCAGGCCCCCGGCCAAAAGGACTTCCGGCTGTTTGAAGGACTGGATGGCCACGGTGGCTGCTTCAATGTTGGTTGACTTGGAGTCATTGTAGACCTTGACCCCGTCAAGGGTGGTCACGTACTGCAGGCGGTGTTCAGCTCCGGTGAAGGTGGACAAAACGGCCGCGATGTCGTCCTTGCCCGCCCCCATCAGGCTGCTGATGCCGATGGCAACCAGGGAGTTTTGCAAATTGTGGATCCCCGGCAGCTTGATGTCGGCAATCTTCATCATCTTTTCTTCGCCATGCATCAAGTAGTCCTGGCCAATGTAGAAGTCTGCAACTGGATCATTTTCACTGAAGGTCAGAATCTTGGCCTTAGTTGCCTTTTCTTCTCTAGCCAGGATATCCTTTTGGTCAAAGTTGGCCAGGAAGTAGTCGCTGGCCTTTTGGAAGCGGCCAACGTTCAGCTTGGCGTCAACATAGTTATCAAAAGTCTTGTGGTAGTCCAGGTGGACATTGTTATAGATGTCAACGATGGCGGCTACCTTTGGCTCAATGTCGGTTACCCCCATCAGCTGGAAGCTGGACATTTCCACGACCAGCAGGTCGTCTGGGCCGGCCTGGTTTAAAACTACTTCAGAAATCGGACAGCCGATGTTGCCGACCGCGTAAGCGTGGTGGCCCTGCTTTTGCAGGTAGTGATCCATGATCTGCTGGGTCAGCATGACCGTGGTGGTCTTGCCGTTTGAACCAGTGACGCAGACATAAGGCGACTCACTGGCGCTTAAAGCAACTTCAGGTTCAGTGATGATCGGAACCCCTTTTTCGCTGGCCTTAGCCACCATCGGGTTCTCGTAAGGGATGCCGGGGTTTTTAACCAGGTAGTCAAACTTTTCCTGGTCAAACAGGTCAACCGGGTGGCTGCCGCCAATTACTCTGACGCCCAGGTCAGCTAACTGCTTAGCCTTCGGGTCAGCAGCCAGGTCGGCCTTGTCATTTAAAGTCAAACGCGCGCCCAGCTTAAGGAGCAGCTTGCTGACCGCGAAGCCGCTCCGGCCCAGACCTAAAACAAGAATGTTTTTACCAGCATATTTATCGATTTCTTTCATCGTTAATTATCCCCAAATCATCAAGTAAATTCCGCTGCCAACCAGCCCGACCAGCCAGAAGACCAGGTCGACCTTCCATTCAGACCAGCCCAGCATTTCAAAGTGGTGGTGGATCGGCGTCATCTTAAAAATCCGCTTGCCAGTCGTCTTAAATGAGGCAACCTGCAAGATAACGCTGGCCGTTTCGCAGACAAAGACGATCCCGACCAACAGCAAGGACCATGGCCGGCCCAAAAAGATGCTGACTGCCGCCAAACCGCCCCCGAGGGCCAGGGAACCGGCATCCCCCATGAAAATCTTGGCCGGCTTGTGGTTGAACATGAAGAAGGCTGCCAGGCCCCCCATTACCGCCATACAGAAGACCAGAACGCCGAAGTTCTGGCTCTTAAAGGCCAGCCAGGCGTAAGTGCCGTAAGCGATAAAGGACAGACCGGTTGCCAGGCCGTCCAGACCATCAGACAGGTTGACGGCATTTGAAAAGCCAACCAGCCAGAAGACTTCAAACAAGGTAAAGAGGACCACGTTCTTGACCACCCCGGCAAAAGGCAGGTAAAGAGCGAAGTCAAAGTTGTCACTGGCCGCCAGCAAAACGATACCAGCAGCGACGAGCAGCTGCAGGTCCATTTTTTGCCAGGCTCTCAGGCCCAGGTTCCGCTTGAAAAAGAGCTTCAAGCCGTCATCCAAAAAGCCGATGATCCCGTAGCCCAAAAGGGCAACTAACAAAATCCAGACTGTCTTAGACAGCTGGCCCTTATAAGCACAGATGGCAACCGTTGCGACCGCGGCTGAAAGCACGAAGACCGTGCCCCCCATGGTCGGGGTCCCCGACTTCTTTTCATGCCATTTCGGCCCTTCATCCCGGATCTGCTGGCCTTCGTCGTGGCTTCTCATCCAGATGATCAGCCATGGAAAAAGCAAGGCGCTCAATACCAGTGAAATCATAAAAGCGATCAAACTTGCTTGCATCGATCTATTACTCCTTTAACTCTACTTTCAATTTCGTCCCTGATTTAACTACCGTCCCCTGGGCCAGGCTCTGTGACTTGACCTTGCCGCTGCCTGACAGCTGCAGCTTGATGCCGGCCAGGGAGGCGTAGGCCTCAATCTGGCTTTCACTCCAGCCGGTCAAATCCGGCAGGCTGATCTTGCGGCTAGTCAAGACAAAGACGGTGCTGCCAACGGATACCGTTTCACCGGCCCCTGCCTTTTGGCTGAGGACCTTGGAACCAGTCCCCAGGCGGACCAGGGAAAGACCATTTGAGGTCGCGGTCTTTTTCGCCTTGGCATAGGTCATGCCGGTAAACTTCGGCACCTTGACCACGGCCGAAGCTGACTTGTCCCCCTTGTTCAAAAGAACCAGCCGGCTCATCATCGGCTTAAAGATCTGGGCCAGGATGGTTTCGGCCCCGCTGCCCAGCTTGCTAGGCTGCTTCATGGTCAAATAGATGCAGTAGCGGGGATTGGCAGTTGGGGTAATCCCCACGACTGAGAAGACATAGTCCCGGTCCCCGGTCATGTAGCCGCCGGTTGACTTGGCAATCTGAGCCGTCCCGGTCTTGATCCCGAAGTCCTTGCCCTTCATGTAGTAGATGTGGCCGGTCCCGATTTCCTTGTCCAAAACCTTCTTCATGTTCTGCATGACTACTTTTCTGGTCTGGGCAGTAAAAATCTTCTTGCCAACCTTCTGGACCCTGTAGCTCTTGATTGTCTTGCCCGAAGAATCAGTGATTTTTTCCACCAGTTGCGGCTTAACCATCTGCCCGTTGTTGGCCAGGGCACTGTAAACCTGCATCATCTGCATGACATTGACCGTGACCCCTTGTCCAAAGGAAGTTACCGCCTGGTCAACCGGACTTGAGAAGGACAAGCTGCCGGAAACTTCACCTGGCAGGGTAATCCCGGTCTTGTGGGTGATGCGGAACATATTGAGGTACTTGCGCCAGAGCTTGGCCCCGATCTTCTTTTCCAGGTAGACCATCCCGACATTGCTGGAGCGCGGGAAGGCCTGGGAGAACGGGATCGTCCCCCAGCCGGACTTCTGCCAGTCATAGATAGTGGAGCCGGAAACGGTGATTGACCCTGACCGGTAGTAGGACTTAGGGTTGTAGTTGCCGCTGTTGACCGCGGCGGCCAGAGACAGGATCTTGAAAACAGAACCCGGCTCATAGCTGGACTGGACCAGGAGGTTGCTGCCGGCCTTGCTGATTCCGGCCTTGGTCTGGGAGTTGAAGGTCGGCCGCTGGGAGGCTGCCAGGATCTTCCCTGTCTTCAAGTTCTCAATGACCACTGTCATAGCTTTCGGCTTGTAGTTCTTCTGCACCTTGCTCATATAGGTTTCCAGGGCGCTTTGGAGCTGAGAGTCAATCGTCAAATATAGATTGTCCCCGTCTTTAGCCGCCTTATAGGAGTGGAATCCGCTTGGCAGCTGGTTTTCTGAAGAGTCAACCATGCTGGTCTCATAGCCGTTTGTCCCCTTGAGGATCTTGTTGAAGTATGCTTCAAGCCCGGTCACCCCTTCCAGTTCCGTCGTCTGCGTCTTGGAATTGTTTTGAGAAACCGTATAGCCGACCACGTTAGAGGCGAAAACCCCGTTTGGATACAAGCGCGACGGCGTTTCCATGAACTTGATCCCGGTCAGGTGCATGGCCTGGATCTTCTTTTTCTCAGTCAAGGTTAAACCGGACCCGGCTGTCCCGAACTGGACCTGGAAAGTGTTTTTATTTTTCGGGTTCAGATACTTGAGGATTTTTGCCTTGGAAAGGGGCAAAACCGTGGCCAGCTTCTCAGCCGTTTTCTCCTTGTCCTGAACATAGAGCGGTTTCTTATTGGAGTCAACATAAGTCTTGTCCAAAATCGCGTAGACCGTGTAGGTGTGGGAGTCCTGGGCAATGATCAAGCCGTTCTTGTCATAAATCGTGCCCCGGTTAGCGGTCAATACGGTGTTGCGGCGGTAGATCGCGGCAGTTCTCTTGCTGATGTCCTGGCCATCAATCGTTTTTGAAATCGACAAATAAAGCATGCGGCCGGCCAAAAAAAGAAAAACCAAAGCAACGACTAGCTCTAGAATTCTCCCAACTGTAAAGCGATAGCCGTGTGCTCTGGATTTTATTTTTCCTAAATTAGTGGTCTTCTTCATTAGCGAATTGTCCTAATGTTATTTTCACGCAACTTCAGTCCTTGACTTTGGGCGATCTTGTTCAAGCGGGTATTTGATGACAGCTCACCGATTTCCTGCTGCAAGTCAGCTGTTGCGTTCTTTTGCTTGGTAATTGATTCCTTGACGTTGGTCAGCTGCCACTGGGCGTAAGTCGCCGAAACGCTAGCCGACACGTTCAAGGTAATCAAGGCAACTGCCCCAAGCAGGCCCAAGACTGCCAGCAGCTTTTCAAAAGTTGAGTATGGCACCTTCTGCGGGTCAACCACCAAACGAGGACTTTTCCGGGCTTCCTCTTCTGGTTCGTAATTGTATTTTCTAACTGTGTTTCCAGCCATTGTGGTCCTCTTTATAACTTCTCTGCTACTCTTAACTTTGCACTATGTGATCGGTTGTTTTCCGCCAGTTCTTCCTCGCTGGCCGTAATCGACTTGCGGTTGACCAGGCGTAAAGTTGGCTTGATCCCCTCGGGCACAACCGGCATCCCGCGGGGAATTTCAACTTCTGAATACTTCTTGAAGGTCTGCTTGACGATCTTGTCTTCCAAAGACTGGAAGGTGATGACGGAGATCCGGCCGCCGGGATTGAGCAGGCTGATGGCTTCTTCCAAAGATGCCCGCAAAACGTCCAGCTCGTGGTTGACTTCCACCCGGATGGCCTGGAAGCTCTTCTTGGCCGGGTGGCCGCCCCTGCGGCGGGCTGCTGCCGGAATTGCTTCCTTAATGATCTCCACTAACTCAAAAGTAGTTTCAATCGGCTTGCCCCGTCTTCTTTCAACGATCTTTCTGGCGATCTGCCGGGAAAACTTCTCATCGCCGTAGCGGTAAAGGACGTCAGCCAGCTGCTTTTGGTCATACTGGTTGACCAGCTGGTAAGCATCAAAGTCCTGGCTCTGGTCCATCCGCATGTCCAGCCTTGCGTCAAAACGGTAGGAAAAACCGCGTTCAGCCTGGTCCAATTGCGGAGATGAAACACCCAAGTCGTAGTAGATACCGTCAATGCCGCTAATCCCCAGCTTGGCCAGCTCCTCTTTTAAGTGGCTGAAGTTGTTGTGGACCAGCTGCAGGCGGGGCTGGCTGTCTTCTTTTAAAAAGGCAGCAAAATTGCTCTGGGCGGTGTCAATCGCGTACTGGTCCTGGTCGAAACCGATTAGATTCCCTTTGTCCAGCTTCCTAAGCAGGTATCTTGCATGCCCGCCCCCGCCGAAGGTGGCATCCACATATGTGCCGCCGCTTTGTGGGGCCAGGTTGTCGATTGTTTCGTGCAATAACACGCTAGTATGCTTAAATTCCATCTTTATAACTCGATATCGTCCAAATCTTCCGCAATTTCATCATAACTTTCGTTGGCTTCGTCAGAATACTCTTCCCAGCGCTCCTTAGCCCAGATTTCAATCCGGTTGGAGACGCCGACAATGACGCATTCCTTGACCAGGCCGGCGTGCTTCTTCAAGGTGGGGGACAAGTTGATTCTCCCCTGCTTGTCGAATTCGCCTTCCATAGCGCCGGAATAAAACATCCGGGTAAAACTCCGCGCGTTCTTCTTCGTCAAGGGAAGCTTGGCCAGTTTGGCCTCGATCTTGGCCCATTCCGTCAAAGGATAGCCAAAAATGCAGCCTTCCATGCCCCGGGTCAAAACCATGGCTGGCCCAATCTGTTCACGCAGCTTGGCCGGGATAATCAAACGGCCTTTGGCGTCCAAATTGTGCTGGTATTCGCCCATGAACATGGCAGGCTCCTCCCTTACTGTTAACAATTTACCACAAATCCCCACTTTAAACCACAATATCTGAAAAGCACAAGCAGATTTCCAAAAAAATTAAAAAACTGCCAGCCGCGCTAAGCGGCTGACAGTAATTTGTCAGATCATAACGACCAAAAGCAATCCGCAATACCAAAAGAAACTGCAGGCATCCAGGTAGGACCAGAACTGGCGGAACATCTTCCCTAAGGAAATGTTCTTGTTGATCATGGCCCATCTGATGGCGGCCAGCAATATCAATATGAAGTAAAGCAAAAAGCCGGCCGGTAAAAAGGATGGCACGCCCTTTAAGTTGGTCATCAGCTGGCAGGCGTAGATCAAAAAGAAAGGCATGACGTCATAGCCTTTAAAGGCGGCTTTAGGCCAGATCAGGTTGACTAGGTAGGCGCAAGCCAGGCCAAAGACCGGCAATAAGAATATCATCAGCATAATTTTCCTCCATCTGCTAGCTAGTTTAGCACATTTTTATTTTTCTCTTAAAGTGCAGCAAGGAAATTGCAAATCGCCGCCAAAAAGGTTATAATCATTCTCATATAGGAGGCTTCTATGGCACGTAAAAAGAAAAAGTCAACATTTCAAAAGATTGAGAATTTCATGGTAGTCTTGATGGCTTTGATCACGCTCTTTGGCGTGGCAGCCTCTGTTCTTTACTACTTAACTGCCCAATAAATCTGCAATACGCTCAAAAGCGGTCAGCTTCATGCTGGCCGCTTTTTTATTGCTCATTAATACCGGTAATTGTCCAGGTCAACCAGGAAAGGATAAGATCTGGCCAGCTTGGCCCAAAGCCAGTAAGTTGCCAGGCTGATCCCGGTCGTCCAGCCGGCCGTGTATAAGAGGCTGAAGCCGATGGCCTTCAAGGTCAAATCAGTCCAGCCGATCAAACGGAAAACCAGCCAGGTGTAAAGGCAGCTGACGGTAATGGCCACGATGTTGCCCAGCAGGCGGAAAACGAAGAGTTCTGGAAAGACCCGGGCATACCAGCGGCCAAAAGCCGACAGGGCTGGCAGGATAAAGGTGTAGATCCCGATGATCCCCCAGAAGTAGAGGTCGGCAACTACCCCGGCCGCCAGGGCCAGCCAGATTTCCTTCTCGTTTCTTTCGTCTTCATAGGCGATGATCAAAACGGCGATTGGCAGGAGCAAGAGCCCCGCCCGGCCGTGCTGGTAAGTCAAGGCAGGCTGCAGGTAAACGGACAGGGTCCCCTCCACAACTAGAGCCAGGTAAAGGGCGATGGCCAAAACCCATTGCTTGAAAATCCGCATTAGCCAGCCACGCTCCTTTTGACGACCGTTACCACGGACGCGTCGCTCAAATTACCGGCCGGCTTGATCTTGATCAAGTCAGACAGGCCAAAGCTGTCCTTGGTGGTTTCCGCCACCGTCCCGATCAAAAGCCCCTTCGGTGAAGTCCCGCCAAGGCCGCTGGTGTAGACCTTGGTTCCCTTCTTCAGCTTGCTTGAGCTGGAGGCCTGGGTAAAGGTCAAAGCGCCGTTTGACTGGACGCTGATGATCCCGTGCAAAACCTTGCCCGTGTCTGTCGTGGCTTGCACGGCAAAACGGTTGGCTGAGCTGTCAGTCGTGGTGATCAGTTCTACCTTGCTGGTGACCGCGTCGACTTCCAGGATCCGGCCAATCACGCCGCCGCCGGACATGACCGCCATGTCCTTCTTCAAGCCGGAGCTCTTGCCCTTGTCAATGGTCAAGACTTCTGACCAGCTGTCGCTGGAGCGGGAAATTACTGAAGCAGTCGTGGTCGTGTAGCCGGTCAAGGTCTTTTTAATTCCAGCGGCAGCTTTCAGCTGCTTGTTTTCCTTTTCCAGGGCAGCATTTCTGGCTTCGACCTGGGCCAGCTCAGCCACCTTCTTTTTTAAGTGACTGTTTTCATCAGCCGCGTTCTGCAAGTCCTTGACGCTGTCGATTCCGTAAGTAAACCAGGAAACCGGCACGCTCACGATTCTTGAGCCCACGGAGACGATGTCATTGCCCAGGCGCTGGATCAAAAGCGGCTCGCTCAGGTTGTTTCTCAGCATCACCGTTGAGCCCAGCAGGGATGCCAAAACCGCCACGGTCCCGAAAGCCGCCAGCATTTTTCTGTTTTGAAAAAATTTCTTCATAAACACCCATCCAATATAAAAACCGGCCCGGAGGCCGGTTTTCTTATTTCTTATCTGCTAGTCTTCCGCATTACGTCCAGGTGCTTCAAAGATTCACCGGTACCGATTGCTACACAGTCAAGCGGATCTTGAGCGATGAAGACAGGCACCTTGGTCGCGTCAGAGATGACTTCTGGCAAGTTCTTGAGCAGGGCACCACCACCGGTCAGGACGATACCATGGTCAATTACGTCTGCGGCAATTTCAGGAGAAGTCAATTCCAAGGTTTCCTTGATCGCAACAATGATGTCTTGAACAACGTCTTGAATAGCAGTTGCAACGTCAACGGCACTGATTTCCAATGACTTCGGCAAGCCTGACACCAGGTCCCGGCCGCGGATGGTCTTTGATTCGATTTCCTTGGCTGCCTCAACAGAAGCTGAACTAATTTGGATCTTAATGTCTTCAGCGGTTCTTTCACCGATCAGCAGGTTGTACTTGCTATGCACAAAGTTGGTGATTGCTTGGTTGAACTTGTCACCAGCCTGGCGAATGGAAGTTGAAGAAACGATCCCGCCCAGGGAAATAGTGGCTACGTCAGTCGTACCACCACCAATGTCAACGACCATGGAACCAGTTGGTTCCATAACCGGCAAACCGGCACCAACAGCTGCGGCGAATGGTTCTTCAATCACGTAAGCTTCTCTGGCCCCTGCCACCCGGGCAGCTTCGATAACAGCGCGCTTTTCAACTTCAGTAACGCCTGAAGGCACGCAGATCATGACTGAAGGCTTGGAATTGCCGACCGTCTTGCCCATAAAGTACTTAAGCATGGCCGCGGTCGTGTCATAGTCAGCGATAACCCCGTCCTTCATCGGGCGGATAGCCACGATTGAGCCTGGAGTTCTGCCGATCATTTCCTTGGCTTCTGAACCTACTGCAATAACTTCGCCAGTCTTGGTATTCTTGGCAACAACTGAAGGTTCACGCAAAACGATGCCTTTGCCTTCAACGTAGACCAGGGTGTTGGCGGTGCCCAGGTCAATACCGATATTCTTTGAACCTAATCCAAACACGGATATCTCTCCTTATTTACTCGCTTAATCTTGCTTAATTATAGCATAATGCCCGTGAAAGTCATGGATTGGCGGAAAATTAAGCTAATTTTAAAACAATTCCCGCTCCCGCAGGCTCAAATATTCACCCCCGCCGATGATGAAGTGGTCCAAAAAGGTGATCTTCATGATCTTGCTGGCTTTTTTCAAGCCCTTGGTCAATTCCAGGTCATTGTCTGACGGGGTCAGCGCCCCGCTGGGATGGTTGTGGGCCACGATGATGCTGGCGCAGCCGTAGACCACCGCCCAGCGGAAGATTTCTCTGGGGTGAACCCAGGACCGGTCCAGGGTGCCTTGGAAAAGCATTTTTTCCCCCAGGAGATTCTGCTGCTGGTCAAAATAGAGGACCCAGAACTGCTCCTGCTTTTGCCCCAGCAGTTTATTAGCCAGGTAGTTGCCAATCTTAGAGCTGCCGGCCCAGTCAGAGCTGCGCCGCATGTCAGTCCGCCGCAACCGGTCCATGGCCACCTCGATGGTCAAGGACAGGTCATTGGGGCAGTCCGGTCCTGACGCGTAGTCCAAGATGTCCTTGAAGCTGGCAATGTGCTTTTGATCCAGTAGCTGCAACAGGTCTTCCAGACTCTGGCAGGGCAGCTGGTCAAAGAGCAGCTTGAGCAGGTCACGGTCACTTTCAACATAATAGTAGTTTTGCGTAGTTTCGGTCATTTGCATTTCCTCCTTATTTTTACGCTCTACTACTAATTACGCCAAAAACTAAGAAATTTTTTTCAAAAAGTCAAAAAAGTCCGGGCAAATCAGCTGGGCTCTGGCCCGGTCTTCGGCTGAAGCGGGCTTGATGTCGGGAATCATGACGCAGTCAATCCCGGCATTTTCCGCCGCTTCGACCCCCATGCTGGAGTCTTCAAAGATCAAGAGCTGGTCTTTACCCAGGCCGCTGCGCTCTTGGGCAGCCAGATAGAGGTCCGGGAAAGGCTTGGACCGGAGCTTTTTCTCAGCAACTTCGTCATGGGTGACGATAAAGTCAAAGCTGTTCCGGCAGCCGGTCACCCAGAGATTGTGGTCAACCACGCTCTTATAGTTGTTGCTGGCGATCCCAACGGTTAAGCCCAGGTCATTAAAGTACTCCAGAGCCTCCTTGACCCCGGCCTTCAGCTTCAGCTTGCCCTGGTCGGTCCATTCCCAGACCAGGTCGTCGGTCCGCTTGACAAAAGCCTGGCGGACCTCATCGCTTGGAAAATATTTTTCATAAAAGGCATCCATGGCCTTGACGCTGGCTCCAACCAGGTCCAGGTAAGCATCATCGCTGATGCCCAGCTTGTATTCCCGGGCGGCCTGGATATTGGCCTGCCAGTAAAGCTCTTCGGAGTTGACCAGGAGGCCGTCCATATCAAAAATGACCCCCTGCTTGTCCGTCTTTAAACCTGCAACACGCATATTTTCCCCCTTCATGCTCAGGCACTCTGCAGAAACTGCAAGACCGCGCTGACCAAGTAAAATGAACCCGTAACCAAGATCAAGTCCCGGTCTCCAGCTTCCGCCATCACTTGATTTAATGCCTGGCCCAAATCGCCCTCATAGGCAAATTTTTCCTGGACCCAGGCCGGGAAGTCAGCTTTTTTAGCTGCCCGCGGATAAGCCAGGCTGGTCAAGGTGACTTTTTCATTTTTCAGCAGAGTCAGAAAATCACTCAAGTCCTTGTCCTTCATCATGCCAGCTAAGACCAAAAGCCGGCCGTCTTTATCCTTGGCCAGGCGGCGGGCATATGGCAAAAGTTCGCTTCCAGCCTGGACATTGTGGGCCCCGTCCAATAAAAAGCTGCATCCCGCCTTTTCCAGGCGTTGGTAGCGGCCAGGAACCGTGGTCTGGGTTAAGGCGGCTTCAGCTGCCTTTTCACTTAAAGTAAGCGGCAAAAGGGCAAAAGCTGCCAAGGCCATGGCCGCGTCTTTAGCTTCTGGCCGGGGCCAGGCCGGCAACTGGTAATTTTGCCCGGCAACTGCAAGCTTATAGCCTGCTTTTTCTTCCTTGACCTGGAAGTCCCGGCCCAGCCAGTAAGAAGGACTAGCTGATTTAGTTATTTTTTCTTCAACGATTCCCTTTACGCTGGCTGGGATGTCACCGAGGATGACCGGGACAGCCGGCTTGATGATCCCACTCTTTTCTTTGGCAATATCAGCCAAAGTCGGTCCGATGATCTGCTCATGGTCAAGGCCGATAGTGGTAATCAAGCTGACTACTGGCGTCATCACATTGGTCTTGTCATGCTCGGCCCCGATGCCGACTTCAATAACCGCGTAATCACATTTTTGCTTGGCAAAAAAGAGGAAGGCCATGGCAACTTCATATTCAAAGGTCACCAGGGCAAAATCTGCCTCTTCTTCCCGCAAGTGGCCGACTGCGGCTTCAACTTCATTTGCCACTTCCAGCAGGTCCTCATCCGCGATTGCCTGCCCGTTCAGCTGGATCCGCTCGTTAAAGCGGATGATAAAGGGCGAAACAAAAAGGCCAGTCTGCTGACCGGCCTTTTGGAGCAGATTGTTCAGGTAATATGCAGTTGAGCCCTTGCCGTTGGTTCCAGTAATGTGGCAGCACTTGACCTTGTCCTGGGGATCCCCCAGAGCCTTGAGCACCCTTTTGACATAGGTCAGGTCGCTCTTTTCGTGCAAGCGCGGCAAATGATAGAGGTAAGCGGTAAGTTCATTAACTGTCCTAAATTTCACGTCTTTAACGACTTTCTTTCAATTCCTTGATGCGGTCGCGCACGCCGGCCAGCTGGTTTTCATATTCGGCCAGCTTGCCCTTTTCCTTTTCAACTACGGCAGCTGGCGCGTGGTCAACAAAGCCCTTGTTGGCCAGCTTCTTGCTTGCCCGGTCAACTTCAGCTTCCAGGCGGGCTTCTTCCTTGCCCATCTTGGCGATTTCTTCGTCCAGGTCAACCAGTTCTGACAGTGGAACGAAGATCTGGGCCCCGGCGATCACAGCCGTCTTGGCTAACTTCGGCGCCTTGATCTTGCCGGAGATTTCCAGCTTCTTCGGGTGCAGGAAGTTTTCCACGTATTCCATGTTGTCCCGCAGAATTGCTTCATTCTTTTCGTCATCCAGCTGGATCAAGATGTCGATGGCGCTAGACATTGGAGCGTTCACTTCCATCCGGATGGTCCGGACAGCCTTGATGATTTCGATCAAGAAGGCCATGTCTTCGTCAGCCTTGGCATTGTCAAATTCAGCGTGGGCTTCCGGGTAAGCAGCGGTCATGATGGACTTGCCTTCATGCGGCATGGACAGCCAGAGCTTTTCCGTCACGAATGGCATGATTGGGTGGATCAGGCGGAGAATCTGGTCCAGAATCCAGGTCAAGTTGGCCTGCTTTCTGGCCTTCAGTTCTGCGTCGTCGCCGTAGAGGGCAACCTTGGAGATTTCGATGTACCAGTCACAGAAGTCGTTCCAGATGAAGTTGTACATTTCCCGGCCGGCTTCCCCGAATTGGAATTCGTCAAAGAGGCGGTTAGTTTCCTTAACGGTGTGGTTCAAGCGGTCAAAAATCCAGGCGTCAGCCAGGTCAAACTTGCTGATATCCGGCTTTTGGGCTGGCTTGGCATCTTCCGGCAGGTTCATGATGACGAAACGGCTGGCATTCCAGAGCTTGTTGATAAAGTTCCAGGCAGCGTCCATCTTGGTGTAGCTGAAGCGGGTGTCCTGGCCAGGCGCGGTCCCGTTCAACAGGAACCAGCGCAAAGCGTCAGCGCCGTACTTGTCGATGACGTCCATTGGGTCGATCCCGTTGCCCAGGGACTTGGACATCTTCCGCCCCTGCTCGTCTCTGATCAAACCGTGCAAAACGACATTGTCAAATGGCCGCTCGCCGATGAAGTGCAAGCTTTGGAAGATCATCCGGGAAACCCAGAAGAAGATGATGTCGTAGCCAGTTACCAGGGCGTTGGTTGGGAAGTAGCGCTTGAAGTCAGCTGAATCTTCATCCGGCCAGCCCAAAGTTGAGAATGGCCAGAGGGCACTGGAGAACCAGGTGTCCAAAACGTCCTGGTCCTGGTCCCAGTTTTCAATGTCTGCTGGCGCTTCTTCACCGACGTACATTTCCCCGGTCTGCTTGTTGTACCAGGCAGGAATCCGGTGGCCCCACCAGAGCTGGCGGGAGATGACCCAGTCGTGGACGTTTTCCATCCACCGCTCCAAAGTGCCTTCAAAGCGGTCAGGCACGAAGTTAACTCTGCCTTCACCCTTTTGGTTTTCCAAAACCTTGTCAGCCAGTGGCTTCATCTTGACGAACCATTGGGTGGACAGGCGGGGTTCAACTTGCACGCCGGAGCGTTCAGAGTGGCCAACTGAGTGAACGATTGGTTCAACCTTGATCAAGTAGCCTTCAGCCTTGAGGTCTTCAACCAGCTGCTTACGGCAGTCAAAGCGGTCCATGCCGGCGTACTTACCCGCCTTGTCGTTCATGGTCCCGTCATCGTTCATCACGTTGATCCGCGGCAGGTCATGCCGGTTGCCAACTTCAAAGTCGTTCGGGTCGTGGGCGGGAGTGATCTTCACCAAACCGGTCCCGAATTCCGGGTCGACGTGTTGGTCTTCAATGATCGGGATTTCCCGGCCAACCAGCGGCAGAATCAGCTTCTTGCCCACCAGGTCCTTGTAGCGTTCATCCCCTGGGGCAACAGCCACGGCCGTGTCACCAAACATGGTTTCCGGCCGGGTAGTAGCAATTTCCACGCTGCCAGAGCCGTCAGCCAGCGGGTAGTTGATGTGGTAGAAGGCCCCCTGGTCATCCTGGTGGACAACTTCGATGTCAGACAAAGCCGTCCGCAGCTTCGGGTCCCAGTTGATGATATATTCGCCCCGGTAGATCAAGCCTTCATTATAGAGCTGAACGAAAACCCGGCGGACAGCCTTGGACAGGCCCTTGTCAAGAGTGAAGCGTTCCCGGCTGTAGTCCAGGGACAGACCCAGCTTTTGCCACTGGCTCTTGATGATGTTGGCGTATTCGTCCTTCCATTCCCAGACCTTTTCCACGAACTTTTCCCGGCCCAGGTCATAGCGGCTGCCCCCTTGTTCACGCAGGCGGGCTTCAACCTTGGCCTGGGTGGCGATGCCGGCGTGGTCCATGCCTGGCAGGTAAAGGGTGTCGTAGCCCTGCATCCGCTTGTAGCGGATCAAGGTGTCTTGAATTGCCGTGTCCCAGGCGTGGCCCAGGTGCAGCTTGCCAGTAACGTTTGGCGGCGGGATAACGATTGAGTAAGGCTTGGCCTTCTTGTCACCGGACGGCTTGAACAAGTCCTCGTCCAGCCATTCTTGATAGCGGCCAGCTTCAACCTCTTGCGGGTTGTATTTTGGTGCTAATTCTGTCATAAATTCCTCCAAAAAAAGTCCCAGACAAGTAAATGTCTAGGACGATATATAACCGCGGTACCACCTAAATTGAGCATAATGCTCCGCTTAAACGCGGTAACGGTGCGGGTACCGGACCGGCTTACTCCTGGTTCAGCCGGCCAGCGAATCAAGCTACCAGGCGCCTTCCGGTCTCTCAGCTTAAATGACCTTTCTCTGTCATGAAGCGCCACCTCTTGATCTTGGCTTTGTCACAAAGTATAGCATAATTTTTTCAGCCATTAAAGGGCAACTTGCTTTAAGGCCGCTAGCTCTTCTTCTGTCAAAGGCCGGTAAGAGCCAGGAGCTAAATCAGCCGGCAAAGTCAAAGGCCCCATGCTCAGCCGCTTAAGCTTTAAGACCTTCATCCCCTGGGAGGCAAACATCCGCTTGACCTGGTGGTATTTGCCTTCAGTAATGGTGATCTCGATTTCTGACTGCTCCTGGTCCTTGTCTTGCCGCAAGATATTCAGCTGGCCCGGCTTTAATTCCGTTCCATCTTTTAAAGTGAGGCCTGCCGCAATTGCCTTGGCCGTTTCTTCGTCGGCTACTCCGGCCAAAAGCGCGTAATAGGTCTTAGGCACATGGTATTCCGGAGCCAGGAGCTGGTGGGCCAATTGGCCGTCATTGGTCAAAAGCAAGAGGCCGGTCGTGTCCTTGTCCAGGCGGCCCACTGGAGCGATTTTTTGATAACGGTCCTGGTCTTTTAGCAGGTCCAGGACGGTCTTTTGCCGGGAGTCTTCTGTTGCCGATAAGACGCCAGCTGGCTTATTGAGCAAAAAGTAGTGGTATTGCTGGTAGACAACTGCCTGGCCATTAACCAGAACTTCCGCATCCTCTTTCACCTTCTGCTTGGCTGACCGGCAGACCTTCCCGTTGACCGTCACCTGGCCGGCCTTAATGATCTCATGAACCTGGGACCTGGAGCCCACCTTCATGTTGGCCAAAAATTTGTCCAGGCGCAGCATTAAAGCAGGTCCGCGTCTTCTTCATCCAGGTCGTCAAGGAAGCTCTGGCCCGGGTAGATCGGAGTAACCTTGACCCCGGCTAAGGCCCGCTCAATCAAGCCGTCAACGTCCAGGCGGCTTTCATATTCCCGGGCCTTGTCGATCTTTGGCTTGGTCTTTGGCCGCGGCGGGGCAAAGATGGTGCAGCAGTCTTCAAATGGCTGGATGGACAGGTCAAAGGTTCCGATTTCTTCGGCCTTGGCGATGATTTCAGTCTTGTCCATGGTGGCAACTGGCCGCAATACTGGAGTGGTCGTCACGTTATTGATGGCTGCCATGGATTCCAAGGTTTGGGAAGCCACCTGGCCAACTGATTCCCCGTTGAAGATGGCCAAAGCGTGCCGCTTTTCCCTGATAATATCGGCCAAACGCAGCATGAAGCGGCGCTGAACAGTCATCAAGTAGCCCTCAGGCAGCTTTTCCTTGATCGTTTCCTGGATTTCAGCAAAAGGTACTTCGATGAAGTTGATCCGGCCGCTGTACTTGGCCAGAATGCTGGTCAGTTCCTTGGCCTTGGCCAGGGCCTTTTCAGAAGTGTATGGCGGTGAGAAGAAGTGGACCATTTCGATGTTCACGCCTCGCTTCATGGCCAGGTAGGAAGCTACCGGAGAGTCGATCCCGCCGGACAGCATCATCACTGCCTTGCCGGCCGTGCCAACTGGCATCCCGCCTGCCCCATGCAGAAGCTGGTTGGAGATGTAGGCTCCGTCCTGGCGGATTTCCAAAAGCAGGACCATGTCCGGGTGCTTCATTTCCGCCTGCAGGCCTTCCATGTGGTTATAAAGGTAGTCAGCCACCATTTGGTTCAATTGGTTAGTGTCGTAGATAAACTTGTGGTCGCTTCTTCTGGTATTGACCTTGAAGGTCATGCCGGCCTTGTAAGTTGCCTGCATCAGTTCCAGGGCAGTTTTTTCAATGGCTTCCAGGCTCTTTTCAGTCTTGATGACTGGGGAATAGGTCTGGATCCCGAAAACGACCTTTAAGCGGTCATTGACCGGCTCAAAAGGGGTCCCGTTCAAAAGGATGTGCATCCGGTCGTGGTGGGTCTGGATCTTCAGATCCGGGAAGTCGTGCAAAACCTTCTGGACATTGCTGGCAAGACGGTTGATGAAGTCCTTCCGGTTCTTGCCCTTGGTGGACAGTTCGCCGTAGCGAATCATGATTTCTGTGTATTGCAAATTTATTCTCCTAAGTGGTTGATCTTGGCAAAGTGCTGGTAAATCTCGTCAAAAGCCGCGATGAATTCGTCTGCTTCTTCTAAAGTATTGCTTTCGTCAAAGCTTAGCCGGACGGCACTGGTGGCGATCGCGTCTGGCGTCTTCATCGCCACCAAAGTGCTGGCTTCGTCCGCCTTCTTTGAGGCGCAGGCAGAAGTGGTGGAAATGTAGATGTCCTGGTCTTCCAAAGTGTGGACCAGGGTCTCGCCCCGGATCCCCTCTAAAGCAAAGCAGAGGATGTGGGGGGCAAAGTCCGCCTTCAAAGGAGAGAAGATATGGATGCCCGGCTTACCTGCCAGGTACTTGCTGATCTTTTCCTTAATGGCGTATTCTCTGTCCGCCTTTTCCTTTTCGTCCGTCAAAAGCAAGCGGACTGCCTTGGCCATGGCCGCGATGGCTGCCAGGTTTTCCGTCCCGCTTCTCAAGCCCTTCTCCTGGCCGCCGCCTTCACACAAAGGCATCAGCATCCGGCCGCGCTTTTTGTACAAAATGCCGATACCGCGCGGGCCATGGAACTTGTGGGAAGAAAAGCTCATCATGTCGACCCGGGAGGTGAAGACCTGGTCCCAGATCCCCTTGCCCAGAGCCTGGACATTATCAACATGGAAGTGGATGTTCGGGTAGTCTGCCAGGATTTCAGAAATTTCCTTGATCGGCTGGATGGTCCCGATTTCGTTATTGACGCCCATAATGGAGACCAAGGTCGTATCCTTGTCCAGGGCCGCTTTCAAGTCTTCCGGATTAACCCGGCCTTCCTTGTCAACTGGCAGGCGGGTAACCCGGAAGCCCAGGTTTTCCAGTTCGGTAAAAGTATTAGCCACTGAGGCATGCTCAACGGATGAGGTAATGATGTGCTTGCCAAATTCCCGCTTGGCCCAGGCCGTCCCCTTGATGGCCGTGTTGTTGGATTCCGTCCCGCCGGAAGTAAAGTAGATCTCGTCGGTATTTACTCCCAGCAAGTCTGCAACCTGCTTGCGGGAAGCTTCCAGCAGGCCATGGGCCCGATCACCCAGCTTGTGTAGGCTGGAAGGGTTGCCCCAAATCTTGGTCACCACCTGGCTGTAGGTCTCTAATGCTTCAGGCGCCATCTTGGTCGTGGCACTGTTGTCAAAATAAATCACGCTTCTTGCTCCTTAAAAAAGCGGCCATTTTAATGACCGCTTAATTACAAATGATATTCTATTTTAGTCCAAAATCCGCTTGACTTCAATCAATAAGTTCTTTTTGCTCTTGATAATAGGCATTTTCAATCCGCTGGTAGCTGCCTGGCTCAGCCCGCTCCACCGCCGTGGCGATCGTGTCCAGGGCATCCTTGTAGTTGTAGTCCCGGTCATACAGCTTCATGGCATTTCTGCGGGCCCGGACGACAGTTTCATTGTCCAGGAACTTGTTGGAATACTGCATGGTCAGTTCAAAAAGATTGGCTGAACTGATAATGTCTTCCGCTTCTCTTTGCAGGCGATCAACGTCATCTGAGATTTGCACCAGTTCTTCAGAGATCTTCTCCATGTTGATCCGGACCTGGTTGAGCTCCCCGCTGGTCTTGCTGATTTCATTAACGACCAGGGTGTACATTTGCAAAAAGCCTTCCGGAATCCCCGGCAGATTCTGCCGGCTGAGGTGACGGTAAACCAAAGAGACCTGCTGCTTGAATTCCTTGATTGACCGCTGAGCCACTTCTTCCGCCTCATAGAGGCCGTCAACTGCTTCCGACAATTCCTGCTGGCGCTTGCCAATCTCCTGCAGGCGGCCCAGGATCTTGATCCAGTCGTCCCGGACTTCAGAGTAGACGGCCCGGCCGTCAGCGATCCGCTGGCTGGCCCGGATGTAGTCAGAATCCATCTTGTGGACTTCTCTTTCAAGCTCCCGGCTTTCGTCCAGTTCCCCGTGGGTCAGTTCATAGCTTTCGTCGATATGGCGCAGTTTCTTGATCAGCTGCTGGCTGACGGTCTGCTGGTGGGTCAAGAGCCGCTGCAGCTTGTCCTGGTTCTTTTCCACAAAAGGACGGGCCTTGTATTCTTTCTCCAGGATTCCGTAGAGGGTCTTGATTTCCTTTTCGACCTTCTTCATCCCCTTGCTGGTCTCTTCTAAGTCCAGCTGGGCCAAAGCCGCCAGGGACCGGTCGATCTGGTCGTTGCTTTGCCTGATTTCCAGCAGAACGTCCAGGCTGCCGAAGCCGTACTTGGCATCCCGCATTTCCTTATAGCCAGCCGCGATTTCATCCAGCTGGTCAGCAAAAACGGTCTGCAGGTCGTGCTGATCCTCTTTAACTTCTGGTAGCTTGGTCTTTAAGGCCGTGAGGTCCGCCCGGATCTTTGACAAGACCCGCTTAGCCTCGACATGGTCGCCCTGGGCTGACAGGTTCTTGGCCTGGGCAAAATCTTCCTCCATGGCTGACAAGCGGTTTTCGATTTCTTCCAGGGCCACGCTGTAGTCAAAGGAATCGGCCAGAATTTCCTTGCGGATTTCCCAGTAGCTCTGCATCAATTCGTCATATTGGGCCTTGTTTTCCCGGTTTGATTCCAAAAGCTGGGTGAAGACGTCAGATGAATTCTTGACATCTTCAGAAACAGAGTCAACCAGTTCTCTGGCCTGCTTAATGCTTTGGTGGGACTTGACCAGGTGGTAGCGGGCATTTTCGTCCGCCCCGTCTTCAATCAAGCGCTGGATTTCCGGAAAAAGCTCAGCCGCCTTCTGGTAGCTCTTCTTCCAGGTATTGAGGGTAGCCAGGCTTTCCCCAGCCAGTTCCATTTGGTCCAGCTTGCCAATCGCCCGCTCCAGGTGCAGGTCTTCCATATTGCCCAGCTCATTGTCGAGCTCTTCAATATCGCGCAATTGCCGGCGGTTGATCAAAAGCATGGCCATGACCACTACGATGATCGTGATAATTAAAGTGATGAGTAGTAGAGATTGTGTTGATGACATATCTTTCTCCTCCGAACTAAAGTTAATTATACCAAACTAGCCCCCGAAATATTTCTACTTTGCCAGACTTTCTGCGTTTTTTCTTGCTTTCCGGGCCTAAAGCCCTTATAATGGTCAACGTGTAAAATATTTGCAGCCATAAGCGACAAGAACGTCAACATCCCGGGACGTTTAGTGAACGAGTAACCCACGCTGCACGGGCGAAAATGTAAACTCGGGATGCACGAATGTTGAGCTTATATTGTGATTATTTTACTCCAACAATTTTTATTGTTTTTATTGGAGGAATTTTAATATGTCAAGATACACTGGTCCAAGTTGGAAGCGGTCAAGAAGATTGGGTATTTCTTTGTCAGGCACTGGCAAGGAACTTGCTCGTCGTTCATACATTCCAGGTCAACACGGTCCTAACCACCGCGGCCGTCTTTCAGAATACGGCATGCAATTGCAAGAAAAGCAAAAGCTGCGCTGGATGTTCGGTTTGAACGAACGCCAATTCCGTACTTTGTTTGCCCGCGCTGGTAAGATCCGTGAAGGCCAACACGGTACCAACTTCATGATCTTGCTTGAACGTCGTTTGGACAACGTTGTTTACCGTCTCGGCTTGGCTACTACCCGTGAACAAGCCCGTCAATTGGTAAACCACGGCCACATCACTGTTGATGGCAAGCGCGTTGACATTCCTTCATACGAAGTTAAGGTTGGTCAAACCATTAGCTTGAAGGAAAAGTCAAAGAACCTGCAACAAGTTAAGGACGCTTTGGAAGCTGTTGCTTCACGTCCATCATTTGTTTCATTTGACGAAGACAAGATGGAAGGTCAATTGGTTCGTTTCCCAGAACGTGACGAAATGGAACCAGAAATTGACGAAGCCCTGGTTGTTGAATACTACAACAAGTTGCTGTAATATCAATTCGGCTTCAAAGTCTTTCCCAGTTTTGGGAAAGGCTTTTTTCTTGCCCAAAAAGTTCAGTTATAATATGCTTTAGAGCCAGAAAAAGACAGTATTAATTTTTAGAAAGGATCAAGCCATGACTGAAAATTTAACCAAAAGAGTCGAAAACGCCTCGAATGGCATTACTCCGCAGACCAGGCCTGACGAGCGGCGGAGCTTTTTGGGTTCTTTAAGAGAGCGGGTTTTCGTGCGCATGACCATCAAAGACTGTGAAGACGCCAAGTTGACCAAACTCTTCATGGACCACTTTGCCGACTACAAGGGCTACACCATTTTGATCAACGCCAACACCCCCAACCCGACCTTTGTCGGCCAGATTGAAAGCCGGGCTAGCAAGGAGCAGGTTCCCTTCTGCCTGGTCAATGACGAAAGTGCCAGAAAAGGCGATGATGATTCCGCCATCCTGGTCGTCAGCAAGGAGGCCATCAACCGGATGCGGATCGAATTGACCCAGGTCTACGCCCCGCCCCTGCCGGCTGAGAAATTGCCTGCTCCAAAGAAAAAGGGCTTTTTGGCCAAATTCTTCGGGGGCAATAAATGAAGCCCTTAGCCTACCGGATGCGGCCCCAGTCCATCGACCAGGTCGTCGGCCAGCAGCACCTGGTCGGTCCTAAGAAGATCATCCGCCGGATGGTTGAGGCCCGGCAGCTCTCGTCCATGATCCTGTACGGCCCGCCCGGCATTGGCAAGACCAGCATTGCCAGCGCGATTGCTGGCAGCAGCAAGTATGCCTTCCGCCAGCTCAACGCGGCGACTGACGGGCAAAAGGAACTCTCCCAGGTCGCCGCTGAAGGCAAGATGAGCGGGACGGTCGTTCTGCTGCTGGATGAAATTCACCGGCTCAACAAGGTCAAGCAGGACTTTCTTTTGCCGCTACTTGAATCCGGCCAGGTGATTATGATCGGGGCAACCACGGAAAATCCCTACCTGGCCATCTCCCCGGCCATCCGGTCCCGCTGCCAGATTTTTGAACTGAAGCCGTTGACTGAGGAAGAGATCCTGACAGCTGTTGACCGAGCCCTAACCGATAAAGAAAGAGGTCTGGGCAAGTACCATGCCAAGCTGACGAAAGAAGCAGGAGAATTTTTGGCGCAAAAGGGCAACGGAGACCTGCGGGCCACTTTAAACAGCCTGGAGCTGGCAGTCCTGTCGACCAAGCAGGAACTGGAAGCTGAGGGCAAAGATGCCTCCTCCTTAACGGTCACCCTGGATGACATGGCGGATTCCTTGCAAATGAAGATCCAGAACTTTGACGCTGACGGAGACGGCCACTACGACCTCTTATCCGCCTTTCAAAAGTCCATCCGGGGCTCAGATACTGACGCGGGCCTGCACTACCTGGGCCGGCTGCTGGAATCAGGTGACCTGGTCTCAATCTGCCGCCGCCTCAGCGTGATTGCCTACGAAGACATCGGCCTGGCCAATCCCCCGGCCTGTGAGCGGGTTATTTTGGCCGTACAGGCGGCCCAGCAGCTGGGCCTGCCGGAAGCCCGGATCCCCCTGGCCAACGCTGTTATCGAGCTCTGCTTGTCTCCTAAGAGCAATTCTGCGATGACGGCCATTGACGCGGCTCTAGCCGACATCCGCCAGAGCAATGTCGGCCAGATTCCCGACCAGTTGAAAGACGCCCACTACAAGGGGGCCAGCAAGCTGGGCCACGGGACTGGCTACCTCTACCCCCACGACTATCCGGGCAACTGGGTGGCCCAGGCTTATCTGCCTGACCGCATGCAAGGCAAGCAGTATTTTGCCCCTAAGGGCGAGAGCAAATTTGAAGCGGCTTTTAAGAGCCAGTACCAGCGCCTGCATGACCTGCAGAAAGCAGGCCTTAAGGGTAAATGAAAGCGCTGTAATTTAACTTGACAAAGGCTGCTGGGTTCTATATTATAATAAGTGATCTGAGTTGATCGTCAGAAAGCTTATTTGTAATTAGTTGACCGATCAAACTTAAGGACGTGGTGGCCTGTCAGTAACTACTGAATCGGAATGCTGCTCACGCAGAATCCATATTCACTGCGCGACGGGCCGGATTTTGTAAATTCTTTACGGGATCAACAGCGCCATTTATGCTTTGGTCAACTCGGATTTTCTTAGACAATAACAGCGGTCCTTCGGGCCGCTTTTTTGTTTATTCCTGCCACTAGCTTACTCAGTGTGTTTTCACTTCCTGTGAAAACTAGAAAGTTTAACCGATGCTCTACATCCGTATTTTCATGATTATTTTTATCGCCTGCCTGCTGCTGACCGCCTGGTACCTCTGGCACCGGAAAAACGGCGCCTTCCTGGTCTTCGACGTCTCCAGCTCCCCGGAGCTCCATAGCTTGATGACCATCTGCTCGTGGACGCTCCTGGCGATCAGCTTCTTGGGAATCGTCCTGCTCTTCTTTGACAACAAGTATCTCAACTTGATCACCCTCTTTTTAGGCTCAGCGACGATTTTTATCTTCGCCCTCCTGCTTTCGCAAAACAATCAGTAAATTTATTAAAATGCTTTCATTTTTTTGGTAAAATAGAGACAAGAAGAGGTGGCAAAAATGACTAAACAATACCAATACAAACATATCCAAGTTGCCGTTGACGGTTCCAAGGAAGCTGACCTGGCTTTCAAGAAGGCCGTAACGGTTGCCAAGCACATGAACGCCAGCCTGGAAATTCTCCACGTTATCGACACGCGGTCCTTCCAGAACGTTTCCAGCTTTGACTCAGCCATGGTTGAGCAGGTTTCCAACGACGCCAAGAAGAAGATGGAAAAGTACTACCAGTCTGCCCAAGACAGCGGCGTCAAGGAAGTCCACTACTCCATCGAATTCGGCTCACCAAAGACCATCATCAGCCGGGAATTCCCGAAGAAGCATGACATCGACTTGATCGTCGTCGGCGCGACCGGCTTGAACGCCGTTGAACGCCTGCTCATCGGCAGCGTGACTGAATACGTCACCAGAACTGCTGACTGCGACATCCTGGTCGTTCGGCACAACAAGGCTGGCTTGGACTAAGTCCAGTAAAATAAATAAAACCGCCCCGGTCGATTGACCGAGGCGGTTTTCGTATGCTCTCAAAAATTCAGTTAAAAGTCGCCAGCCGTGCTAAACATGTAGTCCTTATTGTGCCACTTCATCGAGAGGATCAAGCCAACCCCGATCATATTCCCGATCAAGGCTGACCCACCCTGTGAAACAAATGGTAGGGGCACCCCGGTAAGGGGCAGTAAATCAATGCTCATGCCGATATTTTCAAAGGCGTGGAACAAAATCATCATAATAATCCCTGTGGACACGTATGAATAGAAGGCGTTCTTGGTCGAGAAAGTGATCTTGACCATCTGCACGATCAAGACGAAGTAAATTCCGATCAAGGCCACCCCGCCGACAAAGCCGAAGCTTTCGCCGACCACGGAGAAGATCATGTCTGAGTTCCGGACTGGCACGTAGACTTTGATATTGTTAAAGCCATTGCCAAAAATCTGCCCGGACCCGATCGCCTTCATGCTCTGCCAAAGCTGGTAGGCGCTGTTGGAGTTGTCCCCTGACGGGTCACTCCAGGACTTGATTCTTTCCAGCTGATAGGTCTTGAAGTAGTGGCGCAGAATCGTCTGCCCTTCACTGGTAAAGACCAGGAGGATGACAGCGACGCCCACGACCACCATGAGCAGAAAGACCGGGATGATGATCTTCCAGGAAATCCCTGAAACCAGGAGAATCCCCGCGGTAATCGCGACAAAGACCAGGGTGGTCCCAAAGTCAGGCTGCAGCATAAGCAGCATGGCCACCGGCAGGAACCAGGCCATGACCTTGCCGATCAAGAGCCAGTCATTTCTGAGATTGTGGGCATAGCGCGCATTGTGCTCTCTGACGACCCGGGCCAGCTGCAAGATAAAGGCCGGCTTCATGACTTCTGAGGGCTGGAAGCTGACAGGTCCGACGACGAACCAGCTCTTGGCCCCGCTGCTGGCAGCCGTTGTCCGGTCATACAGGAAGAGGACCGCGACCAGCATGATGATCCCCAAGCCATACAGATAGGGGGCCAGCTTAAAGATCTGCTCGGCGTCAAAGCGGACGATGAAGGCCACCATCAGCCAGGAAACCGTGTACCAGACAATCTGCATGGCAACTGTTCTGGTTGGCGTCCCATAGGTCGAGTCGTTGACTGACGCATTGTAAATTGAATAGAAACTGACGAATGACAGCAAGACCACGGGAATGATAACTCCCCAGGCGATGCGGTCATACCATTTGCTTTCTTCTTGAACTTTTGCCATTAACTATCACTTTATTCGTAAAAATTATTTTTCGTGCAAGGTGAAGTAGGCCAGCAGATCGTTGATGCCGGCATCAAGGCTCTTGGCAAACATCACATTCTTGGACTTGCTGCTGGTTACCCGGAACTTGCCGTCAACCTGCTCGATCAAGCCGATCTGGCGCTTCTTTGGAATAACTACTTCCCAAGTCGGTACCCGACGGCCAGACAGTTCGTTGACCTCGATCCCGATGTTTTCTTGATTTCTTGACATATTCCCTCCTCGTTAGTGACTGTGGAATTTTCTGGCAATAATTTCGTCCTCATATTCTTCTGGGTGGGGATTGCGCAAAAGGGTAAACTTGTCCGGTACTGGATCCACCCCGCCGCGGTTAAATGGATTGCAACGCAGGATCCTTGCCAGGCCCATCAGCAGTCCCAAAAGCGGACCTTGCTTTTCCAAAGCAGTGATCATATAGCTGGAGCAGGTCGGGTAGAAACAGCAGCTGTCCGGCAAAATTGGTGAGATTGCCCGCTGGTAAAAGCGGACTAGAAGAATCATTATTTGACGCATTATTAGTGACGTTCGTGCTTTTCAATATGCTGCAGCAGGATGCCAGTGCCCAAAGCAACTGATTCAAGCGGTGATTCAGCGATCAAAACCGGAACCAGCAGGCTGTCGGCAATCAGCTTGTCGATGTTCTTCAGCAAGGCGCCACCACCGGTGATCATAATCCCGCAGTCGATGATGTCAGCGGACAATTCCGGCGGCGTTTCCTGCAGAACCTGCTTGGTAGTGTCAATGATGCTTTGCAGGCCTTCTTGCAGGGCCTCAGTTACTTCAGAGCTGTTTACCTTGATCTGCTTTGGCAGGCCGTCAATCGTGTCACGGCCGCGGACATTCATGCTTGCGTCCGGGTCTGGATCAGTAGCGGCACCAATTTCAATCTTGATGGCTTCCGCCGTCCGCATCCCGATCAAGAGCTGGTGGTTAGCCTTGATGTAGTTGACGATGGCCTGGTTCATCCGGTCCCCGGCATAGCGCAGGGACTTGGAAGTCACGATTTCGCCCATGGACAGGATGGCGATGTCAGTCGTCCCCCCGCCGATGTCGATGACCATGTTACCTTGCGGCTTGAAAATGTCCAGGCCGGCACCAACGGCAGCTACCTTTGGCTCATAGTCCAGGTAGACCTTGCCGCCGCCTGACTTTTCCGCGGCTTGGATGATGGCCTTTTGCTCAATTGAAGTTACGCCAGTCGGGGTGCAGACCAGAACGTTCGGCTTGCTCATGAAGCCCTTGACGTTCAGCTTCTCAATAAAGTAGCTCAGCATGGCTTCAGTAATGTCAAAATCAGCAATTACCCCGTCCTTCAAAGGCCGGATAACGCGGATGTTGCCAGGAGTACGGCCAACCATTTCATAAGCTTCAGTGCCGACAGCGACCACCTTGTTGGTGTTCGTATCCACGGCAACAACAGATGGCTCGTCGATCACAATGCCCTTGCCGGAAACGTTGATCAAAACGTTCGCGGTCCCCAAATCAATACCAATATCTTTTGACACATCTATTTCCTCCATAACATATTAATTTTAATTGTACCATAAAAGCGCTCTGTATAGCGGCTTCCGCTTAGCTTTAACCTATTCTTTAAAACAGGTTAGACAATTGTAATGAAGTATCTATCAAGGCGATCAAAAATTGGCCGACCGTATAGCCCAGGGCAATCGCCGTAAAAATCAAGAAGACCTGGACTTCAAATACCCGGCTGGTCCGAATGATTTTCTCAATTCTGACGGCTTTGATCGCCTGAAAGGCTAAGGCAATGCAAACAAAGTAGATCACCAAGCTGATGATTGCGTGAATTCCAAGTTGTCTCATAATAAAATCTACCATAAAAAAAGAGCGGAATAAATCCGCTCTTTTCCCTTATTTGTGCAACGCGCCGTAAACGTGAATCCGGTTTACAGCCCGCCGCAAAGCAATTTGAGCCCGTTCCAATAACTGCTCGTCGTGCTTTTCCTTGGCTTCCGTGATGTGCGCCTCGGCCCGCTGCTTGGCAGCTTCAGCCCGACTGAGGTCAATGTTGCGCGCGCGTTCTGCGTTGTCGGCAATAATCGTTGCCACATTGTTGGCAAATTCGATGATCCCCCCGCTAACGGCGATGTGATCAACCTTGTGGTCGACATCGGCGCCGCGTTGAACCCGGACTTCACCAATTGTCAGCGGAGTTAAAATCGGCAGGTGGTTGTACAAAATCTGCCGGTCGCCGTCAATAGCCCGCATTGAGACGGAGCTGCCACGGTGAGAATAGATTAACCCGTTTGGCGTAACGATATTGATCTTAAACAGTTTCTCTGCTTCTGCCATGATGCATCAACCTACTTTTCTAATAAGGCTTTTGCTTCCGGATCGCTTGGGGTAACCCCCATCTTTAGCGCCTTCTTCAAAACGTCTTCGATCGGGCCAACGCCTCTGAAGGCATCTTCAGGCAAGTCGTCAAGATGGCCGTCGAGGATCATCTTGAAACCCTTGATCGTTTCCTTGATTGGAACGTATGAGCCTGGAACGCTGGTAAAGACTTCGGCAACGAAGAAGTTTTGTGACAGGAAGAACTGAATCCTACGTGCCCGGGCAACGATCAGCTTTTCTTCATCTGACAATTCATCCATACCCAAAACGGAGATGATGTCTTGCAGTTCGCGGTAACGTTGCAGGATATGCTGAACCCGGGTCGCAACGTCGTAGTGTTCCTGGCCGACAATTTCAGGGTCCAGGGCACTGGAAGTTGATTCAAGTGGGTCAACGGCCGGGTAGATACCTTGTTCTACCAAGCTACGTTCCAAGTTGGTCGTCGCGTCCAGGTAGGCGAAAGTAGTCGCTGGCGCAGGGTCAGTGTAGTCGTCGGCTGGAACGTAAACGGCTTGGATAGAGGTGATTGACCCCTTCTTAGTGGAAGTGATTCTTTCTTGCAATTGACCCATTTCCGTTGCCAAAGTTGGCTGGTAACCAACGGCACTAGGAATCCGACCCAGCAAGGCGGAAACTTCAGAACCGGCCTGGGTAAACCGGAAGATGTTGTCGATGAAGAGCAGCACGTCCTGGCCTTCAACGTCTCTGAAGTATTCAGCGATCGTCAAACCGGTCAAAGCGACCCGCATTCTGGCACCAGGCGGCTCGTTCATCTGCCCGAAGACCATGGCGGTCTTGTCTAAAACGCCAGATGCCTTCATTTCGAAGTAAAGGTCGTTACCTTCACGGGTTCTTTCCCCGACACCGGTGAAGACGGAAATACCGTTGTGTTCCTGGGCAATGTTGTGAATCAGTTCCTGGATGATCGTGGTCTTGCCGACCCCGGCACCACCGAACAGACCGACCTTACCACCACGAAGATATGGTTCCAACAAGTCGATAACTTTGATCCCAGTTTCCAGGATTTCACGGCTAGTAGTTAATTCATCATACTTAGGTGCTTCTTTGTGGATCCCGGAGCGAGGGTGGTCAGCTGGAAATTCTGGACCACCATCAATCGGTTGACCTAAAACGTTGAAGACCCGGCCCAAGGTATCCGGACCAACTGGCACGGAAATTGAGCTCCCAGTATCTTCAACCTTCATCCCACGACGAAGGCCATCGGTAGATTCCATCGCGATGCAGCGCAAAACGCCATCGCCTTGTTCAAGAATAACTTCAAGGATAATCGAGTCGTCGTCTGACTTGATGACCTTCAAGGCATTGTTGATGTCTGGCAGGTCTTTGCCAATTGAAAACTTGACGTCAACAACAGGGCCGATTACTTGAACGATTTCACCTTGACTCAAACTTCTACCTCCTTTTCTCTTATTCAAGTGCATTCGCACCACTGACGATTTCAGTCAATTCAGTAGTGATTTGTGCTTGTCTTGCACGGTTCATTTGCAAACTAAGACTAGAAACAAGGTCCTTAGCATTGTCCGTGGCACTCTTCATGGCCGTCATTGAACTTGCGTGTTCGGCGGTCTTGGCGTCCAAAATGGCGCCATAGATTTCCGCCCGCGCGAATTGCGGCAGTAAGGTTGCCAAAACGCTGTCAATGTCAGGGGCAACTTCGAATTCAATCTTCTTGCTTTCCTTGGCTTCCATGGTCCCGATGTCAAGGTCGACTATCGGCAGCATCTTTTCGGCCCGGAAGGCTGAGGACAAAGAATTCACGTGGTGGGTGTAGCAAACATACAGTTCGTCATAAACGCCGTTCAAGTACATCTTGATCGCCGTTGAGACGATTGGCAGGGTTTCCTTGAAGGTTGGCACGTCTGAAACGCCGTCTTTTTCGTAGACAACGTTCAGGTTGTTCTTCTTGAAGAACTGGGAGCCAACGCTGCCGACTGACAGGATCTTGGACTCTCTGCCCTGCAGCTTGTCGTCAGCTACCAGGCTCATCATCTGCTTGATGACTGAGCTGTTGTAGGAGCCGACCAGACCACGGTCACCAGTAACTACCAGGTAGCCCACGGAGTGAACTTCCTCACGGGGCTTGATCATGTCAGAAATGATCCCCATCCCAAAGACATCATCGTAGTCGATGGAGTCAATGTTGTCTTGCGTCAGGCGGTAATTAGCCTTGTTCAAGTGGTTGATCACGCTGGCACTCATCAGCCGGGACACGGTTTGGTGCAGCAGCCGGTTATATTCCTGGTAGCCCTTGTCTCTTTTTTCAGTCTGATTCAGTTTAGCTGCTGAAACCATGTGCATGGCTTCAGTAATCTTACTCGTTTGCTTGACAGAAGCAATTCTCTTCTTCAATTCAAGTAAAGATGCAGGCATAGTCTACCTCCTATTTGTTACTTGATGAAAAGCTGGATGCAAATTGTTGAAGAGCTTCTTGAAGCTTGTTTTCATCTGGCAATTTGCCAGTTGACTTGATTTCAGCTAACAGATCAGCATGGTTGGCGTCAAAGTCGGTGTAAAGTTCTTGTTCAAAGCGAGCAATATCATCGACTGGCACAGCGTCCATAAAGCCATGGGTCAAAGCGTAAAGCAGGACAACCTGCTTTTCAACGGCAACCGGCTTGTGCAGCGGCTGCTTCAATACTTCGACGGTCCGCCGGCCGCGGGCCAGCTTGGCTTGCGTTGCCTGGTCCAGGTCACTGCCGAACTGGGCAAAGCTTTCCAGTTCCCGATATGAAGCCAGGTCGGTCCGCAAAGTACCGGCAACCTTCTTCATGGCTGGGATCTGCGCGGCCCCGCCGACACGGGAAACAGAAGCCCCGGCATCGATAGCTGGGCGCGTACCGGAGAAGAACATGTCACTTTGCAAGAAGATCTGTCCGTCAGTGATGGAAATAACGTTGGTTGGAATGTAGGCGGAGATGTCCCCGGCTTCAGTCTGAATAACTGGCAGGGCAGTCAATGAGCCGCCGCCCAGTTCCTTGCTCAGCTTGGCACTCCGTTCCAACAAACGTGAGTGCAGGTAGAAGACGTCACCTGGGTAGGCTTCACGGCCAGGTGGCCGGCGAAGCAGCAGGGAAAGTTCACGGTAGGCAACCGCCTGCTTGGACAAGTCGTCAAAGACAACCAGGACGTCCTTGCCGGCGTACATGAATTCTTCCCCCATCGCGATCCCGGAATATGGCGCGATGTAAAGCATTGGTGCCGGTTCTGAAGGACCAGCTTCAACCACGATGGTGTAGTCCATCGCCCCAAGCTTCTTCAAGGTTTCAACTTGTGCTCTGACAGTTGATTCCTTTTGACCAATTGAGACGTAAATACAAATTACGTCCTGCCCTTTTTGGTTCAAAATGGTGTCGATCGCTAAACTGGTCTTACCAGTCTTACGGTCACCGATGACCAGCTCACGCTGACCACGGCCAATTGGCACCAGCGCATCAATGGCCTTAATACCCGTTTGCAAAGGCTGGTTAACTGACTGACGCTGCATAACGCCTGGCGCCTTTGACTCGATTGGCCGAGTCTTGTCAGTCTTGATTTCGCCTAAGCCGTCAACTGGCTGGCCAAGTGGATTCACAACCCGGCCAATCAAAGCATCCCCAACTGGAACTTCCATAATCCGGCCAGTTCGCTTCACGCGGTCGCCTTCACGGATGTCGTCAAACTTGCCCAGAATGATGATACCGACATCATTGCTTTCCAAGTTTTGGGCGATACCGTAGGCACCATTGTCGAACTGCAAAAGCTCACTTGACAAGACATTGTTCAAGCCGTGAGCGCGGGCGATACCATCGCCGACGTAAGTTACGACACCGACTTCCTCGATGTCCAGCTTATCGTCGTAGTGTTCAAGTTGCTGCTTGATTAAAGAGCTGATTTCTTCCGCTTTAATGCTCAATGGTTTCACCTCTTTATAATACTTACTTTGTTAACATGGCGCGGATTTTCTCCAATCGATGCTTTACTGAGCCATCGATCACGCGGCCTTCAACCTCAAGGACCACGCCGCCGATAATTTCTGGATCAACTTCATTTTCAAGATGAAGTGCCTGCAAGCCATATTTCTTGGCATAGCTGTCCGCAAGGCGCTGCAGCTGATCTTCATCTAGCTTCAATACAGTCTTAGCGACACCCGTTCCGATGTGGTTGGCAGCATTGTACAGGTGAATGTAGTAGTCAATGATGTCAACTAAGTTGTCAAAACGATCATAGCTAAGCAAGAAGTTTAAAACTTCTTGAAGCTCTGCAGAAAAGCCCTGTTCAACCGCCGTCAAAAGACTTTTCTTTTGCTTGGCGTCCAAAACAGGATTGCTCAGAACCTGAACAAAACGGGGCTCTGCTTGAACTGCCTTCTTCAATTCAGTCAGTTCGCTGTACATGAGCTCAGTCTTGCCGCTGTCTTTGGCAAAATCAAAGATCGCTGTTCCGTAGCGTCTTGCCGTTTCTTCTCTACTTAAGGCCATTAATCGTTCAACCCCTTAATGAACTGATCAACTAAATCTTTTTGATCAGCAGCAGATAAGTTCTTAGCAATTACCTTTTCCGCAATCGTCACAGAAAGATCAGCAACCTCTTCGCGGGCTTCGTTCAAGGCGTCAGTCTCAGCTTGCGCTGCATCAGCCTTGGCCTTTTCCCGGATAGCGGAAGCTTCAGCCATGGCTTCGCTGACGATTTGCTTGCCGGTCTTTTGCGCATTACTCTTGGCATCAGAGAGGATCTGGGTTGCTTCTTGTCTTGAATTCTTCAAGGCTGCTTCCCGTTCATTGGCCAAAGTTTCAGCCTTCTTGCGGTCGCTAGCAGCTTGATCCAAGTCATCAATGACTTTCTGACGGCGCTTCTCCATCATGTCCTTTACCGGACCCCAGGCATAATGCTTGACGGCCAGCAAAAGGATACTGAATACTATTAAATACCAAAGGGTATTAATGATTGAGATTTCAGCGCCGGCGAATACTGGTTGAAATTCCATCAACAATCCTTCTCTCTCAATTTAGTAACTAATGTAATTTATCGACTGGTTAATTACTTGAACAAAATCAAGAAAGCGATAACGATAGCCAGGATTGGAACGGCTTCGATCAAACCAACACCGATGAACATAGTTGCTCTCAAGTTACCAGCACTTTCTGGTTGGCGGGCGATGCTTTCGATCGTCTTTGAGATAACCTTACCATTCCCCCATGAAGCAGCCAAAGCAGCAATACCAGCAACAAGTGCAGCAGCTAAATCCTTTAAACCTGTAGTCATAATAAAACCTCCGAAAAATTATTCTTGTGTAACCTTCTTGCCAATATAAACCATAGAAAGGGTTACAAAAACATACGCCTGGATAGAGCCAATGAAGACAGAGAAACCTTGCCAGATCATTGCGAGCGGCGCAGCCAGGATTCTGGTTACAATCCCCATGCTTGGCCCCAGCTGGTTCCCGATCAGGGTCAGCAGGACTTCACCCGCAAAGATATTACCGTAGAGACGCAGCGATAACGTCAAGAAGTTGGTAAATTCTTCAATGATGTTAATCGGCAAAAGAAAACCGACAGGACGTGCATAGTTCTGCAGGTAGCCCTTCGTGCCAAATTTCTGAATCCCGAAGGTAAATGACAGAAGCAAGGTCATCATCGCGAACGACATCGTCGTCACTGGATCAGCAGTTGGTGATTTGATGACCATATAGTCACCGACTTTCACTTCCAAGAACAACCCTAGTTGATTCATGCAGAAGATGAAAAGAAACAAAACAAAGGCGTAAAGAGACAGATGTTTTTGCGCAGCCGGGTCTTCGACGTTATCCTTGACAATCCCGTCGGTAAAATCGATTAGGTATTCCAGGACATTTTGTTTCTTGTTCGGTTTCATTTCAACTTTACGTGAAAGAGCGTAACAAATGGCAAAAACCACAATTGCCATCAAGGTCGAACCGATAATGCCGACCAAGTCGACATTCAGTCCGGTACCGTTAATATTGAAGACAAGTGATTTCTCCAATTCTTCGTGACCTCCCTTCTTGTGTTGAATTCTTCGAACACGTCATTTATTGTACACCAATAAAAATCAATTGGAACTTTTGCAATCGCTTTTATAGCGACTTTTTTAATTATTTAGTCCCAAAGATCCGGTCACCTGCATCCCCTAAACCTGGGAAGATGTAGCCGTTTGGCAGCAGCTTGTCGTCAAGGGCAGCAGCGTAAATGTCAACGTCCGGGTGTTCATCTTGCACCGCCTTGACGCCTTCCGGCGCAGCAACCAGGACGGCCAGCTTAATGTCGGTCACGCCCCGCTTCTTCAAAGCTTCGATGGCCAGGTTGGCGGAACCGCCAGTAGCCAGCATCGGGTCAACGACCAGGCATTCACGTTCAGTAACATCCTTAGGAACCTTGAAGAAGTATTCTACCGGCTTCAGGGTTTCTTCGTCGCGGTACATGCCAACGACGCCGACCTTGGCTGACGGAATCATTTCCAAAACCCCGTTGACCATACCCATGCCGGCACGCAGGATCGGCACGATAGTCAATTTCTTGCCGGCCAGTTCCTTTTGCACCGTCTTGCCCATTGGCGTTTCGATTTCAACGTCTTGCAAAGGCAGGTCGCGGGTGATTTCGTAGGTCATCAAACCGGCGATTTCGCCAACGATTCTCCGAAATTCATTTGATCCAGTTTCCTTGCGGCGAATGATCGTCAGCTTGTGCTGAATCAATGGATGGTTTAACACAGTGAACTTTCCCATATAGTTCCTCCATTCAAAAATACCATGTCGTCTCTATTATAAATAAAAAAGGAAATTGTTTAAAGCAATTTCTTTTTTTAAAACATTAAATCGTCCAGATTATACATGATGACCGCCGGCAGCCTTGTTTAAACGGTTCATGTAGGCCAGACTTTCCTCACCCTGGTCAAAGCCCTCTACATAAATACTTTTAATTTCTGGCCGGTCGTCAAAATAGCGCAGGCCGGCAAACAGGTTGTGGTCAGCCTCCGTCAGATTTTTGCCTAAATTGAACTTATTTTCCTCAGGTACAGGTAAGTTTTCCAAAAGGTCACTAGTTGCCATGACCCCGCAGGAAGCATCCAGGTCCAGCTTATCAAAAGTTTCCGCCTGGTCGACCACGTAAACCTGGGCACTTGGCGCGTAGTGGCGGTATTTCATCCCTGGCGCCTTCGGCACGTCCTTGTCACTTACCTGGCCCCGGTTGATCAAAACTTCTTCGCCCAAGACCTGGCTGATCTCTTCTGGCGTAATCTTGCCCGGCCGCAAAACAACTGCTGGGTTAACCGACAGGTCAACGATGGTTGATTCCAGGCCCACTTCAGTCTCGCCGCCATCAACGATTCCAGCGATCTTGCCCTTTAAGTCGTGGTAGACGTGCTGGGCCGTGGTTGGGCTCGGCTTAGTCGAGGTATTGGCGGAAGGCCCGACGATCGGGTAGCCAAGCTTGGCGATCAAGTCATGAGTCAGCTGGTCATCCGGGCAGCGGAAGGCAACCGTTGGCAGGCCCCCGGTTACAGATTCCGGCAGGGCCCCTTCTTTAGCTAAAAGCAGGATGGTCAAGGGACCTGGCCAAAAGTGCTTGATCAACTTCTCCGCCCGCTCCGGCACTTCCTTAGCGTAAGGGCGCATCATAGCTTCGTCAGCCACGGTCACGATCAAGGGGTTGTCGCTAGGCCGGCCTTTGGCCGCGTAGACCTTTTTAACTGAATCGTCTCGGGTGGCCAAAGCCCCCAGGCCATAGACAGTTTCAGTCGGAAAGGCAACTAATCCCCCTTCCCTAAGCAGGCTGACTGCTTCATCCAATTGTTCCCGTTTAAAAATCTTGGTTTCCATTATTTCTTCCACTCCCCAAACAGCATCCGCGGCTTGCCGGCCATGTCCCGGCGGAATTCCACCTTAAAGTCCGGCAATTTTTCGGCAAACATGGCCTTCAGCTCATCTTCCTCGCTAAAGCCGAATTCCATGAAGAAGCGGCCGCCCGAGTTTAAGTGGTCTCTAACTTCTTCAGCGAACTTCCGGTAAAAGGCCAGGCCATCCTGGCCGCCAAACAGGGCTTCTTCCGGCTCATTGGCCAGAACGCCCTTGTCCATCACGTTCTTCTCGCTGGGCTTGATATAAGGCGGGTTGGAAATGATCAAGTCAAACTTGCCCAGGCCCAGCAAAACATTGGCCTTGCGGGTGGTTACGTCCAGGCCGTAGTCCAAAAAGTTCTCTTCACTGATTCTGAGCGGGGTGTCCTTAACGTCACTGGCGTAAAAATGCAGGTCCTTGATCCCCTTGCTTTCAGCTTCCTTGGCCAGGGCCACCGTAATATTGCCTGACCCAGTCCCCAGGTCAAGGACAGTGTCGCCGTCTTGTAAGTGCGCTAGAGCCCATTCAACCAGTTCCTCAGTTTCAAAGCGGGGAATAAGCACGCCTTTGGCCACCCGCAAGCGGTAGCCTAAAAACCAGGCATAGCCCAGGATATACTGGGGTGAGTCCCCTTTAGCCAGGCGCTTCATGTCCTTTCTGGCCTGCTTGACTTCAGCGTCAGACAATTCCATGTCTTGCTTAAGCTGAAACTGGCTTGGCGTCAGGCCCAGCCGCTCAGCCAAAAGGAAGTCGATTTCCTCGCTCCGTGCGCTTTCAGCCAGTTCACTGGCCTCAATCCGCATTTCTCGTAAACTCTTATGCATTTTCTGCCAGCTCCTCTAATTGCTTGGTTTGGTAGTAAACCGTCAAAGCATCGATGACTTCGTCCAGTTCCCCGTTCATGATCCGGTCCAATTTGTTCAAAGTGAGGCCGATCCGGTGGTCAGTCACCCGGTTTTGCGGGTAGTTGTAGGTTCTGATTCTTTCTGACCGGTCACCAGTGCCGACCGCGTTCTTCCGCTTGGCGTCGTACTTGTCCCGGTTCTGGCTTTCGTAGTAGTCGTAAACCCGGGACTTCAAAATTTCCATGGCCTTGGCCCGGTTTTGCTGCTGGGACCGCTGGTCCTGCATGGCAACCACGATACCGGTTGGCAAGTGGGTCATTCTGACGGCACTGGAAGTCTTGTTGATGTGCTGACCGCCCGCACCGGATGACCGGTAGACGTCCACCCGGATTTCCTTTGGATCAAGGTCAATGTCAACCTGTTCATATTCTGGCATGACGGCAACGGTAGCAGTTGAAGTGTGCACCCGGCCGGCTGATTCAGTTACTGGGATCCGCTGCACCCGGTGGGCCCCGTTTTCATATTTCAGCTTGGAGTAGACCTTGTTACCAGTAATCATGATGGCTACCCGCTTGTAGCCGCCAACTTCAGTTTGTTCGCTGTCGACGATAGAAACGTTCCAGCCCTGGTTTTCCGCGTACTTTTCATACATCCGCAGCAAGTCGCCCGCGAACAGGGAAGCTTCATCCCCGCCGGCTGCCCCCCGGATTTCCATGATGATGTCCTTGTCATCGTTAGGGTCCTTTGGTAGCATCAAGATCTTGATTTCATCTTCCAGCTGGCTGATTTCATCTTCCAGCTCAGAGTTTTCCATCTTGGCCATTTCAACCAGCTCAGGGTCTGAACCGTCAGCGATGATTTCCTTGTTGCCGGCAATTTCTTCTTTGTCGGCCTTGAACTTGCGGAACTTCTGCACGACTTCCCGCATGTCAGCTTCTTCCTTGGTAATTTCCATGTAGCGCTTGGTATCAGCGATGACTTCCGGGTCGGCCATCATTTCCTGAATTTCTTCATAGCGTACTTCCAAGCTTTCCAGCTGTGCCATTACATTATCCATTTAATCAATCCTTCCAATAAAAACTAGTCTCTTGCCTGATCGGGGTGGAAATAGTGGAAGCGGCAGACCGGGTAGTAGGCCTCGTCGCCGCCAATCTGCACCTGCTCGCCCTCATAGACGGGCAAACCGTCCTTGTAGCGCAGGGCCATGGTTGCCTTGTGCCCGCAAAAGTGGCAAATTGTCTTCATCTCTTCTATTTTATCAGCATAAAGCAAAAGATACTCACTGCCTTCAAAAAGATGGTTCTGAAAATCATTCTTTAGGCCAAAGGCCATCACCGGAATGTGCAAGTCGTCCACGACCCGGGCACACTGGATGACCTGGTCCTTTTTTAAGAACTGGGCCTCATCGATCAAGACCGCCGCTAAGGGGTGGCCGTCAGACTCCTGCTCTTGCTGGTTCAAAGCCGTGATGTAGTCAAAGAGGTCCAGGTCCGGTTCAATCGGCTGGGCGCTGCGGCTGAGCCCGATCCGGGAAGCCACCACGCCGCGGCCGGCCCGGGTGTCAACGCTGCTGGTCAATAAAGCCACCTTGCGTCCTTGAATCTCGTAGTTGTGGGCAACCTTCAAGATTTCAATCGTCTTGCCGCTGCCCATCGCTCCGTATTCGAAAAAAAACTGTGCCATATTCTCCACCTTTGTATTAATCTCGCTCAAATAAGTATAGTGTATTTTGCAAAAGTTTAAAAGCTCCGCATTTTAGCCGCTAAACTTTCCGTCTTATGGTAAGATTTATCATAGTTTTAATGCAGAATAGGAAGTTAATCATGAGTTTTAAATCCAACATCGCAACTTTTGCCGGCAGGTCCTCTTACTGGTTCTTGCACAATGTCTTAAAGGGCGGGACCAGCTTTCCCGGCAAGCTGGCCATGAAGCTTGACCCAGATGTCCTTGAGCAGCTGGGCAAGGACTACGAGACCATTATCGTTACGGGGACCAACGGCAAGACCATGACCACGGCCCTCATCACCCAGACCTTGAAAGAAAAATACGGCGATATTTTGACCAACCCGTCCGGGTCCAACATGGCCCAGGGGATCGTAACTGCCTTTTTGGCTCATGGCCAGAAAAAAAGCAGCCGGAAACTGGCCGTTTTGGAAGTCGATGAAGCCAACGTCAAGGCCGTAACCCAGTTGGTCCACCCCAAGGCCTTTGTTCTGACCAACATTTTCAGAGACCAGATGGACCGCTACGGGGAGATCTACACGACCTATGAAAAGATCGTCGCCGGCATCAAGCTGGCGCCAGATGCAACCATCATCGCTAACGGGGACGCCAGCATCTTCTCTTCAGTCGACCTGCCGAATCCAAAAGTCTTTTTTGGCTTTGAAACTGACCAGGACAAACCGCAAAATGACCTCAAGGCTGACGTCAACACTGACGGGGTCCTCTGCCCTAAGTGCGAGCATATCCTGCACTACCACGCAATTTCCTATGCCAACCTGGGTGACTTCTTCTGCCCGAACTGCGGCTACAAGCGGCCGGATTTGACCTACAAGCTGGAAGAAATCAGCGAGCAGACCCCGAGCCGGATCAAGTTTACCATTGAAGGCAAGGAATTCGCCGTCAACATCGGCGGCACCTACAATATCTACAATGCCCTGGCCGCCTTTGCCTGCGCCAGAGAATTCGGCGTTTCCGCCAATGAAATCGCGGCGGCTTTTGCCAAAAACAAGCGGATCTTCGGTCGCCAGGAACTGATTCACTACCAGAGCAAGCAGATCAACATCATCTTGGTCAAGAACCCGGTTGGCTTAAACGAAGTCCTCAGCCTCCTGGACACGGAAAAGGACCACTACAGCCTGGCTGCCCTCTTAAACGCCCACCACGCTGACGGCATCGACACCAGCTGGATCTGGGACGGGAACTTTGAAAGCCTGGACCGGGACAAGATCGATCAGGTCATCGTCGGCGGCGAGCGGCACAAGGACATGGCCTTCCGCCTGGAAGTTGCCGGTTTTGACCCGGACAAGATGATCATTGAAAGCGACTTTGACCAGCTGTTGGCCGCTTTTGCAAAGACGCCGACTGACAAGATCTACATTCTCTCAACCTACACGGCCATGCTGCACCTGCGGCAGGTCTTTGCCGACAAGGGCGTCTTGAAGAGAAGAATCAACTAGCATACGCAAAGCAAGTAAGTAAAAGAGTAAATAAAAATCCCGCGGTCAGCCGCGGGATTTTTTAAATTGCCGTAGTTAAGACGGCAACTACGTTGATCAAGGCAACCAAGCCGGCAAAAAAGGCAACCGACTTGTATGTCGCGTTCTTGCTAAAGGCAAAAAGCAGGCCCTCGATTAGGGCCACGGCAAATGCCGCGATAGCGGTGATGGCATAATAAGGCGACATCCGGCTGTTAAAACGGCCCAGGATGATGATGACCAGGCCGTAGACGGCTAAAAGCAGCCAGCCCTTTTGCTTATTGCTTAATTTCATGTGATTTTGCTCCTCTTTCTAGCTAGCGGTTTTCCTGCAAAAAAGCGTTGATGATCCGGCTGCGCATAGTCAAAAAGATCTGATTGTGCCGAGAAGGGTGAACCCGGTTGGTCAAAAGAATCAAGCCGGACTGCTTGACCTGGTCAAACAAGACCAAAGTGCCGGTAAAACCGGTGTGGTAGATGATGGGATAGTTTTCCTTAGGGTCAAAGACCAGGTTCCAGCCCCAGGACCGGGCTTTTAAACCCGCCGGAGTCTTGACCTGGTAGAGATCTTGGATTGTTTCTTCCTTTAATGGCAAAAGGTCACTGACCCCCATATAGCCCTGGCCCATTTTGACCAGGTCACTGACGGTACTAAACAGGCCAGCTGACCCGCACCGCCGGCCTAATTGCTGGCCCTTGGGGTCATGAACGAAGCCTTGAATGACCTGGCCGTCAACTAGTTCCGTTGGCACGCACTCCTCTTTTGGCGGAGCAAAAGTCGTTTCAGTCAAGCCAGCTGGCCGGAAGATCCGCTCGCTGGCCAGGTCCTGGACTGCTTTGCCCGTGATCCGCTCTAAAACCAGGCCTAAAAGGACGAAGTTGGTGTCTGCATAGCGGACCACCCGGTTAAACTCGCTGGTCACTGGCAAGCCCACGATCGCCCTCATTAATTCCGGGCCGGACAAGGCATTCCGGTTTTCGATCCAGCCCCGGATGCCAGATGTGTGGGTCAAAAGGTGGCTGAGGCGGACCCGGCCGTCCTTAAATTCCGGCACGTATTTTTGCAAGGGGTCAGCAAAGTCAACCTTTCCCTCTTCCCTCAGCTGCAAGAAAGCAGCCGTCGTGGCCAAAACCTTGCTGCAGCTGGCCAAGTCATAGTAAGCAAAAGGGCTCAGCTGGCTTTTAGCCGGATAAATGCTGGCAAAGCCCAAAGTCGAGGCAAAGACCTGGTCACCTTTTAAGAGGGCGTAGTTGACTCCGGGAACAATTCTTTCAGAAACCAGGCTTTCAATTAGCAGCTGGGTTTTAGGAAAATTAAGCAAGCGGTGACTCCTTTCTAAAAGGCCCGTGCGGGCAATTAGCTCTATTATACGGCAGTTTTCAGCCTTTCCAAGCTAGCCTGAAAAAATTTTAGACTTTTTTTGCCGGGAGCCTTGACTTTTTCTTGCAAAGAAAGCATAATAATGAATGTCGGTAATTCGAACACGAACTTCACCCGTTGGTCAAGTGGTTAAGACGCTACCCTCTCAAGGTGGAGTCATGAGTTCAATTCTCGTACGGGTGATTTACTGCGATGTAGCCAAATTGGTAAGGCAGTGGACTCTGAATCCATAATGTTCCGGTTCGAGCCCGGACATCGCAATAATACCGAAAGGCAAGTTCCTCTGGAGCTTGCCTTTTTTCTTCTTTTCAAATCACATTACTTAGTCACATAGGCTTCCTTAAAGTTCCACTCGCTCCGCTTGCAGATCCAGCCTTTGGCATTTGACCGGATCAGCCAGGCATCGTCCTCATAGTAAACCCCGACATCGTCAAGCAGGATGCTTTCCGCCTTACTCATATCCTTGAGCCGCTTTTCCTGGTCATTGGTGTTCTTGGAAGCAGCAATCAGCTTGTCATACTGGCTGTTTTTCCAGGAGCCATAGTTGGAGCTGTTCTTGCTGGTCAGAAGTTCCAGGAAGGAAATCGGGTCACCGAAGTCAGCGATCCAGTCTGACCCGCAGATCTGGAACTGGCCGTTTTCCCGCCGGGCCAGGCGGGTCTTGAAGGGAACACTGGTGACCGTCAATTTCAGCCCTGGCAGCTGGGTTTCCAGCATGCTCTGCAGGGCCTCGCCGGTCTTCTTACCCCCGTCGCTGTCACTGGTCAGCAGGTTCAAGGTCAAGCTGGACTTGCCGAGTTCACTCAGGCCCTTTTGCCAGTACTCCTTGGCCTTGCTTGGCTGGTACTTGTAGAGGTCTTTGGCCGAGGAAGAAATCATGCTGGTGTAGTTTTCCCCGTAATATTCAGTCAAGCCCTTGGCTGTGTAAGTATTGGCCACCTGGTTGTTGCCGCCTAAAATCCGGATCAGGTTCTCCCGGTTGATGGCCAGGGAGATGGCCTTGCGGATGTTGCTGTTGGCCAGGTTCGGGTTCTTTTCGTTAAGTTCCAGGTAGTAGGTCCCCCCGTTGGAGAGGCTGTAGTAGTTCTTCTTGCCCTTGAACTGCTTGCTCAAATTGGAGTCCAGGCCCAGGACATCTATTTTGTTTGACTGGTAGAGGTTGTATGCGGTAGTCGCCGTCTTGTTGACCGTGAAGCTGATCTGGTCAAGCTTGACGCTCTGCTTGTCCCCGTATTTCCTGACGTCTTTTTCCTCCTGCGGGAAAAAGACTGGGAAGGCCATAAGGTCCTTAAAATAGGCCATCCGCTTCTCTAAAGTGACGACCAGCTTATACTTTTGCCCTCGGCCTTGATCCCCAGGCTGGAAACCGGCTTTTTGCCGTTTTGGATGGCATCGGCGTTCTTGATCCCGGAAAAAAGATACGAGTACTCGGCCTCAGTCTTGGGATTGACGGTCCGCCGCCAGGAGTAGACAAAGTCCTGGGCAGTTACGGGCGTGCCGTCATTCCACTTGGACTTGCGCAAGTTGAAAGTATAAGTCAGCCCGTCCTTGGAAACCTGGGCGCTAGTGGCCAGGCCCGGACTTTGCCCGTCCTTGCTGTTTCTGTAGAGCCCTTCCATTGAATTGATCATCTGGCTGAAGCTGACCACGTCCGTGGCCTTGGACGGGTCCATCGTGGTGATTTCCCCGCCGACTGACCAGTTCAAATCCTGCTCCTTTTGACTGCTCTCCTGCTTGCTGCAGGCTGTTAACGTTAAAGCAGCTAAAGCAAGTCCGGTCAAGGCAATTTTTCTTGATGACATCTTCCTTTACCCCCCTCTTACTAAAGCGGTAACATAAGCAATACTCTTTTTGATTCCCTTAAATTGTAGCACTTAATGTAATTCTTTTATCATCTTTGGCCAAAAAAATATCAAATTGAACAAAAAAGAACAAGATCCGCGGATCTTGTTCTTCTTAGTTTCATTTACAAAAGATTACAAGCGGCTTGCCAGTTCGTCGTGCAAGTCTTCGTAGCCCGGCTTGTTCAAAAGGCCGAACATGTTGCGCTTGTAAGCTTCAACCCCTGGCTGGTTGAATGGGTTGATCCCGTTCAAGTAGCCGGAGATAGCAACTGACAGTTCGAACCAGTAGATCAAGTAGCCCAAAGTGTGTTCGCTTTGGTCAGCGATGTTGACAGTCATAACTGGAACCCCGCCGTCAGTGTGGGCCAAAACAACGCCTTCGTAAGCCCGGTCGTTGACATAGTTCATGTTCTTGCCGGCCAGGAAGTTCAGTTGGTCAAGGTTGCTTTCGTCGTTTGGAATTTCTACGTCAGCCCGTGGGCTAGCAACGCGGACAACAGTTTCCATCAAGTTCCGGCGGCCTTCTTGGATGTATTGGCCAAGTGAGTGCAGGTCAGTGGTGAAGTTAGCACTTGACGGGTAGATGCCCTTTTGGTCCTTGCCTTCTGATTCACCCATCAATTGCTTCCACCATTCGCCAAACATTCTGATGCTTGGTTCGTAGTTTTCCAAAAGTTCAGTGGTGTAGCCCTTGCGGTAAAGGATGTTTCTCAAGGCAGCGTATTGGTAAGGTGAGTCCTTGCTTACGTCAGGGTCAGTGTAAGCAGCCCGGGCGTCAGCGGCACCTTGCATCAAGGCGTCGATGTCGCAGCCGGCAGCAGCGATTGGCAAAAGGCCAACAGCTGACAACACGCTGAAACGGCCGCCGACGTCATCTGGAACTACAAATTCTTCGTAGCCTTCAGCGTCAGCTTCGATCTTCAAGGCACCCTTTTGGCGGTCAGTGGTTGCGTAAATACGCTTGGCTGCTTCTTCCTTGCCGTACTTTTCAATCAACTTGGCCTTCAAAACCCGGAAGGCAACTGAAGGTTCAGTGGTGGTACCGGACTTGGAGATGATGTTCAAGGAGAAGTCCTTGTCGCCCAGCCAGTTGATCAAGTCTGACAAGTAAGTGCCTGACAGACTGTTACCGCAGAAGACAACCTTAGGATAATCGCTCTTTTCAGCCATGTAGAATGATGAGTTCAAGAATTCAATGGCTGCTTGGGCACCCAAGTATGAGCCGCCGATCCCGATCCCGATCAAAACGTCAGAGTCGCTTTGGATCTTCTTGGCAGCCTTCTTGATGCGGGCGAATTCGTCCTTGTCATAGTCAACTGGCAGGTCCAGCCAGCCTCGGAAGTCGTTGCCGGCACCAGTGCCTTCACGCAATTCCTTGTCAGCGGCGTTAACCATTGCTTGCATTTCCTTCAGTTCGTTTTCGTGAACAAAAGGAGTCAATTTACTACTGTCAAAACTTACTACACTATTCATTGATTTATGCTTCCTCACTAGAAAATGTTAAATAAATCATTCACAAGATAATAATATCATTGTTGCCCTTTCATTGCTAGTCTTTATTGGGATTTTTTACACAATTTGACCTAGCAAAAAGTAGAGCCCGTAGCCTAGCAGGACCCCGCAGGCATTGAAGAAGACGTCGTCAATGTCGCTGACCCCTGTCATGAGCAAAAACTGCAGGATCTCGATCGTCACCGATGACAAGACCCCCAGGAAAAAGACCCGGCCAAAGCAACGCTTGACTTGCAGCAGATTGGGCAGCAGGGCCCCGAAGGGCACGAAGGCTAAGATATTGCCCATAGAGTTATAGTAAAAGTCGACCTTGCTCTGGGCATAGACTAATTTCCAGGTATTCTTCATGAAGACCAGGTTGATATTGCTGAGCGGCCGCGTCCAATGGAAATTCAGTTCCCAAGGGAAGTAGGATGACCTGAAGGTCGTTAGCATCAGCACCAGGAGAAAGTAAAAGACGAAGAGCCAGAGGCCGAATTCTGACCAGAGCCCGCGTCTTTTACGGACAGCCAAAAGCCAGATGACCCGGACCAGGGCGAAGAGCAGGAAGTAAAAAATTGTCTTGTCCAGGCCCTGCAAGGTTAACTTGATCAAGGCAAAGTGATTTATCCGGGTGGCGTACTGGCTGGCTAAATAATTGTATAAAGGTGCTAAAAACAACATGCTCGCTGGGTCCAATCTACTAAGGTCTGCTTACATTATACAAGCTTTTTTGGGGGAAGAATTTTAAGAAAGCAATAACTCTGGTGAAATATTTGTCTATTTTTGCCACAACCTTTAAAATTAAGACAGTAATAAAAGGAGAAAGACATTGAAACACAGCAAATTTCTCGGCAAATTTCAAAGCCGGACTGGCTTTTTGACCCTCCTGGTCATCTGCTACTGGCTGAAATACCTCTTTGTCGCCTACTGCGACTTCAATCTAGGCCTGGCCAATCCCCTCCAGCACATCATCATGTGGTTCAGCCCCCTGGGCACGAGCATCATTTTGATCAGCCTGGGCTTTTACTTTTCCAAGCCTATGGCCTCCTACATTGCCATGCTGGCCCTCGATTTCGCCAACACGGCGCTTTTATTTGCCAACGTCCTTTACTACCGGCAGTTCACCGACTTCATTACCGTCAAGACCATGGCCAACCTCAGCAAGGTTTCCCAGGGTCTGGGCAAATCCAGCGCGGCCCTTTTAGCGCCTAGCGACATTTTTATCTGGCTGGACCTGATCGTCATCGTCATCCTGCTGGCGGTAAAAGTAATCAAGATCGACCAGCGGTCATACGGCTTTTCCAGGACTTTTGCCATTACGTCCTTCGGCTTCTTCGTTTTGGGCCTCAACATGATGGTGGCTGAATGCAACCGGCCCCGCCTGCTCAAGAACACTTTTGACCGGACTTACGTGGTCAAGTACCTGGGCATTGACACCTTCACGGTTTATGACGCTATTAAGAACGAATCCAGCTCGACCGTAACCAAGAATGCTTCGACCAGTGAATTGAACAAGATCATCAACTTTACCCAGCAGAATTACGCCCCGGCTAATTCCGAATACTTCGGGGCGGAAAAAGGTGAAAACGTGATCATCATCCACCTGGAGAGCTTCCAGCAGTTTTTGATCGGGATGAAGGTCAACGGCAAGGAGGTTACTCCCTTCCTTAATTCCCTCTACAAAAACAAGCACACCCTGTCTTACAGCAACTTCTACCACCAGGTTGGCCTGGGCAGAACCAGTGACGCGGAAAATATGCTGGAAACCAGCACCTACGGGATCTCTGACGGGTCACTCTTCACTTCATTAGGCTCCAACAACACCTTCCAGGCTTCCCCGCAAATCTTGCGGGCAAACAGAAACTACACCTCTGCCGTCTTCCACGGCAATGTCGGCAGCTTCTGGAACCGGAATGACGTTTACAAGAATATGGGCTACAACTACTTCTTTGACAAGAACTACTTCAGTCAGGAAAGCGGGGACAGCTCCGGCTACGGGCTTAAGGACAAGCTCTTTTTTGCCGAAAGCGTCAAGTACCTGGAAAGAATGCAGCAGCCCTTCTATGCCAAGTTCATCACAGTCACCAACCACACGCCTTTTGAACTGGCCACGGCTGACCAGGATCCAAACTTCAAGACCAGCTCAACCAGTGACGTGACGATTAATAATTACTTTTTGACCGCCCACTACCTGGACCAGGCCTTGAAGGAATTTTTTACTTACTTGAAAAAATCCGGTCTCTATGAGAAGTCGATGATCGTCATTTACGGGGACCACTACGGCTTGAGTAATGAAGAGTACACCACCCTGGCGCCTTTGATCGGCAAGAACCCGAATGACTGGTCCAGCTACAACACCGCCCAGATGCAAAAGGTACCTTTCATGATCCACGCTTCCAATTTAAAGGGCGGGATCAAGTCAACCCTGGCTGGTGAAATCGACGTCCTGCCGACCATCCTCCACCTGCTGGGCATCTCCAGCAAGCAATATGTCCAGTTTGGCACGGACATGCTGTCAGCTAAGCACAAGCAAATTGTCGTCTTCAGAAATGGGACGGTAATCAGTCCAAAATACGTCTTGATCGGGGGCAAGACCAGCAAGGGCAATGTCTATGACGCCAGCGGCAAACTTTTGACCAAGATGACCAAAAAGCAAAAAGCCGAAGTCAAGAAGCTGGCTGCTTATGGCAAAAACTCCCTGGCCTACTCAGACACCCTCAACAATAAGAACCTGCTCCGCTATTACACGCCAAAGGGCTTCAGCCCGGTCATCCCGAGCGATTACAATTACAGCACCAACTACCAGCAGATGATGGACCTGATTGAGCAGTTAGGCAAGCAGTCAACCGCCCTCATCAGCCAAAAGGGCGACACCAGCAAGCTTTACAAGACCGATGCCAGCCAGCTGGCCAAGCGGCAAAGCGAGATCACCCAGATCCCGGAAAGCATCCTGTCCTCATCCAGCTCCATGAATGAGAGCATGACTTCAAGTTCATCCAGCTCTAGTGCAAGTTCCAGCTCAAGTAAAGCCAGCAGCAAGAAAACTAAATAGAAGAAGCAAAAGCTTACCGGCAGCAGCCGGTAAGCTTTTTTAGTCGCTATTCTTTATCTTTGTACTCTTTCTTGTCCTTCTTGTCATAGTGCTTCTCATGCCCCTGGTCAAAGAGGGTGATCATGAAGGTTGAGCCTTCATGCGGCTTGGAAATAACCTTGATTTCCCCGCCGTGCTGGCGGACCAAAGAGAGGACAATCGACAAGCCCAGGCCGGATTCACCGGTACCACCGTAGCGGGCCCGGGCCGGGTCAGCCTTGTAGAAGCGTTCGAAGATATACTTGCTCTGCTCCTGGGTCATCCCGATCCCGGTATCCTGGACGCTGAAGGTCGCCCCATGCTGGAAGCGCCGGCCCCTGAGCGTAATCGTCCCGTTATTGGTAAACTGGATGGCGTTCTGGGTCAAGTTGACCAGCATCTGCTTGAAGCGGTCCTGGTCAGCATAAACCGGCAAATCTTCCGGAGCGTCAAGGATAATCTTGTCCCCGTTCTTAGCCGCGTTCTGGGTCAGCTGCTGCTGAACGTCGTTCATGATCGTCCAGGCATTGAACTGGGACTTCATCATCTGGATCTTCCCGCTTCTGATCTTTTCGTAGTCCAGGTTTTCGTTGACCAGGCGGATCAAGCGCTTGGTTTCCCGACTCATGAGGTCAATGGACTCTGGAATTGATTCTTCTGGGATGGCATCATACTTCATCCCTTCCAAAAGGCCATTAATCGTCGTCAGAGGCGTCCGCATTTCGTGGGCCACATCCTGCATGAACTGGTCCCGCCGCTCTTCCTGGGCCTTGACTTCTTCATTTGAGGCCTTCAGAGACCGGACCATTTCATTGAAGTTTTCGGCCAGGTCGTCGATTTCATCGGCATGGCGGTGGTCAACCTGGACGTCCAGGTCACCGTCAGCAACCTTGCGGGCAGCCAGGGAGAGCTTCTTGATCCGGCCAGTTTGGTAGTAGGCCAGAATAAAGTTCAAGATCAAGCTGACCACGAAGGTGATCACCAGGGCTCTGGCCAGGTTTGCCTTGGCCTGACTCACGGTCTGCAGGACATCCTTGACCCGGGAACCGATCATGATGGCCCCGACGACCTTCTTATTTGACCCGGATCCTTGGACCTGGGGAACCACGACCCAGGTATAGCTTTCAGCGGCAAAAAGGCGGTTGATCCGCTTTCTTAAGCCATCGCGCTTTACCCGGCCCTGGACTTTCGGGGCAAGGTCCTGCTGCTCGCTGCTGTGGTCGTCCTTGATCCGGACCACCTGCCCCTTTTTCAGCATCGATTTGGCTGACTTCTTCAAGATGTCGTAGCCGCCAAGGGGATAAGTCGTCTTAAAGTTCTTGTCCATCAAAAACAGTTTAAGATTTTCATCCCGCATGACGAAGGAAAACTTCTGCAGGAAATCCGCGGAAAAAAACGGCGGTGAATTCTTGCTCTGCGTCTTTTTAGAATACAGCTGCAGGGTCGAAAGATTCTCGGCATAACTTTCCAAGCGCGTATAGTTGCTTTGATAGGCCTGTTCCTTCTGGTAGTTGATCGTTGAAAAGCCAATGATCATGACCGAGGTTAAAATGACTATCAAAAAACTCAGAATATGCTGATAAATCAGTTTCATGCGTTAACCTGTGAATCGTCAAACTTGTAGCCCACGCCCCAGACGGTTTGAATAATCTGCGGGCCAGACTTTTCCAGCTTCTGGCGCAGCTTCTTGATGTGGGCGTCAACAGTTCTTTCTTCACCGAAGTATTCATAGCCCCAGACAAGTTCCAGGAGCTGTTCCCGGGAGAAGACCTGCTTTGGCTTCTGGGCCATGGTGTAGAGCAGGTCGAATTCCTTTGGCGTCAAGCCTTCAACCCGGTTTTCGTCAAAGTAGACTTCCCGCCGGCTCTTGGAGATCCGGATGTGGTTGGTTTCCAAGTCGAAGTCGTTGCTTGGGATGTTCTTCGGCAGGTTTCTTGGCTGCCCTTCCAGCATTACCCGCCGGTGCAGGGCCTTGATTCTGGCGATCAAGGCGATCGGGCTGAATGGCTTGGTTACGTAGTCATCAGCCCCGACACCCAGGCCGAGAACCTGGTCAGATTCGCTGTCGCGGGCCGTCAGCATAATAATCGGCACAGTCTCAGAAATCCGGCGGATCTCCTTGGCCACTTGAATCCCGTCCTTCTTTGGCAGGTTCAAGTCCAAAGTGATGATGTCAAAATCCCGCGGGTGAGTTTGGAAAATTTCGACTGCTTCTTCACCGTCGTAGGCGGAAACTTGTTCCCAGCCTTCCTTCTTGAAGAACAATTCCATCATTTGTGAAACTGACTTGTCATCTTCTACCATTAAGATCTTCATGTTTTAACCCCTTACCGAAAAATTGTGCAATCCGCACTATATTATAATCGTAGCAAAAAAGTATCAAAAGCCGCCAATCATTCTGTGAAAGAAGCTTGAAACTTAACTCACAAGTTTGGGGCTAATTGACTAAATTATATAGTTTTTTCACTTAATTTCTACAAGAAAAAAGTTTGCTTTTAATCATCGCCGCTAGTCAAGAATTTGTAAACCGCCCAGGCAAAAAGTGCTGTTGGCAGCAGGCCTGGGGAAAGGTCGACCTTGAGCTTGGTCCTGCCCTTGTCATTGACTTTTTGGCAGCTATAAGCTCCTAGCAAAAATTCTTTGAGTTTCATAGTTGACCTCCCGCACTAAAAAGTGTACTTACAGTCAAAACAATAGCTTCTATTCTTTTAATTATACTCTTGATTCCTTTGCGATTTATTGCATTTGTTATTTTATTCCAGTGACCATCTTCGGAAAATCATTTTCATTTCTTCCCCTTTAGTTACGCCTTATAAACACTTATCTCTTATACTATACCGCTCTTTCCAGCTTATCGTTGCATATATTGGAGAATTCTTTCATTTTGGAAGATAAAAATTCCACAAAAAAGACGCGTGCATCAATCACACGCGTCTTCTTTAGACAGATGGAGATGAGGGGAATTGAACCCCTGTCCAAACGCATCCCGTCACTAATCTCTACGATCATAGTCATATTATTTAAACTTCACCGGGGCAAAACGCCATATGACAGGGCCAAACAGCCACGGCTAACCTGTTAGTCTCTTCTCGCTTATTCAGGTGTGATAGGCAAGCGTATCCCGTAATGTTGATACCGCAAGACCGCCACGGGCAGGCAGTCTATTGGCAGCTGGGCTGAACTAAGCAGCTACAGCGTATGAGTTTTCGTTTGCAGTTAATTTAAACTGTTTAACGTTTTAACGTAGACGTAACCTACGAATCGCAACCAGCGCGGGTCTGCGCCTGTCGAATCCCAAAACATCCCCAAAATAGAGAACATGATCATTTTAGCAAAAAATGACCATGTCCTCAAATATTCTGCTTAAAAACTTTTACTTAAGCTTGGCCAAACGGACAACGTCACGTTCGATCATCAATTCTTCGTCAGTTGGAATAATCAAACCAGCCAGCTTGGAATCTTCCTTGGTGATAAAGCCTTCATTAGCAGCCTTGTTAGCTGCGTCGTCAAAGTCAACGCCCATGAAGGACAGTGACTTCATGACCCCTTCACGGACTACATCATCGTGTTCGCCGATCCCGGCAGTGAAGACAACCGCGTCTGCCCCGCCCATTTCAGCAATGTAAGAGCCAACGTAGCGGACTACCCGGTTGATGAAGACAGCCTCAGCCAGCCTGGCGCGCTTGTCATCACTGTTTCTGATGTCCCGCATGTCGCTGGAGATACCGGAGAGGCCCAAAAGGCCTGATTTGCGGTTCAAAATGTCGATCATTTCATTGAAGTCAGTGATGCCTTCCTTCTTCATGATGTACTGCAGAACTGACGGATCAACGTCACCTGACCGGGTCCCCATGGTTACCCCAGCCAAAGGTGAGAAGCCCATGGAAGTGTCGTAGCACTTGCCATCCTTAACCGCAGTAACTGAAGCGCCTGAACCCAGGTGGCAGACAACCAGCTTAAGGTCCTTGAGGTCCTTGCCAAGCAATTCAGCCGCCTTGCCGGAAACGTAGCGGACAGAAGTGCCGTGGGCGCCGTACTTGCGGGCCTTGTACTTCTCGTAATATTCGTATGGCAAGGAGTAGATGTAGTGTACTTCATCCATTGACTGGTGGAAGGAAGTGTCAAAGACGCCGACTTGCGGCACGTCCGGCAGGATGTTCATGAAGGCTTGAATTTCGCGGCCTTCTGCCGGGTTGTGCAGAGGAGCGTAGTTAGTCAAGTCAAAAACCTTGTGGATGTTGTCCTTGTCGATGATTGCTGAGTCTGGGAACAATTCCCCGCCGTTCACGATCCGGTGGCCAACGCCGACAATTTCCTTGAGGTCTGCAATAACGCCATATTCTTTCAGCCAGTCAAGCAGGGTTTGCACGGCTACTTCCTGATTTGGCAAGTCAACTTCAACTTCATGCTTGGTCCCATCAGCCAACTTCATTGAAAAGGTTGAACCATCGATACCAATACGGTCGCCCAGCCCGGAAGCTAAGACACTCTCATCAGCTAATGAGAACAGCTTATACTTAAATGAAGATGAACCAGAGTTGATTGCTAAAATCTTGTCCATTATTAAAAAACTCCTTTTACACACTTCACAAACTCAATTATCTTCCTTAGTATACCACTCGTTCAGTTTAATATTAAGGGCTACCAAAGATTCTTCCTTCTTCAGATTTTCAAGCTTTGTCAGCAAAACTTCCTTCGGCGGCTTGCTTTGGCCGTGGTTTTGGAAGATAAGGATACTTCTTTGACTTATCTTGCTTTGGAATAAGCTGCTTGGCAATTGCACGATCGCCTGCAGGTAGACCTTGCTGGCCAGCCAGGGCATAAAGTCAGCCCCAACCGTACCAGTCAGCATGTTCTGCGGGAGCAAAAGGAAGGCAAAGCCGTCTTCAGCCAGGTTCTTGACGATCTGCTCAACGAAGAGGACGTGCGCGTAGGCGTGCCCCTCCTTGGTCCGGAGGTCAAAGTTCTTGGCATTGTCGTCGTTAGCGTAAAAGCCGATCGGCAGGTCGCTGACCACTACGTCTGGCTTGACAGGCCAGCCGGTCAAGGCATCCTGGCAGTAGAAGTCGGCCTTTAACCCCGCCAAGTGGGCGGCCACGTCGGCCAAGTTGAGCATTTCTTCATCATTATCCAGGCCAACCAGGTCAAAGCGGTCTTCTGAATGATTCTGGGCAGCCAGCTGCTGGTCAACAGAAAAGAGCAGGTTGCCGCTGCCCACTGCCGGGTCCAGCAGGACTTGCTTTCTCTTAGGCAGGAGCTTGTCCATAAACAGGGTCAAGACCGTGGCTAAAAGCGGCGGAGTCGGCATCTGGTTGGCATCCCGGCCGTCATCGTTGACGGCCTTAAGGACCAGGAGGCCATAGACCTGCTCTTTCTGGGCCTTGGACCAGTTCTTGTAGTCTAAAGCCGCGTAGCGTTCTTCAAGCTCAGCCACCGTCTTTTGGTCCGGGGCTCCCATTTCCACCCTGATTTCCCCGCTTTCCAGGTTGTCAAAAGTTTCCACCAAGGCATCAGCCAGGGACACGTTCAAGGCTTCTTGCAGGCATTCGACTGCTTCCAGAGTCTGCCCAAACAGTTCTTCAATTCTATTCATGACTTAGTCCACCCTTCTTTGCAATACATACCAATTCTAATGATTTACAAGGAAGGGTGCAAGGAATTTCACCCGCCCCAGAGGTAATTTGCCAGCAGCTGGTTGATCTTAATAACATGCTGATAAGCATCCAGGTAACTGTCAATCAGCAGAATTGTCGTGGCTAGCAGCAGCACGCTGGTCAGCAGGGCGCTCCCCCTTTGCTGGTTTAGCCTGGTCTGTTTTCTGATCTTCAGTCTTTTTCTCAGCCTCCTTTTCTTTTTCCGGTGCCTTGTCGACTTTAAAATACAAAATTGACCTTTTCCCCTTTTCATTGATATGGACCTCCATCAAGCCATCCCTGGCCGCGAACGTTGCCCCCCAGATTGGCAGCAGGGTCATGTTGCCGCCGTCTGGTCCGGATCTTCTGACCCGAAGATTATTTCCACCATTGTCCATTTCCAGAACGTAGCCAGCTTTGTCTATCTTCTCTTCCCCCTTCTTGTCTTTCTTTTTCTCTTCTTTGATAAACATGATCTTCAAAGGATTGGAATTCTCCAGATCAATATAGGTCCGCTGGCTGTCCTTTTTCAAAAACTTGGCGAACTGGACATAAGAGAAGACCAGTTCATTAGGATCGTGCCGGTCTTTTTCAAAGAGGGTAAACAGCTTAAGGCTAGAGGACAAAAGAGACAGGCAAATCACCGTCACCAAGAGGGCGACCATGGTCTCCAGCAAGCTGAAAGCCTTACTTCTGGCAAATCTTCTGCTGGGTTTCATCATACAGGTCTCCTTTGCCGGTCAAGACATACTCATGGTCCCTGACCTTGACCCGCTTGACCGGGCACTCCTTCAGCATCCGGTAGGCCAGAGCCTGGTTGGCCCGCTGGCTTGACTCTTGCTCTAGTTTCTTTAGCCCGCTGAGGCAGGTCACCATGGCGGTTAGTGCAATACAGACGATGGCCAAAGCGACTACCGCCTCCAGGGCCAAAAAGCCTTCCTGTTTACTTTTCATTGATCTTCCCCCACGACAGCAAAAAGGTATATGCTTTCTCATACTCTTTTTTCCCCTGATCATTTTTTATGATTCTCAGCGTGAAGGCCTGGCTGGTGGTTCCGTCGCTGCTGATTGTCCAGCCTGATGTATTGTTAAAGTTGGTATAAACCGTAACTCCATCTGGAATCTTAAGGCTTTCATGCTGGCCGTCTTGAATGACTTCCAGCTTGCCCTGGCTGCTTTGGTTGTAGATCACGACCCTTTTTCCCGTAATGGCGGCACTTCTGATTTTCTCTTGAAAAAGTCCTACCGCCTGCCGGCAGAAGCGGTCAAAATTGATCTTGTCCTCAAAGCCTTGAAAGCTCATCTCCCCGATGCCCAACAGCATCCCCGCGATAGCCAAGGCTATCACCGTCTCCAGCAGGCTGAAGGCCTTCTGCCTCATTCTCCGCCCTTGGCGAAGTCGCCGATCGCCAGCTTCTTATCCTCAGCCTGCTTCTCCTGCTTTTGCGTCAAGTAGTGGGCATCCACCATTTCCTGGAAAGAGGCCGGCTTCTTGCCCGTATTTTCTTCATATAGCTCCACCTGGGTCTGAATGGTCGTGGTAAAAGCATCATTAGTCCGCTTGTCGGCATGGTCCTTTTGGGCCAGCAAATTTGGCGAGATCAAAAGAACCAAAGTCGCGATAATTGCCACCACGATCAACATTTCAATTAAAGTAAAAGCTCGCTGGCGCTTTGGCCAGAACCGTCTTAAATGCTTCATTTCCTTTTTTCCTCCGCAAATCTAAAGCTGCTGCATGCTGTCGTAAATCGGCAAAAGCAGCTTTAAATACATTCCAATAATGCACAGGCCGATCAAGATAAAGCAGACCGGCTGCACGTTGACAATTAGCTTGGACAGCTTCTGGCGCAGGCGGTTAAACAAAAGACGGGACAAAAGCAGGCACTGCCGGCTCAGTTCCTCCCGTTCACTGCCCGCCTGCAGCAGCATCAAGAGGTCCTGGCTCAAAAATGGCTCCTTCTGAATAACCTCTTCCACTTTCTTGCCCCGTAGGATCGCGTCTCTTGTCCGACGGCCCACTTCTTCTTGCAGTGACCCCGGCGCCTGCCGGCAGGCAAAGTCACACATCTGCTGCAGGGAAAAGCCGCTGGCCAAAAGCATGCCCAGGTCATAAGAGATCAAATACTGGCCATACAAGGCCACCACTGGCCCGAAAACCGGCCAGGCCAGGAGCTTTTTAAAAGACTGGTAGTCCTGCTTCTTCATGTAAGCTGCCGCGATAACGACTAACATGATGACCAAAACCAGCAAAAAGACTAAAATCAGCAAGATCAGGTCCCCCTGCTTAGCGGAACTGCCAGCAAATTCTACCGACAAAAAGTTCTGCATAAAGATCAAAATCAAGGTCATCATCCCTGCCAAAACGACCGGGTAGGCCAGTTCCCCCTCCAGCTTCTTAACCTGTTCATTCTTCATCCGCCCCAAAAGGGCCAGCTGGGCCAGGGATTCATCCAGCCGCCCTTGGCTAAGTGCCATGTCCAGCTGAGTCACCGTCGTCTTGTTAAAGCCCAGGCCCGCCAAAAGCTGACCCAGTTCTTCTCCCTGCCGCATTTTTTCATCCAACCGGGCCAGCTGCTTTTTCCGCTGGGGCCAAAGCAGGGGCAAGAGCTGCAAGCTCTTGGTCAAGGAAAAGCCGTTTTTTAAACAGTTGGCCAAAAAGGCCAAGAGCTCCACCTGCTCACTCTGCTTCAGCTTAGCCGCCTTTATATTGCCTTGCCACATCCGCGCTTATCTCTCCTTTCTCCACCAGCCTGCTTAAGTTTTCCTCCCAAGCCGCGAAATTTCCTCTGACGGATTGCCCCAGAGCCGCCAGCAAGTCCTCCCGGCTGGCCAAGTCCAGCAGGCAGGCTGGCCCCTTTTTCCCTGGCAGCAGGCGCTGGTAGGAAACCGCCGTCAAGCAGTTGACCAGTTCATTATTTTTAACCCCCAGGCTCTCCAGGCGGGAAATGGTTTGGTAGGTACTTTTGGCATGCACTGTGGCTAAAACCAGGTGGCCGCTTAATGCCGCGTCAACCGCTAAATGGGCCGTCTCTTCATCACGGATTTCACCGATGATCAAGACATCCGGCCGGTGACGAAGAGCCGCCTTTAAAAGGCTGGCATAGCTGATCCTGGCCCCGGCATTGACCTGGGCTTGAAAAAAGCTCTCCTCATACACTTCCACCGGGTCTTCAATCGTCATCACCATTTTCGTCTGGCTGAGCTTTCTGGCCAGTTCATACATAGTCGTGGTCTTACCCGACCCCGTCGGCCCGCTGGTCACGATCATCCCCCGCAGCCAGCAAAGGTCCACCAGGTCCCTGAACTGGTCCGGGAAAAAGTACCGGCTCTCCCCCAAAGCATAGATGATCCGGATGACCAATGAGTCCTCCCCCCGGTAATCACCCACGCTGGAGAGGCGGAGCCAGTAGTCCTGCCCCGCCAAATTGACAGCCATGCTGCCGACCTGGGGGCGGCGGTGTTCGGCAATATCCATTTCGGCTTGGTACTTAAACCAGTTGATCAGTTCATTTCCCGCCTCCCGGGTCAGGGACGGCCTTTCCTCCAGATCCCCGGCCCGCAGACGAAGTTTATAGCCGCCCTTTTTCGGCAGGAAAAAGATGTCACTGGCCCGGATCCTAACTGCTTCTTCCAGCATTTGCCGGGCTTTGTCTACAACTTCCACAAGGTCCTCCTTTCTTTTTTCCTCCTCCACTTACTAGTACGCCAAAAGTGGCGATTTTTTTCTGAGAAGGCAAAATTTTCCAAAAAAATCGTAAAAAAGCATAAAAAAACGCGGCTTTCCTCAGAAAGTCGCGTTTTGTATAGCTTATTTACAGCTTAATTATTCTTCTTCGTCAGCTGCAGCGGTGTAAACGTTGGAAACGTCATCGTCGTCTTCCAAAGCGTCAACCAGCTTTTCGAATTGTTCCTTCTTGTCTGCTGGAACTGGAGTGGTGTTTTGCGGCACCATAGTCAGTTCAGAAACTGCCAGCTGGTAGCCGGCCTTTTCCAAAGCATCGCGGACAGCAGTGAAGCTCTTGGCGTCAGTGTAGATTTCGTAAGCGTCGTCGCTGGTTTGCAGGTCGTCGCCGCCGGCTTCCATGACGTCCATCAGCATTTGGTCTTCATCCGCGTCAGTAGTTGACCGGTCGATTACAATGTAGCCCTTGCGGTCGAACATGTAGGCAACTGACCCAGTAGCACCAAGGCTGCCGCCGTTGCGGGTGAAGGCCACGCGTACGGATGAGGCAGTCCGGTTCTTGTTGTCAGTCAAGGCTTCAACAAGGATGGCAACACCACCCGGTGCGTAACCTTCGTAAGTTACTTCATCGTAGTGTTCGTCTGAGTTGCCTTCAGCCTTCTTGATGGCCCGTTGGATGTTGTCCTTTGGCATGTTGGCAGCCCGTGCCTTGTCCACGGCCAAACGCAAGCGTGGATTACCTAAAGGGTCAGGACCACCACTCTTTGCAGCCATGTAAATTTCACGGGAGAGCTTTTGGAAAACCTTCCCTCTCTTAGCGTCTTGCGCATTCTTGCGGCCTTGAATATTGTGCCATTTTGAATGTCCTGACATTTTAGGATCCTTCTTTCTGTAATTAATATAATCAGCTTTTTTATAATAACTCAGGTAGGGCAGAAATTCAACGGTTTCAGTCCCTAAATGGCCGACTTTTTTGCTCCCTGCCCTGCTTGACTTGATAAAAAATCACCGCCAAAACAATGGCCAGCAAAGCCCCGCTGGCATCCAGCATCACGTCATGCACGCTGGGGGTCCGGTCCCCGGTTAGGAACTGGTGGAACTCATCCATGGCCGCGAAGGCAAAGGCGCTGGCCCAGACAAAGAAGGGGCCGGTCCATTTGATAACGAAAACCCTTCTTAGGCCCAGATAGGCAAAGAGGCCATAGAAGAAGTAGCTGGTAAAGTGGGCCAGCTTCCGGACCACGAACTGGGTGAAGCCGGCTGCCCCGTCAGTCTTGACATTGTGCCAGACCCCGCCGTAATAGATATTGAGCCGGTGGATCAAATCTTCCGGCCAGCCCAGGTAGGTATGGATAAAACCAGCCTTCATCTTCTGCTCATGGTAGGTCATCGAGCTTGAGATGAAGAGCATGACCAAGACAGCCAGGGCCAGGAGGAGGTAAATCTTTTCTCTTTTGCTAAACTTAAAATCATTCATGTCGTTTATTTTACCATTATTTTCGTCATTCTTATTGACTTTTGGCTATTTTTCCCGTATTCTAATATGATTTGCAGGCAAGCTGCAGATCTTGAAAGGAAAAGATTCATGAAGAAAACACACAGACAGTTAATCATCTGGCCAATTTTACTTTTGGCCACTCTATTTTTAGCCGGCTGCGCCAAGGATGAACAAACTTCCAAGAGCCAGATCAAGATTGTAACTTCGACCAACATTTACGCCGACATCGCGCAAAATATCGTCGGCAAGTATGGTAAGGCTACCGCCTTGATCGCTAACGGCAACTCTAACCCCCATGACTATGAGCCGACGACCAATGCGGCCAAGACGGTGGCTGACGCCGACATCATCGTTGCCAACGGGATGGGCTATGACAGCTGGATGGGCAACCTGGCCGCCTCTAATGGCAAGAAGGCTGTCAAGGTTGGGGAAGACTTGATGCAGCTGGATTCCAGCGCCAACCCCCACATTTGGTACAACTTAAATATGCCGAAAAAGTACGTCGCCTACCTGGTCAAGAAGCTCAGCAAGCTTGACAAAAAGCACGCCAGCTACTACCAGGCCCAAGGCAAGAAGTATTTGCAGAAGATCGCCAAGATCGAAAAAGTTGCTGACGGAATCAAGGGAAGCAAGGCCAAGCCGGTCTTCGTCAGCGAGCCGGTTTTTGACTACGCTTTAGAGCGGACCGGTTTCAAGATCGGCAACAAGAACTTTGAAGAAGCTACTGAAAAGGAAACCGACCCGAGCGCGGCCGTGATCGCCCAGATGAATGAAGCCATCAAGAAAAAGCAGATTCCCTTCTTCGTCAACAACACCCAGGCCAGCTCCGACACGGTCAAGTACTTCGTCAAGAAGGCCAAGAAGCAGGGCATCCCGATCGTGGAAGTCCGCGAAACCATGCCAAACAAGGTCAGCTATGCTGACTGGATGCTAGACAACTACCAGAAGCTGGCTAAGTTCGGCGACTAAAAGAAAAAGAGAATAAAGAAAAAACACTTAACAAGTGCAAATTAAAACGGGGGTTGAGCCTTAGCTCAGTCACCGTTTTTTGTGCTTAATCTTGTAAAAATTCCTTCAAGGCCGCCAATTGCCGCTTGGCATCCCTCACGCCGACTTGGTAGACCGCCTTAAGGCGGTTGGGATCCTTTTCCATGGCGCTGACGTCGATCCCCTGGCTGGGCCGGAATACAAAGAGGTGGCCGGCTGCTTCCTCTTTAGCAATATAAGCCAGGCAGGCATTATATTCCAAATGCCGCTGCCTTAGGCGCGCCACGACAGCCGGGTACTTTTTCAAGACCCGGTCAATGACTGGCTGCAAACGCGATGGCTCTTTTTGATAGCCAGCCGGCTGGGTCAAAATGACCACTGCCTTGTCATAGTCCTTGTCCAAAAGAAAACGGACCGGGATGGAGTCGCTGACGCCCCCGTCCCAGTAAGCGTGGCCCCCGATTTTAACCGGCCGGGCGAAAACGGGAATCGAGGCCGAAGCCCGGATCCAGGCCACGTCCCGCCCCTTGCCGGTGGTCAATTTGTGGTAGGCCGGCTGGGCCGTTTCCACATCCGTTGCCACGCACCAAAAGTCCATGGGGTTTCTGGCAAAGGCTGCCGTGTCAAAAGGATCCAGTACTTCCGGCAAAGTATAGTAGCAAAAGTCCGCCCCGTAGAGATCCCCGGTTTTAATCCAGGACCGCCAGCTCTTAAACTGGGGCCAGCTGCCATAGCGGAGGTTATAGCGTAAAACCCTCCCGGGCTGCAGAGACTTGTAGTTGCAGCCAAAGGTCACTCCGGCTGAAACGCCAACTGCCCCGTCAAACTTGATCCCATATTTCATGAGGACGTCCGTCACCCCGGCCGTGTACAGGCCCCGCATGGCGCCGCCCTCCATCACTAAACCTTTCTTCATGCATCCCCCTTATGCCTACTTGCCCCAGTGCTCCTTGATAAACTGGGCCCGTCCGCCGGCTTCTTCAGCCGCGTAGCGGTCTGGATGCTTTAAATAGAACTGCTGGTGGTAGTCTTCAGCCTCGTAAAAAGGCGCTGCCGGTTCAATCTTGGTCACGATCGGATCATCAAAGCGGCCGCTTTCCGCCAGTTCCTGCTTGGACTTTTCCGCTGCTGCCTTCTGCTCTGGTGAATTGTAAAAAATCACCGGCCGGTAGTTGTCCCCCCGGTCCTGGAACTGGCCGCTGGCGTCAGTCGGGTCCGTTACCTGCCAGTAGTAGCCTAGCAAGTCCTCATAAGACATGAGATCCGGGTCAAAGACGATCTTGACCGCCTCCGTGTGGCCAGTCGTATGGCTGCAAACTTGTTCATAAGTCGGATTAGGCACGTGCCCGCCCGTGTAGCCCGCCGTGACGCTCTCAATACCTGGCAAAGTATCAAAAGGGGCCACCATACACCAGAAGCAGCCGCCCGCGAAAATTGCGCTGTCTAATTTTTCCTTCATAAAATCACCTCGTCAAATTTAACTTGTCTTTCATTGTACTCCAAAGGAAACAGATAGGAAATCTTCTGCTCAGAAAATATTCGCCCAGGAACCGCTATTATGGTTAAAAGGCTGTTTTTCCCCTTATAAGCACTGTAAAATAGATTTTGCTTTAAAAAAGCTTAATAATTGCTAGATTGGAGATGGAAATGGTATCGCTAAACAAGTCCCCGGGCCTGGCTTCTTGTTAGTACACTTTGTTTAACAGGAAGGATTTTTTATGGACGAATTAGATAAAAAGGGAAATTATATTTCCTGGCAGACTTTAGCCATGATGGCCTTTGTCACGGTCATCGGGCTGGAAGACATCATGTACAACTTCCAAAACCAAGGGATGGCGGTCATCACCTCCTGGGTTTTGATGATGTTCCTTTACGTGGTTCCTTACGCTTTGATCGTTGGCCACTTAGGTTCAGTTTTCAACCATGAAGGTGGCGGACTCTCCTCTTGGGTCAGAGCCACTGACGGTGAATTTTTAGGCTACTTCACGGCCTGGACCTACTGGGCCGCTTCGATTCCTTACGTGGTCGACACGGCCAACTGCCTCTTGGTTGACGTTGGCTGGGGGTTGACTGGAACTGACGAGTTTGAGGACCCGAAATTCCTCTCAACGGCCATGTTTACGGCCATCACCTTTGTCATTTTTATCCTTTTGACCCTGCTGGAACACAAATTCTCCAAATCAATGGAAGTCTTGTCCAACATCGGGGGCTGGGCCATGTTCATCATGACCATCCTCTTCGTGCTTCTGGCCTTTGCCGGCCTGGCCAAGTCCGGCGGCAAGACCGCGACGCCATTTACCTGGAAGACCATCATCCCCAAGTTTGACCTTAAATACTTCTCAACCGTGGGAATGCTGATCTATGCCGTCAACGGATCTGAGCTGGTCGCCCCATACGTGACCCGGATGAAGGACCCCAAGCGGGAATTCCCTAAGGCCATGATCGCCCTGGCCCTCATGACCTGCTTTTTGACCATCTTCGGCTCAATTGCCCTGGGCATCTACATCGATGCCAACCACATGCCAAACGACTTGAAGATGAACGGTGAATACTACGTCTTCGGCGCCATGGGCAAGCAATTCGGCGTGGGCAAGCTCTTTGTCTACATCTACGCCTGGGCCTCCTTCTTCTACAATGCGGCCCTCTTGTCCGTCCTTTTGGACGCCATGACCAGAATGCTGATCTCCGACACCGGGGACAAGTACATGCCGAAGTTCCTCAAGAAGACCAACAAGGACGGCCTGCCGATCAACGGCTACATTCTGACTGTCTTTTTGAGCGGCTTCATCATGGTTCTGGGGATTTTCCTGCCAGACATGAACGACATCTTCAACTGGCTTTTGAACTTGAACGGGATCATCTCTCCGGCCGTTACCTGCTGGATTTTCTACTCCTTCATGAAGGTCCGAGGCAAAAACTCCTCCAAGTACCCGTCAGTTTACCGCTACATTAAAAACGACACCTTCGCCTGGTGGGTCGGCTTTGCCCTCCTGGCCGTCACGGCTGTCGCTACGGTCTTGGGCTTCATGCCGCAAGACGTCAAGGAAGGCAGCTGGGTTTGGTGGTATGAACTCTCCATCAACATCGTGGCCTGCCTGGTCTTGATCGGCCTGGGCGGGATCTTCCCAGGCATCCGCAGAAGAGAAGAAGAATACGGCCTGGCCTTTGACAAGCAGCAATGGACCTGGATGATTGCCCTGGTTTTGGGCTCAATCGTCTTCAATGTCTGGCTGGGCGGGACCACTATCAAGCTGCGTGCCCTCTACATTGTCATTGAATCAGTCATTGCCCTCTTGGCTGTCTGGCTGATTGGCCGCCGCCTGCCAAAAGGGGCAAAAGCCAGCAAGTAAAGGCAATAACGGCTAAAAAACAATATACAATATTTTTAAACCAAAAAGGCCTGCACGCGCGTGCAGGCCTTTTTCTCTGACTTATTTTAGTAAACTGGCCGGACGTAACCCGCCGTTTCCGGCTGGGAGATGCCAACGCTGGCCCGGGAGTACCGGCTTGGATCAGCCATGATCTTTAAGACTAGGTCAGCCACGCTGGCTCTTGAAACAGAGGTGCCGACGAACTCGTCATAGCGGCCAGTCAAGGAGTACTTGACATCTGGCCAGTCGGTCAAGGCAGGCATTCTGATCAAGGTGTAGTCCAGGTCAGTTGCCGCTCCTTCAGTCAGCTTGATCCGGTCGCCCTTTGCCAGGTCGGCCAAAAGTTCAGGCCGCTGGGTCAAAAGCTCCAGCTCCACATCGCTGAACTGGGGGTCAGCCAGCAAGTGCTTGATGACCAGGCGGGAGATCCGGCCGGTCGGGTGCAAAATGACATACTTTTTCATAAACAAATCCTTATTATTGCCATAAACAATTAAAAATTTTCTTACAACTTACACCCTTAATTGTACTCGCTTTAAGCGTTTTCGTAAATTCCTCGCCTAAAGCTGGTCTAACAGGCCCCGGCAGCCCCGGCTGATCTCTTGGAAGGCCAGGTCAAAGTCATTTGTATACCAGGGATCATCAATGTCAGCATAGCTACCAGCAAATTGGAGCAGCTTGTACTGCTTTCTTTCCGGGTCACCCCCGCAGATCTGGTTCATGGCCATGAAGTTTTCACTGTCCATGGCGATCAAGTAGTCATACTTGTCATAGTCTTCCCGGGTCAAAAGCCGGGCCCGGTGCTGGCTAAATGGCACCCCGTTTTTGGCCAGTTCCCGCTGGGCCCGGGGGTCCATTGGATTGCCAACTCCACCAATGATTTCATCGCCGGTCACGGCCGCGGAAGCAACTTCGACCTGGTCAGCCTTGCCGGCTTCAGCCAGGAGCTGCTTCATGATGAATTCGGCCATTGGCGACCGGCAAATGTTGCCATGGCATAAAAACAAAATTTTTTGCATTTTTGTCACCTTTCCCTAAAGTGTAAGAAATATTATAGCATGCAGCTTTTTTAAAGAAAAAAGAGACGCCTTGGCGTCTCCTTCTTAATCTTGCTTAGCAGCCGCGTAGAGCTCGGATTTCCGCTCATTTAAAGCTTGGTCCAGCTGTGCGTTGATGGTCATAATCAGTAAAAATGGCAATAGCACCATGACCGGGTAGGTAAACAGGCGCCAGACATGGTAGTGGCCAAAAAGCACCGTCAGCTGCATCTCTTCCTGCATCTGCAAGACGGCAAATAAAATCGAGGCCACTGAGTAGTAACCCAGGCTGCGCTTGAACGCGCTGGTCAACGGCGCGAAGATGGAAAAAAGCAGCAGGGTCAAGCCCATGACGACAGAAACGATGCCCAGCCCTACCCGGAGGGCATTCTTTCTGACATAGTTGGCCAGAAAGGCCCCGTCATTGCCCAGGCTACAGGCGGTAAGCTTGCCAGCCAGCTGGTAAAAGCCCTTCAAGGTTAAGCGGACCGTTTTGCCGGCAGCTCAATGCTGTTGGTAAAACTCTCATAGTGCTCAGTCAGGCTCAGCCAGTCAGCCGCGATTTCCAGATGGCTGTGGTAAATTTTCTTTTTCCCGATATAGGCGTCAATCTGCTTGATATATCTGGAGAAAAAGATGAGCTTGTCCTGCCTGTTCAATTTCTCAGGCAGGCGGTAGTAGATCGTCAGCGTTCCCTGTTTATCCGGCTTCAGCTCTGTTAAATCAACTGCCTTGCCCTTCTTGTCAGTCCAGTTTGTTTTCGCGCTGGTCAAAGGAGCAGTCGCGTAAATCCCGTCAAAGCTGTCCTGGTTCCGGCCCCAGAAGCTGACGATGCCTAAAGCAAGCATAATTAAGGCCATGATCAGCGAATAAAACATGGTACGGTTATTTTTTTCATCACTAAACCTCTTCCTCTTTGCTCCAGCATCAACGGTAGCGCTTGTGCGATTTGTAAAAGTCGTTTTTCTGCCGCCGCATCTTCCGGTCGGCTCTCTCAACTGCTTCCCGCAAATAATGGGAGTCCGGGCACCATTCAGCCCCAATTAAGATCGATGGACTGGCCGGCTGGGTTAAAGCTTTCTCAAACGCAGCACAATGACTTTCGAATTCCGTCCGGCTGCTCTGGTCATCCAAAACCACGAACTCATCCCCGCCGACCCGGTAGACATAGTCGCGGCCAAAAGCCTGGCTGATGATCTGACCGGCAGAAATCAAGAGTTCATCTCCGGCATCATGGCCCAATTCATCATTGGCCTCTTTTAAGCCATTCAAAAGTCCATGAAGGCCACGCCAATTGACCTTGAGGCTTTGACTTTCTTATAGTAGTTCAGCTTGGCCAGGTAAGGGTGGCGATCATTCAGCTTGGTCAAGACGTCAGTATCTCTTTGCTGCTCCAATTTCCGGCCCATTACTTTAGCACCAACGAAGTCAGCTGTCAGTTCAATCAAATTGTTAAAGTCCATATTTAAGCTGGCATCAAGGTCTTCAACTACAACTGCCCCGCTAACCCGGCCACTTTCATAAAATGGAGCCAAAAGGACATTTTCCAGTTGGTAGTCAGAGTCATAAGCAGCGACAATTTCCGGGAAGCGCTTGGCAATTTCGGCTTGATCAGTCAAAAAGAGGCTGTCATGGTTCAGCTGCTCCTGCAGCTTGACTTTTAGCGTGGCTACGTCGATCTTTTGCTGCTCCTTTTGTGCCGATGCTAAGCCAGGCAGGGTCCAGCTGTAAGTATTTTTAGCATACTGCCCCTCGCCTTCCATCACGACGACCCGGTCAGCAGCAAGGTCTGTGCCGAGCTTGGCCAGGCCCTTGCTGATCGCTGCTTTCAGTTTGTCATTTTCAACGTTCAGGATTTCTGACAGCTGGACAATTTCATTGGTCGTATTCTGTTTCTGCTTGATCTCATGTTGGCTTCTCTTTTGCTCGTCAATGTTGATCATGACTAAAGACCGGGTCTCCGGCACTGAAGACTTGGCCGTAATGTATTCATACCAGTGGCCCGTCCTTGAATGGAAGGTGCCTTGACGGATTTCGCCGTCACTAGCGCCACAAATCACCTTAATCCAGAAAGCCAGCTTGTGCTTGACAAAATTCGACATTCTGTTGCCCAGCAGCTTCTCCCAGCCCTGTCCCATGATTTCGGCATAAGCCTGGTTGACATAGATGTACTGAATGTCGACCACCCGCTTTTCCTGGTAAACCGGAGCCGCGATGATAAATGGCAGGGGCATATCCCGGTACTGGTCAGCGCTCAAGCTGAAATTGACTGTTACCCCCAGGTCATCCCGCGCCTGGTCCTGGTAAACTTGGTTGGCATTGTAGGAAGTCAAAACGTCAATCAAGGCATAGGTATCCGTATGCGGATTGTAGGACAGGATCCGCTAGTAGCCCTCAACGTAAAGGTTGTTGGGATAGCTGTGAACATTGTAATGCCACTCAGTCTTGTGATTCTTCCAGTATTCTTCAGCAATCCAGCCCTTGAGGTCCTTGAAAAACTGCGGGCCGACGGATTTGAGCTCAGTGGCGAAGGGATGCTCTCCCATCTATTCTTTGGTGACCGACCCGCAACTGAGCAAGTAGCGGGTATAGCCCTCGTTTCCCCGCAAGTAGTAAAGCTTGCCGTCCCTGTATTCCAAAAAGCCCAGCGGGGTCCCCTTGAAGTAGCGGTCCAAAACCGGGTCTGGATCGTCAAAGGTCAAGTCATTGTTGTAAGTTTCCTGGATGAAGTGGGGCCGCTCCAGGCTCATCATCCCCACGCTGTTGTAGTAGTCTGACTCGCTGAAGCGCTCCAGATTGGCTTCCGGACCCTCGACCCACTTCTTCCAGGCTTGGTCAAAAGGCAGGGGCTGGCCGAAGTAGTAGCCTTGAGCCGCCGCGCAGCCAATTTCCCTTAGGGCCAGAAGCTGATTGGCATTTTCTACCCCTTCAACGATTGTGTCGATTCCCAATTCTTCCGCCAGTTCCACCATCTTCTTCAAGACAATCCTTGACCGCTTTTGGTCAGGGCTCTTGATAAAGCTGGCATCAAACTTAATGCAGGAAACCGGGGCATTGTCCTTAATCAAACCAATTGAGGAATATCCTTCGCCAAAATTGTCCACCCAGACGTAGAAGCCGTTTTGCTTAAAGAGGGCGATCTGTTCCCGAATCTTGTCGGCATTGAGATTACGGGTGTCGTTGCTGATTTCAATTACGATGAATTCCGGCGACAATCCGCTCTCTTTTACCTTCCTGGTAATCTCTTCAGCCATATTGCACTGGTCAAATTCTGAGCTGAAAAGGTTGAGGGAGACAGCAAGCTCAAGATGGCCCCTCTCCTGCATTTTCTTAAGATCGGCAATCACCTTGTCAGCCATGTACAAGTCCAGCCGGTAAAGGATCCCGGCCCGGTCCAAAGTCGGGATAAACTGCTCATCCAGCAGCATCCCGTTATCTGGCTTGCGCCAGCGGGCCAGGGCCTCCCAGTTCCCGCTCTGCCCGTTCAAAATGCGGACAATTGGCTGGTAGAAGGGCTCGATCCAGTCCTCTCTTAAAGCCTGGTCAAAATTAGATAAAATGTAGTTTTCTAGTTCCAGACTCTGCCGGTTCTGGCTGGTGAAGTAAGTGATGTGGGCCTTAACGTCCTTGCGGTTGTTATGCAGGCCACCATGGCGTATTCGCAGACCTTCTTGATGTCTTCATAAACCAGGCTGCCGGCGTCATAAACCCCGATACGGATGGCCAGGTTGCGGCCTTCATTGATCTGCCGGCTCTCTTTGAGGATATCTTTCAGCCGCTCTTCTAAATGGTCATGGGCCGTATAAGCATAAAAGTTGTCTTTCGTGAAGTGGCCGCAGGCATCGCCGCTAAAATGCCGCTTGAGCAGGTCAGCGAAGGCCACCAGGAGACGGTTGCCTTCAATATAGGAATAGCGGTGGTTGAAGTGACTGAAGCCGATCAAGTTGAAGGCCAGCACGACTGGCTGCTTGCCCGCTTTAAAAAGCTTCCGGCAGCCAAGCTCGGCCAGTTCGTAAAAGTAGACTGCTTTAGGCAGGCCGGTCAGATCGTCAAGCAGATGCTTGGTCCGCCGGTCAGCCGTGGTCAGGTCCTGCAGGCGGCTGGTCGACATTTCCGTATACCAGACCAGGAAGCAGTCTGTATCTTCTAAGAACTTCCCCTGGGCCTGCAACAAAACATAGTCTTCCTGGCCGAGCAGCTTGATCCGGTAGATGCTCTGGTAGTCGCTGCTGTCCCGATTCATGAAAGAGGTCAGGTCGGCTTGCACGCCTGGCTGGTCGTCAGGATGCAGACCCGCAAACAGGTCCTGGTCCAGCAGCTTGTTTAAGAAGCTCAGCCGCCGGCAAGCCATAGAGCTCACACAGGCCCTTAGACACGGCTATGGCTTTAATCTGCTTATTTTTTGATTGATAAAGTGCTATTGGTGCTTCGCTCTGCGCGATTTTAGCCAGCTCAGCCTGCTTCGCTCTTTTTTTTCATAAAACCACTCCTAATAAACACGGTTTGCCTGCAAACTGGCAAAAAGCTTTAAGCATAAATTAATTTGTATTTAAATCTGCAGAAGCAAGTTGGTGTTAACCCATTCTTTATATTATATAAAAGTTGTTATAACATAGCAAGCTGGGACTGCTTTCCTATAAGAAAATGCGGGGCTTTTCCCAGCATGAAAAAAGCCAAGACTAGCCGCCTTGACTCTTAACATAGTTTTTTTAATTATTATTCGCTTCTTTATTCTTATTAGCCTTTCCCTTCGCCCGATAACGGCAAACATCCAGATAAAAAAGGTGGCCGGCCAGGGCCAGAAGAAAGCCGGCCCAGCTGCCCCAAGAATAGGTGAACAGCATCTTGGAGTAAACTTCCTTTTGGACCATTTCCGTCAAGGTATGGGTAATAAAGACCTGGAAGCCAGAGGCACTGGCCGCTCCCAGCACAAAAGGCAGCCAGGACCAGTAACGGTTGAAGAGGAGCAGGGCCACGCCCAGCAAGTAAAGGACGCAGATGATCCACACAAGGAGAGCTGGTAGATTTGCGTAATCTACTGCAATTCCCCTTCATGCACATTCAGTTCACTGTTGACCAAATAGAGGATCAAGTCATCCATAAAAAGCTGGACCTTGTTCTTGGCTGGCAGCTTTAAATTACTGGACTGCAGGCGCTTGTTTTGCCGGTAGCGGGAAACTAGCCGGTAGAGGCTGAGATGGGACTCGCTAATCTCCACCTTGTCTGGCAATTGGTCAACCAGGTCCTGCTTCAGGCCCGATTCTACCGCAGCTTTGACCGCGATCGACATGGCGCTGCCATCGCTTTGGTTGGCAAAAGTGTCGATCAAACTGGACGCATAGTCCTTGACCTCATACATTTTAAAGGTGACAGGGCTGCTCAAAAGAGCGACCAGGGAAATTATGGCTGCCAGGCTGCACAGGCTCTTGCGCAGAATCAGTTGGCTTTTTTCATAGCAGGCTTCCAAGATAATATCCGCAAGTTAAAAGGACCGCCCCGCCCAAATAGCTGGCCAGCAAATAGTGCTTGAGGACGTGCTTTTGCCCGTTTTCAGCCAAAGAGACCATTTCCGTGTTCAAAGTGGAAAAAGTCGTGTAGCCGCCTAAGACGCCGGTGCCCAAGAAGGCATAGACGCTAGCCGGCAGCCGCAAGGCAAAGGCCAGGCCCAGGAAAAAGGCCCCTGTCAGATTGATCAAAAGAGTCGGCCGAGGACAGGCCGTCCCCTGCATCCAGTGCTTCTTGCCATAACTGGTCAAAGCATAGCGGGCTACAGCCCCCAGGCTGGCGCCGAATCCAACCGCAAAAATCATCTTGTTACCCCCTTTCCAAAAGTTTGCCCGCGGCGAAGTTGGCCGCCTGCTTGCCTGCCCAGGCAAAGAGGAAGCCAGCCGCGATCGTGCCGGTAAAGTAAAGCAAAGCTCCGAAATTTTGCCCGCCAAGCAGCAACTTGAAGGCATCCAGGTTGAAGCTGGAGAAAGTCGTAAAGGCTCCCACGAAGCCCGTCCCCAGGCCTGTGGTCAGCCAGGCCCGGCTATTGGACTTTCTCAGGAAAAAGTAGGTTAGAAAGGCCAGGAGAAAGCAGCCCAAAAGGTTGGCAATCACCGTCCCGTAAAAGGAAAATGCTTCCGTTAAGCCATAACGGGCCAGGCCGCCCCAAAAGGCGAAAAAAGCCACGCTGAGATAATTTTTTACTGTATCCATTATTTGCCTCTTTTTGTCTCTTCCTAGATCGTTAATTAACGCACTAATTGCAAGGTTACATCAGAAAGCGCTTCAAAAGAAAGCAAAAAAATAGAAACACCAGCCTGGTACTTCTATTTAAAGCCATATTCCATTATTTCATAATTGCTCTATCAGCTTTTGCCCGCCCCGGCGATCTTAGTCCAGTTCAACATTAATGATGACAGCAAGACTGAGACGGAGCTGAAAGCCATGGCCAAAGCCGCCAGTTCCGGGCTGAGGCTGACTCCGATAAAGGAGAAGAGACCAGCCGCGACCGGAATCCCGATCAAATTGTAGATCAAGGCCCAGAAAAGATTCAGCTTGATCCGCGTGAAGGTCTGCTTGGACAAGTCAAGCGCCCGCAAAACCCCGGTCAAGCTGCTAGTCATCAAGACGATGCCGCCGGCTTCCTTGGCCACGTCGGTCCCGCTGCCCATGGCAATGCCAACATCAGCTAGTGACAAGGCCGGAGCGTCATTAATGCCGTCGCCGACAAAGGCCACCGGCCCTGCTTCTTGCAATTTGGCCAAGCGGTCAGCTTTTTCCCCGGGCAAAAGTCCCGCTTCGACCTGGTCAATGCCCAGCTGGCGGCCGATTTTTTCCGCTAGCTGCTGGTTGTCGCCAGTTAACATGACCGTCTTGATCCCCCGGCTTTTAAGCTCGCTGAGGACGGCCTTTGCTTCTGGGCGGGGAGCATCCTGCAGGGCCAAGAGGCCAATGACGGCGGAATCTTTTTGGACATAAGCCACCGTCTTGCCGGCTTCCGCCAAGCCTTCTGCCTGCTGGCGCCAAGCGTCTGGGGCGCTGACGTAGTCAGCCCGGCCCACCTTAACTAAGTGACCAGCTACCTTGCCTTCTACCCCCTTGCCTTCTTCAGCCGAAAAATCGCTGACTGGCAAGAGAGGCTGGCCGCCTTCTTTAGCGCTGGTCACGATGGCCTGGGCCAAAGGGTGTTCTGAATTGGCTTCCAGACTGGCCGCCAGGCTAAGGCTTGCTTTATCCCCCACCTGGTCCACCAGCTGGGGCTGGCCGACCGTTAACGTCCCGGTCTTGTCAAAAACAATAGTCTTGATTTTCGCGGCTGCTTCCAGGATTTCCCCGTCCTTGATCAAAACCCCCATCCGGGCGCTGCGGCCGCTGGCCACCATCAAGGCTGTCGGGGTAGCTAAACCCAAGGCACACGGGCAGGCGATCACGATGACGGAAACTGCGTAGAGCATGGCTTTAACCGGGCCCACGGGACTGAAGACATCCCAAATAGCAAAGGCCAGGATGCTGACGATCAATACCGCCGGCACGAAGTAGTTAGCCACCTTATCAGTCAGTTTTTGGATCGGGGCCCGGGAGTTCTGGGCCTGCTTGACCACTTGGACGATCTGGGCCAGCATGGTCTCTTCCCCGACCTGCTCAGCCACCATCAAAAAGCTGCCGCTGCCGTTGATGGTTGCCCCGATCACCCTGTCACCGGGCTTTTTCGCGACTGGCATGCTCTCCCCAGTCACCATGGCTTCATTGACGTTGCTTTGCCCGGATACAAGCCGGCCGTCAACCGGCACCTTGCCGCCCGGCCGCACTTTGATTACGTCGCCGGCCTTGACTTGGTCCAAGGGAAGCTTAACAAAGTCTTCTCCCCGCTTGACCTCAGCTTCACTGGCCTGGAGTTCCAGTAACTTATTCAAAGAAGCTGCTGCCCGGTCATGCATTTTTTCTTCCAGGGCATCCCCTAGCAAGACAGAAATCAAGATAAAAGCCGCGCTTTCAAAGTAGACCGGCCGGCCAGTGAAGTAGGCAAAAAGACTGTAGACATAAGTCACGCTGGTTCCGATGGCGATTAGGCTGTTCATGTTGGCCTGGTGGCGTTTCAAAGCTGCCCAGGCGCTTTGAATGTAAGGTCCTGCCCCAATTAGCATGATCAAGCTGGTGGCGATCAGTGAATAAGTCTTAATCCCCGGCAGCATGATTCCCCAGATCATCAACAGCATCTGGGCCAGCATGGGCAGGGCCAAAAACAGGGACAGCCAAAAGCGGCGCCAATTAGTCAATTTCATTATCTAACCACGATCTTCCCATGAAACATGCCCATGCCGCAGGCATAGTCGATCTCCCCGGCCTTGTCGGTCGGGATCTGGATCTTGGCCAGTTTTTCCTTGCTTAGGTCCTTGTCAACACCTAAAGAAGAAAAGACCACATGGCTGAGGCAGGCCGTCTTGTCTTCCATCTTAAAAGTTACTTCTGCCGGCACGCCCTGCTTTAAGTAGAGCACTTCCGGCTCATAGCCGCCCTTGACGACTACCTGCCCTTCCTGGCGGCCATTGGCCAGGTCCGCCTGCTGGCTGCTCTTTTGGAAATTGCCGAAAAACCACCAGATGATCAAGCCGATCAAAGCGGCCGCGGCCAAAATTACTAATCCATTAACTAACATTCCCATTCACCTTCCATATGCTCACAAGTACTTAAACAATTGCAACCAACTTTTTCCGGAGCCGTCTTCGCCTTTTCGGCCGCCTTTTTGGCAATCGCTTCAAGGTCGCTTCTGCTTAAAGACAGGTCATCCAGCAGCCGGAGGAGCATCTCCCCCTTGTGCATATCGCACATTGCGGCAAACTTGGCCGTCAAGCTCTCCTGCATCGCTTCGCTTTCATCTTTAGCCGCCCGGTATACGAAGCGGTGAACTTGCCGGTCAACCAGTAAAAAGCCCTTCTTTTCCAAGCGCCGCAGCAGGGTCTTGACAGTTGACGGGCTCCAGGCACATTTTGCCACTAATTGCTCAATAATCTCGCTGCTATTTGCCTGGCCCAGGGTCCAGACGACCCGCATAACCTGCCATTCCGCGTCTGAAATCCGGCAATCTTCGTTCATTTCCTTCCTCCTCGTTTACATCTGTAACCTTTGCAAAGACTATTTTACAGCATGGTTTACATTTGTCAACAATATATTCTTGTTTTTCTTCCCGGTAGCCGCCGCCGAAAAAAGTATTGGCCGCCTGCCGGCGGGCCAGCAGCCAGGCCTCGTTACCCCGCTTGGGGTAAACGGAGCTGGCCAAAATGACCAGGGCTCGCCCATTTTCAAGGTCCAGGCCTAATCCCGGACCGGTAAAGCCGCTATGCCAGAGAAAGCGGCGGCCCTTTTGCCAGCGGATCCAGGCCAGGGTCCGTTCAAAGCAATCATAGTCAAACAGGCCAGCCACAAGCGGACTAGCTGTCGTTAGGTAAAAAGAGCTGAAGCGGGCCAGGTCATCTAGAGTGGAAAAGAGACCGGCATGGCCGGCCAATCCGCCCATTTGCCAGGCGGTTTCGTCATGGACGTTCCCCCAGACCTGCCCTCTCTCCTTAGTTATTTCTGTTTTGACAAAGTTGTCCCTTTTGACCTTAAGCAAGAAACCAGTCTCCCGCATCCCCAAAGGGGCAAAAATCTCCTCCCGCAAAAAGATGCTCAAGTCCTGCCCGCTGACCTGCTCTAAAATTTTGCCCAAGATAATGAAGTTGAGGTCGGAATAGATTGACTCCTGGCCAGGTAAATAAAGGGGCTTAGTGGCTAAAACCGCCTCCCAGACTTCCCCCGGGCTTTGTTATTGCCAGACATCATCCAAGTCCGCCGGCAGGCCGCTGGTGTGCAGGAGCAGGTCCCTTACTGTAACAGCTGAACAAGCCGCCGGGAAAAAGTCTCCCACCCGGTCCTTCAAGCTGATTTTCCCTGCAGCCATTTCCTTAAAAATCCCGCTGGCCGTCCCCACCACCTTGGTCAAGGAGGCCAGGTCATAGAATTGCCCCGGCTCAGCCTGGCCCAGGTAGTGCCGGCTGCCCCTTCCCTGGTCAACCAGGGCATAAGAGACGCCATTTACGGTCTTTTGCCGGATTGCCTCCTCAAAAATTCCGGTGATTTTTTCTTCAATTTCTGCCGTAGTCATTTTTACTCCTGAAAAAGAAAAAAGGCAAATCCGCAGATCTGTCCTCTTCGCTTATAGAACTAATTTCCGCAGGGCCTTGGCGATCCCGTCGCGCTCGTTGGTGTCGGTGACGTAGTCAGCCAGGTCCTTGATCTCGTCGATGGCATTGCCCATGGCCACCCGCTTGAAGTCAAGGATTTCAAACATGGACCGGTCATTGCCCTGGTCACCGAAGATCATGACTTCACTGTTCGACAGGCCCAGTCTTGAGGCCAGTTCGCTAACCGCGTAGCCCTTTGAAGCGGCCAGTGACCCGACTTCAACGACTTCCGGCCAGCTGCGGACAACCGCGTAGGACTGGAAGAACCAATCCGGCAGCCGGTTCCAGAGGCGGTCGACCTGGTCCGGGTCATCGCACTGGTAGACTGCCTTGGCAAAGGTAAAGTCCTTCTTGAAGTCGCTTCTGTCTTGAATCCAGAGCTGGTTCTTGGTTTCCGCCCCGTCAATCTGCAGGCGGATGGAAATCCTCTTGTCCAAAGTGTAAAAACGGTCCGGGGTTTCAAAGTCCAGGTTGACGTCGCTGAGCCGCTGCATATGCAGGAGGGTGTTGAAGTCGCCAAAGTCCAGATCATGACTGATCAGGACCCGGCCGTCTAAGTTCTGCACTACCGCCCCGTTGAAGAGGATCGCGTACTCTTCACTGCCGCTTAAGCCTAATTCTTCCGCGTAGCCCTTGATACCCGACAAGGGCCGGCCAGAAGTCAGCACAATCTTGATCCCGGCTGCTTTCGCTTCCTGCAGGGCCTTGTAGGTCCCGGGCAGAATCGTCTTGCTGTCAGTTAGCAGGGTGCCATCTAAGTCGATGGCCAGCATTTTAATCGCCATATTTTCCTCCTATGTAGTCCAAAGCCTGTTCTTACTTAATTATTGCAAAATTTTTTCCGCAAAAAAAGGAAAAAATCAGCCAAAAGAAAAGGAAAGCTCAATTTGAACTTTCCTTCTTCTCAGCTTTACAGCTTTTTAACTTGTTTTTTTATTCGCCCATTTCCGTCGTAACGACCTTGACGATCCGGTCAACGTATTCCTGGGTGATTTCCTGGGTCGGGCCTTCAGCCATAACCCGGAGCAGCTCCTGGGTACCTGAAGGACGGACCAGGACCCGGCCGTTGCCAGCCATGTCCTTTTCAACGGAGTCAATCGCGTCAACTACTGCCTGGTGGTTCTTCCAGCTGTTCTTGTCCTTAACTGGAACGTTGACCAAAACTTGCGGGTATTCCTTGAAGTCAGCCAAAAGTTCAGTTAAAGACTTGCCAGTCTTCTTCATGACCAGCATCAGGTGGAGCCCGGTCAGCATCCCGTCACCAGTGTTGTGGTAGTCGCTGATGATCACGTGGCCGGATTGTTCCCCGCCCAGGCTGTAGCCGTTGGCCCGCATTTCTTCAGATACGTAGCGGTCACCGACTTGGGTGCGGACATTCTTGATGCCCCGGCGCTCAAGAGCCTTGGTGAAGCCCAGATTACTCATGACGGTCGTCACGATCGTGTCCTTCTTCAAGCGGCCATGGTCAGCCAGGTAGGAGCCGATCACGTACATGATGTGGTCGCCGTCGACTTCATTGCCGTTTTCGTCAACCGCGATGCAGCGGTCGGCATCCCCGTCAAAGGCCAGGCCCAGTTGGGCACCTTGCTTGACAACTTCTTCTTGCAGGCGGGCAGTGTGGGTGGCCCCGCAGTGGTCGTTGATGTTGAGCCCGTTCGGGTGGGTTGAAATAGTGGTAAAGTCAACATCCAGGTCGGCAAACAAACGGGAGATGAAGGCGCTGGCTGCCCCGTTAGCCCCGTCGATTACCACTTTGATCCCGCTCAAGTCTTCCGGAATAGTGTTTTCCAAGAATTGGATGTACTTGTTGCTGCCATCGCGGAAGTCGGTTACCGTGCCCAGGCCCTCTGCTGATGGCCGCGGCAGCATGTCCTGCTTAGTGTCGATCAGCTCTTCGATTTCTTCTTCCTTGGCGTCAGACAGCTTCAAGCCATTGCTGCCAAAGAACTTGATCCCGTTGTCTTCAACCGGGTTGTGGGAAGCAGAAATCTGCACGCCGGCATCTGCCCCTTGGGCCTGGACCAGGTAGGACAGGCCAGGTGTGGTCATGACCCCGCATTCCAAAACTTCAATGCCGACTGACAAAAGGCCTGAAATCAAGGCGTGTTCCAGCATTTCACCAGAAATCCGGGTGTCTCTTGAAACCAGAACCCGGGCCTGGCCGCCGTCTTCCTTTTCCTTGGTCAGCACGTAGCCGCCCATCCGGCCCAGTTTAAAGGCCATTTCCGGGGTCAAAACCTTGTTCGCTTCACCGCGGACACCGTCAGTACCAAAATATTTAAGCATGTTGCAAAGAACCTTTCTTTTTTTAGTTGTTCGAATCGCTGACTTCGATCTGGACATCCACGCTGCCTGGTGAAATCCAGGCAACCCCGCTTGGAACTGGCAGGCGGAAGGACTTGGTGACCGAAGACTTGATATCAGTCAGATCAACATCCAAAGTCAGGAAACTGATCTTTTTCAAGGCTTCCTTTTGCCCATAGAGGGTAACTTTTTCCTCTTTGGCAGTCAAGGAGTAAACTTTCTTGCTTGAGCCATGGCTGGCATTCAGCTTCAGTTTAACCTTCTTCTTAGAGACCGACAAAGGCAGGGTTACCCGGGCCGTTGCCGGACTGATCACCACGTTGAGCTGGTGGCCCTTGGCATCGTATGCGGCTAGAAGAACGTTCCGCCGCACTGTCTCGGTGCTGCCGTTTGGCACGACTAGCTGGGCCTGCACGCGGTCGATCGCTTTTACTTCGCTCTGGGCCCCGGTGACTTCAACCGTCTCCGGGCTGACTGTCGGCGTGCCGATGTCATAGCCTTGAGCAACAGCATTCTTATTATAACCTATTTGGACCGGCAAGGTGCGGGACTTTCGCTTTTGGATGTTGACTTTCACGCTTTTCTGCGAAAGTTTACAGGAAACCTGGTTGGGTAGGCCGCTAACCTTAATTGGCACCTGGTGGCTTCCAACACCCTGCTTGCTCAAGTCAATGTAGACCCGGAAGTTCTGGGTGTTAACGGCGGAAGTAACCAGGGCATTCGGTCCTTCTAGAGTCACCTTGACCTTGGATGGGTAGCCGGTGACGTAGTACTTGTCAGTGTCCACTGACACTTGCAAGGCCATCTTCAAGCTCTTCTCAGTGCTTGCCGTTTCTTGCACCTTGGTCTGGTTGTTTGTATTAACCTGGGTGTTATCAACGAAGGCAACCAAGACGATGGCTAAGAGCAGGGAAAAAAGCTTGTAGAACCATTTTTGCTCAAACAATTTGTGCATTATTTATCCCCCCAGTTCCAGATGCCCCGGGCCAGGCGGATTGGCCATGGCTGCTTCTTCTTTTCTTCAGTGACAAGTTCAGCCCGCAAGTACTTGAGGTATTCCTGCTGGCTGAGGTCAACCATGAACTGGCCGTTTCTGGTGATAGTCACCCCGCCCGTTTCTTCAGAAACGACCACGGTGATGGCGTCGGTTACTTCAGAGATCCCGACGGCTGCCCGGTGTCTGGTCCCCAGGCTCTTGGGAATCATGGCATTGTCAGACAGGGGCAGGTAGGCGGAAGCCACCTGGACCCGGTTGTTCTTGATGATGACCGCCCCGTCGTGCAAAGGAGTGTTGGGGATGAAGATATTGATCAGCAATTCCCCGGTAACCAGGGCATCGAGCTTGATCCCGGTTTCCACGTATTCTTCCAGACCGGTCTTTTGTTCCAAAGTAATCAAGGCCCCGATCCGGCGCTTGGACATGTATTGGATCGCCTTGTCCAGCTCCTTGACCAGCTTTTCCTGCTGCTCGCGCTTGCTGTTTTCTGAATCAGAAAACAGGGAGACCCGGCCCAGGCGCTCCAGCCCCCGGCGGATTTCCGGCTGGAAGATGACGATAATCCCGATGACTGACCAGGAAACGATCTGGTCCAAAATAAAAGTAACGGTCGTCAGCTGGGCCCAGCCGGCCAAGACCCGGGCCACCATGATCAAAATGATCCCGTTGGCCAGCTGGACAGCCTTGGTCCCCTTGATCAAATGGGTCAGGTGGTAGATGAAATACCAGGTGATCAAGACGTCCAGGACCACCGACAAGGTATGCCAGGTCCACAGACTTGCAAAATCAAACTGCATGAAATTTTCCCTTTCTAAAATTTTCTGTCAGCTTAGTTACGGGCATACATCTTAAACTCCAGGAAGAGGTCATTGTATTCCTGCACCTTGCTGCTTGGCAGATCCCGATAAACTTCCAAATTCTTGACCGTCGACATTGGCGGGTAAAACTGCTTGTCTTCCCGGACGAACTTAGGCAGGAGCTTTTGCGCCGCGGTATTCGGGGTCGAGTAGCCGATGTATTCGGCGTTTTGGGCCGCGTTCTTGGGCTCTAGCATGAAGTTGATGAACTTATAAGCGGCTTCCTTGTTCTTGCAAGTCTTCGGGATAACGATATTGTCAAACCACAAGTTGGACCCTTGGGCCGGCACCACGTAATGGATGTGGGAGTCCTGGTCCATCATCATCGCGGCTTCCCCGGAATAGGTAACCCCGATCCAGGCCTCATTTTGCACCATGTACATCTTCAGCTCGTCAGCCACGATTGCCTTGACGTTCTTGCCGATCTTGTCTAGCTTGGCCTTGGCGGCCTTAAGGTGGGCAGAGTTGGTGTCGTTCATGGAGTAGCCCATGGAAACCAGGGACATGCCCATGATATCGCGGGCTGAGTCAACCAGCAGGATCTGCCCTTGGTACTTTTTCTTCCAGAGGTCATTCCAGCTCTTGATCTCGCCCTTTTTGACATAGCGGTCGTTGTAGACAATCCCCAGGGTTCCCCAGAAGTAAGGCACTGAGTACTCGTTTTTCTCATCAAAGGACTTGTGCAAAAATTCCTTGTCGATGTACTTGAAATTACTCAAGCGGCTGGTATCGATCTTATCCAAAAGATTGTCCCGGCGCAGCTTGGTGATCATGTAATCCGACGGCACGGCTAAATCATAGGCTGTCCCGCCCTGCTTGATCTTAGTATACATGGCTTCGTTTGAGTCAAAAGTCTCATAGATGACATGGTAGCCCGTCTGCTTTTCAAACTTGGTAATCAAATCCGGGTCGATATAGTCCCCCCAGTTGTAAATGATCAAGTCTTTCTTACTTGAGGCAGAGCCGCCGCTGGAGCTGTCCAGCTGCTGGGCGCCCAGGTAAAGGCCCAAGCTGACCAAAAGGATGGCCAGGGCCGCGGAGAGAATTTTTTTCATCGCAGAAGCCCTCCCAGCCTATTAGCCTTCTTGCCCTGCCGCTTGGTCAAGAAGTAGTAGACCCCGACCAAAAGGAGGACAAAGAAGAAGATGATTGTGCTTAAAGCATTCACTTCCAGGTCGATCCCCTGCCGGGCCCGGGAATAGATCTCAACGGACAAGGTGGTAAAGCCGTTCCCGGTCACGAAGAAGGTAACCGCGAAGTCGTCCAAAGAGTAAGTTAGGGCCATGAAGAAGCCTGACAGGATCCCCGGCGTAAGGGCCGGCAGGAGGACCTGGCTGAAGACCTGGTAGTTGTTAGCCCCCAGGTCCCGGGCCGCGTCGATCAGGGAGTTGTCCATTTCCTTCAGCTTAGGCAGGACCATCAAGACCACGATCGGCACTGAAAAGGCGATGTGGCTAAGCAAGACGGAGGCAAAGCCCAGGCTGAAGCCCAGGGCGGTAAAAAGAATCAAGAAGCTGGCCCCGATAATAACGTCGGGCGACACGATCAAGATATTGTTAAAAGAGAGCAGGATCTTGCGGTAGGCCTCCTTACTGCGCTGGATGGCAATGGCCCCAAAAGTCCCCAGGACGGTTGCCGCCAGGCTGGACAAAAGAGCCAGCATGATCGTCTCCAGCAAGATAGCCAAAAGGCGCTTGTCAGCAAACAAGGTCTGGTAGTGCTCCCAGGTAAAATGGCGGAAGTGGTCCATGCTGGAGCCGCTGGAGAAAGAAAAGTAGATCAGGTAGAAAATCGGCAGGTAGATGATCAGCAGCACCAGGCCAAAGTAAACCCTGCCCCAAATGGTCTTTTTCATAATTCAAATTCCTTCTTGTGCTGCTTGCGTGAAGTCAGCAGCATTACAATCGACATCAAGGCGATCAGGATAACCCCGATCGTTGCCCCCATATTCCAGTTCATCGTCGTCAAGAAATACTCTTCAACCGCCGTCCCCAGGGTGATCACCCGGTTGCCCCCGATCAAGCGGGTCAACATGAAGAGAGACAGAGACGGGATGAAGATAGCCTGGATGCCCGATTCAACGCCTGGCCAGGACAAGGGCCAGATCACGTAGCGGAAGGTCTGCCAGAAGCTGGCCCCCAGGTCTGAGCTGGCACTTAAAAGAGCCGGGTCAATTTCCTTCAGCGAGTTGTAGATGGGCATGACCATGAAGGGAATTTCGATATAAATCGCCACGAAAATAAAGGCGAAGTCGGTAAACATGATCCCAACCGGGCCGATGCCGAAGAGGCCCAGGAACTGGTTGACCATCCCGCTCCGGGAAAAAATCCCAATGAAGGCGTAAGCCTTAAGCAAAAGGTTGATCCAGGTCGGCAAAATGATCAGCATCAGCCAGAACTGCTGGTTTTTCAGCCTGGTCAAAGCCAGGGCTGCCGGATAAGAGACCAGCAGGCAGAAAAAGGTGATCAAGAGGGCATACCAAAAGGAATTGGCCATCATCCGCAAAAAGGTGCCGCCCGAGAAAAAGGCGGCGAAGTTTTGCAGGGTCAGATGACTGTGGGCATCAGTCAGTGAATACCCCAGAATCAAGACCAGGGGGGCGATGACGAAGAGGCCGATCCACAGCAGGTAAGGCAAAAGAAATAAAAGCCGGTTCTTTTTCATGGCTAGTCCTCACCTTCATAAGTTTCCAGGCGGGCGTCGAATTCTTCTTCGGTTTCGCCCAGCCGCATGACGTGGATGTCTTCCGGGTCAAAGAAGATGCCGACTTCCTGGCCGATCTGGACCCCGTTGGTGGAATGAATCAGCCATTCAAAGCCGTCCTGGCCGATGGCCTTGATTTCAAAGTGGTCGCCCAGGAAAAGCTGGCTCTGCACCGTTACCAGGAGCTTGCCAGCAGCTGGAGCCGTAATATCCAAATCCTCTGGCCGCAAAACGACTTCGACTTTTTCCCCCGGGGTGATCCCGGCGTCGGCACATTCAAAGTCCTTGCCGGCAAATTCCACGGCAAAGTCCCGGATCATCCGGCCGGATAAAATGTTGGAGTCCCCGATAAAGCGGGCAACGAAGTCGTTGACCGGCTCATCGTAAATGTCTACCGGTGACCCGCTCTGCTTGATCTCCCCGTCGTTTAAGACGAAAATTTCGTCACTCATGGCCAGGGCTTCTTCCTGATCGTGGGTGACAAAAATAAAGGTGATGCCCAGCTTCTTCTGGATGGCCCGGAGTTCAAACTGCATTTCTTTTCGCAGGCGCTTGTCCAAAGCTGACAGGCATTCATCCAAAAGCAGCACCTTAGGTTCATTGATGATCGCCCGGGCGATCGCCACCCGCTGCTGCTGGCCCCCGGAGAGTTCGGAAATTTCCCGGTTGGCGTAACCGTCCAGGCGGACGGTGTGGAGGGCATCCTTGACCTTTTCCCGGATTTCGCTTTCCGGCCGCTGGCGCAGCTTCAAGGCAAAAGCAACATTTTCATAGACATTCAAGTGCGGAAAAAGAGCGTAATTCTGAAAAACCGTATTGATATGCCGTTTTGAGGCGTCAAGATTGGTGATGTCCTGACCGTCAAAATAAACCTTGCCAGCTGACGCTTCCGTAAAGCCGGCAATGATCCGCAAAATCGTTGTTTTACCCGAGCCTGATGGCCCCAGCAAAGAGTAAAACTTGCCGGACTCAAGCTCAAGGTTGATGTCCTTCAAGGCTACAAAGCCATCATCATACTGCTTGGTGATGTGATCTAACTTAATAATTTCCATTTGCCGTTCCCATTTTTCTTTTTCTCTTAATCCTAAGCCATTATTCTTCGCCAATTATGCGGACTTCCGTCTGCAAAGCAATACCATCCTTTTCCTTGATCGTCTTTTGGATATAGTGGATCAAATTGAGGTAGTCGGTTGCCGTGGCCCCGCCCTTGTTGACAATAAAGCCTGCGTGCTTGGTTGACACCTGGGCCCCGCCGATCTGCTTGCCCTGCAAGCCGGCCTTGATGAGCATCGGGCCGACAAAGTGGCCGGTCGGCCGCTTGAAGACTGAACCGCAGGACGGGTATTCCAGGGGCTGCTTGTAGCTTCTGAGCGCGTTCAAGTAGTTCATCTGGTCCAAAATAGTTGCCTTATCACCGGCCTTTAAGGCAAAAGTTGCCGCGATGACGATCTCGTCATTTTCCTGCAAAAGGGAATGCCGGTAGGAAAAATGCAGCTCAGCGTTCGTGTAGGTCTTGACCTCACCGTCTCTGGTGACGACCGTGGCGCTTTCCAGGCAGTCTTTAGTTTCACCGCCGTAAGCCCCGGCATTCATGAAGACCGCCCCGCCGACTGAGCCGGGGATGCCCGCGGCAAATTCCAGGCCGGACAGGCCGGCTTCCCCAGCCGCGAAGGAAGTATCGATGATTCTAGCCCCGGCTTGGGCGTGGACCTTGTCAGCTTCAACCTTGATCTCTTTCATTTCCGTTAAAATGATCACCAGGCCCTTGATCCCCTTGTCGCGGATAATCAAGTTGGACGCGTTGCCGATCACCGTAATTGGCAGCTGGTCCTCCTTGGCCGCGGCCAAGAGTTCTTTCAATTCTGCCAAAGTCTTGGGGAAAGCCAGGTATTCTGCCGGTCCCCCGGTTTGGGTAAAAGTATAGCGGCTCAAAGGAATGTTTTCTTGCAAATCAAGTCCTTGCGCTTTTAAGTCATACAGCTTCAATTAAAATTGCCTCCTCTAAATCTTCCTTTTGATATTTTACCGCATTCACGCTGTGTTATACTAGCTTAGATCAAGTTTGCTTGGCTTAATTTGACTTACGCGCAAACGGAGGCTTTTGCTTATGATGAATTTCGTCGCCATGGACTTTGAAACTGCCAACCAGCACCCGGCCAGCGCCTGCTCTTTGGCCTTGGTTTTAGTGCGGGAGAGCAAGATTATCGACCGCTTTTACACGGTCATCAACCCCCAGATGGCTTTTGACGCCCAGCAGGTCAAGGTCCACGACATTACGGCTGAAGACGTGGCGGGAGCCCCGACCATGGCCGAGGTCTGGCCCAAGATCCAGCCCCTTTTTCAGCCGGGGATGCTGGTGGCGGCCCACAATGCCCGCTTTGACTGCAATGTAATGAAGCAGTCCCTGGCCCGCTACGGGATTGCCGAGCCCCACTACCTGGTTTTAGACAGCCTCAAGGTCAGCCGGGAATTGGAGCCGGGCCTGGATAACTACCAGCTCAACACTGTCTCTGACCTTTTGGGCGTGGAGCTTTGGCACCACCACAATGCCTTAAGCGACAGCGAAGCCTGCGCCGGTATCCTCTTAAAAGAAGAGGAGAAGCGGGGCAGCGAGCTTTTGAAAAAGTTTGTCTACCAAGTCTAGGCAAAAAATGGATCAGCAGCAAGCTGATCCATTTTTCTTTTGTTTTTACTTTTACTTCTGCTTTTGTTTTTGCTTTACTGCTTTTCCTGGTAGAGGCGGCAGGCGTTTTCTGCCCAGGCAGCTGCTCTTTGCCCATGCGGGACGAGCTCAAGCAAGCGCTTGGTTGAATCCCAGGAATCGTCCACCCGGGTCAAAACCAGCTCTAAAAAGTTACTGGGCAGGTCAGCCTGGATCACCTGGGGCCATTCGATGATGACCACGCCTTCTTCAGCCAGGTAATCATTTAAGTCGATTGAAGCCAGGTCATCGCCTTCCAGCCGGTAAAAGTCCATGTGAAAAAGGGGCAGCTTCCCTTCCCGGTATTCCCGGACCAGGGTAAAGGTCGGGCTCTTGACTGGCCGCTTAATCCCCAGAGCCCGGCCGAAGCCCTGGGTCAGCGTGGTCTTGCCGGCCCCCAGGTCCCCTTTTAAGAGCAAAAGGTCATGGGGCTGGGCGCTTTGGGCCAAGGCGGCGCCAAAGGCCTGCATGTCAGAAGCGGAATTGATTGCTAATTCTGTCATCGCTTTCTTTCTACCCTTCCATAACGGCTTGAGCCGCCGTCAAAATCCCGATCTTGTAGACGTCATCAGCGCTGCAGCCCCGGGAGAGGTCGTTAACCGGCTTGGCAATCCCCTGCAAAACCGGCCCGATGGCCGTAAAGTTGCCCAGGCGCTGGGTAATCTTGTAGGCAATGTTGCCTGACTGCAGTTCCGGGAAGATAAAGACATTAGCCCTGCCGCCAACGGCTGAACCAGGTGCCTTAAGTTCAGCAACTGCAGGCACGAAGGCCGCGTCAAACTGCAAATCGCCGTCTGCCGGGATGTCCGGGTACTTTTCCTTGAACAGCTTGGCTGCTTCTGCCACCTTGTCTACCTGCGGGCCCTTGGCTGAGCCGTGGGTTGAGAAGCTGAGGAAGGCCACCTTGGGCTCAATCCCGATCATCTTGGCCGTAGCAGCTGACTGGGCCGCGAATTCAACCAGCTGGTCGCTGGTCGGGTCGATGGAAATCGCGCAGTCAGCAAAGACATACTTTTCTTCCCCTCTTTCCATGATGAAGGAACCGGAAATCCGGTGCATCCCCGGCTTGGTCTTCAAAATGAAGAGGGCTGGCCGGACCGTGTCGGCCGTTGAGTGAGCCGCCCCGGACACCATCCCGTCGGCCTGGCCGGTGTAAACCAGCATGGTCCCGTAGAAGTTGGCGTCGCGCAAGGCAGCTTCCGCTTCTTCCATGGTCTGGAAGTGCTTGCCCCCGGCCATCCGTTCGTGGAACTTTTCCACCATCTCGCCAAAGTCCGGGCTGTTTTGGTAGTCCACGATTTCGATCCCGGTCATGTCCAAGCCAGCTTTTTCCGCCAAAGCCAGGACCTGGTCCTTTTGCCCCAGGACGATCGGTTCAACCAGGTCATCTTGCTTTAAGCGGCTGACCGCCGTCAGGATCCGCGGGTCCTCCCCTTCCGGGAAAACGATCCGCTGCTTGTCTTTTTGCTTAATCAATTGCTTTAATTGTTCAAAAACTTCCATCAATAATCTCCTCAAAAAAATCATGCTTCCGGGTTAGGCGGCAATTGCCAGTCGACCGGAGCCCGGCCAAACTCCTTTAAGGCCGCGTTGCATCTTGAAAAGGGCCGGGAGCCAAAGAAGCCGCGGTTGGCCGAAAAAGGACTCGGGTGGGCTGACTTGATAATGACATTCTTGTCCTGGTCGATCAGGGGTATCTTATTTTGGGCAAAGCGGCCCCACAGGATAAAGACTACCTGCCCCCGCTCGCTCAAGGCCTTAATAGCGGCGTCTGTCACCATTTCCCAGCCCTTGCCCTGGTGGCCGTTAGCCTGGCCATATGGCACGGTCAAAACGGCGTTGAGCAAGAGAACGCCCTGGTCGGCCCAGCGTTTAAGGTAGCCGTGGTTGACCGGCTGGGCCCCAACATCGTCATAGAGCTCCTTATAGATATTGCGCAAGGACGGTGGCAGGGGCGTGCCCGGCATGACAGAAAAACTCATGCCGTTAGCCTGGCTGGGATTGTGGTAGGGGTCCTGACCCAAAATGACAACCTTGGTGTCTTTAAAAGGGGTCAGCTTAAAGGCCGTAAAGATATGGTACATGTCCGGGTAGATCTGCTTGGTCTGGTATTCTTTTTTCAAAAAAACATGCAGCTTGTGATATTCACCACTTTCAAAAACCGGGGCAAGCACATGGTCCCAATCATTTCCAATAAAATGTTTCATCTGTAATTCACCTTAGTCAATCTTACCATGATTGCCTCTTGATTTAAAGGGACTAGTGAAATAATTCACGACAACTTTTTTTCAAATAAAGAAACACTTTGCAGTAATCAAACTTCCTCCTTTATGTTATTATGAAATCGATAATAACAAGGAGGAAATAACATGATTAAACTGATCACCTGTGACTTGGACGGGACCCTGCTGAACTCTTCTATGGAAATTTCTGACGCCAATGTTCAAGCCATTAAACGCGCCCAAGAAAACGGCATCGAATTCATGGTGGCCAGCGGCCGGGCACCCCATGAATCCCAGCCAATGCTTAAAGAATACGGGATCGACTGTAGCTTTATCAACTTAAACGGGGGACTGGTCTTTGACACGGCCGGCAACTTGATCGTCAAGAATCCCTTGAAGCTGGAAACGGCCAAGAAGATCTGCCGCCTGCTCAAGAAGGAAGGCTTTTACTTCGAACTGGTTACCAGCAACCACGTCTACTCAGAAGACTTGAGCCAGCGGATTACCAACGTGGCCCACTTAATGGTGGAACTGAACCCAATGCTGACCTTCAAGGAGGCTGTTTTGGTTTCAGCCAGCAAGCCGGCCATCGTCAGCATCCAGCAGGTGCCAAGCTATGAGGACTTGATGGACGAACCTGGCACGGAAGTAATGAAGATCTTGGTCTTTGACTCCCGGGGCCAATACGCCTTCACCGACGTCATCAAGAAAATTGAAGAGATCGACAAGCTTTCCATCACTTCAAGCGCGGCCGACAATATCGAAATCAACGCCGCCGGCGCCCAAAAGGGCCAGTCCCTGCTGGACTACGCGGCGGCCAAGGGCATCAAGCGCGAAGAAATCGCGGCCATCGGCGACAACCTGAACGATGAAAGCATGATCCAGGCTGCCGGCACCGGCGTGGCCATGGGCAATGCCGTTCCACAGATCAAGACGATTGCCAGCTTCGTCACCAAGAGCAACAATGAAGACGGGGTAGCCTGGGCTATCGACAAGATCATTGCCGACAATCAAAAAGAGCAGGACCAATGATTTACACCCTTTACCTGACCCAGGAAGGCCGAACGGGCCAGATTCCAATCACCGATGAGGAGGGCAAGCCCTTTGGCTCCATCCGCGGCCGGCTGGACAATCCCAACCACACCCTTTACCTGCTGGACACCAGCGGTAATGAGATCGGCCGCCTGTTCAGCGATGGCACCGGCTTGATCGCATCTTTCACCCTGGATGTGGTTCACCACTCCCTGGTCCACGTCAAGAAGGTCAACACCCCCCAGACCAACTTGTTCTACATTACCCGGCTCAACTACTGGGTCAATGGCAGCATCAAGCAGGGCAGCTATTACTTCCGGGACGGTTTTAAGAAGGTGGCTTCCGTTGACACGGTAGTAGCCGACAAGGGGGTGACCTTGACCTGCCAGATCAGCCGGGAGGAAGATACCCCCTTTATTCTGCTGATCGCGGTCCTTTTCACCCAGTGGCACGTCACCCCGCTCAACCTGCCGGACCTTTTTCCAAATCTCAACCGGCGGCCGACCAGCACGGCCAGCTTCTTTAAACTTCTTTTACCATATGGTCGTAAACGCGGTCGCCAATAGTCATTGAATTAGTCGTTTTGAAACCCTTGCGCAAGTATAATTGCTGAGCGCGAGCTTTTTCTAGATCCACGTTTAAACTGACCTTCTTGTAGCCGTGCTTCTTGGCCAGTTTCGGGGCCAGTTCCATTAAGCGGCTGGCAATCCCCTTCCCCCAGTCCCGCGGAGAGACAGCTAAGGCATCGATATACCATTCCCCCTTCTGGGCTTCCTTATCGGTAAAGATATCGGTGGTCATTGGCAGGCCGACCTTGGCCATTCTTTTCTGAGCACCACGTCAATAATGCCCTGGGCCTTGTCCGGGTACATGCAGATCATCCCCCAGACCCGGTCGTTTTCGTCAGTATCGACCCAGATCCGGTTGTAGGAATAACGGTAGTTTTCCGAGATGAAACCCAGCCGTATCAAGTCGTAGAACTAGCTCTTCTGTAGGCGGTTGATGGTATCCGTCAAAAATCTGGTTTAAAATCGGGTAAACCGCTTCAAAGTCGCTTTTTCTTGCCTTACGGATCATTTCGTCTTTTTTCTCCTTTTCCTTGTTATTTTTCTATATAAATTGTTTTCCTACAATTCATGTTACTATAGTCAGGAGAAAAAAGACAATTAAGCGCCCTTTCCGGGCAAACAAAAAGTTCCTAACAGTTAATCTACTCACGTACTTAACCGTTAGGAACTTCTTCTATCTTCAATTGTCGACTGCATTTTATGGTGGTCTCAGTCCTTTCCCGAGCCTAATTTAGTTATGCTCTGCGAATTTAAGCTAAACTTTCTAGTGGAGTATCCTCCTTGAATATTAACTCTTTTCTTTTGTTTACACTTATATAATACCACCTTTGTAAGCGTTATCAGCAAATAGGCTGAGATTTTTGGGAAAATAGTTTTAAAAAGCAAAAAAGCGAAAAGTACAAAAGAAGACAGAAAAGTATCGAATAGCAGACAAAGAAAAAACGCTCCCGAAGGAGCGTTTTTTGATATGACAGTCAAAAATTAGTCTTGGTAGTTTACCAAAGCCAGGTATGAGTCTGGTACCAATGATGCACCACCAACCAAGCCACCGTCGATGTTTGGCTTAGCCATCAATTCCTTGACGTTGGCTGGCTTTACTGAACCGCCGTATTGGATGCGGACGTTTTCAGCAGTTTCTTCGTTGTACAAGTCCTTAACAGTTTCCCGGATAGTCTTGCACATTTCTTCAGCTTGGTCGCTTGAAGCAGTCTTGCCAGTGCCGATCGCCCAGATTGGTTCGTAAGCGATCACCAGCTTGGAAACTTGTTCACTAGTCAAGCCTTCCAGGCCAGCCTTGATTTGGCTGACAACCCATTCGTTTTCCTTGCCGGCTTCCCGGGTTTCCAGTGATTCACCGCAGCAAAGGATTGGAGTCAAGCCGTTGGCAAAGATAGCCTTGGCCTTCTTGTTGATGTCTTCGTCAGTTTCATGGAAGTAGTCACGGCGTTCTGAGTGGCCGATGATGACGTATTGCACGCCCATTTCCTTCAAAACTGCTGGAGAAGTTTCACCAGTGAAGGCACCGGAGTTTTCCCAGTAGCAGTTTTCTGCACCGACGTGCAGGTTTGAGCCTTCGGCAGCCTTCAGCAAGGCGTCCAAGTCAACTGCTGGTGCACAAATCACTGATTCAACCTTTGATGGGTCTGGCAATTGGTCCTTAACAGCGTTTACGAACTCAACAGTTTCCTTTGGGTTCATGTTCAGCTTCCAGTTACCAGCAATAATTGGGGTACGTGACATTTGAAAAATCCTCCTAAACTACTTGTCTGAAACGCAAGCGATACCTGGCAATTCCTTACCTTCAAGGTATTCAAGAGATGCACCACCACCAGTTGAGATGTGAGTCAACTTAGGAGCGATCCCCAATTGCTTAGCAGCAGCAGTTGAGTCACCACCGCCGACAATAGTAGTAGCGTCTGGCAAGTCAGCCAAAGCACGGCCAACTTCCAAAGTACCCTTGGCGAAGTTTGGCATTTCGAAGACGCCCATTGGCCCGTTCCAAACAACAGTCTTGGCACCTTCAAGAGTCTTCTTGAAGAGTTCAATAGTCTTAGGACCGATGTCCAAGCCCATTTCGTTGTCTGGGATGTCTTGGCCAACAACTTCTGAAGCAGCATCGTTGTTGAATTCAGTTGCGGCTACGTTGTCGATTGGCAGAACCAGCTTGTCGCCAGCCTTTTCCAGCAATTCCTTGGCAAATTCAACCTTGTCGTCTTCAACCAGGGACTTGCCGATATTGTGGCCTTGAGCCTTAAGGAAGGTGTAAGCCATACCACCACCGATGATGATGTGGTCAGCCTTTGGAATCAAGTTGGTGATAACGCCGATCTTGTCAGAAACCTTAGCCCCGCCAAGAATAGTTACGAATGGGTGAACTGGGTTAGCAACAGCGTTGCCCAGGAACTTGATTTCCTTTTCAAGCAGGAAACCAGCAGCTGCTGGCTTGCCGGCAGCCTTCATGGCCGTAGCGATACCAACGTTTGAAGCGTGGCTTCTGTGAGCAGTACCGAAGGCGTCGTTTACGAAAACGTCACCCAATGATGCCCAGTATTCGCCCAGCTTAGGGTCGTTCTTTGATTCACGCTTGCCGAAGTCGTTGTCGATGTCTTGGAAACGGGTGTTTTCCAAAACAACTACGTCGCCGTCCTTCATGTTGTTGATGGCGTCTTCAACTTCCTTGCCTTCGTTTGAAGGTACGAAAGTTACAGGCTTTTCAAGCAATTCGCCCAAACGTTTGGCAACTGGAGCCAAGCTCAAGCTCTTCTTGTCTTCATCGCTCTTGATCCGGCCAAGGTGGGAAAGCAAGATAGCCTTGCCGCCGTTTTCGATGATGTACTTGATAGTTGGCAAAGCAGCCACGATACGGTTGTCGTCGCCGATAACGCCGTCCTTAATCGGCACGTTGAAGTCAACGCGAACCAAAACCTTCTTGTCCTTAACGTCTACGTCAGAAACAATCAATTTAGCCATTGAAAAAATCTCCTAATATTCATCGAAAAAAGGCGGAAGGAAGAAATTTCCCTCCGCCTTCTTTCACACTACTAATTCAATTTAGAAAACTTTAAATTAAAGAGTAGCAAAGTGCAACAAAGTACGAACCATTTGGCAAGTGAATGAGTATTCGTTGTCGTACCAAGCAACAGTCTTAACAAGTTGCTTGTCGCCTGCAGTGATAACTTGGGTTTGAGTTGGGTCGAAGATTGAACCAGCAGTCATGCCCAATACGTCAGTAGAAACGATTTGGTCTGCGTTGTAAGCAAATGATGGGCTTTCGTACTTCTTCATAGCTGCGTTAACTTCTTCAGCAGTTACCTTCTTGTCCAAGATAGTAACAAGTTCAGTTTCTGAACCGTCCTTAACTGGGACACGTTGTGCGTGACCATCAAGCTTGCCGTTCAATTCTGGCAATACCAGGCCGATGGCCTTAGCAGCACCAGTTGAGTGAGGAATGATGTTTTCAGCAGCGGCACGGGCGTTGCGGAAGTTGTTGCCTCTGTCAGGACCATCCAAAACCTTTTGAGTTGCAGTGTAAGCGTGGATAGTAGTCATAGTACCAACTTGGATACCGAATTCCTTGTTCAAAGCGTTAGCCATTGGAGCAAGTGAGTTGGTAGTGCATGAGCCAGCTGAAACGATAGTGTCGTCAGCAGTCAAAGTGTCTTGGTTTACTGAGTAAACGATAGTCTTCAAGTCGTTGCCGGCTGGAGCTGAGATCAAGACACGCTTTGCACCAGCGTCAAGGTGGGCTTGTGACTTAGCCTTGCTAGTGTAGAAACCAGTACATTCAAGAACGAAGTCAACGCCGTCGTTCTTAACCCACGGAATGTTTTGAGCTTGTGGTTCAGCGTATACGCGGTACTTCTTGCCGTCTACAACCAGTGAGTCTTCAGTAGCTGAAACTTCGTGGTCGAAAGTGCCGTGAGTTGAGTCATACTTCAACAGGTGAGCCAACATAGCTGGAGTAGTCAAGTCGTTGATAGCAACAACTTCGATGTCCTTGGTTTCTTCACCCAAGTCCATGATGCGACGGAATGCCAAACGACCAATACGGCCAAAACCGTTAATACCAATCTTAACTGTCATATTCGAAAAGTCCTCCTTAAGAACTATAAAAAAACATTTTATTTTAAGCGGGATGACCCGTTTAAAATCTGATTTGCGGCTGCCTCATCAGTAATCAGCCAGGTTTGATGAGGAGCGTTGCGCATATAGGCCTTGATGGCCTTGGCCTTTCTCGTGCCAAGGGCAATTGCCAGAATATGCGGGACATTCGTTAGGTTCTCGAACTGCAATCCAACCTGTCTGATGCGTTCGACAACGTGGCCTTCTTCATCGAAGAAACATCCAAAACATTCGGTGACGGCCTTGTTCTCCCGCAGACGTGCCAGGGCAACTGAATCGTAGCCCCGCCTCCTGGCCATTTCACTAGCCAGGCCAATGCCGTGAATCACGACATCGCTTTGGGAGATATCCTGCAACACCCCGCTGATTTCCGGATCCCGGACCAAAGACCGGTAAGCGTCCTTGGAAACATGTTCCGGTAAAAAGAGGGATTCATAGCTGCCGCCGGTCGCCCGGGCCATTTCTTGAACGACCGCGTTGCTTTCCGTGTTGACCCGGCCGCCCAATGCCCCTCTGCCAGGGACGAAGATCAAGCTCCGGTTCTCACTCAAGCTGCGGTTCAGCTTCTTGGCCACTTTGGCTATTGTCTTGCCGCCCATAACGGTGACAATGCAGTCTGCCAGGGGCAAGAGCAGACTCAAGGCTGAATTCAGCTCTTCGCCAGCCAGGTCATAAACCCGGCTCTGCAGGTCCGCGTCGCCAGCTACGATAATTGTCCGATCTATTCCTAAAGCCTGGGCCAACCATACTTCTGCTTGGCTGGCATTAAAAAGTCGATCAACAATTGGTGCTGCATCTTTTACAACACTCTCTCCTTTTTCAGTCAAGAACATCCCGAAATTCTTGATTTCGATCAGACCCTGGTCACGCAAGTAATCAGTTTCGGTCCGGATGTTCCGCTCGCTCAGCCCCAACTGCCTAGCCACCGTCCGGCGGCCGATTGGAGCATGCAAGCTGATCTGTTCAAGGATGAGATATCTTTGTCGAAAGATCTTTAAAGCATCGGGAACAAGCAGTTCGAGCAGGGATAAATCCGTGTTCAAAGTAACCATCCTTCTAGTGGGACACTCCCCGACCACGCTGTTGTCGTTTTCTGTCCCGCATTGCTTAAAAAAATAAGAGAAACAAGACTTCGCTTCAATCTCCATTTCTCTCTCGACACTCTTAGTATAACAGAATTCGCTCCGTATGCAAGTTTTTTTCTAACCCTGCCCGGGCAAAAAGCCTGTTTTATAACTTTCTTGACCTTTTTCGCAGATACTTTACAAGTTTTTACAATTTTTTTGCTTTAACCCCTTCCCATTCTCTGAATCTCTGCTATAATTAATAACTGTGATTGGGACCCTTAGTGTAATGGATCGCACGCAAGATTCCGGTTCTTGAAATCTGGGTTCGACTCCCAGGGGGTCCATCATATGAAAACCGCTGCTTTTCAGCAGCGGTTTTCATTTTGTCTTTTTTCGTTCTGTTTTTCTGTCTGCTCTGCCTCTTCTTTATCAGTCAAACAAGGCGGCTAAGTCCTGCAGGGTCAAGTCCTGCTTGGCCTGGCCTTGATAGTCGTGGCTGATTTGACCATGGTCTAAAACCAAAAGGCAGTTGCCATACTTTAAGGCGTCTTCCATATGGTGGGTGATCATCACCGCGGTGATCTTCTTGTCCCGGATCTGTTCATCGGTTGCCTCCATCAGCTTGCGGCTGTATCTGGGGTCAAGCGCCGCGATATGCTCGTCTAAAAGCAGAAGCTCCGGCTTATTATAGGTAGCCATGACGAAGCTCAAGGCCTGCCGCTGGCCGCCTGAGAGCTGGTCGACCGGCAGGTCCAGCTTGCCGGCAAGGTCAGGGTTGACCTTCTCCAGGGCTTCTTTGAAGGCCGGAATGTTTTCCTTCAGCCGGCGCAGCTTCAGCCCCCGCTTCTGCCCTCTTTTTGCGGCCAAAAGCAGATTTTCAGCCACCGTCATCCGAGGGGCCGTCCCCAGCTTGGGATCCTGGAAGACCCGGGCGATGTAGCTGCTGCGCTTGACCTCGCTTTCCTTGCTGATGTCTTTGCCGGCGTGGAGAATTTTTCCGCTGGTCGGCTGGATGGCCCCGGCCAAAACATTGAGCAGGGTGCTCTTGCCGTCCCCGTTGCCGCCTAGAAGGCAGATGAAGTCCCCTGGCTTGATCTTTAAGCTGAGCTTGCCCAGGATCTTGTTTTCCTCGCTAGTACCGCGGCCTACGACCACTTCCAAATCGGTCAGTTCCAGTAAATTTTGACTAGTCATGCTTAAGTCCTTTCATAAATGTCTGCTTGAGGCGGAGTTTTTCTTCAACTTGCGGCAGCATCATGCAGGCGGCCAGAACTAGTGAAGAAATCAAATTCAAGTTGCTTGAAGACAGGCCCACCTGGAGAACTGCCAATAAGAGCAGGCGGTAGATAATGCTGCCCAGGCTGACCGCCAATAACCGGCTGGCTAGGCCAAGGTTTCTGAAGACGACCTCACTGATGATGGAGGCCAGGGCAATAACGATCGTCCCCATCCCCATGTTCACATCTGCGTAGCCGTTGCTTTGGGCGACCACCGCCCCGCAGAGGCCAACCAGGCCGTTGGAAATCATGAGGCCCGCCACCGTCATCTGCTGGGGGCTGATCCCCTGAGACTTGGCCATCTGCGGGTTGTCACCCGTGGCAATAAAGGCCTGGCCAAAGTCGGTTGACAAGAACCAGATCAAGTCGCAGGTGACCAGAACCATCAAGATGGTGCCAGCAACGACGCTGTCAAAGTACTGGGGCAGTTTTTGCAAAAAGGCCAGGGAGTAGATGGTCTTTTTGCCTAAAAGGGAGACATTAGACTTGCCCATAACCATCAAGTCGATAGAGTAGATCCCGGTCATGGTCAAAATCCCGGCTAAAAGGCTGGGAATCTTACCCTTGGTGATCTCAAAAGGGCCGTGACCAGGCCGGCTAAAGCCACCGCCACAAAGGCGGCCAAAGTGGCTAAAAAGGGGTTGGTCCCTTGCACGATCAGGCTGACGGAAACGGCCGCGCCTAAAGGGAAGGTCCCTTCCACGGTCATATCCGTCGTATTCATAATTCTGAAGCTGAGAAAGAGGCCCAGGCCCAGGAGCCCCCATAAGAAGCCCTGGCCGATTGCCGATACGATCAAATTCATAAAAATCCTCCTTGTAAACTACTTATAGATGGTTCCCTTAGACTTGGCTTCTTTCAAGAAGCTGGCCGGAACCTTGGTGCCCAGCTTCTTAGCCTCCTTGAGGTTAAGATACGGGGTGCCGTGTTCAACATAGTGGATGGCCATTGTTGCCTGGCTTTTTGCCCTGCAAGATCTGGACGGTCATCTTAAGCCCAGCTGGTACTGGTCCACGCTGTAGGTGGCCAGGCCCCCGTCTTTAACCATGGTGCCGGTAGCCGGGAAGACCGGCTTTTTAGCCGCGTTGGCGTTTTTGACCAGGGTCTGCATGGCCCCGGCAATCGTGTTGTCAGTCGGCACGATCACCGCGTCGACCTGGGTCAGCATTTGCTGGGAGACCTGGTTTAAGTCATTGCTGTTGGAAATGGAGTAGGCCTTGTAGTTGATCCCCATCTGCTTGCAGTAGCTAACGATCTGCTTGTAGCCGGACACGGCTGAGCTGTCGCTTGAGGTGTGGATGATCCCCAGGGTCTTCAGCCTGGGCAAAAAAGCGCTGGATCAACTTGAGCTGCTGCTTGATCGGCGCCCGGTCGCTGACCCCGGTGATGTTGCCTCCGGGACGCTTGTTGTTCTTCACCAGGCCCGCCCCCTTAGGGTCAGTCACTGCCCCTAAGACAATCGGCTTCTTTTTGGTCGCGTTGGCCAGGGCCTGGGAAGACGGGGTGGTGATCCCGAAGAGGACCTGGTTCTGGCTGTTGACTAGTTTTTACGCCATGGTCTTCAGATTGCTCTGGTCATTGTTGGCATTTTGGTAGTCGATCTTGACCTTGTAGCCCGACTTGGCCAGGGCCGGGTGGCGCATCAAGGTCAAGCCCCCACTCTGACTTCCTTGCTCTTTTGGGCCGCCGGCTTGATATTGATAAACAGGGTGGCTGCCAAAAAAGATAAATTGCGGCAAAGGCCGCGAGCACCTTTTTCATTCTGTTACCTAGCAAATTAAAGCAAAAACTAAAGTACTGTAAATACAGAAAAAATAACAAACTAACCGAAAGCAAAATAAAAAGGAGGATCCGCCTGGATCCTCCTTTTCTGTCTCTAAAAGAAAAATCCGGATAGATTTATTTACTATCCGGACCCTAATCAACTTTCAGCAATTCAGACAACAATTCAAGCCAAAACAGATTGAATCGCCCCGCGAAACAATCTCTACTTGAATTGCCAGCTTTCTTTTACCATTGCTTGAAAGTTCATCTTTTTTACCTCTCGGTTAACATTTAATTTATTTTTAACCAATCTTACTGGAAAGCCTTTCCCCTGTCAAAGCTATTTTTCAGCTTTTTACCAGCGGCCGGAAAGGATTTCCCCTCTTTGGGCCAATTGAGCATATAGCTGGCTGCCGTCACTGGCCAGACCTTCGATTTCCCGGTTGGAGACATGCTTCCAGGTCTTCTGGTAAGTCCCATCAGTCTGCAATTTGAAGATCAAGTTGTTAAAGGCCAGGTACATGTTGCTGCCGCTTACGCTGAAGCCCTGGACCGGAGAACTGCCGGCCTGCTGCTTGACGAAGTGGCTTTGGGTCACCGTTACCTGACTGACCTGCCAGCGGTTGTTGACCAGGTTAAGGCGCCAGAATTCATAGTGGCCAAAGGCAGCGTTGTGGAAGACCCCGTACATGGTATTGTCGCCGGCAAAAGCGGCGTTGTAGAAGTAGCGGCCAGAGCTGCCGACGTCTACCCGGATGCTCCAGACCTTGTTGATGGTCAAGCCGCTCTTCTTCAGCTGCAGGATTTCTTCCGAGTAAAAACCGTTGCTTGCCCCGCCTGGCAGCTTGTTTTCGTTGGCCAGGACATAGATGTACTTTGAACTTGCCCCCAGTGACTGGCCGTGGCCCAGGCGCAGGTAAGGACTCACTTTGACATTTTGGGAGTAGCTCTTAAACTTGCCAAAACTCAGCTTCTTGTAGAGGTAGCTGCGCGGTGACAGATACTGGGCCTGGTACTTGTTCAGCTTCTTCATGTTGAAGGCCACGATGTTGCCCTTAAGCTGGTCGCTGGCCGCGGCTGACCGATACCAGCTGCTGTAAGCCCAGCCGCCATTTACGGCCAAGCCTTCCATAACCGGACCGACCTGCTGCCAGTCATTGGTCTCCAGGCTCAAGTTGCGTGGCTCCCAAAGCTGGGTGGCCAGGGTCAAGCCGCCGCTGGTCCAGCGGTTGCTGCTGGTCTCTGTGCCATAGCGGTGGACGGCGTTCCAGTTCTTGGAGCTGCCGGAGTGCTTTCTCGTGCTGGCCACTTCCTTAGGGCCCTTCTTCGCGCTAACAGCCGGCTTAAGGTTCCGGTTCGGGTTAGCCGTCTTCACCAATTCAACGGTCGTCTTGGCCTTGCCATAAGTAAAATTCAGCTTGTCCCCGGACAGACTGGCCTTAACCGCGCCATTTGCCGGGTCCACCATGGTCCCGTGAGCGTCGGTCACATAGCTGATGGCGTCCTTGTAGTCAAAGCGGTTGTCATCTTCGACCAGGTAGATTTGCTTGGCCGCGGAAATCTTGTTTCTGACAAACCACTTTTCACTAACCTAGCCTAAAGGGCGGCCGTTGGCATAGATATAGGCATAAGTCCCCTTCTTGGTCTTCTTGCTGGCCGTTGACTGGATCTTGCTGTACTTAAAGTACTTAGTGGTCGTCACTTTCTTGCTGGCGCCCTTCTTGGTTACTTTGGCATAGATCCCCATGTTTTTCGTGCCCGGCATCTTGCTTACCGTGGCCGCCTGGGCCGTTTGGGCCTGGCCAATAAAGGCCGCCGCCAGCAGGAGCGAGCAGAGCAGTTTCTTATCCATTTCTTTTCCACTTTTTATATAAATTAGATTCTTTCCAGCTAAAAAAGTCTTTTCACACAAGGACATTATAGCACCAGTTTATTTTTAAAAAAAGAGTGCGCCAAGTTTGACAGACCCGGCCAGGAGTGTTTTAATTAGCACTGTATCTAAATGAGTGCTAATCCAATCACTAGGAGGAAAATTATGTTAGTACCTACAGTTATTGAACAAACGGCCCGCGGCGAACGCGCTTATGACATTTACTCCCGCTTGCTGAAGGACCGGATCATCATGCTGAGCGGTGACGTTAACGACCAAATGGCCAACTCCATCATTGCCCAGTTGCTTTTCCTTGACGCGCAAGACAATACTAAAGACATTTACATGTACATCAACTCACCAGGCGGTGTGATCACTTCCGGCATGGCTATCGTGGACACCATGAACTTCATCAAGTCACCAGTTTCCACCATTGCCACCGGTATGGCAGCTTCCATGGCCTCAATCATTTTGGCTGAAGGCGAAAAGGGCAAGCGTTTTGCCCTGCCGCACGCTACTGTCCTCATCCACCAGCCTTTGGGCGGGGCGCAAGGGCAAGCCACGGAAATCCAAATTGCCGCTGAAGAAATCTTGAAGACCAGAAAGATGATCAATGAAATCTTGGCCAAGGACTCCGGCCAGGACATCGAAACCATCAAGCGCGACACTGAACGCGACCACTACATGACCGCTCAGGAAGCCAAGGACTACGGCTTGATTGACGACATCATGGTCAACCAAAACAAGTAATCCGCTTATCGGGAAAAGAAAATCCAGACGACTGAAATAGCCGTCTGGATTTTTTGTTGTCTTATTATTAGCGGAGGTTTTCCGCGATCTCATGCAATTTCTTCAAGCGGTGGTTAACCCCGGACTTGGAAATCGGCCCGTCGGGAACCTGCTCAGCCAGTTCCTTGAGGGAAAGTTCCGGGTGCTGCAGGCGGAAGCGGGCCAGGCTGGCCAGCTTTTCCGGCAAAGACTCCAGGCCCTGCTTTTTGTCAATCAATTCAATGTCTTCCACCTGCTTGGCGGCCGCGCCGGCCGTCTTGCGGAGGTTGGCCGTGTCGCAGTTGACCAGGCGGTTGACGGAATTGCGCATGTCCCGCATGATCCGCAGGTCCTCAAAGGCCAGCATGGCATTGACCGCCCCGACCACATGGAGGAAGTCGCCGATTTTTTCCGCTTCTTTCAAGTAGACTATGCTGCCGCTTCTGCGGGCCGTCACCTTGGCATTGAGATCAAAGTACTTGTTCATGATCTCCTGCAGATCCTGGCTGTGGTTGGCATAGGTGCAATAGATTTCCAGGTGGTAGCGGCTGGTTTCCGGATTGTTGACGCTGCCGCTGGCCAAAAAGCCCCCCCGCAGGTAGGACATTGACCGCTGCTCTGAATACTTGATCTTGTCCGGCACCCCGGTGATGAAGCCTTTTTTCGGGGAATAGATCTCTAAATCCGCCATAATCTCGCTGACCATCTGGGCCACTCTGACCAGGTACTGGTGGTTCTTCTTCAGCTTCATCTTCCGGGTCACGATCAGCTGGGGCTCAAAGCCGTAGGCCGTCTTGATCAGGGAAAAAATCCGCCGGGCAATGGCCGGGTTTTCCGTCACGATGTCCAGGCTCATCTGCCCGTCATGCCGGCTCAAAACCGCGTTCATCCGCAAAAAAGCCGCCAGTTCCGCCTTGGCATGCTCGGGATGGACCTCGATTGATGTCAGTTCTTTTTTTACCTCACTGGCATAACTCGCCATTAACTTCCTACTTTCTCTTAAACATTTCCTGCAGGGCCAGGTCAATGATTTCCCTGGCCACCTTGTCGCCGTCATGGAAGACCAGGCCGCTTCGCTGGTCGATAAAGTCGTCCGTAATCACCCGGCAGTTCTGTTCCTGCAGGCCGGCAAAGTCGTTGGCGACCGGCTTTAAATACTCATCATAGTCTTCCGGATGGAACTTGGTCATGTCGATCTGGGCCCCGTTGACCAGGGCGGTGTCGATATAATTGCCGCCCAGGTGCTGGTTGATGACCCGGACGTGATCGGCATCGCTTAAGCCCACCGTTTCCCCCGCCTGGGTCATGATGTTGCAGACGTAAACCACTTCAGCCTTAGTCTCCCGGACTGCCTGGCCAACATTCGGGATCATCAGGTTCGGCAGAATCGAGGTAAACAAGGACCCCGGCCCCAGGACAATAGCATCGGCCTGCATAATGGCCTCGATCACCGGACTGGGAGATGCCGGCTCACCGTCATCAGCTGTTGTTACCCAGACCCGCTTGATCTGCTTGTGCTGGCTGGTAATTTCCACTTCCCCGCTGCTCTGGCTGCCGTCCATGAATTCCGCGTTCAAGGTCAAAGGTTCGTTAGCAGAAGGATAAATGTGACCATCAACCTCCATCATGGCTGATAAGTTCTGGACAGCGTCAAAAATATTCCCCTGCATCTCGCTTAAGGCCGCGATGATCAAGTTGCCGATGGCGTGGCCGGAGAAAAAGGAGTCCTTTGATTCAAAGCGGTACTGGAAGATCTGCTTTTTTTCTTGCGAGAGGTCGCTCAAGGAAACCAGGACATTGCGGATGTCGCCCGGGGGAACGACGTTGATGTAGTTGCGGATGATCCCGGATGACCCGCCGTCGTCAGAGACGGTCACGATCGCCGTGATCTCCGCGTCCTGCTTTTTCAAGGCCTGCAAAATGACTGGCAGGCCGGTCCCCCCGCCGATGACGACCACCCGGGGCCGGCGGCGCTTGATGATGCGGATGATCTTGTTTTCGCCAAAAGACATGCTGAATTCCTACTTTCTAAGATAACGGCTGATTTCCCGGTGGGTAATGTCAACCGGATATTTTTCAGACAAGTCGCGCGCCAGCTGCTGGGCGATCGAAACGCTGCGGTGCTGACCGCCCGTACAGCCGATGGCGATCGTCAGTTTTTCCTTGCCTTCGTCAATGTAGCCGGGAATTGCTGTCAACAAGAGGTCCAGCAGCTTGCCATAAAAGACCTTGGTTTCATCCTTGTCCATGACATAGTTGAAGACCCGCTTGTCCAGCCCCGTGAAGGGACGCAGTTCCGGAATGTAGAAGGGATTAGGCAGAAAGCGGACATCCATGACGATGTCGGCATCAATCGGCATCCCGTACTTAAAGCCGAAGGACATGACCTCAATCCCGAATTTTGGCTTGTGGAGTTCCCCGAATTTGCTCTGCAGCTTCTGCTTCAGTTCCTTCGTCGTCATCTTGGAGGTATCCAAAATGTAGTTGGACCGGTTTCTGACCGGAGTCAAAATGCGGCGTTCATCCCGGATCCCGTCTAAAAGGCGGCCGTTTTCCGCTAAAGGCGGCAGGCGGCGGGTTTCCTTGTAGCGGGCCACCAAGGTGTCGTCAGAAGCTTCCAAAAAGACAATCGTGGCCTGGGTCTGGCCGCTGTCTTCCAGGGAGTTGATTTCGTCGATTAGGTCCTTGTAGAAGGACTTGACCCTGAGGTCGATCACCACGGCAACTTTTTCAAAGTCTTCCGAAGTGTTCATCAAGTCCCAGAAATTGCCCAGCAATTCCGGGGGCAGGTTGTCAACCACGAAGTAGCCGACATCTTCTAATGAGTGGGCGGCGACCGTCTTGCCGGCCCCGCTCATCCCCGTCAAAATCAACAGCTGTTTCTTGTATTTTTCATGCATGATTCCGTATTGCTCCCATAAAACGTTAAACTCTATCATACCGGGCGTGCCGCGTCTTGGCAATTATTTCGCCCTAGCTGCATTCCTATTCTCCACTATTTTTATAAAAAATCCCCTAAGCCGTAGACCCTTCTCCCTTGAAAACCGGTCAAGGTCTCAGCGTGGACCAGGGCACTCAAGACCGCTTCTTCGATTGTCTCCGTCCCGGCTTCAAAGACCGGGTCCAGCTGGCTGTCCGGCAAAAAGCTAAAGCTTTCCGCTTCTTTAGCGAAATGGCTGACCCTTTGCGCCGTGGAAAAAGCCAGGGCAATGTCGCCAAAACCATCGCCGATATACGACCCGGTTCTGGCTAAGCCAACCGCGCTCCGGCGGGCCAGGCGGCCTAGTTGCCGGCTGGAGAGGGGCAGGTCGGTGCGATCACCATCACGATTGACCCCTGGTCTTTTTGATAGCGGGCATAAAGCTGGTTATTTTCTGCTTTCGCCCGGGCCAAAACGGCGTCTTTTAGTTGCTGGCCCAAAAGGCGGCTGCCAGCCCGCAACTTGCCAAAAGCCCCGAAATTGGCGCAGACCAGGCTGGCTACGTGATATTTTTTTATTTTTTCCCGCCCAGTTCCAAAAGCCGCGAAGCTGACCCGATGCCGCCCTTAAAGCCTAAACAGCGCATACCGGTTCCGGCACCGACATTACCTTCCAGCAGGGGCGGATTACCCTCAGCTAAAGCTAAAACCGTCAGAGCATCGCTCTCTTTAACCGGCAGGGACCTAATATCATTCAAATCCCCGTCGTTACACTCCATCACGACCGGGTTAACCGTCCCGGTTGTGAGGCCGATCTCCGGGTTCCGGTCCAGCATGTAGCGGGTCAAGGCTGTCCAGCAGGTCCCCACGGCCAGGGTGTTGGTCATGAGAATCGGAGTCTCCAAAGTACCCAGCTCATTGATCTGAACTAGGCCGGTAGTTTTGCCGAAGCCGTTAATGACCTGGCCGCTGGCCAGCATTTTTTGCTTAAAAATGTCACTCCCGGGCAAGATTGCCGTGACGCCGGTATTAACCCCGCCCTTTCGCAGGGTCACCTGGCCCCACCTTGACCCCCGGAACATCGGTTATGTCGTTTTTCTCTCCGGTTTGATAAGCCCGGGGCAAAAACAGTTCTCTTTTTAAGCCCATCTTCCACCTCAGATTTCCGTCATGAACATTTTCGCCGTCAAGAGTTCCATAATGCTCTTGGCCCGGTAGGAAACGATCCGCTCGCCTGCTCGCTCAGCTCCCGGGTAAAAAGAAGCGGCTCTGGCCCGGCCTGCTGAAGAAAAGCAGAATTCCAGCAGGTATTCGTCAGCTAAAAGCGGCAGACCACCGGGCCCCGCCAAGGCTTCCTTGATCCCGGTCGCGATGCCCGCTGCGACTTCCTGGGGGCTCTTATTGACAGTCGCGCTGCCCACCCCTTTTTTAGTGGCACAGGTCACGATGCCCGGGCAAAAGTCCTCAGCCCGCCGGCAAATTCCGGCATCCCCGGCCAGGAAAAGTGAGGGTACCCCGTACTGGGCCGCGCAGAGGCTGTTGAAGGTGAATTCCGAGGCCAATTCTCCGTTCAGCTTGACCCAGGAATACCAGCCATGTTCCACCGTATGGTCTAAGGGCGTTTCGCTGGAGCCGGCCGGAGAGTGGCTGCCGATATGGATTGCCCCAGCATAGTCGGCTGAAATTCCCGCCATCATTTCTTCTGGTGAAGAGTCCCAGCCCTGGATCAGTTCCGTGCCCGCCGGCAACAGGGCCGGATCCAGGTTGATCCCGTCCTCATGCCCGTCTTTGACGGTCACCTGATAGCCGGCCTGCTGGCAGGCCTTGACCGCGGCCACGGTTTCCCGGGTCATCTCTTTTAAAGCCAGGTCATAGCCCTTGTGGCCATAATGGGTCTGCTCCCAGCTGGTAACGCCGGCGCAGCCCTCCATGTCGCAGGAAATATAAATCTTTTTCTCTATTTTCCCTTGCCTCCCTGCTTTTGCTTTTTCCTTACACTTTTTTACTACTTACTTTCATTTTACCATCAAAAAAACTGCCAACACTTAAACAATCTGTTAAGTATCGGCAGTTTAAAATGCTTAACGGTGCATAAAGGCCAAAGCAATCTCATTTATCCCGAAGATCATCAAGTAGATCGCGATCAAGTAGACCGTGCTCATCACCGCGATAACCGGTCTGAACAGAAGCATAACCCCGACAACCAGGCCCAAGATGTTCAAGAGCAGGTTGAAGAAGAAATACCAGCCGGTCTCAAAGAAACGCAGGTGCCAGGCAAAGACGATCCCGATCACCGAGTCGACGATGAACCAGATAGCCACCAAGATCGCGATCATGTATGCCCCGACCTTGTTATCCCACAGGAAGAAGATCCCGATCAAAATGTCAAAGATCCCCGATAAAAGGGTCGTCCAAGATGGGCCAAAGATACCGTGAAAGCCGGCATACATGGAAATCCAAGCGATCCCCTGCATGATCAACAAGACGGCCAGAATGATGACCAGGCCCCGCAAGCCCTTGCCAGGGTTGGCAAAGAGAAAAATGCTTAAAACGACGGAGATGACCCCAGCGCTGAAGACGCCCCAGTCAAAGCCGCGTTTTTCGTTGTAGCCGGAATCAAACATAAAAATCACCCCTTCACACTGAAGTAAAAATTCTGACAATTATTTGGCTTCAGCTTTCATTTTACAATATTTTGCTAAAAAAGGTTTAGGGCGTGATTAAGATTCTTTTTTATTTGCAAGACTGCTTTCAGTCAAAGCCTTGTCCCGGTCCAAAACTGGCTTGAGATACTTGCCAGTCCAGGACTCTGGGCAGTCTGCCACTTCTTCCGGCGTCCCCGTGCAGACCACCTGGCCGCCCCGCTCGCCCCCGTTAGGACCCAGGTCGATCAGCCAGTCAGCCGTCTTGATCACGTCCAGGTTGTGTTCGATCACCAAAACCGTGTTGCCCTGGTCTACCAGGCGCTGGAGGACTTCCAAAAGGTGCTTGATGTCGTCGGTGTGCAGGCCAGTAGTTGGTTCATCCAGGATGTAGAAGTTCTTCCCAGTCGATAACTTCTGCAGTTCGCTGGCCAGTTTCATCCGCTGGGCTTCCCCGCCGGACAACGTGGTGGCTGGCTGGCCCAGCTTGACATAGCCCAGACCAACGTCGACGATGGTCTGCAGCTTGCGGTGGATCTTGGGAATATTAACGAAGAAGTCACAAGCTTCACTGATCGTCATGTCCAGGACCTGGGCGATATTCTTTTCCCGGTAAGTCACTTCCAAAGTTTCAGAATTATAGCGCTGGCCATGGCAGACTTCACAAGGAACGTAGACGTCCGGCAGGAAGTTCATTTCGATCTTGAGGATCCCGTCCCCGTGGCAGGTTTCGCAGCGCCCGCCCTTGACGTTGAAGGAGAAGCGGGCCTTGGTGTAGCCCCGCATCTTGGCTTCATTGGTCTGGGCAAAAAGGGTCCGGATATCGTCAAAGACGCTGGTGTAGGTCGCCGGGTTGCTCCGCGGGGTACGGCCGATCGGGCTTTGGTCGATGTCGATCACTTTTTCAATATTCTTCCAGCCGGTCAGCTTGTCATACTTGCCCGGCTTGGCGGAATTGTGGTTGAGCTTCTGGGCCAGAACCAGCTTTAAAATCTGGTTGACCAGGGTGGACTTGCCGGACCCGGAAACCCCGGTCACGACCACGAATTCACTCAAAGGGAATTCGACGCTGATATTCTTCAGATTGTTTTCCGCCGCCCCGGTCAGCTTCAGCTTCTTGCCGCTGCCCTTGCGCCGCTTCAATGGTACCGGGATGAACTTTTCTCCCCGCAGGTACTGGCCAGTCAAAGACTTCGGATTGGCCATGACTTCTTCCGGCGTTCCGGCCGCCATAACCTCCCCGCCCTGGCTGCCGGCCCCTGGCCCCATGTCGATCAAGTAGTCAGCAGCCCGCATAGTTTCATCGTCGTGCTCAACGACAATCAAGGAGTTGCCCAGATCCCGCATCCGCTTCAAAGAAGCGATCAAGCGGTCGTTGTCCCGCTGGTGCAGGCCGATAGACGGTTCATCCAAGACATACATAACCCCAGACAGGTTGGACCCGATCTGGGTGGCCAGGCGGATCCGCTGGGCTTCCCCGCCGGATAAAGTCCCGGCTGATCTGGACAGGGTCAGGTAGTCCAGGCCGACGCTGACCAGGAAATTCAAGCGGTCGCAGACTTCTTTTAGGATCGGCTTGGCGATAGCAGCTTCCTGCTCACTTAAGTCAACTGCCTTGAAAAAGGCCAGGCCGTCCTTGATTGACAAGTCACTGGCTTCAGCCAGGTTCTTGCCATTGACCTTAACGGCCAGGGCCTTCTCATTAAGCCGCTTGCCGCCGCAGACCTCACAAGGCAATTCAGTCATGTACTCGCCCATGACTTCCTGCATGAACTTGGACATTGGCTTGGCGTAGCGGCGGTCGACATTGTTGATCACCCCTTCAAAGGGCTGCTTGGTGTCGTTGACCCCGAAGTCCCCTTCCAGGTGGAAGTGGATTTCCTTGTCTGACCCATTTAAGATAATGTCTCTTTGCCGCTTGGTCAGCTTTTTAAAAGGCTTGTCCATCGGGATCTTCAAAGCCGCGCAGGCCTTCTCCAGCATCCCCATGTAGTACTTTGACCCTGCCCAAGGAGCCAGGGCCCCTTCAGCCAAGCTCTTGTCCTTGTCCGGGACCACTAAGTCCGGGTCAACCGCCAGCTTCATCCCCAGGCCATCGCAGGCCGGGCAGGCCCCGAAAGGCGCGTTGAAGGAGAAAAGGCGGGGCTCCATTTCCCCGACTGTAAAGCCGCAAAGAGGACAGGCGTAGTATTCAGAAAAACTGAGCTTCTCGCCCCCGATCACGTCAACGTCCATGTAGCCCTCAGACAGGCGCAGGGCTGCTTCAGCCGAGTCAAAGAGGCGGGACCGGATCCCGTCTTTGATGACCAGGCGGTCAACCACGATTTCGATATCATGGCGCTTGTTTTTCTCTAAAGCAAATTCCTCACTGGCGTCGTGCAGCTCGCCGTCAACGATCACCCGGACATAGCCGGCTCGGCGGATTCGGGCGAAAACCTCCTTGTGCTCGCCCCGCTTGCCCCGGATGACCGGGGACAAAAGCTGGATCTTGCTTCTTTCCGGCAAATCCAGGATCCGGGTCACCATCTGGTCAACCGACTGCCGCTGGATCAAGGTGCCGTCGTTTGGGCAGTAAGGGTGGCCGACCCTGGCCCAGAGCAGGCGGAGGTAGTCGTTGATTTCAGTAACCGTGCCGACCGTTGAGCGGGGATTGTGGGAGGTCGTCTTCTGGTCGATGGAAATGGCCGGGTTAAGGCCGTCGATTGAGTCGACGTCGGCCTTGTCCATTTGCCCTAAAAACTGGCGGGCATAGCTGGACAGAGATTCGACGTAGCGGCGCCGGCCTTCAGCGTACAGGGTGTCAAAAGCCAGTGAGCTCTTGCCAGAACCCGATAAGCCAGTAATAACGACCAGCTGATCTTTAGGAATGGTTACGTCGATGTCTTTTAAATTGTGCTCACGGGCACCGCGGATGACAATCTTTCTATCTGCCATTGAAGTCCTTGCCTTTCTTCTTAATCGGTTTTCTTACAGAGCCTTCCAATTCGATAATCGCGTCGCGGAGGTTAGCCGCGCTTTCAAAGTCCAAGCGCTTGGCCGCGTCTTGCATCTGCTCTTTCAAGTTGGCGATCATCTGCTTCTTCTGCTTGGCCGTCAGCTCGTCGAAGTTGAGGTCGGCGAAGGAGTCTGACTTTTCGGCTTCCTTGTCGGCCTTGACCACGGAGATCATGTCCCGGACCGGCTTGATGATGGTCTTTGGCACGATCCCATGCTCTTCATTGTACTTCATCTGGATGGCCCGGCGGCGGTTCGTTTCATCAATCGCCATCTTCATGGAATCGGTGATCCGGTCAGCATACATGATAACTTCACCGTTGGCGTTCCGGGCCGCCCGGCCCATGGTCTGGATCAGCGGCCGGTAGGCCCGCAGGAAGCCTTCCTTGTCCGCGTCCAGAATAGCCACCAGGGAAACTTCCGGTACGTCGATCCCTTCCCTAAGCAGGTTGATCCCGATCAAAACGTCAAACTTGCCCAAGCGGAGGTCGCGGATGATCTGCATTCTTTCCAGGGTTTTAATGTCCGAGTGCAGGTAGCGGACCTTGATACCCAGGTCTTTCAAGTAGTCGGTCAAGTCTTCAGCCATCTTTTTGGTCAAAGTAGTGACAAAAACCCGTTCCTTTCTTTCAATCCGCAGGTTGATTTCAGCAACCAGGTCGTCGATCTGCCCTTCAATTGGCCGGACCTCGATCTTCGGGTCCAAAAGGCCGGTCGGCCGGATGACCTGTTCCACTATCCGGCTAGTCCGGTTTAATTCATAGTCACCCGGGGTGGCTGACACATACATGATCTGGTTGACATGCTGCTCAAATTCTTCCAGCTTTAGGGGCCGGTTGTCCAAGGCTGATGGCAGGCGGAAGCCATAGTCAATCAAGGTCTGCTTTCTGTTTCTGTCCCCGTTGTACATGGCCCGGATTTCCGGCATGGTGGCGTGGGATTCGTCGATTAAAATCAGGGAATCCTTGGGGAAGAAGTCCAAAAGGGTGTATGGCGGCTCACCGGCTTTGCGGTTTTCCATCTGCCGGGAGTAGTTTTCAATCCCGTTGGTGTAGCCGACTTCTCTCAGCATTTCCAAGTCGTAGGTGGTCCGCTGCTTGATTCTTTCTGCCTCCAGCAGCTTGCCTTCTTTTTCAAACTTCTTGACCTGGTCGTCCATCTCAGCCTTGATCCGGTCGATAGCCCCGGCCAGCTGGTCATCGTTGGTCATGAAGTGGGTGGCCGGGAAAAGGGAGATGCTGTCTCTGACCCCGTGCACTTCCCCGGTCAAGGGGTCAACTTCGACAATCCGGTCGATTTCGTCGCCAAAAAATTCAATCCGGTAGGCCCGGTCAGAATAGCCGGCCGGGAAAACTTCCACGACGTCGCCCCGGACCCGGAAGCGGCCCCGCTGTAAGTCGATGTCGTTTCTGTCGTACTGGATGTTGACCAAGTCTCTGAGCAGGGTGTTTCTTTCGTATTCCTGGCCAGTATAGACGTTTAACACGCTGGCCTCGTATTCTCTTGGGTCACCCAAGCCGTATATACAGGAAACGGAAGCCACCACGATGACGTCATTTCTGGACATCAAGGCGCTGGTGGCGGCGTGCCGCAGCTGGTCGATTTCGTCGTTGATCGAGGCGTCTTTTTCAATGTAAGTATCTGACTGGGGCACGTAGGCTTCCGGCTGGTAGTAGTCATAGTAGGAAACGAAGTATTCCACGGCGTTGTTCGGGAAAAATTCCTTAAATTCATTGTAGAGCTGGCCAACCAGGGTCTTGTTGTGGGTAATGACCAGGGTCGGCTTGTTCATTTTGGCAATTACATTGGCCATGGTATAGGTCTTCCCCGTCCCCGTTGCCCCCTTGAGGATCTGCTCTTTATCGCCGGCCTGAAAACCGGCCGTCAGCTGGTCGATGGCCTGCTGCTGGTCACCGGCCGGCTTATATGGTGAGACGAGTTCAAATTTGTTATTGTCTTGCCGCTTAATCACTTTTTCCCCCTTAAACTTGCAATAATCAGTCGTAATCTATTTTACTACCCGAACATAGATTCTAACAATATTTTGCTCAAAGAAAAAAGCAGCAGACCACTTGTCCGCTGCTTTTAATATCTATTTCAAAAAGCCCTTGGCTTGCAGGTAGTTGTAAGCTTCCTGCCCGGCCACGCTGCCTTCGCCCACGGCGGTCGTTACCTGGCGTAAATCCTTTGGCCGCACGTCGCCGGCCGCAAAGATCCCTTCCTGCCGGGTCCTCATCAATTCGTCAGTAGGAATCCAGCCGTTTTCGTCCAGGATGTCCAGGCCATCCAGGGCCTTAGTCACTGGCAGAACGCCAACGTAAATAAAGACGCCCTTGGTGGCAAATTCCTTTTCTTCCCCGCTGACCTTGTCCTTGTAACGGATCCCGCTGACCTTGCCGTCTTCGCCGACGATTTCTTCAGTCAAGGCGTTCCAGACAAACTTGATCTTCGGGTGCTTGAAGGCCTTCTCCTGCAGTTCAGGCTTGGCCCGCAGCTGGTCTCTTCTGTGAACGACCGTGACTGACTTGGCTGACTGAGCCAGGTAGAGCCCTTCCTGGATGGCCGAGTCGCCCCCGCCGATCACCGTCACGTCTTCATCTCTGAAGAAAGCTGCATCGCAGACGGCGCAGTAAGAAACACCATGGCCGGAATAAATTTCCTCTCCCGGCACGTTCAAGTGCTTGTGCTCTGATCCAGTCGCGATGATCACGGCTGGAGCCAGGTATTCCTCGCTGTCCGTAATCACCCGCTTATAGTCGCCTTCCAGCTTGACGGCCTGGACGTCGCCATATTCATAGCTGGCCCCGGCGTTTTGCACGGTCTGGTACATCTTTTCGCCCAGTTCCGGCCCCTGAACTTCCACAAAGCCCGGGTAATTGTCGATGTCGGCAGTATTGTTCATCTGCCCCCCGTAAATCCCCCGGTCTAAGAGAACCGTCTTCAGGTTGGCCCGGGCCGCGTAAACTGCTGCCGTCATGCCGGCTGGACCGGCACCAATGATTACTACGTCAACTTCTTTGGTCATAAACAGTCTCCTTGCCACTTACTTTTTATAAGTAATATCATACAGGATTTTCAAAAGATTGCAAGCCTCTTTTAAATTCTGATTTCCGGTCCCAGCTGCCGGCTCATCATCAGCTTGATCTCATCGTCGATCTTGGCCCCCTCATAGAGGACCTTGTAGATGGAAGCTGAAATCGGCATGTCCAAAGAATACTTGTCGCAGATTTCGTACACGGCCTTGACGGTCGTGGCCCCTTCAACAACCTGGCCCATGTTGGCCAAGACTTCGTCCAGGGGCTTGCCCTGGCCCAGATGGTAGCCGCAGCGCCAGTTCCGGGAGTTGACTGAGGTACAAGTAACGATCAAGTCGCCGATCCCGGACAGGCCACTGAAGGTCCAAGGCTGGCCGCCAAAGGCCACGCCCAGGCGGGTGATTTCCGCCAGGCCCCGGGTCATCAAGGCTGCCTTGGCATTGTCCCCGTAGCCCAGGCCCGCCAGGATCCCAGCCGCGATGGCGATGACGTTTTTAACAGCCCCGCCGACCTGGACCCCGATTGGGTCGTTGCTGGTGTAGAAGCGGACATAGTCATTTGAAAAAATCTTCTGCATCTTGGCCGCGTTGTCCAGACTGGTTGAAGCCAGGGTAATGGCCGTCAGGTCCTTTTGGGCGGTATTTTCCGCGTGGCTGGGACCGGACAGGACGATCATCTTGTCAAATCCGTCCGGGTAGATTTCGTCTTTAAAAATCTGCAAAACCAGCTTTTTAGTCCCCGGTTCAATCCCCTTGGTGGCCGAAACCAGGTAAGGCTGGCGGCCATTCTCGTCCAAGACCTGCCGGACCGCTTTAGCCACTGACCGGATCGCGCTGGTCGGCACGGCGAACAGGATAACGTCACAGTCTTTCAGAACCTGCCCCATGTCGGTGCTGGCCCAAACGCTGGGGTTCAAGGTCCAGTCCTTCATGTAGTGCAGGTTAGTGTGATCTTGGTTGATCTCATCAGCAATAACTTGCCGGTGGGCATAAAGGGCCACCTCGTGGCCGTTGTCAGCCAGCATGGAGGCCAGGACTGACCCCCAGGAACCGGCGCCTAAAGCGGAAATTTTTGTCATTTTTTCTACCTCTCGTATGGATATTTTAAACCGCTTCCTTCAAGATACCACTTTGGCTTGACTTTGACACGCCGGTAGACAAATAAAATAACCACAGCGATTAAAAGCAGGAGGCTGAGGGCCTGGGAAACCCGGATGACACCAAAGATATAGAGGCTATCCGTCCGCATCCCTTCCACGAAAAAGCGGACCACGGAGTACCAGGCTAGGTAAAGCATGAAGACTTCCCCCTGCTTAAAAAGATGCTTCTTGTGGCGCAGGGAGAGGATGATGATCAGACCGATCAAGTTAAAGAAAGATTCATACAAAAAAGTCGGCTTGTAGTAGCTGCCATTAATGTACATCTGGTCGATGATGAACTGGGGCAAGTGGAGGTTTTGCAGATACTGCAGGCTGCACTTGGCCCCGTGGGCCTCCTGGTTCATAAAATTGCCCCACCGGCCCAGGACCTGGGCCGCCATCACGCCCGGCGCCACGATGTCCAGGACTAGAAATGGCGGCAAGAAGCGCCGGTAGCAGAAGACCAAAAGGACGATCGCCCCGGCGATCAAGCCCCCGTAAATGGCAATCCCCCCGTTCCAGATGGCGATAATTTCATCCGGGTGCTGGGAGAAGTAGCCCCATTCAAAAATGACATAGTAGATCCGGGCCCCGATAAAGCCGATCGGCACGCCCCACAAGAGCAAGTCGATGAAGTCATCGCTCATGATCTGCCGTCTTTGCCCTTCTCTGATCGACATGAAGGTAGCCAGCAGGATCCCGCAGGCGATGATGATTCCGTACCAGCGGACGTGAATGTCCCCGATACTGAAGGCGATTGGATTCAGTGCTAAAGTCATTAGTCTGCTTTACCCCTTTTTTCTTCCTCGCTGTTTTCCGCGATCAGGCTAGTCAGGTTTTCATCAAAAGTCTTGGCCGCGTCAAAGCCCATGGCCTTGGCTCTGAAGTTCATGACGGCCACTTCCACGATGTTTTCCATGTTCCGGCCGACCTTGACCGGAATAGTGACCTGGGGAACCGCGATCCCGCAGATGATCCGGGTGTTTTCCTGGAAGCCCAGGCGGTCATAGTTGGCCTTGGAGTCCCAGTTGGTCAAGTTGATGACCAGGGAGATCTCGGTTTCATCCTTGATGGCCCCAATCCCGAAGAGCTTGAGGACGTCAATGATCCCGATCCCCCGGATTTCCATCAAGTGCTTCAAAATACGGGGAGCTTCCCCAACCACGGTCTCGTGGTCTCTTTGGTAGACATCCACCCGGTCGTCAGCGATCAAGCGGTGACCGTGCTGCACCAGGGCCAGGGCGGTTTCGGACTTGCCGACCCCGGATTCCCCGGTCAAGAGGACCCCCATCCCGAAAACTTCGACCAGGACCCCGTGAACGCTGCTTCTTTCCGCCAGCTTGACGGCCAGGTACTGGGTGATCATGCTCATCAAGTAGGTCGTGGCGTCATTGGAAATCAAGATCGGGGTCCCGGCTGCTTCTGCCGCTTCCTTCAGTTCAACCGGCACCGGCAGGTTGCGGGAAACCAGCAGGCAGGGAGTTTCTTTCTGGCAGATTTTTTCAAAAACTTTCCGGCGCAGGTCGTGGTCCAGCCGGGCAGCGTAGGAAATTTCCGTTCTGCCCAGAAGCTGGACCCGGTCAGCCGGGTAAAAGTCAAAGTAGCCGCTCAATTCCAGTCCCGGCCGGTAAACGTCGGAAACCGTAATCTCCTTGCCAGCCACGCATTCCTGTCCCTGCAGAACCCGCAGGTTGGAATTGTCATTAATGAACTCAGTTAGTTTTACCGTGTTCGTCATCATGTACCTCACTATCATCAACATCTCGCACTGTCACATCTTGCGCCTGTTTCCGCGGCCGCTCCGGATCTGCCTGGCCTGGCTTGAACCTGTCGGGCTCCGGCCGGCTGGGCAGCTTGTATTTCTTCCGCCAGTAAAAGCGGTAGTAGAGCCATAATAGCAAAATTACGACCAGGCCCACCGGCAGCAAGGCAATCAAGGCCTTGAAGAAAACCGAGAGCAGGGCCAGGGCGACTACCGCCGCCAAAACCAGCAGTACTATCGTGGTAAATGACATATTTTTCCTCTTATTCTGGATTTTCCTGGCTCAAACGCCACTGCAGGTAGGCGTAGATGAAGGGATCCAGCTTCCCGTCCATCACCCCGCCCACATCGGCGGTTTCATAGCCGGTCCGGTGGTCTTTGACCATGCTGTATGGGTGGAAGACGTAAGACCGGATCTGCGAGCCCCAGGCAATGTCCAATTGCTCACCCTTCAAGGCCGCCTTTTCCTTGCGCTTCTTCTCTTCTTCCAGGTGGAAAAGCTTGGCCCGCATTTCATTCATGGCCGTGTCCCGGTTCTGGAACTGGGACCGCTGGGCCTGGGAAGTCGTCACGATCCCGGTTGGGATGTGGGTAATCCGGACGGCACTGGAAGTCTTGTTAATGTGCTGGCCGCCCGCCCCGGATGACCGGTAGACGTCAATTCTGAGGTCCTTAGGGTCAATGTCGATTTCAATGGAGTCATCGACTTCGGGGATAACTTCAACCGAGGCAAAAGAAGTGTGCCGTCTTTTGGCTGAGTCAAAAGGCGAAATCCGGACCAGGCGGTGAACGCCGTGTTCAGACTTCAGCAGCCCGTAGGCATTCTTGCCGGAAATCCGGACGCTGACGCTCTTTAAGCCGGCTTCATCACCTGGTTCAAAGTTGTTGACTTCAAACTTAAGGCCACGGGAGTCGCAATAGCGCTGGTACATCCGGAGCAGCATGTTCCCCCAGTCCATGGCTTCAGTGCCGCCGGCCCCCGGGTGGATTTCCATTAAGGCGTTATGGTCATCGTACTCGCCCGACAAGAGCAGGTTCAATTCATACTGGTGGAACTCTTCCTGCAGCTTGGCCAGCTGGTCTTCGGTATCCTTTTGCAGGTCCGCGTCTGCTTCCAGGCGCAGCAATTCCAGGGCCGTTTCTTCATCGGTCAGGTCTTTTTTCAGAGCCAGGAAGGAGTCCCGCTTTTCCTTGAGCAGGTTGGTCTCACTGATCAATTTCTGTGCCTTTTCCTGATTGTCCCAAAAGCCCGGTTCCGCCATCTTGGCTTCGTTGATTTCAATGCTTTCGCTGATATTATCGAAGTCAAAGAGACCCCCTGAAGTGGTTAAGCCGGGTCCGCAACTCGTCTAAAGCATTTTGAATTTCACTGATTTCCATTGTCTTTTTCCTTTGCTAAAAATACTCTTTTTGTTTACTACAATTATACCCAAAAAGAGGAGGCTCCCGCCCCCTCTTTGCTGATTTATTACCGACTCAAGTTGTTTCTGATCTGAGCCTTCATGAAGAGGCGAGTCACGTCAAACTCGATGTCGCTGATCATTTCTTCAAACATGTTGTAGCCGGAGTCCTGGTATTCAACCAGCGGGTTCAGCTGGCCGTAGCCCCGCAGGCCGATTGACTGCCGCAATTGGTCCATGGCGTCAATGTGGTTGGTCCAGTGTTCGTCAACCACGCGGAGGATAACCACCTTTTCAAATTCCAGCATTTGTTCCGGATCAGCCAGGGCAGCTTCCTTTTCCTGGTAGTTGTCTTCAACCAGCTGGTAAAGCTGCTGCTTAAGAGCATCTGGCGTGAAGGTCTTGAAGTCAATTTCTGAATCAACGTATTCTTCACTGGCCAGGCTGGAAACGATAAAGTCGCGCAAGGAGTCCAGGCGCCAAGTCGACCGGTCGCCTTGGGTGAACATGTCCACTTGGTGGTCGATAGTCCGGTGGATCATCGGCATCAAGACACTCTTCAAGGACTGCTGCTCATCGATAACCTGCATCCGTTCCTTGTAGATGATTTCACGCTGGATCCGCATAACGTCGTCGTATTGCAGGGTCTGCTTCCGGGTGTCGTAGTTGTTCCCTTCAACCCGCTTCTGGGCTGATTCAACCTGGCGGGTGATCAGGCGGCTTTCGATGACCTTGTCGTCGTCATTGTCGGACAGGCGATCAAGGAAGTCCTTGACCCGGTCGCCCCCGAAGCGCTTCATCAAGTCGTCTTCCAAGGACAGGTAGAAGCGGGTGTAACCCGGGTCACCCTGCCGGCCGGACCGGCCCCGCAGCTGGTTGTCGATACGGCGGGATTCGTGTCTTTCAGTCCCGATTACGGCCAAACCGCCCAGTTCCTTGACGCCAGGCCCCAGCTTGATGTCAGTCCCACGCCCGGCCATGTTGGTGGCAATCGTAACTGCCCCTCTTTGGCCGGCATTCATGATGATGGCTGCTTCCTTGGCGTGGTTCTTGGCGTTCAAGACAGCATGCGGGATGTGTTCCTTGTCCAGCATGTGGCTCAAGCGTTCAGAAGATTCAATGGACACCGTGCCGACCAGGATTGGCTGGCCCTTGGCGTGCCGCTCCTTGATTTCGTCAACCACGGCCTTGAACTTGGAGTCCAGGGTCGGGTAGAGCAGGTCTGGCATGTCCTGTCTGATAACTGGCCGGTTGGTCGGGATGGTGATGACTTCCATGTTGTAGATTTCACGGAATTCTTCTTCTTCAGTCTTGGCCGTACCGGTCATCCCGGACAGCTTCTGGTACATTCTGAAGTAGTTCTGGTAAGTAATTGTGGCCTGGGTCTGGGATTCTTCCTGGATCTTGACCCCTTCCTTGGCTTCGATAGCCTGGTGCAGGCCGTCTGAGAAGCGGCGGCCTTCCATAACACGGCCGGTAAAGGAGTCAACGATCAGGACTTCACCGTCTTGGACAACGTAGTCGATGTCCTTGAGCATGATGTAGTTGGCCCGCAGAGCTTGGTCGATGTGGTGGACCAGCTTCTGGTTTTCAACGTCGTATAGGTTCTTGAGGCCAAAGTGGTCGCAGGCCTTCTGGATCCCGGTTCTGGTCAAGGAAATAGTCTTGGTTGGCCAGTCGATCTTGTAGTCGCCGTGGTCTTCATCGTCATCGGCGTCATTGTCGCTCTTGTCTTCCACCAGCTTCTTGACAAAGCGGTCAGCCCGGACGTAGTCAGCGTTGGCTTGTTCAGCTTCACCGGAAATGATCAAAGGCGTCCGCGCTTCGTCGATCAAGATGGAGTCAACTTCGTCGATGATGGCGTAGTTAAGCGGCCGCTGCACCATTTGTTCCTTGTAGACAACCATGTTGTCCCGGAGGTAGTCAAAGCCCAGTTCAGAGTTGGTTGAGTAAGTTACGTCGCAGGCGTAAGCTTTCCGCTTTTCTTCCGGGGACATGGTGCTGACGTTCAAGCCGACCGTCAGGCCCAGCCAGCGGTAAAGCTGGCCCATTTCAGTTTCGTCACGGCTGGACAGGTATTCGTTGACAGTAACAACGTGCACGCCCTTGCCAGACAAAGCGTTGAGGTAAACCGGCATGGTGGCCGTCAAGGTCTTACCTTCCCCGGTCATCATTTCGGCAATGTTGCCCCGGTGCAGGGCAATCCCGCCGAGGATCTGCACGCGGAATGGGTACAGGCCCAGAACCCGCTTGGAAGCTTCCCGGGATACGGCAAAGGCTTCCGGCAGCAGGTCGTCTAAGCTTTCGCCCTTTTCAATCCGGCTCCTGAATTCCGGCGTCTTGGCCTGCAATTCTTCGTCAGAGAGAGCGGCCATTTGGTCAGCGTATGACTCTACTTGGTCAGCAATTTTTTCAAAACGCTTAAGTTCTCTTTTATCAGCGTTGTATAACTTCTTTAAAATGTTTGCCATCTAATCGTCCTTAATTCTGATATTTAGTCTAAAATCACAGAATAATTTTAACATGTAAATGCCAAAAATTAAAATAATCTACAAAAATAAGCAGGGCACAATAATTATCGTGCCCTGCCCGGCTTGCAGCCTTAGTATTCAGTTGGATAAGTGGCGAAACTATTCGTTAGTTTCAATCAAACCGTAGCTGCCGTCGTTGCGGCGGTAAACCACGCTGGTGCCGTTGGTTTCAGCGTCTTGGAAGACGAAGAAGTCGTGTTCCAGCATGTCCATTTGCAAGATGGCTTCTTCTGGGTCCATTGGCTTCAAGTTAACCCGCTTGTTGCGGACAATCTTGAACATTGGAGCCTTTTCTTCCTTCTCCTCTTCAACCGGAGCATCTTCAGGGATGAAGAATTCTTCAACGCCCTTTTCACGGCTCTTACGGTTGACGCGGGTCTTGTACTTTCTGATTTGGCGTTCAAGCTTTTCGGAAACAAAGTCAATGCTGCGGTACATGTCATCCGTAGTTTCTTCAGCTCTCAAAACCAGGTATGGAAGCGGAATGGTTACTTCAACCTTAGCTGAGTGGTCACGGTATACCTTCAGATTTACATGAGCGATTACGTCCTGGCTCAGATCAAAGTACTTTTCCAACTTGGTCAAGCGCTTTTCAACATAGTCTCTCAAAGCTTCAGTGACTTCAATATTTTCGCCACGAACATTGTACTTTAACATAATAATTATCTCCTTTCCCGCTTGCGCAGTTTCTTTACACTCATATTATACCAAACTTGAAAGCGCTTTGTGAAAATATTTAGCGACTAATTGAAAAACTTTCGACCTGGCATTTAGGAAAAGCCTTTTCAATCGCGTCGCGCGCATGGTAAAGTGTTCGGCCTGTGGTGTAAATGTCATCCAAAAGGATGATCTTGCCTGTTATCGTACCCCTAAATTCCGGATTTAAAAAGAAATTTTGCTTGGCCTGCATCCTGGCTTTTTTGTCCTTTTCCCCCTGGGCCCCATCTCCAGCCTTCTTGGCTAAAAGTGGCGTTAAGGGCAAAAGGGGGGTAAAAATTTCCCAGACCGTGTCATAGCCCCGCTTTTTCCGGTGCTCAGGTGAAGTCGGGACCGGGACGTAGTAGTCGGCCGCTAATTTTTGGACAGCAGGGGCGGCCAATTCCTGCAAAACTTTGCAGAGCAGGTAGTCCCCGTAGCGCTTGTAGCGGACCATCAGGTCATGAAAGGCCTGGTTGTAGCAGTAGACGGCCTGGTTGTTCAAAAAATTCCCCTGGTAGATCCGCCGCCACTTCTGGCAGTCCTGGCAGATTTCCCCGCTATCCTGCTGGCGGCCGCACTGGGGGCAAAAGGCGGTGCCGATCTGCGCAAACAGCTGGCGGCAGGATGGACACAGGCAGGAAGTCTTGCTTTTGCCCGGCAAAAGCAGGCGCCTCATGTCCAAATCCCCGGTAAAAGGCTGGTCGCAAAAAAGGCAAAGACTCATCCCCGGTTCATCTCCTTGATCTGCTTGACCGCGCTTCTGATCTGCCGGCTGTAGCGCCGGTAGCAAAAAAGCACCAGCCCGTCCGGATCCTGCTTGTCTCTGCCCACCCGGCCGGCAATCTGGACCATGCTGGCAGCGGAATAAATCTCATCATCAGCGGCCACGATGATCACCCAGACATGCTTAAAGGTCACCCCCCGCTCCAAGATTGTGGTCGTCAAAAGCAGGTCCAGGTCGCCTTTGCGGAATTTTTCCACCTTCTCCAGCCGGTCCGGGTCCTGGGCATAGACGGTTGCCAGGCGCAAGTCGGGCAGGAGCCTTTTGACAGCGGCAAAATACTGGGGCATCTGGGCAATTCTGGGCAAAAAGACCAGGAGGGGGTGGCCGCTTTTGGCCGCCATTTTGATCCGCCGGGCTAATTTCGGATGCAGGCGGCCCTTGGTCAAAAAAGGCTTGACGTACAGGTCCAGCCGGGGCACAGGCAAGGGATAGCAGTGAAAGCGGCGGTTGAGCCTAACGATGGCCAGTTTCCCCTGCCTGGCCGCTTTTAGCAGGTCCTCAGGCGGAGTGGCCGTCAAAAAGACCTGGCTGCCCGTTTTTTTAACAGCATTGCCCGCGGCAAAATGCAACTGGGGATTGCCGGCATATGGGAAGGAGTCGATCTCATCGATGATCAAAAGGTCAAAGGCCTGGTAGTACTTCAACAGCTGGTGGGTCGTACAGATGACCAGCTGCTCATTGGCCGCTTCCTTTTCCTCCCGGCCATGGTACTTGCCGATCTCCACCTCCCCGAAGGCTGCTACTAGGCGGGGGTAAAGCTCATTGACCACGTCGATTCTGGGCGTGGCAATGGCTACCCGGCAGCCACAGCTGAAAGCCTCAGCCAATAAGGGAAAAATCATCTCCGTCTTCCCCGCCCCGGTCACGGCCTCAACCAGGCAGTCCTCTTTAGCGGCAAATTTCTCCAATAAAAAGCGGCTCACACCCTCCTGCCGCTCTTGCAGCTGCCCTGTCCAGGTCATCCCCGCCCTGGCCGGGTAATGACTGCCAGCCGCCTGGCGGACCAAAAGCTTGCCCTCATCCAGCCGGCCCAGGCCCACGCAAGCACGGCAATACAAAAAGCCCGACGGCAGGCGGACCCAGCAGGAGCTGCCGCAGCGCTGGCAGATGCCATTTTCGATGGCGGGAATTGCCGTCTGCCCCTCTTTTATGCTATTATCCACTTTGTCAACCAGCCATTGGCGGCCGGCCAGAGATTCTTTTTCTTCTGTCATTTTTTCGCCTCCACTAACTAATACACCAAAAAGGGATGATTTTTTGTCAAAAGAAGCAGATTTTTTAACAATCAAAGAAAACGGCCAGCATGAGCTGGTCATCAAGAAGAGCCGCTTCATCGCGACCCTTGCCCGGGTCCAGGATGAAGAAGAGGCCCGGGACTTTATTGCCGCGACCAGCAAAAAGTACCATGACGCCACCCACAACACCTATGCCTACACCTTGGGCATTAATGACGACCGGGTCAAAAGCAGCGACAACGGCGAACCAGCCGGTACGGCCGGGGTGCCGGAATTAAAGACCCTGCAATTAATGGGCCTGAAGAATGTCGCCGTCGTCGTGACCCGGTACTTCGGCGGAATCAAATTAGGGGCCGGCGGCCTCATCCGGGCATACTCTTCTAGCGTCAGCGAGGCAGCTGAAGCCATTGGCATCGTCAAGCGGGTTAAGCAGCAGGAATTGATTTTTTCCATCCCCTACAACCGCTATGACAAGGTCGACCACTTCCTTAAGGAAAAAGAGGTCTTCGTTGCCGGCACTGAATATGGCGTAAACATCACCATTTCCATCTACCTGGACCTGGACCAGATTGACCCCTTTATCAGCGATCTAACCGAGCTCTTAAACGGGGAACCCGACCTGATCAAGGGGGACCAGCGCTATAACGAAATTCCCGTTAAAAGCGGAGAAAAAAGATTCTAACCAAAAATGACCAAGCATTTCTGCTTGGTCATTTTCTTTTGTCTGTTCAGCTTTATTGTTTTTTACCGCTATTTTTCTCAGCAGGCTTATGCCCCCCCTTGGACCGCTCCTGCCACTTCCGGGGCTTGGCCTCGCCCTGGTGCCAGACTTCAACGTCCGGCTCCTTAGTGTGGGTGCTATGTAAAACCAGGCGGTTAATCAAGTGGCTGAGGGGCTTGTATTTTTCCCCTAAAAGGCCGATTGATTCCACGAAGAGCTCAACGGCGATCAAGAGGCCGACCAGCAAGAGGACCATGGCCCAGATCGGCGACAAGAGGAAGAGCATGGACACGAAGGAGAAGATCAAGGACAGGGCGTAAATCACCAGTACCGTCTGCCTTTGGGTCAGGCCCAAGTTCATCAGCTGGTGGTGGAGGTGGTGCTTGTCCGCCTGGGAAATCGGCTTCTTGTTCAGCTTGCGGCGGATCATGGCATAGACCGTATCAGAGATCGGCACGCCCAAGATGATCACCGGTACTAGCAAAGAAATAAAGGTCACGTTCTTCAAGCCCTTTAAGGCTAAAACCGAGATCATAAAGCCCAGGTAGAGGGCCCCGGTGTCCCCTAAAAAGATCTTGGCCGGGTTGAAGTTGTAAGGCAAAAAGCCCAGGAGGCAGGCCGCCAGCATAAGGCAAGCGATCGGCACGTACAGGCCCTGGTTACGCAAGAAGAAGTAGCCGACAATCCCCATGGTCAAAAGCGAGATGCAGGACACACCGGCCGCCAGGCCGTCTAAGCCGTCAATCAAGTTGACCGCGTTGGTCAAGGCCAGGATCCAGAAGATGGTAATCGGCAGGCTGAGATACCAGGGCAAATTGATGGTCTGGCCGGTAAAAGGAATATTCAGCTCGGTCATCCGGATTTCGGCCAAAAAGTAGGTAATCATGGCCGCGATGAAGATCCCGCCCATTTTTTGCCCGGGCTTGAGTTCTAAAATATCATCGATCATCCCGGTCAAGACGATCACGCTGGACGCCAGCAAAAGGGCAAAGAGCTCGTGGGTCGGAAACTGCTCTCTGAGCAAGATGAAGGTCCCGATATTGTAAGTCACGAAAATCCCCAGCCCCCCGATAGTCGGCATGGGTTTCTTGTTGACCCGGCGGGCGTTAGGATTGTCCACCGCCCCCAGGACAAAGGCCAGGCGCCGGATGAAAGGCGTGATCGCTACTTGGATGATCACCAGTAAAAAAAGGTCAACGATAATCTTAAACATGAAATTCTGCTTTCTGAGTCTAGTTGAGTTAATTATACCGGGCTTTAAGGCGATTTGCCAAATGCTAACAAAAAAGTCCTGAATTCAATCTGGACTTTCTGTTTTATTTGGCAACTGCCACGGCACGTTTCTCCCGTATTACGGTGATCTTGATATTGCCCGGGTAATCGAGTTCTTTCTCGACCCTGTCCCGAATTTCGTGGGCCAAAACCGTGATCTCATCATCTGAGATCTTGCCTGGCTCAACCATTACGCGGACTTCCCGGCCGGCCTGGATGGCATATGCCTGCTTGACGCCGTCATAGCTGCCGGCAATGTCTTCCAGTTCCGTCAAACGGCGGATGTAGTTCTCCAAGCTTTCGCTTCTTGCCCCAGGCCGGGCGGAGGAAATCGTGTCCGCCGCCACGACCAGGTCAGCGATGAAGGAGAGCTTCGGCACGTCACCGTGGTGGGCAGCAATCGCGTTGACCACCAGGTCCGGTTCATGGTATTTCCGGGTCAATTCAACACCGATTTCTACGTGGGAGCCTTCGATATCATGGTCGATTGCCTTGCCAATATCGTGTAATAATCCCGCGCGAACCGCTAATTTTTCATCCAAACCAAGTTCAGCTGCCATGGTCCCGGCCAGCTTCCCGACTTCAATCGAGTGCGCCAGCACGTTCTGGCCATAGGAAGTCCGGTACTTCAGCCGGCCCAGGATCTTGACCAGTTCCGGGTTCATCCGATGGATGCCCAGTTCCATCAAGGCACTTTCACCAGCCTCGTAAATATCGTCGTTGACTTCCTTGCGCGCCTTGTCAACCATCTCTTCGATCCGGGCCGGATGAATCCGCCCGTCCTTGATCAGTTTCTGCAGGGCCCGCTTGGCAACTTCCCGTCTGATGGAGTCAAAACCGCTCAAGGTGACCGTATTTGGCGTATCGTCAATGATCAAGTCCACCCCAGTCATGGCTTCAAAAGAGCGGATGTTCCGGCCTTCGCGGCCGATGATCCGCCCCTTCATGTCATCGTTTGGCAGGTCCACGACTGACACGGTCGTTTCCGCGACCGTATCCGCCGCGCTGCTCTGGATGGCATCCACGATGATTTGGTGGGCAAAGCGGTCGGCTCTGGCACTGATTTCTTCCTCGTTAGCCCGAATCAGCTCCGCCTTCTCCTTGGTCAGGTGGTCGGAGACCTGGGCCAGGACAATCTTCTTGGCCTCTTCTTCGTCTAAGCGGGAGATTTCCAGCAGCTTGTCATTCTGCTTCTCGACCAGCCCGTGCGCTTCTTCCAGCAAACCAGCGACTTTTTCTTCCTGCTGTTTGATTTGGGCTTTCCTTTGTGTGAGTTGTTTCTCCCGGTCATCGAGCAGGCTGCTGCGGTGATCCAGGGTATCTTCTTTCTGCTGAAGGCGGTTTTCCTTGCGGGCCGCTTCATCGCGGCGCCTGTTCAGCTCGTCTTCAACCTTCTGCCGGTAATCCCTGATTTCTTCCTGGGCTTCCAGGATCTTGGCCTTCTTCTCCGTCTCAGCATCCCGCTTAACGGCTTCAGCGGCCTGCTTCTGCGCCTGGATCTCGGCCTTGGCTACTTCGACTTCGGCTTTCGCCTTGGCCAAAATTGCCTCCACGCTCTGCCGGGCGTTTTCCGCCCTGGTTTCCCAGACATTCTTCCGGATGGCATAACCAATCAGGCATCCCACGACAAGTGAAATAAGAAAAATTACAGCGACTGTTGCGAGAGGAAATACAGTATTATTCATCATGAGTTACGTCGCCTTTTTATTTAGAATTATTCACACATTACTAATCATATGTTACATTTTTGGTAAAGTCAATTCCTTAGCTGCATTTGCGTAAACAAAAAAGTTGCCAGAATTCTGCTGGCAATCTTTTTATTGGCCAAAAACTGCCTATTTATCAGTCTTTTCCGGACTTGCCGGCTCTGCTGGCTTCTCTTCGCCAGGAGCTGCCTTCTTAGCCCGCTGCTCCTTGACCTTCTCCGGATCTTCCTTTTCTTCCAGAGATTCAGCATCGATTCCGTAAGCCTTGCGGACCTGGGTCTGGATGTCCTCGGAAACGTCCGGGTGTTCCTCCAGGTACTTCTTGGCGTTTTCCCGGCCCTGGCCGATCTTTTCACCGTGGTAGGAGTACCAGGCCCCGGCCTTGTCGACGATGTCCTGGTCAGCAGCCATGTCCAGCAGTTCGCCGGACTGGGAGATCCCCTGCCCGTACATGATGTCGACTTCAGCTACCTTAAATGGCGGAGCAACCTTGTTCTTGACCACTTTGATCTTGACCCGGTTACCGATAACGTTGGTGGACTGCTTGATCTGTTCTGCCCGGCGGACTTCCAGCCGGATGGTTGAGTAGAACTTCAGCGCCCGACCACCTGGGGTGGTTTCGGGATTACCAAACATGACGCCGACCTTTTCCCGGATCTGGTTGATGAAGATGGCAATGGTCTTGGTCTTGGCAATCGTCCCGGAGAGCTTGCGCAAGGCCTGGCTCATCAGGCGGGCCTGGAGTCCAACGTGGGAGTCACCCATTTCACCTTCGATTTCGGCCCGCGGCACCAGGGCGGCAACGGAGTCGACCACGACGATGTCGATGGCCCCGCTGGAGATCAAGGTGTCCGCGATTTGCAGCCCTTCTTCCCCAGTGTTTGGCTGAGACAGGATCAATTGGTCGATGTCCACGCCCAAGGCTTCAGCGTAAGCCGGGTCCATGGCGTTTTCCGCGTCGATGTAGGCCGCCGTGCCGCCCCGCTTCTGCACTTCAGCTACGGCGTGCAGGGCAACGGTCGTCTTACCGGAAGATTCCGGCCCGTAGATTTCCACGATCCGGCCCCGCGGGTAGCCGCCCACGCCCAAGGCCGCGTCCAGTGCCAGTGAGCCTGACGGAACAGTCGAGATCTGGGTGTCGACCTTCTCGCCCATCCGCATGACCGCGCCTTTACCGAAGTTCTTTTCAATTTTCTTTAAAGCCGCTTCAAGAGCCGCTTTTTTTTCATCTTTAGCCAAATTTTTCCCTCCTGGAAACTTACTAATAAACATTATACTTTGAAGGCCTGGTAAAAAGCAAGAAAAATCCGAACTAACGTTCAAATTATTTCCCCTCCACTTACTAGTACAAGAAAAAAGCCCTTTTTCCCCAATCTGACTTAAAAAATAAAAAATGAGTACCTTGCTGATACTCATTTTTAAAGAATAGTGATTTTCTAAATGCTTACATTGAACCCTTGAAGACATCCCATGAAGAATGGAAGTAGTCGTAGCCGGAGTAGATCGTGAAGATCAGAGCCAGGTAGAGCAGGATGGTGCCCAGGTGGAAGATGTCGCCAAAGAGCAGGAAGATGATTGACAGCATCTGGCAGGTGGTCTTGATCTTGCCAGGCATGGCAGCCGCCATGACCTTGCCGTTGTTTTCGACCACGATCAGGCGCAGGCCGGTCACAGCCAGTTCCCGGCAGACAATGATGGCTACAACCCAGGCTGGAGCCAGATTCAATGCAACCATGAAGATGAAGGCCGTCATGGTCAGCATCTTGTCCGCCAGCGGGTCAGCAAACTTACCAAAGTTGGTTACCAGTCCCCGGGAGCGAGCGATGTGGCCGTCAAACCAGTCGGTTGCGGAAGCAACGGCAAAGACGATCATGGCCACAACCCGGCTCCACAGAATTTCAGTCCCTGCCAGGGTGAATGAGCCGGCTGGCCATTGGGCAATCAGCAGGATCATGAAGACAGGAATCAAAAAGATTCGGAAAACAGTCAGTTTATTTGGTAAATTCATTGCTTTAAATTCCTCACTTTTAAGAATTAATGGCCATTCTTCTCTTGTTGCTTGCTGCTGGAAGCGGCAGATGATGATGGAGCAGCTGATGACTGGCTGCTTGGGGCAGCGCTGGATGAAGCTTGTGAGCTTGATTGAACGCTGGAGCTAGAAGCAGCTGGCCGGCTGGAAGCTGAGCTTTGCACGCTGGAACTTGCCCGGCTGCTGTAGCTCGTGCTAGTATTGGTGTTAGTGTTGGTGCTAGTCGTGCGGCTTGCCGCGGAGCTGCTTGCTGAAGCAGAGCTGTCACCCAGGTAGATAGTCAAACGGGTCGTGCCGTTGATTGGAGTGAACGGAATCTTCTTGCCGCCAACAGTTACAGTCACGCCAGTATCAGTCCCCAGGTAAACGATCAAAGTTTGCCCCTTCTTGACAGTTTCCGTGTGCTTTTCACCGCTTTGCAGGGTCCCCTGGTTGGTGATCACGTTGTCAACGGAAACGTAGTAGTAGATGCTTTGCTTGCTTGACCGGACTACCAATGGCGTTCTGGACTTGATGCCAGTTACCCGGTAGCTTGAGCCGCCAAGTGAAGCAACCTTGATTGAGCTGGTCTTCTTTTTCTTGGATGAAGAAGAAGCTGATGAGCTCTTCTTGCTGGAAGACTTCTTGGAAGTAATCGTGACGCTGGAGCCAGCATTTTCCTTCTGGCTGCTTGACCCGGCCTTCTTCATGTTGGCAAAGACCATCCCCCCGATCAAAAGCAAAAGGGCGATCCCGTAGCCCAGGGCCAGGCGTGGCACAAGCTTGCGCCACTTGGCGTCCTTAGGAGCTTCCTCGGCAACTTCCCGCTTGGCTGGCCGGCTGGCACTGATTCTGGCCGGCTTATTTTCTACCGGCTCTACTGGAGCTGCTTCTTCTTCATGAGCTTCCTCATGAACTTCTTGAGCCGGACTGCTTGCTGCCGGCTGGCTGACTTCGCTCGTGACTTCATTTGCAACTTCGCCTTGGTACTGGCTCAGCAATTCCTTGCCGTCCAAGCCGACGATTTGCGCGTACTGGCGGATGAAAGCCCGGACGTAAAAGTCGCCTGGCAACTTGTCAAAATCGTTGTTTTCGATTGCTTCCAGGTAGCGGCTCTGGATCTTCGTAGCCTTCTCAATATCGGAAATTGAAAGGCCCTTGGCCTCTCTTGCCTTACGTAGTTGTTCTCCAATGCCTGACATTATTAACCTCTTCAATCACTTTAAAATTCGTTTATAAATTATAGCACAATGGCCGCGGATGTGTCGCCCTATTCCAGCCAGCCGCCACTGACATAAATCGTCTGCCCGGTCAGGTAGTCGCTCTCAGGGTTAAGTAGACAGTCAACCCAGTAGGCAATTTCCTTGGGCTTGGCCAGGTGGCCGGCCGGAATTTCTTCTGCCAGCTCTTTTAAGGTTTCCGGGGAAAACATGGCATTCATGGCCGTGTTGACCGCCCCTGGGGCAACGACATTAACCGTGAAGCGGCTGGCGGCAACTTCCCGGGCATAGGCCTGGGCAAAGCGGCTGATCCCGCCTTTAGTCGCGCTGTAGACTGCTTCCATAGCGCTGCCCTGCCCCCCGTAAACTGAGCCCAGGTAGACGATCCGGCTGTGCTCTTGCTTTAAAAGCTGGCTTTCCAAAAGCTTGGTCAGCTTGATCGGGTTCTCCAAATTGACCTTGATGATCTGGTCAATGACCTGGGAACTCTGGCTGCCCAGGAAGTCATAGTTGGTAATTCCTTGGGCAAAAACGACCGCGTTGACGGGCAAAAGACTGCTGGCAAAATTCTTGAGCTGGTCGTCGCCTGCTAAAAAGTTCAGCTTGATCGGCATGAAATCCTGCAAGGGATGCTTTTCCGCCAGAGTCCTGGCCAAATCGCTGGCCTCTTCCCAGTTGCTGTTGCAGTGCAGGTACATGGACCAGCCAGACTCAGCCAGGCGGGCCGCAATGGCCTGGCCAATACCGCCGGTTGCCCCGAAAATCAGTGCTCGCTTCATTGGTCATCCTCCTCAAGCAGACGGGCCGTGTTGATGCTGGCGCCCTCGCAAAGCTCCTGGCAGTAGGCCCGGTAGTCGGCAAAATTCATGGCCTGCATCTGCTCAACATTGGCAAACAAGTCTTCCTCATCCAGGCTTTCTTCAGCCATTTCCACGGCAAAACCCGACAAATTGTCCAGGCTGCGCACGGTTTGGGCCAGCCAGCTTCTTTTGTGAATCTCAAAGAGCTGGCGCATTTCCATTTCCTGCTTTTTGGAAAAAAGCTTGTCTGGCGCCAGTTCAGCCTTGATCTGGTCCAGCAGCACTTCTGCTTCCGAGCTCATCCCCAGCAAGACCGCGTAGGCCCCCTGCCGGGTATAAGTCACGCTGATCTGGAGGGGCTGGCTGATCAGGCCAGCTTGTCTGGCTCTGGCGAACCAGTGGCTGGCGGCACCTAACTTTGATTCTAGCATGATTTCCAGCAAAATTTGACTCATATCTCGACTTGCTAAAACTTTCTTAAAGTTTGGCAAAGGGATAGCCGCCGTAAACAGGGGCACTTCCCCGCCGATCAGGTTCCAGTCCTGCCCGCTTGGCAAAAAGGGCACCAAGTCCGCTTCTTTTTGCGGCTTGCCCGGGCGCAGGTATTGGTCTGACAATTTCCTGGCCTGTCTAAGAATGGTCTTGACCTGGTTGTCGGTAAAGTCCCCGCAGGCAACAAAGGACATGCGGGCGGCCACGTAGTTTTCATCATAAGCCGCCTGGAGCTTTTCCTTAGTCACGCTGGCAATCGATTCCCTGGTCCCGGCCACGTCGATGGCCAAGTTGCAGTCCCCATAGATGCCCCGCAGGAGCCGGTCGCCCAGGATCCAGTCAGGCTCATCCTGGTACATGGCTAATTCCTGCTGGATGATGGGGATCTCCTTGGCCACATTCTCATCGGTGAAGTAGGGCTGGCCAACCAGCTTGAAGAGCAGGTCGATCATGGGGCCGACATTCTTGACCCCGCTGGCGTAATACATGGTTTCATTGAAAGAGGTAAAGGCATTGACGCTAGCCCCCATTTTTTCAAATTCCAGGGACAAGTCGCCTTCTTCCGCGGCAAAAAGCTTGTGCTCCAAAAAGTGGGCCAGGCCGGGCACGGGCTGGGGATCAGCGCTGCCGAAATCGACGATAATGCCGAAAAAGCGCTGGTTAAAACCCTTGCGCCGGATCACCTGGGCCTTGAAGCCGGAAGGGAAATCTTTTCTGATAATTTCTGGTTTGATCATTTTAATACATAGCTTTCATTCAGATACAGCTTTTGGGCAAAGTCAGCCAGCCGGCCGCTGGTCACCCGGCTGACCGCGGCCATCATATCAAAGTCCTCGTAGTCGGCATGGAGCTTGTAGCGGAGGTCTTTGGCTAAAAGCCAGCTGGCATGGTCCTGGTTGAGTAAGTGGCGGTTGGCCAGCGCCTGCCGGCTCTGCTTGAGCAGGCCCGGATCGATCCGGCCGTCAGCCACCATCTGCATCTCCTTGCCGATGATCTGCCGGGCTAAGTCCAACTTGTCCGGATCCAGGCCGGCGTTGACCAGGAAGAGGGCATTGTCAGCATACCAGTTGCTTTCCACCGCGTAAGCCGCCCCGTTTTCCTCCCTGACCTTGCTGAAGAGCCGGGAGGACTGGTCTCCGGTCAAGTATTGGCGCAAGACCGTCGCCGTGGCCAAATCCTGCAGGCTGGGCTGGCCCTTGTAGGCATAGCCCAGGAAAAGCTGGGCCTGCTGCTTGCCCTGCTCGTCTGTTTTCTCAATCCGCAAGTCCGGGGCCGAAATCAATAAGTCCCGGCTGCCAAAGTCCAAGGCCAGGCCCGGCCAGCCTTCTTCTTGCAGCTTCTTTTGCAAAAAGCGCTTAACCTGGCGGGCATCATAGACATGGCCAAATACGCAGCTGGCCTGGGTCTTGATGGCATCGGCAAAGCAGCGGACTTCTTGGCTGGTCGCTTTCGTAATATCTTCAATCGTGCCGATGAAGCTGGCAGCGTAATCGGGCTGGTCCGCGTACCAGTTGTTGAAAAAGGCGCTTAAAGCCGCGTTGCTCGGCTCAGCCATGAGCTCCTGGTATTCTTCTTCCAGCTGTCTTTGGGCCAGCTGGACAGAGCTGGGCGTAATCAAGGGCCGGGTGGCCAGGCCAGCAAAAGTTTCTGCTATCTGCCGGTAGTTGTAGTCCGGGTCCAGGATTTCCTGGGGCTCAACGAAATTGGCCAGGTAAGAAATGACCATTTCCTTGCCAAAAAGCTGCACGACTGCTTCAAACTGGAAGGAGTAGCGCTGCTGCAATTCGACCTGCTGGAGGCCGGGATCCGGAAAGAGTTCGCTTTCGTTCATCTGCATGCGGCAGAGCAGGCTGGCCATAGACATGTTGTGCTTGGTCAGCGGCAGGCGGACGAACAGGCCCAGGTTGCCGCTGGTAAATTTTTGATTGCTTTGAATGCTGATATTTTCTTCGTTCATTATTTTTATTCTTCTTGTCCTTCAGGCGGCAAAAGCACCTTGCGCGGCTTGGAGCCTTCCGGCGGGCCGACTACCCCGTGCTCCTCCAGCTCGTCAATCAGGCGGGCAGCCCGGTTGTAGCCGATTCTGAACCGCCGCTGCAGCATGGAGGTGCTGGCTGACTGCTGGCGGCGGACCAGGTCCACTGCCTGCTGGTAGTACTCGTCGTCAACGTCGTCATCGCTGCTTTCGTCATCATCCCCGGCCTGGGGAATCATTTCCTCGTCGTATTCAGCGCTTTGCTGGCCCTTGACCCAGTCAACGACGGCTTCGACCTCATCGACATCGATGTAGCCCCCTTGAATCCGGTCAGGCTTGGAGGCCCCGATCGGCAGGTAGAGCATGTCCCCCCTGCCCAGCAGCTTTTCAGCGCCGACCTGGTCCAAAATAGTCCGGGAGTCGACCCCGCTGGAAACGGCAAAGGAAATTCTTGACGGCACATTGGCCTTGATCAAACCGGTGATGACGTCCACGCTCGGCCTTTGGGTAGCCAGGATCATGTGGATGCCGGCGGCCCGGGCCATCTGGCCCAGGCGGACGATGGAGTTTTCCACGTCGTGGCCGCCAACCATCATCAAGTCGCTCAATTCGTCAACAACGACCAGAATATAAGGCAAAGGCTCCATTACCGGCCGGCTGGTATCCTTATTGTTCTCAGCCACCTTGCGGTTATATTCGCCCATATTGCGGACGCTGCCGGCAGCAAAAAGCTTGTAGCGCCGCTCCATTTCGTCGACGACTTTTTTCAGGGCCTTGGAAGCCAGGCGGGAGTCAGTGACAACCGGGATCATCAAGTGCGGAACCCCGCTGTAGACTGACAATTCGACCATCTTCGGATCGATCAAAACCAGCTTGACTTCATCCGGCCGGGCCTTCATCAAGATGCTGGTCAAGATCGTGTTGATGGCCACGGACTTACCGGACCCGGTTGACCCGGCCACCAGCAGGTGGGGCATCTTGGTCAAGTCAGCGCTGATGATCTGCCCGGTCACGTCCTTGCCCAGAGGCACCATCAAAGGATGGTCCTTGGCCTTTTGGTCCTGGTGCTCCATGGCATCTTTAAAAGCCACGGACTGGGCCTTCTGGTTAGGCACTTCAATCCCGATATAAGGCTTGCCCGGAATCGGGGCTTCAATTCTGATGTCCTTTGCCGCCAGGGCCAGGGCTAAGTCATCGGCCAGGTTGACAATCCGGGAGACCTTGACCCCGACGGCTGGCTGGACTTCGTAGCGGGTGATGGTCGGGCCTAAGATAGCCCTTTTAACATTGACTTCCACCCCGAAGCTCTTGAAGGTTTCCTCCAAAATAGCCGTGTTCTGCCTGGTTTTATCCTTGTCGCTGGACTGGTCACTGGCCTGGACGGCCTTTAACAGAGACAGGGGCGGGAACTGGTAGTTGTCATCATAGCTGACCGTGCTCTTGTCCAGACCATGGTCAACCTGCTGGTCGGCCAAAATCATCTTCTGGTCATCTTCAGCCTGGCTGCGGGGCTTGAGCAGGTCATCCAGTTCCAGTGAATTAGTGACCGGCGGGTCAGGGTGCTGCTCTGCCACCTGGATTTCCGGCAGGGAAGGCTTGGCTTCTTCGCTATCCCGCCAAGGGTCGGTCAGCTTCTCCCGGTTGTTGGGATCTTTTCTTTGCTGCTCCCTGTATTCAGAGTACTTTTCCTTTAGCTGACCGGCTCCATCCTTGCTTTGCTGGATAAAGGAGCGGCTGATTTTTTGAAAAGCAGCGACCAGGGAGCGGAATTTGACGTCAAAGAACATCAAGATCCCGCTGATTATGTTCAAAACAGCCAGGCACAGGCCGCCAATCTGGCCTAAAAGCTGGTAGAGGATCCCGTACAGGAAGCTCCCGATCCAGCCCCCGCCGACGCTGACGGTGACATTGGCCCGGGCCAGTTCTTCAAAGATCACGTTCTTGAAGGCGGTCAAAAATTCGCTGTGGACGCTTCTGACATTGAAAAAGCGGCTGGCCAAAATGTACAGAAGGCCCAGGTAAGCCAAAATCAAGCCGCTTGTCCGCTTAAAGCCAAAGCGGGGCGGCTGCCCGTAAATCAGCATGACCAGGCCCAAAATGGCCAGGAAGGCCCCGCCTAAAAGATAGCTGTCCCCAATCAAGAGCCGCAAAAGATTGGCCAGTTCCTTGCCCAGCCAGCCAAAGCGCAATAACGCCAAAATGGCTACCAGGATCGAGACGATCCCGGTAACCACCCAGCTCAAAGATTCTTCTGTTTTCTTTTTATTTTTGTTTTTACGATTAGCCTGCCTTTTCTTTCGAGGCATTTCTTCACCTGCTCAATCCTTAGAAATTAGGTTCAAAGTCCAAGTTGATCGGTTCATCCAAGGCAACCTGGCTAACTTCGTAAGTCAAGGTTTCGATGTATTCAACCAGCGGCCGGCTGAGCAAACGGTAGGTTTCCTGGTCCAGGTCCTGGCCGTCGCCGTGGTAGCCCAAAAGCTGAACGACTTGGGTGTTGACCCCGCTGATTTCGATGATGTTGTCTTCGTCTGGCGTAACGTCGTAGACAACGGCTACTTCGTAGTAGCCGCCTGCCTCACCGGCATCTTCAACGCCGTCTTCGCCCGTAGCGACAACCTGGCGGATGGCTACGTTGACTTCGTTCTTTTCTTCTGGCTCATCGAGCAGGTCATAGTGAAAGGCACGAACGATGATTGGGGTCTGCTTGTTAAATTCCATGATTTTACCTCATAAATTTCTTTATTAGCCACTAATGCTTGGGCAGGTTCCGCTGGTAGCGGCCAGGACGGTTGTAGTCGTCCTTGAGCTTGTCGTTTTCATAGTGGTGGGACTTTTCCATGTGGGGAAAGCCTTGCTGGCGCAGGGCTTCAAAAATTACAATCGCTGCCGAATTGGACAGGTTGAAGGCCCGGATCCTGTCGGACATGGGAATGCGGAGATTGCGGTCCGCGTATTGCCGCATGAAGGTTTCCGGCAAACCGGTCGTTTCCCGGCCAAAAACAAAGTAGTAGTCCTTGCTTTCGTCCGTGTAGTCGACGTCAGTATAAACCTTGCTAGAGAACTTGGAGATCAAGTACATCTCGGCATTGTCCGGCAAAGTAGCCAGAAAGGCCCGCAGGTCGTCATGGCGGCGGATTTCAACTTCACCGCCGTAGTCTAAAACGGCCCGCTTGAGATGCTTGTCGTCCAGGCGAAAGCCCAAGGGCTCGATCAAGTCCAACACCGTGTTGGTTCCCGCGCAGGTTCTGGCAATGTTGCCCGTGTTGTCGGGAATTTCCGGCTCAAACAAAACAATATGGTTGGTCATTTATTTCCTTTCCTTTTCTTCTTGTCCAGCCTGGTCTGCTTCATCCTAGAAACTGTCGTCATAAAGGTGGGAAACCTTCCGGTAGTACCGGTAGACATGGGTCAAAAGGATTTTCATCACCGCGTAGATCGGAATCCCGCCGATCACGCCCCACAGGCCCCAGACTGAGCCGGCCCCCAGCATGACGATAATCGTCGTCGCCGGGTGCATCTTCAAGCGGTTGCCGACAACCAGCGGGCTGATGACACGGGTTTCAATGATCTGCTCAATAAAGAAAACCACTAAGACCTTGGCCACCATCGGCAAATCAGTCACTAAAGCGATGATTAAGGCTGGAATCAAACCGATGAAGGCCCCAAAGTAAGGGATCAGGTTCAAAAAGCCAGCACAGATCGCCAGGGCTGCCCCGTAAGGCTCGCCGATAATCGTATAGCCAATGAAGAACATGATCCCCACGCAGATGGCCACGGAAACCTGGCCGATCACGTAAGAAGACACAGCCTGGTTGACTTCATGCAGCAGCTTGCTGGTCGCCTGCTCCCAGCGCTGGGGAGCGAACTTGACCAGAAAAGGCCGCAGTTTGTGCCCGTCTTTCAGCATAAAGAAGAGCAAAAACGGAGCTGTGGCCAGGGTCGTGAAGACGGCTGTCGCCACGGTGACCGCGCTGGTTAAATTCCCCAGGGCGCTGGAGACGGTTGACCCCATGCTCTTGCTGAAATTCTTCTGCAAAGAAGTCATCTGCTTTTGCAGAGAATCGCGCAGGCCACTGAATTTCGGACTGTGCAGGAGCTCATCAACCGCGTTGGTCGAATTCTTCCAGATCGTGGGCCAGTTCTTGACTAAGGAGTCAATCTGGCTCTGGACGACCGGAATCAGGGAATTGATGGCCCAGATCAAGAAGACCGTGACTATGGCAAAAATCACCATGATGGTGACCGTCCGCGGCACCTTGAACTTCTCTTCCAGCTTATCAACCACCGGCTCCATCAGATAGTACTGGACCATGGCCACCAAAAGGGGCGGCAGGATGGCGCTGATGAAGGTGTTGACCGGATTCAAGATAAAGGAAATCTTGTTAAAGACCAGCACGATCACCAGGACCAAGAGCACATTGATCAAGCCGACGCTGAAGCGGTTGTTAAGCACCCAGTCCGTAAAGAGGCTCGTGTCTCTTTTCTTCATTAATCCAGCCTACAGGTGTTCGTAAACGATTTTGTCGTCGACTCTGAACTTCGGCATTTCCTGGTCTTCTGGCAAGTCCAGGTAGAGGGCGTTGGACATCGGCTTCTTTGGCACTTTGTCAGTGAAAAAGAGGCTGGCGTGCTGCAAGGCCCGCAAGTTGCTGACCGCCATAGGGCCAACATAGTTGATCAAAAAGGTCGTCCCGTCAATGGTCACCGTATCGCCCTTCTTAAGAACGACTGCCTGGGCAGCCTGTTCATCATCAAAGGTCTGGATGACGGAAACGTCCTGCAGTTCATCTTTGGCCGTCTGGCCAAACAAAATTACGACGCGGTCCTTTTCACTGATTGCGTTTGGTCCGATTGCTTTAATTGTAGATATCCATTTCATTTTTACCACCTGGTTAAATTCTAACATACTCACCGGGAACTTAAAGCTAAGAAGAAAAGAATTGTTAATTATTCTTTACGGACGACTATCTCTTATCGACATTTGCTAAAGATAAGCTTAATATTTAAACTAGAGTTATTGTGGAGTAAATAAGGAGGCTTAAATTGCATATTTTAATTGGCGGCTACACCAAGCACGAGTCAGCCGGCATATACCAGTTTGACTTTATCGGCTCCGGTGACCAGGCCCATCTGGAACAAAGAAGAAACGTCGTTGAAGTCGGCGGGCCAACCTATTTCCAAAAAGACGGCCAGTTCATTTTTACCATTAAGAATGAAAACGGCCAGGGGGGCATCGCGGCCTTTGCAAACGGCAAGCTGGTCAGCCAGCTGCTGCACGAGGGGTCTTCTCCGGCCTACATCGGCATCAACAAGGAAAAGAAGCTGCTCTACACGGCCAACTACCACACTGGGGTCCTGGCCGTCATCAGCTATGATGACCAGGGGCAGCTGACCCTGCTTGACCAGGTCAAGCACGAAAACAAGGCTTTAGGGCCGCGGCCTGAACAAGCCGGCGCTCACCCGCACTACTTTGATGAAACTCCGGGCGGGCACCTGGTTTCCTGCGACCTGGGCCAAGACAGAGTCGACTTCTACGGCTTTGACGGGCAAAAGCTGACCCACCTGGCCAGCTACCAAAACGAAGACGGCTTCGGCAGCCGCCACCTGGCCTTCTCACCGGACGGCAAGTACTTCTACGTGGCCGGTGAACTTTCCAGCCAGGTCAACGTGGTCAAGTTTGACGAAGAAAACTGGATGTTCCGGTCCCTGGCCACCTACTCAACCATTCCGGAAAGCTGGGACCAGCACAACGGGGCAGCGGCCATCCGCCTGTCAAGTGACGGCAAGTTCCTTTACGTGTCCAACCGCGGCCACGATTCAATCGCCGTCTTTGCCGTTTTGCCGGACCAGGCCCTGAAGCTGGTCCAGCGGGTGTCAACTTTTGGCGAATTCCCGCGGGACTTCAACTGGGACGCTGAGGAAAAGTACGTCGTTGCCGCCAACCAAAACAGCAACAACGCTACCCTCTACCAGCGGCAAAGCGACGGGACCTTGACCCCGCTGGAAAAGGACATCGCGGTTCCAGAAGGAACCAGAGTTTTATTCACTGATTAAGTTAGGAGTATTTTTTAGTAACATGCTAGACATTTTCAAAGCCATCATTCTCGGCATCATCGAAGGGGTTACGGAATTTCTGCCGATCTCCTCAACTGGCCACCTCTACCTGGCCGACTACATCATCAAGTTAGACCAGCCAACCAGCTTCATCAACATGTTCATGGTTGTCATCCAGCTGGGGGCCATCTTGAGCGTCATCGTGATCTACTTTAACAAGCTGAATCCTTTTGCCCCGTCAAAGAGCAAGCGGGAAAAAGGACAGACCTGGCAGATCTGGTTCAAGGTCATCGCGGCTGTCCTGCCGTCAATCATCATCGGCCTGCCGCTGAATGACTGGCTGGAAGAAAACATGACCTCCTGGCAGGTAATTTCCGCCACCTTGATCATCTACGGTATCCTCTTCATCGTCTTGGAAAACTACTACGCCAAGCGGCGGCCGAGCTTGACTGATTTAAACAAGATGAGCAATAAGACCGCCCTCTTGATCGGCTGCTTCCAGGTTTTGTCCATGATCCCGGGGACTTCCCGGTCTGGGGCAACTATTCTGGGGGCCATGCTGATCGGGTCAAGCCGCTACGTGGCAACTGAGTTCTCCTTCTTCCTGGCTATCCCGACCATGTTCGGGGCATCGCTTTTGAAGCTGGTCAAGTTCTTCAAGGCCGGCCACGTATTTGTCGGCAACCAGCTGGCTATCCTCTTGGTTGGCATGGTCGTTTCCTTCATCGTGGCCTACCTGTCAATCAAGTTCCTGCTGAAGTACGTGCAGACCCACGACTTCAAGCCATTCGGCTGGTACCGGATTGTTTTGGGGATCATCGTCATCATCTGCGGTCTGGTATTTGCGTAATCCTTGTATTCACGCGAAAATATGCTATGATTATTGCTTAAGGATAGCAAGCTAGAGGACGGTGAATAAACATGTTAAGTTTGCTTTGCTTACTTTTTATTTTATGGCTCTGCTGGAAGATGGGCGTGGCCCTCTGGCGGGTTCTGATCTTTTTGATCGGGGTCGGCCTGGCCTTTGCCTTGCTCAGCTCAGTAGTTTTGCCGCTGCTAGCCATCTGTGCCCTCGGGGGCCTGGCTTGGGCAGTAATCTCAAACGCGTAAAAATAGATAACAGATGAATAAGAAAAGGAGACAGGCCAGTCTGTCTCCTTTTTTGACTTTATTGTTTTGTTATTTTGCTGCTAATTTATTTCCCTGCTTCTTGCTTCAGCTGCCGCCACAAGCCCTGCATGTCGCCTGGGTCGGGAATCTCAATCTCCCGCTCTTCCCCGCTGAAGGGGTTGGGGAAGGCCAGGTAGAAGCAGTTCAAGGCCTGGCGGGCAAAAGCATCCCTGGCCCCGTATAGGTCGTCTCCGTAAAGGACATGGCCGATAGAAGCCATGTGGATCCGGATCTGGTGGGTCCGGCCGGTCAACAGGCGGAGTTCAACTAAACTGGCCCCCGGGACCTGGTTAAGGACCCGGTATTCAGTCAAGGCCCTTTGCCCCTTTGGATTGACCTCCCGCTTGACCGTGTCCCCCACCCGGGCCAGGGGCTTGTCGATCAGGCCGCTTAAATCTCCTTCGGCGAAGTTGCCATGCACGATAGCGTGGTACTTTTTGATAAAAGCATCCTTGCCCAGCTTGCTGAAGCGGTCATGGGCGATGGCGTTCTTGCCCAAGAGAACCAGGCCGGAAGTGTCCTGGTCCAGCCGGGTCACGATGTGGGGCTTGACGTAAGCCGGGTTGACCCCCTGCTTTTCAAAGTAAGCCAGCACCCGGTTGATTACCGCGTCTTCCGCATGAAAGCCGGAAGGAATCGACAAAAGGCCGGCCGGCTTGTTGATCACCAAATAGTCAGCCGTTTCTTCAACAATGTCCAGGGGCCGGCGGGAGACCTTGAGCCAGGGGTTGACCGGCTCTTGGCCCATCAAAAAGTGGACCACGTCCCCTTCTTTTAGCCGGTAGCTGCCATTCCGGCGGTGGTGGTTGACCAGCATCATCCCGCCGTGGTTCTTGCAGTTGTTGACTGCCCGCCGGGAAAAACCTTTTTTCAGCAAAAAATGACTCAGCTGGCCTGGGTCATTCTTCGCAACAATCATTTTGTATACTTGCACTATCTGTCACCAATGAAGGCGTCGTTGACCCGCTCCCAAAAATGGTGGTGGCCATACTGGTAAAAGCGAATCTCTTCCGCCGCAATTTTATAATCTACTTTCTGCACGTCGGTCAAGCTGATCCTTTCCCCGTCAACGATCACTACCACCCGGTCGGAAATCTTCGGCACGATGGTGATCCACTCATCCGGGGCAATAACGATGGGCGAGCCCACCGTCCGGAAGACCAGGTTGTTGATCGAGGCAATTTCGGTCAGCTGCAGGGTCTTGAGGCGGGGGTGGATTACCGCTCCGCCCAGGGACTTGCTGTAGGCCGTTGACCCGGTCGGGGTTGACACGCAGAGCCCGTCGCCCCGGAAATTCTCAAAGCGCTCACCCCCGAGCCAGACCTCAGCTTCCATGGTCTTGGAAATCCGCTTGATTGAGGCTTCATTTAAGGCCAAAAAGCGCTTCTCCCCGCAGCTGGTGGTTACCTTCATGTCCAAAAGCGGGTAGCCCACCTCGTTTTCTTCAACGGGATGGCTGGCCAGGGCGTCAACCAGCTTCTCCATGTCGTAGTTCCGCCAGTCGGTGTAAAAGCCCAGGTGTCCGGTGTGGATACCGGCAAAGCAGACCTTGTCCAGCTGCTGCTTATACTTGTGAAAGGCAGAGATCAAGGTCCCGTCACCGCCGACAGAAATTACCAGGTCGGGATGCTGCTGGTCCTGCAAAATGCCCTTTTCCGCGAGCAGCACCTGCAGGTGCCGGACCGCCACCTGGGTGGTCACGCGGTCATTGTGAACGATAGCTACTTTCATGACTTTTCCTTGCCCTTGTTCTTGGTGAAGATCTTCTGCGCTTCCTTGACCTCATTTCTGATCGAGGACATCTCTTCATCCAGCTGGTAGGCAGCTTCCGCCGTCCGCTTGAGCCGCTCAGAAATATCTTCCGGGTAGGCCCCCTGGTACTTGTAGTTCAAGGTATGCTCAACCGTGGCCCAGAAGTTCATGGCCAGAGTCCGGATCTGGATTTCCGCCAAAAGGCGCTTGGCCCCCTCGGACAGATAAACCGTGTAGGCCACCACCATGTGGTAGGACCGGTAGCCGGACGGCTTGGCATTTTGGATATAGTCGCGCTCTTCGACGACTTCCAGGTCATCGCGGGCATGGAGCAGGTCAACGACCCGGTAGATGTCATCGACAAACTGGCACATGATCCGGATACCGGCAATGTCCTGCATGTCGGTTTCGATCACGTCCGGGCTGATGACCCGCCGCTGCATTTTCTCTTTAATGGAGTCGACCGTTTTCACCCGGCCAACCACGAATTCTATTGGCGAATGCTCTCCCTTGGTCAAGAAACTCTGCCGGAGAGCTCTGAATTTAACTTTTAGTTCATTTACGGCTTCATTGTATGGCCATAAAAAAGTATCCCAATCAGTAATCACAGACATTTCCCTTCCATCTCAAACAAATTCATTTTAACATAGATGTTAGCAAAAGCACCAACGCAAACTTTTTAATTTTTATCTAACAAAGGAGTCTAAAAAAATGAGCAAAAACCGCGAAATTGAAGCCAAAGTCGCCCTGGACCAGGCCAGCTATGAGGCTATCGTCGCTGCCTACCCGGTCAAGAGCGACTTCAAACAGAGCAACCACTATTTTGACACCCCGGACAAGCAGCTAAAAGAAGACCACAGTGCCCTCAGAATCCGCTGCTTCCAAGACCGGGCCGAGGAAACCATCAAGGTTCCGGTCAAGAAGCTGCAGGAGACCTACCATGAAAGCCTGGAAATCAATGATGATTTAACCCTGCCTGAAGCCGAGGACTTTTTAAAAAAGGGCCGGCCAAGTCTGACTGGCAATGTCGGCCAGTACCTTTTAGAGCATTACCCGGACAAAGCCAGCCAGCTGACCCTTTTTTCCTGGAGCAAAACCCGGCGGATCCTTTTAGACGGGCCAAAGGGCTGCGAGCTGACTTTAGACCAGACCAGCTACCCGGACGGCTACCAGGACTGGGAAATGGAAATTGAAAATGACTCCCCGGCCGCTATCAAGGAAGCCCTGGCAGAAATTAAGACCCGCTTTGCCCTGCCGGTCAAGTCAGCCAACAACCAGAGCAAGATTGCCCGGGCCAGCCAGCATGCCAAGTAAAAATAGGCGAAAGCTTTTCTTTTGTTTTCAAGTAAAAGCTTTGTTAAAGTAGCAGATGAAGCAAAAATTGGAGGTCGACCATGTTCGAACTTTTTCTGTTTATCAATCCGTTAGGTTTATCCTGCTACCAGCTTGAAAAACGCATCCGGCTATTGGCGGCAGAACTGCAGCTTGAAATTTCCGTCAATTACATTCCCCTGGTAACCATGGAAGCCATGAAGGCCGACATGGTCAAGCGGAACTGGAACTTCAACACTTCCATCAATTTAGCCAATTATCACAATGCCTCAGTCAGCGCCCAGAGCTTTTACTATGCCGTGCAAATCGCTTATGGCAAGAAGAAGGCCAGGAGCTTTTTGTTCAAGTTGCAGGAAAGTTTGAGTGACGGCCAGCGGTCTTATTCCCCGGCCTTGGCTGAAGAATTGCTGGAAAGCCTCAATATCAAGCCAGAGAAAATTTCATCTACTTTGAATGATGCCTGCCTTAAAGACGTCATTGCCCGGGACCAGCAGCTGGCCAGGAAATTCCAAATCACGGTCCTGCCTTCAACCGTGGTTTTTGACGACCAGATCGATAACAGCGGTCTCTTGCTTGATGGTGAATTAAGCGACGACGACCTCCTGCAAATTTTCCAAAACAGCGCGGACAGCTGCCTTGAACCCTTGATGCAGCTGACGGAGAATGCTCCACTTTATTATCCGGTCAGCCACCTTCATCTCTTATAGCCAGCCTCTCCTTTAGGGGCTGGTTTTTTGCTGCAAAAATTTCAAGAGCCAGCTTTTTTCCCCCGGCCTGCGCCAAGTGGAAAAAGCTTCCTTGGGCAAAGTAAAGACAGTGTAGCCGGCCAGGTACATCAATTCCCCCAGCTTCTGACCCAGCTTGCTCTTTTCCTTCAGCTGCTGGTCCAGATAGTCCTGCTCCTTGACCCAGTCATCGGCCAAAGGCGGGGGCAAAAGGGGCCTAAAGTGCCATAAAGCGGCAATTCCTTCCGCGTCCAAGGCGAAGTCCACCTGCCGGTACAGCAGGGTCTGACTGACAGGGGCCTGCCTTATTTGGTACTTCAATCTAATCAAGCCTGCCTCTTGGTGGATTTCCAGATAATAGCTTCCCCAGCACCGGTTTTCCCGGAAAAAGATCAGCTGGGTCTGCTTTAGCTTTTCCCCTAAAAAATGCCGGCGGCCGACCAACCAGACATCCTTAATCCCAATCGCCTGGTAAAGGGCATGCCGGTGGGCAAACTCCCCCTTGCTTAAGGGCGCGCACTGGACCTCAAAGGCCAAGAGCGGTGTGGCCAAAACGTCAGCCCGCAAGGCACCGTCAGCCAGCGGCACTTCAGCTTTCGCATTTAGCCCCGCCGCGGTCAAAGCGGCTTTGAGGAGCATTTTCCCCTGCCGGTGCTCCTCTTGTTCTCCTAGCCCCCGGTAAGCCTGGTAGTGCTTGAAAAAAGGCTCTGCCTTCTGCGATAAAACCAGGATGACCGGTTTCTGGCAGCGCGGGCAGCGGTAGACTTCCTGGTTGAGATAGGCCGGGTTCTCCCGGACCTTGCCGGCCTCACTGACGGCCAGGACCAGTTCTTTATTTAATAAAGCTGCGTACAAAATAATCCCCCATTAACTAGTACGCCAAAAAGGGGAGATTTTTTTAAAATAGGCAAAATAAAAGGCCCCCCGAAGGAGTCCTTAAATCATCATCTGGATTCTTAAGCCCGCTTGCTGGCAAACTGCCGGCGCAAAGCCCCCAGCGCGTCCTGCTGGAAGAGGCACTGGCCGTGGGCTTGGGCCTGCTGGAATTCGTCAGCGGACACCTGGCGGCCAAATTCATTGGCGATCGCCCAGGCATCAGCTGGCTTGATTTCCGCGTAATTCTCGTCCATAAAAGCCAGCTTGAGGTAAAACTGCTGCTTGTAGTAGTAGACGCTGGACGCCAGGTCACTGACCTTGAGGCTGTCAGCCAAAGCCAGGAGGTCATCGATATCGTCAAAGACTAAAACATGGGTCTCCTGGTAACTCCAGTAGTCCTCGTAGTCTTCATCATCGGTGTTGCCCAGGTCCTGCATGACCACCGGGTCCATCTCAGTGTTGGCGTCATCAGCCGGGTTCAAGTCGGAAAAGGCCCAGTCATCTTCCTCAACCGCTTCCGCCATATCGTCTCCGACCCCATTGGCTTCAGGATCAAAGAAGCGCCGCATTTCTTCCGGCAGGTCGCTGCCTGCATTCATCTTGGTAATCAGGAGATCGATCCCGCCATCGTTGGGCATGACCTGGAAAGTCACCGGCGCATCGCTGGCAAAGTCATTGTCCTCGTCCACTTCGCGCAGAACTGACAGGAAAAATTCCTGGACTCTTTCCCGGTTGCCGAGTAAGTCCAAGATCTTCAAGCCCCGCTGGTTCAGATCCTCCCGGGTCATGCTTACGCGGAGCGTGTTCTCATTCACCTTTTCAACTCGCATCTTCATCCCTCCTTATATGTGTACTGTTATTGTAACCTAAAAAGCCAACAAAGCAAAAGCGTTAGCTTCTAGAAGCCAACGCCTGCAACTTTCTATTCTGAAATTAAAAATCCTGGTCTGCCAGGCGCTTAGCCCGGGCTATTTCCAGCCGGCGCACGCTGCGCGGCAGGAAACGGCGAATTTCATCTTCATTGTAGCCAACCTGCATCCGGCGGTCATCCAAAATAATTGGCCGTCTCAGCAGGCTTGGGTTCTTTTCAATCAAATCGATCAGTTCATTCATTGAAATGTCGTCCAGGTCGATATTCAGCTCTTGGAAAGCCTTCGACCGTGTTGACACGATTTCTTCCGTGCCTTCTTCAGTCATTCTCAGAACATGAATGATTTCTTCCCGGTTCAAAGGATCTGAAATAATGTTTCTTTCCTTGTAGGGAATATTGTGTTGTTCAAGCCATTGCTTTGCCTTGCGGCATGAGGTGCAGCTTGGAGAAACATATAAATCTACCATTGTTACCACGCTCCTTTAAAATGAGATTGCATGAACACACATTCGTTACTTACTATATAGTATATAGTTTAGCATGGATACTTACAAAAAGGAAGGGGGGTAATTGGCTTTCTTTTAAATTTCTTAATTAATCAAGCAAAAAAGCGGTCAGCTCACGCTAATCGCTTTTAATTTGCTCTTTACTTGTCAGCCATCAAGTTCTTAACCAGTTCGATGTTGTCTTCGTTGGTCAATGATTCCTTGGTTGCCTTGTCAGCCAAGCTAGCGAGTTCTTCAGTTGAGAGCTTCTTCATTTCGTTTCTGATCCGCAGAATTGAAGTTGCGCTCATTGAGTATTCGTCCAGGCCCATGGAAAGCAGGATTGGGAACATGATTGAGTCACCAGCTGCTTCACCACACATCCCGCACCAGATACCAGCTTTGTGAGCTGAGTCGATCGTGTGCTTGATGAGGCGGAGAACTGACGGGTTGTATGGCTGGTAGAGGTAAGAAACGTTTTCGTTGCCCCGGTCAGCAGCCATAGTGTATTGGATCAAGTCGTTGGTCCCGATTGAGAAGAAGTCGACTTCCTTGGCAAATTGGTCTGCCAGAACGGCAGCTGCCGGAACTTCGATCATCATGCCGACTTGCAGGTCGTCGCCAACCTTGACGCCTTCCTTGACCAGCTTGTCCTTTTCTTCAGCCAAAACAGCCTTGGCTTGGTGAAGTTCGTCCAAAGTACCGATCATTGGGAACATGATCCCCAGCTTGCCGTAAGCTGATGCTCTCAGCAAGGCCCGCAGCTGGGTGCGGAAGATTTCCTTGTTTTTCAAGGACAGACGAATGGCCCGGATACCCAGGAATGGGTTCATTTCTTCTGGCAGGTCCCAGTAGGACAGGTGCTTGTCGCCACCGATGTCCATGGTTCTGATGATAACCTGCTTGCCGTTCATGCCTTCCAGAACCTTCTTGTAGGCTTCAAACTGGTCTTCTTCAGTTGGGAAGTCGTTTGAGTTCATGTACAAGAATTCAGTTCTGAACAAGCCGACTGCTTCAGCACCGTTTTCCAAAACGCCAGCCAGGTCGTCTGGAGTACCGATGTTGGCAGCGACCGTGAAGTGCTTGCCGTCAGCAGTTACTGATGGTTCGTCCTTCAACTTCCGCCATTCAGCCTTTTGCTTAGCGAAGTCGTCGCCCTTCTTGCGGTAGTCAGCCACTTGTTCTTCGCTTGGTTCAACGATGGCCACCCCATCCAAACCGTCAGCGATCAGCATTTGGCCGTTTTCTACAGAAGTGGTGATCTTTTCAGTCCCGACAACAGCTGGGATTTCCAAAGACCGGGCCATGATGGCTGAGTGGGCAGTCCGGCCGCCCAGGTCAGTTACGAAGCCCTTAACGTACTTCTTGTTCAATTGTGCCGTGTCACTTGGCGTCAAGTCTTCAGCCACCAGAACTACTTCGTGGTCGATGCTTGCCAAGTTAGGCAGTTCCTTGCCCAGCAAGTGCGCCATGATCCGCTTTGAAACGTCGCGGACGTCAGCTGCACGTTCTTTCATGTAGGCATTGTCAGTCATGTTTTGGAAGATAGTGATGAAGTTTTGGGCAACTTCGTCCAAAGCTGCTTCACTGTTGACAGCGTCGCTCTTGATCTTAGCGCTGATCTGGCCAGTGAATTCAGGGTCTGACAGGAACATCAAGTGGGCGTCAAAGACTTGCGCTTCTTCTTCACCCAAGCTTTCTGCGGCAACCTTGCGGATACTTTCCAATTCAGCTTGTGATTCGGCAACTGCCTTGTCAAAGCGGGCTACTTCAGCTTCCGCGTCAGCAATAGACTTCTTTTCAAAAGAAAGGTCCGGTTCGACCAGGAGATAGGCTGGAGCAACAGCAACGCCGTCACTGGCTGCGATACCCTTCAAAGTTTCAGTCATTATTCAGCCAAACCTTCTTTTGACATAGTTTCAGCAACAGTTGCGATAGCTTCCTTTTCGTCATCGCCTTCAGCGCTGATAGTTACGTCTGCACCTTGGCCAACACCCAATGACATTACGCCCATGATTGACTTAAGGTTAACTGACTTGCCGTTGTATTCAAGGTTGATGTCTGAACCAAACTTTGAAGCAGCTTGTACCAACAAGGTAGCTGGACGAGCGTGAATACCAGTTTCAGCGATAATGTGAAATTCTTTCTTTTCCATCGTAAATTATCTCCTTTAAAAATCAAGAATTGGGTACCAAAGTACCGTTTCTCTTAAAGAATAACATGTTTTCGAGGTCAATACAACTTAATTTGTAAATGTTTTCATTAATACTTTGGCTTATTCTCTATCGAAGTATAGGTAATAACCCCGCCTCGGCCGGCCCGGCCGGTGATTTTCTTGTTTTTTCCGTAATTGCGCAGGCTTTGCTGGAAAGCGAACGCATCTTCTGGGTCCTTCTGCGGGTCGATCTGGTACTCCAGCAAGTCGCCTAAGACCAATTTCTCCAAAATATCAGTATAGTCCATATTAATGTCACAACCTCCTATCCATTATCTTAGCGCAATTTTTTGTCAAAATTAAAGGAAGAAGTCTCAAAAGCCGGCTATTTTCTCCCCCGAGTCTTAGCACTTGACTAACTAGAGTGCTAAGTCCTATAATTTAGGCAGAGCTTTTATGAAAGGCGGTATTTTAACATGTTCTGTCAAAACTGCCACCAACGGCAGGCCTCGATACATCTTTACACGAAGATCAACGGCCAAAACAAAGAAATCGACTTATGTCAGCAATGCTACCAAGAGTTAAGGAATCAACAAGGCAATCAAATGAATAATGACAACTTTTTCGGCGACTTTGACGAACTCTTCAACGCTTTGAACGGGCGGTCAAATGGCGCAAACCGTGACAACAACCAAAATCCATCCGGCCCGACCCCTGGCCGGGGCGGCAATGGCGGCGGCCAGTCCCTGCTTGACCAGTTCGGGACCGACTTAACAGCTCTGGCCAAGAAGGGCAAGATCGACCCAGTTATCGGCCGAGACCGAGAAATCGCCCGAGTAATTGAAATCCTCAACCGGCGGACCAAGAACAACCCGGTCCTGATCGGGGAAGCCGGGGTCGGCAAGACCGCGGTCGTTGAAGGCCTGGCCCAGGACATCGTGGACGGGTCAGTTCCAGCCAAGTTGCAAAACAAGCGGATCATCTCCCTCAACATGGTTTCCATGGTCCAAGGTACCGGGATCCGGGGCCAGTTTGAGCAAAGGATGCAGCAGCTGGTCAAGGAACTGCAGAGCCAGCCGGACATCATCCTCTTTATCGACGAAATCCATGAAATCGTCGGCGTCGGCAATTCTGAAGGCGGCATGGACGCCGGCAACATCATCAAGCCGGCTCTGGCCAGAGGTGAGCTGCAGTTAGTCGGGGCTACGACTATCAAGGAATTCCGGGAAATCGAAAAGGACTCCGCCCTGGCCCGGCGCTTCCAGCCAGTTGAAGTCAAGGAACCAAGCATCGACGAGACAATCAAGATCCTCAAGGGGATCCAGAAGCGCTACGAGGACTACCACCACGTCAAATACACTGACAACGCCATCGAAGCCGCCGTCAAGCTGTCTGCCCGCTACATCCAAGACCGCTTCCTGCCAGACAAGGCCATCGACCTGCTGGACGAAGCCGGGTCAAGAATGAACCTGACCATCCCTTACATCGATAAGGAAAAGATCCAGGAAAGAATCGACGCGGCTGAGAAGCTCAAGCAGGATGCCTTGAAGAACGAAGACTACGAAAAAGCTGCCTACTACCGTGACCAGATCGAAAAATACGAGAAGCTGAAGGACCAAAACGTCGACCCGGACAAGGCCCCGACCATTACGGCCAAAGTCATGGACAAGATCGTGGAAGAAAAGACCAACATCCCGGTCGGCGACATCCAGGCACAAGAAGAAAAACAGCTGGCCAACCTGGCCAGCGACCTCAAGGCTAAGGTTATCGGCCAGGACGAGGCCGTTGACAAGGTGGCCCGGGCCATCAGAAGAAACCGGATCGGCTTCAACAAGTCCGGCCGGCCAATCGGCTCCTTCCTCTTTGTTGGCCCGACCGGGGTCGGCAAGACCGAGCTGGCCAAGCAGCTGGCCTTGAAGATGTTCGGCAGCGAAGACGCCATGATCCGCTTCGACATGTCCGAATTCATGGAGCAATACTCCGTCTCCAAATTGATCGGGTCTGCCCCGGGCTATGTCGGCTATGAAGAAGCCGGCCAATTGACCGAACGGGTCCGCCACAACCCATACAGCTTGATCCTTTTGGACGAAGTTGAAAAGGCCCACCCAGATGTTTTGAACCTCTTCTTGCAGATTCTTGACGACGGCCGCTTGACCGACTCACAAGGGCGGACTGTTTCCTTCAAGGACACGATCATCATCATGACCTCAAACGCCGGCCAGGGAATCAAGACGGCCAGCGTAGGCTTCACGGCAGAAAACAACAAGAATGAAGCTGAAGAAACCCGCAAGGTGATGAGCCAGTACTTCAAGCCAGAATTCCTGAACCGCTTTGACGACATCATCCAGTTCCACCCATTGAGCAAGGACAACCTCCTGCAGATCGTCAACCTCCTTTTGGACAAGACCAACGCCATGGTCAGCGACCAGGGCCTACACATCAAGGTTACCGACGCGGCCAAGGACAAGCTGGTTGAGGAAGGCTACGATCCGGAAATGGGCGCTCGTCCGCTTCGCCGGGTCATCCAGGAAGAAATTGAAGACAAGGTGGCCGACTACAAGCTGGACCACACTGAAGCCAAGCAATTAGTGGTGGACTTAAAGGACGGGGAAATCACGATTTCCGAAGAAGTTCCCGCCCTGCCAGCCACTGAAGCGAGCAAAGAAAAATAACTATCTCTGAGCAGAAAAAACAAGGATTATCCAAAAAGGATCCTTGTTTTTCTTGAATGCGTTATAATGAAAGTGAGGGGAATATCAGAGACAAATAAAAACGGGTGAAGTTTTATGCACTTAATTGATGTTACTAATAGTTATGCCGAATTAGTTCACAGTCAGCTAAATACTACGAGCGTGAACTACGTGAAAGTTTACTCCTTAGGCAACACTACCGTAGTTTATACCGAAAGCCCAATCGCCATCGGGATCGTTCTGGAAAACCACCACCGCAAGATCCGCGAGGAAGAACTCGAATTTGTAATCAAGCGGCTGATTCCCGACCATACCAGCTATCAGCTTACGGTTGACAAGCACCGCCGGGTCGTCGAAATCCACGTTGACAAGTAATCCCTGCAAAAAGAGCCCACTGGGCTCTTTTTTCTTCCCTGTCTTCTTCCCTTATTCTTTTCAGCAAAATTCAAAAAATACTTGTTTTTTAGCAAAATTACAGATTAACTTGCGAAAAACAGCCTTTTTTAAAAAAATGTAAAAATTGACCTATATCAATTTTTTATTAAAAAATAGTTCTACAATCTGCTTTGAACACTGGAAAGCGCTTTTAGAAAAGAAAGTGAATGTGTAAAAAGCAGCAATTTTAAACTGTTGATTTAGTAAAAATAAAGAGGCACTGATCATGACAGTTTATCCGGATTACTTTTATGCTGAAAAAGACTTCGATACGAGCCACATGGGCTACAAGCCGCTGACCATTCCAGCTGGCGTTGAGGCCCAGCCTTTGGCCGTTCCCCCGCTTTTAGCGCCGGACAAGGTTGACGCCAATGACATCTACTACACCATCGAGGCCCAGGAAGGCGAAAGCCAGATCCTGCCAGGCAAGAAGACCGAGACCTGGGGCTACAACGCTCCCCTTTTGGGCCAGACCCTGGTAGTCAAGACCGGGCAAAGAGTCCACGTGCGTTTGAAGAACAGCCTGCCTGTCCTCACTTCATTCCACTGGCACGGCATGGAAGTTCCGGGACCAATTACTGACGGCGGCTGCCACGCCCCAGTTTACCCTGGCGAAGAAAAAGACATCGAATTTACGGTCAAGCAGCCAGCCGCTCTGACCTGGCTGCACGCCCACCCATGTCCGTCAACGGTCAACGGCCATGCAGGTCTGGATGGGCCTGGCCATGTGGGGTGTGGTTACTGACGACAACGAAGCCCGCCTGCCGATTCCAAAGAACTACGGGGTTGACGAATTCCCGATCATCCTGCAAGACCGGACCTTCCACGACAACCAGCTCGACTACCGGGCTGACTACGACCCGATGGGCGTCTTTGGTGAAGTGCCTCTGATCAACGGCGTGATCCGTCCTTACGTTGACGTGACGACCCAAAAGGTCCGCCTGCTCTTCTTGGGCGGTTCTAACCGCCGGGAATGGCGACTGCACTTTGAAAACGACTTGACCATGACGCAAATCGGCGGGGACGACTCCTTCCTCAGACACCCGATTGACGTTAAGAAGCTTTTGATCGGGCCAGGGGAAAGACAACAAGTCATCGTTGACTTTGCCGGCTACAAGGAAGGCGACGTTGTCAGCCTCTACACTGACGACTTCAAGCTGGTTAAATTCCGCATCCACGCCTTTGAAAAAGACGACCGTGAACTGCCATTCAACATCTTCACTCCGGACGACCCGGCTGTGAACAGCGAAGTGCCAGTCCGCCACGTAACCATGGACGACAACGACAAGATCAACGGTCTCCGCTTCTCCATGGAAAGAATCGACATGAAGCAGACCTTGAACTCAGTTGAATACTGGGACGTAACCAACACCAACAACTCTGCTTCAAGGATGCTGCACCCCTTCCACATCCACGGGGCCCACTTCCTGGTTGTTTCCCGCAACGGGCAAAAGCCTAACCCGAACGAAATCAATGTCTACAAGGACACTATTGAAGTCGGCCCAGGCGAAACTGTCCGCCTGAAGGTCTACTTCCAAAACGCCGGGGTCTTCATGTACCACTGCCACATCATCGAACACGAAGATGCCGGCATGATGACCCAGATCCAAATCGTTGACCCGAAGGATCCAGACAAGACCTACAAGCTGATGGACATGGAAACCATCACCAACGCCTTTGCAGAAGAAATGGGCGTTGAACCAGGCGAAGTCTTCATGCCAGGGATGGACGTTGAAGACATGGACATGGGTGCCTGCTTCCACGCGGCTGAAGCCGAAACCAGCCGCCGCTTGGTCGAATCCGTTACTGCCGCTTCAAGAGCCGGTCATGAAGGCCACCACGAGACGCGACCAGCTGGGCCAGCCACCACTAAAAAACTTGGAGGATCAGAATTATGATGAACAACAACCTTTACTTGAAGATTTTATGGGTCTTACTGTACGGCATCGTCGCCTTCTACACCTTTACCGACAAGATGATGATGGCCATGTACTGGATGGCCGGGGTAATGTTTACCCAAGCGGTCCTTGACCTCGTTTACTACTTTTTGCCAAAGAGCAAAACAGAAATGACTGAATGCTAGTCAGTCAAACCAATCATGCGCAAAAAGACGATGCCTCGCGGCATCGTTTTTTTCTTGTTTGCTATCTTCTTTTGCTGATTTGTTTTTACTTGCTTCTTTGCATTACAGCTTTTCCGTCAGTTCCACATCCGGGTACTTGTCGTGGAACCAGCGTTCAGCAAAGGCGTTCTCAAAGAGGAAGAGAGGATTGCCAAAGCGGTCCTTGACCAGGAGGTTCCGGCTGGAAGACATCTTCGAGTCCAGCTGGTCCGGGTTGATCCAACGGGCTACCCGGTGGCCGATGGAAGTCATTTCAACTTCAGAGTTGTATTCGTTCTTCATCCGGTACTGGAAGACTTCAAACTGAAGCTGACCAACCGCCCCCAAAATGTAGTCGTCGGTCTGGTAGTTGCGGTAGAGCTGGACAGCCCCTTCTTGAACCAGCTGGTTCATCCCCTTGTGGAAGGACTTCTGCTTCATGACGTTCTTTGGTGAAACCCGCATGAAGAGTTCCGGGGTAAATTCCGGCAGCGGCGGGAATTCCAGCTTGCGCTTGCCAGCGTAGACAGAGTCCCCGATCTGGAAGTTGCCAGTGTCGTAGAGGCCGACAATATCCCCGGCCACGGCTTCAGAAACCTGGACCCGGGCACTGGATTCAAATTCAACGGCATTGTTCAAGCGGACCTGCTTGCCGGTTCTGGCCAGGGTTACGTCCAGGCCCTTGCTGAATTCCCCGCTGCAGACCCGGACAAAAGCGATCCGGTCTCTGTGCTGGGGATTCATGTTGGCCTGGATCTTGAAGATGAAGCCGGAGAATTCGTCATCATCTGGCTTCAGTTCTTCATCCCCGTTGACTTCGTGCTCGCCTGGCGCTGGTGCCAGGTCAACGAATTGTTCCAGGAAAGTTTCCACCCCGAAGTTGGTCAAGGCTGACCCGAAGAAGACTGGAGTCTGCTGGCCGGCCAAAACCTTTGCCCGGTCAAAGCTGGCCCCGGCCCCTTCCAAAAGCTCGATTTCACCCAAGGTTTCTTCAAACTGCGGGTCATCTGCCAAAGGACTGCCGGCTGGCGCCTTTCCGTCTGCTAAAGCGATAAAGCGGTCCTGCCCTTCTTCCGGGTGGTAGAGTTCAACCCGCTGGTTAGCCAGGTCGTAAAGGCCCAGCAGGCTCTGCCCCATCCCGATCGGCCAGTTCATGGCCACACCTTCAATGCCCAGGACTTCTTCCAGTTCAGCGACCAGGTCCAGGGGTTCCCGGCCGTCCCGGTCCAGCTTGTTCATGAAGGTAAAGACCGGGATTCCCCTTTGCCGCACGACCTTGAAGAGCTTCTTGGTCTGCGGCTCGATCCCGCGGGCGGAGTCGATAACCATGACCGCGGCGTCAACCGCCATCAAAGTCCGGTAGGTGTCTTCTGAGAAGTCCTGGTGGCCTGGGGTGTCCAGGATGTTGATCCGCTTGCCCTGGTATTCAAACTGCATAACGGATGAGGTAACAGAAATCCCACGCTTCTTTTCGATTTCCATCCAGTCACTGGTGGCGTAGTTCCCGGTCTTGCGGGCCTTAACGGTCCCGGCGCTGCGGATCACCCCACCCAAGAGCAGCATTTGTTCCGTAATCGTCGTCTTACCGGCGTCGGGGTGGGAAATGATCGCGAAAGTCCGCCGCTTGTTTACTTTGTCTAAAAGTTCTTTGTTCATTATTCTTCAGTTTCTTCCTCGTAATTTTCTTCTGGCAGGGTCAATAAGACCGTTAAGAGCCGCGACCCCCGCATTCTTCTGGTCGTCAAAACCATGCCGTTGTCCAGGGGCACTTCCAGCTGCTCGCCTCTGCCCGGGATCACGCCAAGTTTGGTGATCATATAGCCGGCCAGGGTGTCAACGTCTTCCATTTCCAGTTCGGTGCCAAAGCGGTCGTTGAAGTCGGTCAAAGGCATCTTGCCGTAAATGACAAATTGCCGGTCATTCAGCTGCCGGACCAAAACTTCTGCCTTGTCGACCTCGTCGTCAATGTCGCCAACGATTTCTTCCAGCAAGTCCTCGATGCTGGCCAGGCCGGTCACCCCGCCATATTCATCAGTTAGGATGGCCAATTGCTGCTGGCTGGTCTGCATCTGCACCAGCAAGTCGTCCAGCTCGATCGTTTCCGGGGCAAAAAGGGGCGGGGAAATCAAGCGGTCATAAGTCAGCTGGTCAAAGCCGTGCTGGCGGGCCTCTCTAAGAATGGTACGGATGTGGATGACACCCACGATCTGGTCCTTGTCCTGGTGGTAGACGGGAATTCTTGAATAAGGCTGGCGGAGGATGTCATCCAAGTTTTCCTCCAAGTCGTCCTCGATGTCGATCATGAAGGCGTCAGTCCGCGGCACCATGACTTCCCGTGCTACCTTGTCGTGGAAAGCCATACTGCCCTCAATCATCGAATATTCAGTATCAGTCAAAACATTGCCGGCATGCAGCTGGTCAATTTCTGCCTGCAGCTGGTCCTTGCCGCTTTCTTCATTGCTGGAAAAACGGCTTCTCAGTTTGTCAAACAGGCTGCCGGTCGCAGGGTCGCTTGTCATTTTCTTAACTCTCTTTCGTAAAATCCTTAAATATTTACATTATAGCATATGACCTTACGGGAATATGTTAAAATAGCCCAGTAGAAAGAGGTGTTTTACCATGAAAATGCGCCGCATTATGTTAGTTTTCGTCTTCCTGCTCTTGATCCCCTACATCTGCAGCCTGGCCATCATCGGGATCGGCTTTAACGCCCTGGTCCTGCACTCGACTTCCCCCTTCCGCACGGCTGTAGGGGCCTTTGTCGGGGCCATCATCATGCTGGCCGTCAAGGCCACGATCCAGCGGCCCTTGAATTTGCTGGCCGGAGACATCTATGACAGCTTCCTGCAGCAGATTCTCCGCTTCTTCAGCATCCGCCGCCGGCCGCTCTTGCAGGTAGCCAACTTTATCCTGGACTTTGTCCTCTGCACCCTGGCCACGATCGTGATCCGCCTGCTTTTGCCCCTGAAATGGATCGTCGGCACCTCCATGGGCTTCGTCATCTTAGTCATGTTCATTTCAACTTGCCTGGGGGCCTATATCGAATACGACAACTTGTCCATTGACGCTGAAATCAAGCAATCCTAATTCTGACTGACCGGGAGGTAAAGGCTCTTGGTCAGTTTTTTACTGCCTAAATCCAGCTGGCGGAGGATATAAGGGTTAGAATTCTCCTCCAGCTGAGCCTGGAAGTCGCTGCCTAAGTCGCCGGCTTCATCCAAAAAGCGGGGCAGTTCAAAGTTCAAGGGCAGGTCGAAATAGGCCGCATTGGCCGTCTCTTCTTTTTGGAAAACCCGGGCGCTTGGCAGGGAAAACTTGAGCAGGCCGCTAACTTCGCTATCCTTAGGCGCGATCACCCCGTACCAGTACATGAAGTTTTCCGGGCCAAAAACGATCAAGGACGCCCGCTGCCCGGCAAGGCCGGCCTCTTTGACAAAGGCTTGAAAGGCCGGGTCAGCTTCCAGTTCCTGGTTGGCGGCCGCGAAGGTCCCGTTTGCATCCATCATCCGGTCAGGAAAGGCCTTGCCGATAAAAGTAAGTTCGTTGATTTCTGTCTGCATCTCTTTACTTCTTTCTATTTTCTAGTATTCTTCCAGTTCTTCTAAAGGAATGATTTCCCCGACCAAAAAGGCGCTGATTTCATCCCCGGAAAAGCCGTGGCTGTACAGATACTGCCGCATCTTCTGCTCCCTTACGCCTGGCTCATAGCGCTTGAAGCGCTTGTAGGCCTTAAGGCCCTGCTTGACCAGAGCCGCTCTTTCCTGGTCCTCATCTGCTTCCGGGACTAAATCCTGGGTCACGGCCTGGGCCAGGGAGCCGGAGAAGCCGTGGCTGAGCAGTTTAGTCTGCATCTTGCGGTCGACTTCCCGCTTGGCAATCTTCCCCTGCTGGCCCAAAAGTGACTTGACCAGGCGCTTGCCAACCCCGGCCCATTCCTCATCAGTCACGTCTGCCAGGGCAGCTTCGATTAAGTCATCGTCAACGCCCTTTTTCTTTAAGTCCCGGCGGACAGCCCCTGGTCCATTCTTGCCGACCTGGAGGTTATTTTTGACAAAAAGGCGGGCATAAGCCGCGTCGTCCAGGTAGCCCAGGTGGGTCAGCTCGTTAACGGCCCGCTTGGCCGCTGACCGGGAAATTTCATGCTGGCTGAGGTAGTCAGTCACTTCCTTGATCGTCCGTGGCTGGTAGGACAGGTATCTGGCCGCCAGGTCGCTGGCCTTGGCGCTGGCTTCATAGTCCAGGATTTCATTGATCTTCTGGGGGCTAAGCTCCTGGCCCTTGAGCAGGACAAATTCCGCCAGTGTCTTCTCGCTGACGGAAAAGGCGTATTCCTGGTCCAAAAAAATATTGTAGCGCCCCTGCCGCTTTTGTGCACTAACTTTCGTGATAATGGCCATTTTTTCCTCCTTTTTGGCAAATCTGGCAACTCTATCTTAGCAAATTGCCGCAAAAGCTGCGAAAAACTTGCGCCCCTTTTAAAAAGCCCTGTATAATAGTATGTTGCGAAGTTTCCAGTTATCTTTATTGTAGAAAGAATAGACAAAGAAGAAGGCTCACATGCAGAAAAAACATTTTTCAAAAAACGCTTCTAAAGAGCGGCACGTCATCATCACCATCAAGCGGCTGGGTATCAACGGTGAAGGGATCGGCTACTACAAGCGCAAGATCATCTTCATCCCCGGCGCCCTGCCAGACGAAGTCGTGGTGGCCAAGATCGTCAAGGACCACCCCCAATACCTGGAAGGTGAATTAGTCCGGATCAAGGAAGCCAGCCCGGACCGGGTTCCCTTCCCATCCGGCGTTGACCCGAGAATCGGGGGCCTGGAACTGGCCCACCTGTCTTACGCGGGTCAGCTCAAGTTCAAGAAGGACAATCTGGTCTCTGCCCTTGAAAAGTACCACCCGCGCGGCTACAAGAACTACAAGATCAAGAACACCATCCCGGCCCCAGACCAGTGGCACTACCGGGCCAAGGCCCAGTACCAGATCGAACGGGAAAACCACCATGTTTCCCTGGGTCTGTACGCGCCTAACTCCCACCAATTGATCGACCTGCCGGAAATGCCGACCCAAAGCGAGGACACCCAGGCAACTGAACGGGCCATCCGGGATCTGATTATCAAGCTCCGCGTCCCGATCGCCAACCGCCGGCGGAACTTGCCAGGCGTTAAGACTATTGTGGTCCGGCAGGCGGAAGCCAGCCAGGAGATGCAGGTTACCTTGATCACTGTTGGCCACAAGCTGAACAATCTGCTGCAGCTGGCTGACGAGATCATGCGCCTGCCAAAGGTCGTTTCCGTCTACCAAAACGAAACCGACTGGCAGAACCCGCAAGTCTGGGGGAACAAGACCAGCAAGCTCCGGGGCAAGAACCAGGTCACGGAAGAGATCATGGGCAAGAAGTTTGCCTTGAGTCCCCGAGCCTTCTTCCAGCTGAACCCGGTCCAGACGGCTACCCTGTATTCTGAAGCCTTGAAGCTGCTCAGCTTAACGCCGGACATGACCTTGATCGATGCTTACTCCGGGGTCGGCACCCTGGGGATCCTGGCGGCTGACCAGGTCAAGCAGGTGGTCGGGATCGAAAGCATCCCTGAAGCTGTTTTGGACGCCCAGCACAATGTTGAGCTCAACCATGTCAGAAACGCAGAATACCTGCAGGGCAGCGTGGAAAAGCTCCTTCCCCGCTTGAAGGAAGACGGCCTGCCAATCGATGCCTTGATCGTCGACCCGCCGCGGACCGGCCTGGCCAAGTCCTTGATCAAGACCCTGCTCAGAGTCAAGCCGGCCAGCTTCGTCTACATTTCCTGCAACCCATCCACCCTGGCCCAGGACCTGGTCCTTTTGGGCGAGGCTTACGACGTCCGGGTCATCGAAAACGTCGACATGCTACCGCAGACCCCGCGCTGCGAGTGCATCGCCAAGCTGACCCTGCGCAAGTAGGAAGCACAAAAAGAAAATAAGCATTAGAAAAGGCGAGAAGATCAAATCTTCTCGCCTTTAAACTGCCCTCGGCAGTCTTTACAAGTGGATGAGGTAGCTCATCAAATTAATAGTCACGATATTCAATTTTAAGAATTCACCAATGGCTAATACCGGCTAAGATAAAACAGTCACTTGTTCGAGTTTTACGTGCTAGCGTATGAAATGAATTAGACTGTTGTGTAATCGCCACTTGGTTAAAAGCTTCAAGCCTTTATTATGGTCTCAATTAAGAGAGACAACGAATAATAATTACAATCTGGAGATAAAAACTTCTGTTCAGTTGTTTTCTACCTCTTCCACGCCTTCAGTATAGCATGATATGCAAACGATTGCAAGGAATTATTTTGCGTATTTTGCTAAAAATTGCTTGACCGTGCGTGCATATAAAGCCGGATTGTGCTCATAGGACTTGGCATGCTGGGCCCCTTTGACGATCAAGAGCTGCTTTGGCCCCCGGCTGGCCCGGTAATTTTTATAAACCATTTTAGTTGGGACAAAGGTATCCTTGCTGCCATGGATAAAGAGCATGGGCCGGGTATTCTTCTTCAGCTGGGCAAGGCTTGAGGCCTGGGCCAAAAAGTAGCCGGCTTTTAACTTGGTAATCCCGCTCAAGATTTCCACCAGGGGAAAACGGGGAAAGGCCGGCATATTGTAAAGGGCTTGGGCTTCGTGATCGATTTCATCTTTAGCACTGGTGTAGCCGCAGTCTTCAATAAAGCATTTGACCTGCTTAGGCAAGTTTAAGCCGGAGGTCATCATGGTCGTGGCCCCGCCCATGGAGACCCCGAAAATCACGATCTTGCTCTTTTGGCCATTTTTCTTGATCACCTGCTCGGCCCACTTCTTGACATCATTTTTCTCCAGCCAGCCGTAACCGACATACTTGCCCTGGCTTTGCCCATGAGCTTCCGCGTCTGGCAAAAGGGTGTTGTAGCCCAGGGAGTGGAAAAGCTGGGCATAGGCCCCCATATTTTCCTTGTTGGACATGTAGCCGTGCAGGATAATCACGGTTTTAGCCGAGTTTTTAGCTGGAATATAATTGGCCCGCAAGAGATAATTGTTATTAGCCGAACGCAGCTGCCAGTGCTGCTTTGTCACCTGCTTGTACCAGAGCTTCTGCTTGTACTGGGGGGTGGACTTGGTCAACTGCACCGTCCCGTTGGTCACGAAGCTTTTCTTGCCCGGCACCACGGCCATGTTGAAAAAGTAGTAGCCGGCCCCGGCCAAGGCCAGGGCTAAGACGGCTAAGAGGCCCCCTAAAATTTTGACCAGGCGGTAATTGCTTCTCTTTTTATTCTTCTTTTTCACCAGTTTCCTCTCCTCTTTCCCTCTTTATCTATAGTTTCTGTCTTTTTTATCGCTTTGTTCCTTTATTTTAAGCAATATGAACAGTATACCACAATAAAAAAAGAAAGGTTTATCCATGCTGCTTGAAGATTTTTTACAGCTCCTGGCTGGCCTGGGCGGGCAAAATGTCCTCTACCTGCAGGTACAAAACCAGACCCTCCCCCTCAGTAAGTTTGTCTTGGCCCGGGAAGACTGCCAGCTATTGTGCGGCGGGCAGGCAATGACCCTGGCTAAATTCCGCCAGCTGACCGGCAAGGGGAGCAAGTCCATCCCCCTCAGCTTCTGCTGGCAGGAAAAAGAAATTCCCGTCTACGGGGTCCAGATCCTGCCAGCTGAGGGCAAGATCATCTGCAAGTAACAAAAAAGCGTAGAAAAAAGAAGTTGTCTGGTCTTCAGACAGCTTCTTTCTTTGCGTATTTCACTTGCCGGCTGGCTTCTTCTTGCCTTCGCTTTCCAGCTTCTTGCCCAAGTCAATGATGTACTTGCGCAAAGCATCCTTGGTTTCCGGGTGACGGAGACCGTATTGGATGGAAGTTTCCATGTAGCCTTCCTTGTTGCCGACGTCAAAACGCTGGCCCTTGAATTCGTGGGCGAAGACCCGCTGGGTCTTGTTCAAGGCGTCGATGGCGTCAGTCAATTGGATTTCACCGCCAGCACCGGCCTTTTGCTTGTCCAGCATGTCAAAAATTTCCGGAGTCAGCAGGTAGCGGCCGATGATGGCCAGGTCACTTGGGGCCTTGTCAACGTCTGGCTTTTCCACAAAGGCCTTAACGTTGTACAGGTCCGGAGCAGTTTCGCCGATTGGGTCGATGACACCGTACTTGTTGACTTCTTCATGCGGTACCTTCATAACCGCGATGGTTGAAGCGTGAGTTTCATGGTAGCAGTCGATCAATTGCTTGGTCAATGGCGTCTTGTCTCTCATCAAGTCGTCGCCTAGCATAACCACGAAAGGTTCACCGGCGATAAAGCTGCGAGCCCGGTTGACGGCATCCCCCAAGCCATTTGGATGCGGCTGCCGGGTGAAGTAAAGGTTAACCTTTATGTTGGACATGGTGGTTTCCCGGGCCAGCTTCAAAAGCGCGTCCTTGTGCTTTTCAGTCAAGTTGTCTTCTAGTTCCGTGTTTGAGTCGAAGTGGTCTTCGATTGCCCGCTTGCTTCTGCCAGTAATGATCAGAATGTCTTCAATCCCTGAAGCCATGGCTTCTTCAACGATAAATTGAATAGTTGGCTTGTCAACGATTGGCAGCATTTCCTTAGGCATGGCCTTGGTTGCTGGCAAAAATCTGGTTCCCAAACCGGCAGCTGGGATGATCGCTTTTCTGACTTTCATGTATTTACATCCTCTTTTCTTAACTTCGCACATTAATGAAAGTATTTTAAATGTAAGCGTATAATAACATGTTTCTATAAAAGAATCTAGTAAACCTAGACCAATCTTCTTGAAAAAGGAAAATTATTTTTTCCGCCGCTTGGCGATAAACTCGGCCAAAGGGCCGTTAGAATAGGTCGCTGGCCCATAGCGCAGCTGGTCCAAACTGACATTGACCGCCGTGCCAAAAAGTAACAGGATGGCCAGGAGATTGAGCCAGAGCATAAAAATGATAAAATTTCCAACTATACCATAATTTTCCCACTTAACCGGAAAATTTTTCAAGTAGAAGGAAAAGAGATAAGACAGGGCTTCCCAGCCGGCCACCGTCACGATGGTCCCGGGAAAAAGAGCCTTCTTGAAGTGGACATTGGGCGCTACAGCGTTTAAATAGTAGGCCCCGATCAATATCAAGACCAGCAAAACCAGCCAGCGGTAGCTGGAGAGCTTGTCAATCCAGGCCAGGGGCAGGTTAAAGTAAGGAGCCAGGAAATGCAGGACCTCCTGGCCAAAGACCACGATCAGGGCTAAAAGAATGAACATAGTGACCATCAAGGCACTGAAGATCACGGTCAATGTCCGGTTCCAGATAAAGTGCCAGAAGCCCAGCTTCAGTTCCTTATTGTGGACGCCATAGAGGCGGTTCATCCCGATTCTGACCGCGTTCACCATACAGGACATGGACCACAGGGCCATGATCGCACCGAAGGAGATGTAGCTGGTCGAATTCGACTTGAGCAGGGTATCGACGATCGGGATGATATAGCGGGCCACGTCACTTGGAAAGATCATTTCCAAATAATCAGCAATCGGTCCCGTATCCAGGTGAAACCAGGGCAGGGCGTTACCGACAATGATGACGATGGGAAAAATTGAAAACAGGATGTAGTAGGCAATCACGATGGAACTTTGAAAAATCTCCCCCTGGGAAACGACCGAGGAAAGAGTTGTAAGAAAGCGCCGGACCCCCTTTTGTCCTGGCTCAACTTTTTCCGCCATGCCTAGTCTTCCATTTCGTCAAAGTGCGGAATGTACTTTTCCAGGCCGTCGTATGGCTTTTGCAAAGTCAAGATCTTCGGGCCGTCCTTGGTGATGGCAAAAGTATGCTCGAACTGGGCTGACTTGGACCCGTCCGGGGTTGCGTAGAAGACCCAGTCGTCATTCGGGTCGTCAACCGTCTTTTGCAAAATCCGCCAGTCCCCGCCGGCTTCCACCATTGGTTCAACGGTGATGGTCATCCCTTCCCGCAGGCGCAGGCCGTGGCCGGCCTTGCCCCAGTGAGGAACTTCCGGGTCTTCGTGGATAGATGGCTGGATGCCGTGGCCGATCAGTTCCCGGACGTCGCCGTAGCCTTCTTCATCCTCCACATAGTGCTGGATGACAGCTCCGATGTCCCCGATCCGGTTGCCAACTACGGCTTGGTCGATCCCCATGTACATGGCCTTCTTGGTCACGTCTATCAAGTGCTGGTCTTCTTCTGAGATTTGGCCGACACCGTAAGTGGTGCAAGAGTCGGATTCATAGCCGTTCAAGTTGCAGGTTACGTCAACCTTGACCAAGTCGCCTTCCTTTAAAAAGACATTTTTGCGGGGAATGTTGTGGGCAATTTCGTCGTTAACAGAGATGCAAGTGCCGTACTTATAGCCTTCAAAACCTTGTTCTGACAAGCGGCCGCCCCGGCTGGAAACGAATTCCTGGCAGAATTCTTCAATGTCCCAGGTGGAGATGCCTGGCTTGATCACGTCACGCAGGGCCTCAAACATGGTCGCCAGCAAGTGGCCGGAAGCCTGCATGCCCTTCAATTCACGAACAGATTTAATAGTAATCAATTTGTTTTTCCTTTCATAATGAAGTAGTTTGTCTTCATCATTATAACCTTTTTTAAAAGTTTGCTAAAGTAGCAATGCGCCCGATTCGCCAAGCCGGGACAAATCGTGTATAATACTCTAGAAATTGTTTTTTGGGAGCTTAACTTATGAGAGCAAAGATTGTTTTTGCCAGCATGACCGGCAACGACGAGGACATGGCCGAAATCCTGGAGGAAGACCTGCTGGACCAAGGCCTGGAAGTAGATTCTTCTGACGTCAGCTTCACTGACGCCAACGATTATTTAGACAGCGACCTGTGCGTCTTTATCACCTACACTTACGGGGAAGGCGCCATGACTGACGAAATTGCCGACTTTTACGACCAGCTCAAGGAGTTGGACTTGACCGGCAAGTCTTTTGCCGTCATGGGTTCTGGCGACAAGACCTACAAGGAACACTACTGCGAGAACGTTTTTGACTTTGAGAAGGCCTTCCTGGCCTGCGGGGCCAAGGAACTGATTCCCCCGCTCACGGTTGAAAACGCCCCTGACGATGACGATATCGCGCGCATCGATCAAGCTGCTGAGGAGTTGGCGGATAAATTAAATGGATAAAGATTTTAACCGGCGGCGGGCTTTAGGCGAGCGGAACTTCAAGCGCCACCGCAATTTATGGGTCTACATGTTCTTTGGCTTTATCGCGGCCTTGATCAACACGGTTGTCTTCATGTTCATGCATGACTTTTTGCACACCGTCTTGGTCATCGACAACACGATTGCCTTTATCGTGTCCAACCTGGCCTCCTTCTGGTTCAACCACAAGGCGGTCTTCACCAAGAACGTGGACCATGAACACAAATTGTGGCAGAAGCTACTGTCCTTTTTGGCCTACCGGATCATCAGCCTGCTGCCGGACACCTTGATCATGTGGCTGGGGATGACTGTCCTGGGTTGGCCAGCCTTGATCGTCAAGGTCATCGACCAGATCCTGGTCGGCATCTTCAACTACCTGACCACCAAATCAGTCTTCGAGAAGCAGGAAAAGAACCTGAAGAAGCGGCTGGAGAAGAAAATAAAAAAGCGGTGAAGCTGAGCTTCACTGCTTTTTTATTCATGCAAGTTGGCCAATCAAGAAAAGTCGGCTGGCTTGGGGCCTTTTTTGCCGGCAAAATACCAGGCAATATCATCTAAAATCCGGTCGCTGGCCTGCCCGTCCCCGTATGGGTTCTTAGCTTCAGCCATCTGCTGGTAGGCAGCTGGGTCAGTCAGCAGCTCCAGCATGGCTGCCTTAACCGCGTCTTCTTCAGTGCCAACCAGTTTCAAGGTTCCGGCCTTGACCCCTTCCGGCCGCTCGGTCGTGTCCCGCAAGACCAAAACCGGCTTGCCCAAAAACGGGGCTTCTTCCTGGACGCCGCCAGAGTCGGTCATGATGAAGTAGCTGCGCTTGGCCAGGTTGTGGAAATCGACCACGTCTAAAGGCTTGATCAAGTGAATCCGGGGGTCGCCGCCTAAAACTTCCTTGGCCGCTTCCTGGACTCTTGGCGAGAGGTGAACCGGGTAGACAATTTCAACGTCGTCAGTTTGGTCGACCACGTCCTTCATCGCCTTGAAGACCCGCCGCATTGGCTCGCCCTGGTTTTCCCGCCGGTGCATGGTGACCAAGATGATCCGCTTGCCCTGGCCGATCTTGTCTAAGACTTCATGCTGGTAGTCGGCCTGGACGGTTTGGGCCAGGGCATCGATGGCCGTATTGCCCGTGACAAAAATATTTTCTTCCGGGTGCCCTTCTTTTAAAAGGTTGGCCCGGCTGACAGAGGTCGGGGCAAAGTAGAGGTCGGACAAGGCATCGGTCAGTTTCCGGTTCATCTCTTCCGGGAAAGGAGAATACTTATTCCAGGTTCTGAGGCCCGCTTCAACGTGGCCCAGGGGAGTCTGCTGGTAAAAGGCAGCCAGGCTGGCGGCAAAGGAAGTCGTCGTGTCCCCGTGGACCAGGACGATGTCCGGCTTTTCTTCCTGGATGATCTGGCTTAAAGCAGTCAAAACCCGGGTGGTGATGTCAGCCAGGGTTTGCTGGGGCTGCATGATGTTTAAGTCGTAGTCCGGCTGGATTTTAAAAATCTCCAGGACCTGGTCCAGCATTTCCCGGTGCTGGGCCGTGACTACCGTAACCGGCCGGAAGCGGTCGTCACTGATCAGCTTGAGCACCAGGGGAGCCATCTTGATGGCTTCTGGCCTGGTACCGAAAACGGTCATTACTTTAATTTTCTGCATACTTAATCTCCTTAGTAAATTGCTAACTTAATCATAGCAAAAAGGCGCGAAAGCGGCGCATTTTTCATAAAATAATCGATAAATCATTTTTGAGGTGCACTATGACAGTCAATATTTTTCCCCTCCTGGGTGACAGCCTCTTGATCATCCTGGTCGGCTTCAGCCTGGTCTACTCCTTTGACGGATCCTTGGGGCAAAAGACGCGGCGGATTTTAAGAATTACCAGCCTCCTTTTGCTCCTGGCCATCATCCCCTTGACCATTTGGATCCTGCAGCATCCTCTGCTTATCAATTGATGAGGCGGAAAAAAACTGAATAGCACAAAAAAATAAGGAATCAGTCCAGCTGATCCCTTATTTCTTTACTCTTTTTACTGCATTATTAGCTGTTCGCCTTGGCTTGGTGCTTTAATTCCAGCTTTCTGAGCCATGGCAAGAGGAAGCCAGTCCCGAAGAGGACGATAACGGTGATGATGTTCATCCAGAGCTGCTTGGTCCATTGCGGACTTTCAAAAGTAACGTCTTGCGGCAGGAAGCCCATCGTCGCGCAGATGAAGGTGAAGATGAAGCACCACCAGCCGACCGCCAGGGCCCCCTTGTTGTTTCTGATGAAGACGAAGTCGTCCTTGGCAAAAGTCTTGTGCCGGTAGCGGAAGGCTAAGAAGGCCAGGAAGACTACGGAAGTCTTGTACGGGGATACGATCCCGTTCAAGTTCAAGAGCCAGTTAAAGATATCGTTGATTTCCGGCAAGGTCCCTGACAAAAGCAAAAGGAAGAGAGTGATGCTGCAAGTCAGCACGTAACTGTTAACAGGCAGCCCATCCTTGTTCTTCTTTCTGAGCCAGCTTGGCATGTACTTTTCAGAAGTGTCAGAGGCAAAGAGCCGGCTGGCGGCGTCGATCAAGGCGGCCAGGTCGGCCATGAAGTTCAAGAGGCAGACGATGGCGTACATGTACATGAGGCTCTTACCCATGCCGGCTTCTTCACCCAGAAGCTGGAAGGCGTAGAAGGCCCCGTTCATCTTAAAGTCGTGCGGGATGTGTTTAGCGTCAAAGAGGACGGCCAGACCAAGAGTTTCGGTCAATGTCATGAAGACCGTCATGGCAAAAAGCATCCACATTGACTTCGGGAATTCCTTGCGGGGGTTTTCAGCCGGGTAACGTAAGGCGCGGCCAGTTCCGCCCCGGACATGGCAAAGATCAAAAGGCCAGTCGTGGAGAAGTAGTGGACGCTGAAGTTCGGCTTAAAGCTGGACCATTCCATCTTGGTGGCGATGTGGCCGCCGTGCATGAGAGCCCAGATGATTAGGATCACGAAGATCACGGACATGGCGAACATGGCAATCCCCCCGATCAAGGACAGAAGGTCCAGGGAGTTTTTATATGCACTTTCGCACAAGATAAAGATCAAGATGATGACAAAGGTCAAAAGGCCGAACATGAAAGGTGACATGTGCTTGCCTAAAGTGTTGTTGCCCAGGATCATCCAGGAAATGGAAACGATGATGGAGTTGGACACGTCCACCAGGTAGGGCACGGTTTGGGCCCAGTACATCCAGCTGGTAGCGTAGCCTAATACGTCGCTGCCCGTCCCCCGCCGGATCCAAGAGGCCAGGCCCCCTTCTTCAGTATCCTTGTAGGCCAGGCCCAATTGGGTGGCGATCAAGGTATATGGCAATTGGTAGCAAATCAAAAGGAAAATCCATGAAAAGATTACGGACAGACCTTGGTTTTGGTATGGGTAGAAAACATCTTCAAAGCGGATGATGGTGACGAAGTCGAGCATCGCCAAGGTCATCCAAGCCATGTAGTGTTTTTTGGGGGTTTCTTCAATCATTCTGTAAATCGAGCTCCTTATTGGTCAAATTGTCTTAAGCGGCAATTTGCCTGGACGGGGGCTTATTTTGGCGCTTTAAAAAGCTGGTCACTGCACCGTCTCCAATCAAAAAAGTGTCGTTTTCATTTTGTTCCTATTGTTTTGAAAATTCTATAGCTTTTTCATTTTTTTCAATTTGATAAAAATTCTTTCAATCGTTAAGTGAAAGTTATCCGCATACCGGTCATTAGCCAGCTTTTAGTAAAAATATTTGGTTAATTTGCTCTTGGCAAGAAAAGCAGGCCTTTTTCGTGCAAGTAAATGCGCAAAAAGTAAACATCACTCAATGCGTCAATTAAGAATGCTTTTTGGCAAAAAAACTTGAAAGTGTATAATTTACCTATGCATACTACAATTTTTTATAAAGATACTGAATTGAGTGGTACGCGCTTTTATGAAAAATGCCAAGTAACAGAAAGAAACAGATATGAAAAAGTTTTTGCGAGTAACCGCGACACTTTTGTCCGCTGCAGCTATTCTCGACTCTTTGTATTGGCTCTTTGTTGGCCATTCCTACTTGCGGGTTGCCTTTCTTAAGCTGACCGGCGGTAATGGCATCCCCGGCTGGCTTCAAATTGCGGTCATCGCCGGTATCCTCTTGTTTCTCTCTCAATATGACTGGTTCTTTGATCATTTTCTCCGCGATTAACGTGACCGCAAGTACAAGTAGCAACTTCCATCAACCCATGAAACAGAAAGGAATTTTTCAATGCATTATCTAGCAATCGCTGCTAAAAAAGAGCTTCTGCCCTATCTGCCAATCGACTGGCCCAAAACTGAACTGACCGAGCTGGTCAACCCCGCAAGCCTGGCTGCCGTAGTCATCGATGAAAAAGACAGCCGGTCCCGGGGCATCTACCAGACCATGAAGGAAAAGCTGGGTCTGGACTTGCCCTTGATCGAATTTACTCCTGAGACCTCTCCAGCTGAAATCAGCCGCTTGGCCCAGACCTACGAAGAAGCCAACGTTCCCCGCTTCATCCGGGAGCTGACGGCTTTTTCTGACCAAGACGACCTGGTCTTCGATACTCCTGGCCACCACAACGGCCGCTTCTATGACCGCCACCCAGCTGGATCAGTCTTGCGCAACTTCTTCGGTGACAACTACTTCAGAGCCGATACTTCTGACTGCGTCTCAGAACTCGGCGATATGATGAACCACACTGGCGGGCCCTTAGAAGCCCAGCAAGAAGCAGCTAAAGCCTTCAACGCCGACAAGGTCTACTTCTGCACCAACGGCACAACCAGCGCCAACACTATCTGCACCACCGCCCTTTTAGATGAAGACGACCTGGTCCTTTTTGACCGCAACAACCACAAGTCCATCTACAACAGCGCCCTGGTCATGACGGGGGCCAAGCCGGTCTACCTGCCAACTGACCGGAACGCTGACGGCTTGATCGGGCCTTTGACCGCCGCCAGTCTTGATGAAGACTTGATCCGCCGGGAAATCGCCAAGGTCGCCCCTGGCCGCGCCAAGGCTGACCGGCCTTTCCGCCTGGCGGTTCTGCAGCTGGAAACCTACGACGGCATCTTCTATGACGCCAAGCTTATCTTGAAAAAGCTCGGCCGCCTCTGTGACTACATCCTCTTTGACTGCGCCTGGGGCGGCTATGAACAATTTGTCGACGTCCTCAGAGACTTCTCTCCTTTCCAGCAGACCTACGGCCCCGATGACCCAGGCATCCTGGTCACCCAGTCCGTCCACAAGCAGCAAGCCGGCGTGGGCCAGGCCTCCCAGATTTTGAAAAAAGACAGCCACATCAAGGGACAAAAGCGCTACGTCGACCACAAGCACTTTAACCATGCCTACATGAAGTACGTTACGACCAGCTACTCCTACCCGGTCTACGCTTCTCTTGTCGCTAACAGCGCCATGGCTGCTTCACCGGCCGTTAACAGCTGGTGGAACGATACGGTTAAATTAGGCATAGACTTCCGCAAGCGCCTTTTAAAGGAAAGCAAGCTCTTTAAGCCCCTCGTTCCCCCAACTGTCCACGGGCAAAAGTGGGAGAACCTGCCAACTGATGTCTTGTCCCAGGACCCGGAAGCCTGGAAACTGTCCCCAGATGATGACTGGCACGGCTTCAAATTGCTTGCTCCGGGTGAAGTTGCCCTAAGCCCGGTAAAAGTCACCTTGATGACGCCCGGCATTGACCTGGCAAAAGCTGCCTTCACCGAAGAAGGCATCCCTGGCGCCATCGTTTCTCTCTACCTGCATGAAAAGCACATCATCCCGGAAAAGTCCGACAGCTACTCCACCCTCTACCTGCTCACGCCAGGCGAGGGGCAAGTCGATATGAACGGCCTTTTCTCGACCTTAATGGCCTTTGAAGAAGCCTACTTGACTAAGGCGCCCCTGTCTGCCATCATGCCGGAATTAGTAGCCCAGTACCCTGACCGCTACGAGGGTTATACCCTCTACCAGCTCTGCCAGGAGCTCCACCACTACTACCAAGAGCATGAGATCTTTAAGCTCCAGCAAGCTCTTTTCCTAAAGGACAGCTTCCAAAATTACGAGCTGACGCCAAAAGAAGCTGACCGCGAATTCGTCCACGGCAACAGCGAACTGGTCAAACTGGCCGACGCCAAGGGCCGGATGGCCTTGGAAGGCGCCCTCCCTTACCCGCCTGGTGTCTTCATCGTGGCACCTGGTGAACGCTGGCAGGACCTGGACGTTGCCTACTTCCAAGTCTTGATCGGCGCTGCCCGAAAGTTCCCGGGACTTGATCCGGAAATCCAAGGTGTCTACCAAGAGGACGGCGAAGTCTGGGCTGAAGTCCTTAAAGAATCTTAAGCTGACAAAAAACGTTGACACGAGATTGTGTCAACGTTTTTTCTATATCTTCTGAACTATTTTCTTTATTTTTTCTTTTTCCCTTAGTCGCCAAAGAGAACTGACTTGACCGCGTTGGTCACGGCGATCTTGTCATGGGCGTAGGTCAAACCGCCCTGCATGTAGACAGCGTAAGGCGGACGGATCGGGCCGTCAGCTGAGAATTCAACCGTTGACCCGGAGACAAAGGTCCCCCCGGCCATAATGACTTCATCTTCGTAGCCCCGCATGTGGCTTGGAATTGGGGTAACAAAGGAGTCAACCGGTGAGTTCTTCTGCACTTCCTGGCAGAACTTGATCATCTTTTCCTTGTCGTTGAAGGTGATCAGTTCGATCAGGTCAGTCCGCGGGGCATCCCACTTAGGAGACACGTCGAAGCCCAGCTTTTCCATCAAGGCGGCTGAGTAGATCATCCCCTTGATGGCTTCCCCGGTCACGTTTGGCGCCAGGAAGAAGCCTTCGTAGAACTCATGCAGGCTGTTTAAGGTTGGCCCTTCTGAGTCGCTGATCCCCGGGGCAAAAAGCCGGCTGGCTGCCCGGTGGATCAAGTCTTTTCTGCCGACGATGTAGCCACCAGTCTGGGCAATCCCGCCCCCGGCATTCTTGATCAAAGAACCGGCCATGAAGTCGGCCCCATATTCAGTCGGCTCATGCTTTTCCGAAAACTCTCCGTAGCAGTTGTCAACGAAGATCAAAGACTGGGGACTGACTTCCTTGATAAAGTCGATCATTTCCTTGACCTTGGCAACCGGGAAGCTTTCCCGGGTGTCGTAACCCCGGGACCGCTGAATAGCCACGATCTTCGGCTGGTCCCGCTTTAAGATCTTTTCCCCATCTTCAAAGTCGACGCTGCCGTCTTCTTTTAGCGGCACATAGGAGAACTTGACCCCCTTTTCAATCAAGGTGCCGGCCTTGTCTGGGGTAAGGCCGATAGCGTGCTGCAGGGTGTCGTAAGGCATCCCCGTCAGGTAAGTCAAAGTGTCGCCTGGCACCAGGTTGCCGTCAAGGGCGGTTGCCAGGGTGTGGGTTCCGGAAACGAATTGCGGCCGCACCAGGGCGTCTTCAGTGTGGAAGACCTGGGCGTAGACCCGCTCCAGCTTGTCCCGGCCTTCATCGTCGTCCCCGTAGCCGTTGGTCCCCTTCAAGTCAGATTCAGCGACCGCATTGTCCACGAAGGCTTCCAGGACCTTGGCCTGGTTGTAAATAACCTGTTCGTCGATTTCATGCAGGCGGCCGGCGATCTGCTCGTCGACTTCCTTAACAATTTTTGCTAATTCTTCTGGTAAATTGTTCATCAAAAAATCCCTCTGTTTGTTCTTTGTTACTTACCTATCTTAAACCCAAAAGGCAGCTTTTTAAATAAAAAATAGCCTTCCATGCAATTATGGAAAGCTATTTGCAAAAGTTCTATTGTTCGCTGGCTGCCTTTTCCGGCAAGATCGGGTTCAAGAGAATCCCGAAGACCGTAGCCAAAGCGATGCTAGTCAGCTGGAATGAGCCGATCTTGAGGTAGGTGCCCCCAATCCCGATAACCAGGATGACGGAAGCGATGACCAGGTTCCGCTTCTTTTCAAAGTCGACCTTGTTGTCAACCAGGATCCGCAGGCCGTTGGCCGCGATCATCCCGAAGAGTAGGAAGGAGATCCCCCCGATAACCGGAGTTGGGATGGATTCGATCACCGCTGACACCTTTCCGACGAAGGAGAAGACGATGGCAAAAAAGGCTGCCCCACCCAAGACGAAGACGCTGTGAACCTTGGTCATGGCCAAAACGCCGATGTTTTCCCCGTAGGAGGTGGTTGGCGGGCCGCCTAAAAAGCCGGCAATGATGCTAGAAAGACCGTCGCCCAGCAGGGTCCGGTGCAGGCCCGGGTCTTCAAAGAAGTTCCGCTTGGTCAATTTGTTTAAGACCATGATGTGGCCCATGTGCTCAGTCATAGTAACAAAAGCAATTGGCGCCATAGTGATGATGGCGGCCGGATACCACTTGAACTTGTAACTGACGCCTAAAACATCAAAGGCGGGCAAAGAGAACCACTTGGCGCTTTCAACGCCGGACAGGTCAACGATCCCGCAGAAGAGGGCCATGAGGTAGCCGCAGATGATCCCCAGCAAAACCGGGATCATGCTCGGGAAGCCTTTCAAAAACATGTTGAAGATAATGGTAATAACCAGGGTAAAAATCGCTACCCCGAAGTAAGTCAAGCTGTACTTGCCGCTGGCGTTGAACATGGCGTCGTTAGCCGCGGTCGTCGCTAGTGACAGGCCAATAACGATGATGATCGGGCCAACCACGATTGGCGGCAGGATCTTGTCCAGCCAGCGGGAACCGAAGCGGGCAATCAAGAGGGCCACGATGACGTAGACCAGACCAGCCGCAATGGCCCCCTGCCCTACGGCCGGGTAGCCGTAATTTTTCATCAAGGCCTGCATAGTAGCGATAAAGGCAAAAGATGAGCCCAGGTAGGCTGGGATCTTCGCCTGGGTGCAGAGGATGTAGACCAAGGTCCCCACCCCTGAACAGAAGAGGGCGATGCTTGGCTTTAAGCCGATTAAAAGCGGAACCAGAACGGTCGAACCGAACATGGTAAAGAGGTGCTGGATTGAGAGCAGCAGCCAGGGACCGAACTTCGGCTTGTCCTGGACGTCCAAAACCGCTTCAGGGTTCCGGAATGTCTTGTCTTCTTTCAAAAGAAATCTTCCTTTTCAAATACTGGAACCCGGAACAGAAATGTCCTTGTCAGCCTCACGGGACTGAATTTAAAGGTTCCTTAACAATTGACTACTTTAGCCTACTAATAATATTATTTTTTGTCAAGGAAGACGAAAAAGCCGCGGCTGACAAAGCTTCAGCCGCGGACTTGAACTATCTGAGGAAAAATATGGTTTATTGGAATAGATTAAGGAGTATTTTAATGACAATTAACGGGCCGGACTGATGAAGTATTCCGGCTTGCAGATCTTGGTCCAGTCAACGAAGATCTTCTTCATCAGGTAGCCAACCGCGAATGGCACGACTACCCAGACGATGACCAGCACCAGCACGTTGTGGAAGCCGGCTTTGTAGGCTGCTAAAGGAGAAACCGCCCCGATCAAGCCGAAACCACCGGAAGCCGGGGTCCCCTGCATGCCAAGGATTGGCACGGAGAGAGTTGAGATAGCCGCTGTTAAAGCGATCGGGATCCCGATCACTGGGTATCTCAGGAAGTTTGGCATCATCATCTTGATAGCGCCTAAGAAGATGGCAACTTGCACACCTGGCTTGTCAACCTTCAGGGTTGCCCAGAAAAGGAAGGCAGCGGTACTTGCCAGACCGAAACCAGCTGCGGCAGAACCCATGCCTGCCAGGCCGATGGCCACGAAGATGGCTACAGTTGACAGCGGGGTAACGATGATGATCGCGAAGGACATGGCGATCAAGATACACATTGGGTATGGAGCCAGCTTGGTGAAGGTGTTGATCACGTCACCGATGGCCGTGGTTACCAGGGATACGTAAGGCTTGGTCAAGCTGCCCAGGAAACCGACGCCAGTCCCGGCCAGGATTGGGAAGAAGACGATCCCCAGTGAGCCGAAACGGTTGCCGACCCACTTGATGAAGAGAACAGCAACGGCTGCCGTCAGCATGGTGTTGATAACGTCCCCCATCCCAGCTAATTGGAAGCTGGTGGTAGTTACGCCCTTAACCGTGGTAGTTACCGCGGTCATACAGCCGGAGCCCAGGAAGGCTGCCCCGCCCACACAGGCTGCTTCAGTATAGCCCAGGTTGAACTGCTTGGCGGTTGAGAAGCCGCACATTACGGCAAAGAAGTATTGGAAGACGGTCACAATGTGCAAAAGATTGGCCACAATCGCGTTGCTTCCTGCAAAGGGAGTCAAGAAGGTTGACAAAATGGCACTTGGTAAAAGTGACACGATAATGGCAGTCGCTGAACCATTAAGGACTTTCATCGTAAATGATCCAACTGTTTCTTTTGTTTGAGTTGTTTCAGACATATAGTCTCCGCCTCCTAACGGTAGAAAATTATAATTACATTGACACAGATTATGAGGTATCTAATAACATTTAATTTATCTCTCATAAACTGATGCCTTGAATCATAGAGGAAGCTCCCGGACTTTGCAATGCTTTTTTGTCAACACTTTCATAATTTTCTTATTGAAAAAGCAAAAATCCGCTTTCTTTTTCTGGATACTTTATTTTCTTTAAATTTTTGTTAAAAACCAGCCTTTTTTACCAAAATTAAAAGCAAAGAGCAATAAGCTAAGGCGGAAAAAAGTATAAAAAAGCAGCAAAAGGCAAAAAGAAAACCCCCCACTTCCGTGAGGGGCAGATATGACCCGGGCGAGATTTGAACTCGCGACAACCTGGTTTAGGAAACCAGTGCTCTATCCAACTGAGCTACCGGGCCATACAACACATTTTATTCTACAAAAAATGTGTTGAAAAAGCTAGTGCTTTCGCTTAAATCATTAGTATTGCGGCATGAAAAAGCGGCGGGGTTCATCCGTCTGCCCAATCTGGTCAGCAGCCTTGACAAAGGGCAGCCAAATCAAGACCGCGATGACCAGGTTGACCAAGAACAAGACCAGGGCCCGCCAGTCATAGTTAGTGGCCAGATAAGGGCCGATGACCGGGGGCATGATATTAGGCACCGAAGCCTGGACCCGGTTGATCCAGCCCAGCTTGGTCGCCAGATAAGCCAAGGAAACATTGGCTAAAGGAGCCAGGGTAAAGGGCAAAAAGCAGACCGGGTTCAAGATGATCGGCAGCCCGTAGAGCATGGGCTCATTGACGTTGAAGACAGCCGGAGCTAGGGCCACCTTGGCCAAAGTCGGAGGTCAGCAAAATCGCGATGACTAAAGGCAGGCAGACCCCATTGACGCCAAAGACCACAAAAGAAGTATTGGTCCACAAATACGGGATCTTGTGGCCGTTAGCCGCCGCCAAAAGGTTGGCGTTTTGGGCCGTAGCCCAGATCGACCCGACAACCGGAGCTAAGGCACTGGCCCCATTGATCCCGAAGAACCAGAAGAGCTGGGTCAAAGCCGTAATAGCAATCACCATGATAAAGCCCTGGCCCAGTTTCAAAAGTGGCAGCTGGATGATCTCTAAGAGCCAGTCGCCAAAATACTGGCCGGTAATGGTCTGGAAGAGATAGTTCAGCCCGCCCACGATAAAGAGGGCCAGCATGACCGGGATCGCTGCTTCAAAGGCCGCGATCTGGGCCGGGGGCATGGCCGTCTGGATATGCAGGCCCAGCCGAGCCTTGACCCCCAGGATGTACAGGGCCACGCCCAGGCCGCCAAAAAGAATGGCCGTAAACATCCCTGTCGTTGACAGCTGCTTGATGTTAAAAGCCTGGTCCAGCTTAATCCGCTTATTCCCCTGCATGAGGTAGGAATAGTTGGCAATGCTCATCATGAAAGAACAAAGAGCCGTCATCGCCCCGGCCAAGGGGTCCACCTCACAGGCCTTGGCCAATTGGTAGCCCCAGCTGAGGACGAAGAAGAGGGCAAACATGGCCACGCTCCCCCGCCAGACGAAGTTGCAGATGGAGATCGATGGCTGCATGAGCTGGCAAAAAACATGCCAGCCCCAGTTGCGGTTGGCGGTAATGATGAGGCTCTTGATTAAAACCGCCACCGACCCGGTCAAACTGATCGGCAGGGTGGAAATAAAAGCATCCCTGAGGGCCACCAGCCAGCGGACCGAGGCCAGATTATTGGCCAAGGGCATCAGGTGCCGCTCCAGCCAGTCAATCACGCTATTCACTTTGCTTCTTCCTCTTCAGATAATGCGGGTGATAACCCTTGTTCTTATTTTTCTTCTTGGACTTCTTTTTCTTCTTAACTGGCTGCTCAATTACAGCTGGCTTGTCTTTGTCTTCAGCCTTTTCCTTCTTGACCGGCTTTTCTTTACTCAAGTGGTAGCCGGCAAAGTAGACCCGGTCGACGGTCACTTCCCCTTCCAAAAGCTTCTTCAGCTTGCGCAGGTCGTGGTCGTTACCCAGAGACACCACCTTGCCTTCCTGCTGCATCCGGCCGGTCCGGCCTGCCCGGTGCATGTAGGTGTTGGCATCAGTCGGGATTTCGTAGTTAACCACATAGGTTAGTTTTGGAATGTCCAAGCCCCGGGCCGCCAGGTCAGTGGCCAAGAGCAGCTTGACCTTCCCCTTGGCCAGGTCCCGGATGGCCTGCTGGCGCTTGTCTTTTGAGAAATTATTGGCCAAAACTTCAAAGCGGGTCTTGCTGTGGGCAAAAATTCTGGCAAAGCGCAGCATTCCCTCATTTGAGTCAAAGAAGAGCAGGCCCCGGAAGCCGTCCAGCTTGCACAAGCGCTGCAGGTATTCCAGCTTGTGCTTATTGTCCACCTGCAAAAAGACGTGTTCAGTCTGGCTGCCCTGGTCGGGGCGGACGTCGACTAAAAGGAAGTGGCGGGCAAAAATTTCTTCCGCCTCTTGGGTAATCTGGGATTCAGTGGCCCCAAAGAGGAGGATCTGGCTGGAAGAAGGCAGGTTCTGCCCTAAAGAACTCAAAAGCTCCAGCTTGGCGAATTCCAAAATGTCGTCAGCTTCATCGATTACCAGGGTCTTAATCTGGACCAGTTTAATCCGGCCCGAGGAGAAGAAGTCAAAGAAGCGGCCCGGAGTGCAGACCAGGACCTCACAATTGTCCTTCTTCAGCCGTTCGTCCTGTCTTTGCCGGTTGCCGGCCCCAACCAAGGCTAAAGTCTTCAGACCCAGGGCCTTGGCAAAAGGCAGGATGGCATTTCTGATCTGGACGGCCAGTTCAGTCGTTGGGGCCAAAATCACCAGGGAATTTTTCTCCCCCGGGATGACCCGCTCTAAAGCCGGCAGGGCATAGGCTAGGGTCTTGCCTGTCCCTGTCTTGGCCAAAGCGACCAGGCTGGCTCCATTCTTAATGGCCTCATAAGTCTCTCTCTGGATCAAGGTTGGCTGGCTCTTGCCTTCCTTTTGCAAAACTGCTTGAATTTGTTCTGTGTAAATCATTGTGCTAATTGTCCATACTTTTCTTTATATTGCTGGCTGGTCCCGATATAGGCATACATGACATTCTTGCAGCCGATCCCGCTGACTCCGGCCACGTGGCCCTTTTCCGTATAGCGCCAGAAGCAGTAGTCCAGCTTGCTTGGCGCTGACGCCGAGGTAGCCAGGAACTTGCATCCCGCTGGAAAAAGCTTCTTGTACTTGACCGGAGCGTTGACCATAATCTCATGACTCTTGACCAGGGAATAGGCCATCTTGCTCATCGCCGTTAAATTAGCGGCGCTGGGGTCATCTTGCCCGCTGTCCAGCAGGATGGGCAAGGCCCCCCAATGCCCAGCCGCCAGGCGCTTCGCCCGGGATAATTGCTTTGCCGCATTTTTCTCCCCTTGCACCTCAATGATGCTGCCATAGGCCAATTTGGTCTTGGCCACCTGCTCGCGCCTGGCGGCAAAATTCTGGTCAACCGGCAGATAAACGAAAGACAAGCCGCCCTTTTCCAGGCGGCTGAGGTCAAAATCTGCCTGGCTGACCTTCAGGCCGACCGCGCTTTGGCTGGCTCCTTTTGGCAGGGTCGTCTGGCTGGTATAATTGTACAGGCCATATGCCAAAAGGCTGATAATCGCGGCCAGCAGAATCAAAAGGGCCGGCAGTGTCGCCGGATGCTGGAAATGCTTTTTTTGCCCCATCTCCCAAAACCTCCTTCTACCATTTTAGCCGAGAAATCCGCCTAGACCAAGCAGAAAGATTTATTGTATAATTTAAGGGTTAGATTTGTTTTACTGGAGGGTTTAGTGAAAAAACAGATTTCTTTTGGCCATGCGCTGGCAACCGTTATCGGCTCAGTCATCGGGGCCGGGGTCTTCTTTAAGATCGGCAGCATCTCCCAAAGCACCGGGTCGGCCTCAGCCACCATCTTAGTCTGGCTTTTAGCCGGAGTCATCTCGATCTGCTCGGGCTTGACCGTGTCAGAAATCGCGGCCGCCTTGAATGTCAACGGGGCCATTGAATACCTGGACTACAGCTATGGCAATATCTGGGGCTTTCTCTTCGGCTGGGCGGAAATGACTGTCTACTTCCCCGCCCAGATCGCGGCTTTAGCTTCAATTTTCGGCCAGCAGTTCGTGGTCCTGGCGGGCCTGCCGGCCTCCAGCAGCAAGTGGATCGCTGCCGGCGTGGTTCTTTTGCTCTTTTTGATCAATATGCTGGGGACCAAGGCTTCAGCCTGGATGCAGTCGGTGATCACGGTCATCAAGCTCATCCCCCTCTCTTTGATCATCGTCTTTGCAATCATCCGCCCGCAAGTCTCCGTCAGTCTCTGGCCAGTTACGGTGGATAGCAGTGGCGGCTGGCTGGCCGGGATCAGCCAGGGGCTCTTGTCTGCCCTCTTTGCCTTTGAAGGCTGGATCGTGGTGACCAACCTGGCTAAGGAAATGAAGAATCCGAAAAAGGACCTGGCTCGGGCCATCATCCTTGGCCTCTCCTTGGTCACGGTCGTTTACGTCCTGGTCAATTACGCCTTTATGGCGGTTTTGCCTTTTGACAAGATCATCGGCAACGACAATACCGCCTACTACGCTTCTCTTAAGCTCTTTGGCCAGGCCGGGGGAAAAATCGTCACGGTCGGCATTCTCTTGTCGGTTTACGGAGCCTGCAACGGCTTTATGCTGACGGGGATGCGGACGCCATATATCCTGGCCCAGGCCAACCGCCTGCCCGGCTCTGAGAAATTGGCCAAGACTTCTGTCAGAAGCGGAGTCCCGGTCTTCTCCGCCCTTTTGGTCAATGCCATCGCTTTGATCATGATCTCCCTAGGTAACTTCGAAATCTTGACCGACATGCTGGTTTTCGTCATGTGGACCTTCACCACCCTCCTGTCAGTGGCCGTCATTTTGCTGAGAAAAAGAGAGCCGGACCTGGCCCGGCCTTTCATGACGCCGGCTTACCCGGTCATTCCCTTGATTTCCATCATCGTGGGTCTCTTCATCATCGTGATGACCGTCATCAACCAGTTTGCCCTCTCCATGATTGGCCTGGGCATCACCCTCCTGGGCCTGCCGGTCTACTACTGGAAAAAGCTTCATTAGGGCAAAAGAAAATAACAGACAAAAGAAAATCAAGCAAAAATGGACCATCCGTCTGGATGATCCATTTTCTTTTAGGAAAAATTAGTCGTGTTCGTGCTTGCTGAATTCTTCAACGACTTCTGGCTTGATGACGCCGATGTAAGGCAGGTTCCGGTAAAGACCCGCAAAGTCCATCCCGTAGCCGATGACGAATTCGTTGCCCACGTGGGTGCCGTAGTATTCAACATCTACTTCAGTCGTCCGGCGGGCCGTCTTGTTCAGCAAGACGCAGCACTTAACTGAGTTGGCGCCGCGGCTGAGCAGTTCGTCCTTCATGAACTTCAAAGTCAAACCAGTGTCCACGATGTCTTCGACGATCAAAACGTCCCGGCCAGTCACGTCAGCTTCCAGGTCATGGGTTACCGTGATCTTGCCGCTGGATTCAGTCCCGTTACCGTAGCTGGAAACATCGATGAAGTCAATATCGCAAGCCAAGTCCATTTCCCGCAGGAGGTCAGTCAGGAAGAAGATAGCCCCCTTCAAGGCACCGACAACCAGGACCCGCTTGCCAGCGTAGTCCTTGGTCAATTGCTGGCCAAGCCGCTTGGTCATTTCCGCGATGTCTTCTTCGCTGTACAACTTGTGATCAACAGCGTCATGAATACTTTTCATTAGGTTTCCTCGATTACTAATTGCTTTCAAAATGATACATCAAGATTATACCATTATTTTAACAAAAAAGAACGGCTTTTGCCTAAAAAACGTTCTTTTTTCTGAATCTTATTCTTCTTTTTTGGCTTGATCGTTTGTCTTTGGCCCTTCAACGATGAACCAGCGCATGAAACCTTGCTGGATATCGTCCAAGGTGAAGCGGAAGCCTTCCAGTTCTATTGACTCTTCCTTCTTCAAGTCGGGATACCGTTCCATCATATACCCGCCGATAGTGATGATGTCACTGTTCTGGAAGCTCTTGAGGTTCTGGTGGAAGTAGCGCTCAAAGTCATAAAGGGTGGTCTTGCCGGAAACCCGGATATTGCCTTCGGCGTCCTTGATAATGTAGTCATCAGAAACGTCGTCGATTTCATCCTTAACTGACCCGAAGAGCTCTTCGTAAATATCCTTGTCAGTCACGATCCCGCTGGTGCCGCCGTATTCGTCGACAACCAACACGATTGGAGTGTGCTTGCTGATCATCAAGCGGAGGATGTCCTGGATAGGCATAGATTCCGGCACGGTAATGATGGTCCGGTTGATCCTGGTTACTGGTACCCGGTCGTCAATCCGGCTCTGCTGAACAATGTCATAAGCATAGACATAGCCGACCACATCATCTTTGTCATTTTCCCGCACGACCGGGAAGCGGCTGTAGCCGTCTTCCAGATACTTGTCCAGGGCAGTCTTGATGTTTTCGCTGGCATCTAAAACTGTCAGCCGGGTCCGGTCAGTCATGATGTCCTTAGCCGTCTTGTCGTTCAGCTGGAAGGCTCTTTCCATATAGGTCAAGTCTTCCTTGTCCAGAGCCCCGCCATGCACCGCGTTCTTGCTCAAGCGGATGATTTCTGACTGGGAATAGACCTGGTTTTCTTCATCGGCCGGGTTAAAGCCCAGCATCTTTATGATGCCAGAGGAGCTGACGTTCAAAAGCCAGACAAAGGGATAAACCAAGGTGTGGAAGAGCTGGAGGGGATTGACGATCCACATCAGTATCTTAACCGGAGCATCGATGGCGATATTTTTCGGCACGACTTCCGTCAAAACCACTTCCAAGTAGGTCAAGGTAATGACCCCGATCAAGGCTCCGACTGAGTTGACCAGATTTTTGGACATGGGGGTCAAGGCCAGCAGCCTTTCAAAAATGTTGGCGATGGTGTCCGCCCCGAACCAGCCCAGGATAACCCCGACCAAGGTGATCCCGACCTGGGTGGTTGACAGGTACTCATTTAAATTATGCGACATGTGCAGGGCCCGCTTAAGTTTCTTCACGTTCCCCTGCCCGTTGGCGATCATGTCCTCCAACTGGCTGGGCCGGACTTGCACCAGGGCAAACTCCGCCGCGACAAAGAAGGAGGCAAAAACAAAGATCACACCGATTGCTAGTAAATTAATCCAGATTTGTGTTGTCATCACTGTAATTCACCTATTACTCCAATTGAACTATCTACCTTTATTCTATCATCATTTGCAGAGTTTTTTTCATAAACTACATTAATCCCGAAAAATATTAAACGGGCTGTCCGGGAAAATCCGGACGGACCGTTTTGCCTGCTTATTCTTGTTCTTTTTCCTTGTCTGCCTTAGCCGTCTTCTTCTTCCGCTTCTTGTGCCAGATGAAGATGATGATCGCCAAGACCGGTAAAAGGATGGCTATGATAATCCAAATTAGGCGGTTCCGACTTCTCTCCTTAGCCTTGGCTTCGGCCTTTGGATTGTAAGGAATCCGGTGACCAGCAGGCGGTAGGTGTTGATCATGTAAGGAGTGCAGGTCATCAAGGTGCAGAGGTCCCTGCCCTTGACAATCTTGAGCTGGTCGACCTGGGTTGGCTTGATAACCTTAATCTGGTCCACCTTGTAGGCCAGGGTCTGACCCAGATTGTGGACGTAGAAGACGTCCCCCTTTTTTCAGGGCAGGTCAGTGAAAAGGAGACGGGAATCCCGGTCATCCGTTGACAGCTTGCCTAGGGCATCCACTCTTAAGGGAAGGCTGTTGCCTTCTAGATAAAGGTAGAAACTGACTCCAGCTAAGGCTTTCCCCTTAGCTGAGGCACTGGCGTAGCCCAGTTTGGTCAGCTGGACCTGGCCAGTTACTGCTTCAGTCTTTAAGTAGACCGTCAGCTGGTTGCTGCCGTTTCTAGGCAAAGACAATAACAGCGGCTGGACCGTCACTCCCGGCTTGGTCAGTTCTCTGATGTAGTAGCGGCCGGGATCCAGGGAAAGCTTCAGCTGGCTCTGGCCCTTGGCAAAGTGCAGCAAAAGATGCCGGCCTTCTTTTTCAGAAGCGGCAACTTCCTTGACGGCCTCCTCGGCCTTGTCAATCTTCAATTCTTCATTGGCCTTGTCCGTGGCGGTTTTATCCAAGTTCACCAGGTCTGGCAGGCTGATTTTCACATCCAGGTCGGCCTCGTCTTTCGTCCGCTTGAGCGTGAGCGTTTCCTGTCCGCCCAGCTTCAAATATTCAAGGACTCATTCTTATCTTTACCAGTAAGCTCTGTCTGCCCTTGCATGGAGAGACAAGCTGGTCGCTGACCTCACTGGCGGACGCCCGGCCCACCTCTGCCAGCGGAAGCAGAATAAACTGCAGGATCAACACTGCAGCCATCAAAAAACTCTGGATTTTTTTATAATCTGCATCATGTTAGGTTCTCCCGTTGCAATTTAATATTTTCCGCACCAATAGCTACTATGTAATTGCATCCTTCCATCGAGATGCCAGATCCGCTGCTACTCCTTATTCAAAGCTTTAAATAAGAATATAGCTATCTTGTTCAGAACCTATTTTACCATGTTTTCGCTTTTTTAGCTAGCCAAAAGAAAAATGCCGTCCCTCGCGGAACGACAATTTAATAATTTTTTTGGAATTATATATACTCTTACTTGTCCAGGCCAGTCCACTTCCAAGAAGTTACTTCTGGAATGTCTTCACCGTGGTCCCGGATGTAAGCGTGGTGCTTAGACAGCAGGCTGTCCATCTTGTCGATGAAGGCAGCACTCTTGTCCTTCAAGGCTGGGATTTGTTCAACCGCGTCCTTGGCCAGGTCGAAACGGTCAAGGTGGTTCAAGACCCGCATGTCAAATGCCGTGGTAATGTCACCATTTTCTTCATAGCAGTGAATTGAAACGTTGTAACGCTTGCGGGCAAACCAGATGGATTCCATCATGGTCTTGTAGCCATGCCATGCAAAAATGGTTGGCACGTCAGTTGGGAAGAGGCGGTCGAATTCCTCTTGGGAAATAGCAGCTGGGTTATCCTTTGGCGCCATCAGCTTCATCACGTCAACCACATTGATGTAGCGGATCTTCAAGTCTGGGAAGTTCTGGTGCAGGATGTCGATCGCTGCCAGGGTTTCCATGGTCGGTTCAGTTTCAGTTGAAGCGAAGACCACGTCCGGCTTGGCATCCTTGTCAGTTGAAGCCCAGTCGATGTAGCCCAGGCCCTTGTCAACCAGCTTGGCAGCTTCTTCAGAAGTGAACCATTGCGGCCGTTCCTGCTTGGAAGTTACCAGCAGGTTGATCCCTTCCCGGTCACGGAAGGCCTTATCAGCTACAGCCAACAAAGTGTTGGTGTCAGCTGGCAGGTATTCATGAATCATGTCCGGCCGGTTCTTTTCAAACAAGTGGGTCAAAAGACCTGGATCCTGGTGGGTGTAGCCGTTGTGGTCCTGCTGGAAGACAGTTGACGTAGCTACAAAGTTCAATGATGGGTAATCGCGGCGCCAGTATTGTTCCTTAGCCTTCCGCAGCCACTTCATGTGCTGGGTCAGCATGGAGTCAACCACCCGGCCAAAGGCTTCGTAAGTAGCGAAGAAGCCGTGGCGGCCAGTCAAAACGTAGCCTTCCAGCATCCCTTCATCTTGGTGCTCTGACAATTGTGAGTCAATCAAACGGCCTTGCGCGGCCAGGTTTTCATCGTTTGGTTCGTGGATTTCACTTTCCCATTGCCGCTTTTCGCTGTCCAGGAAGTCAAACAAGCGGTTGGACTTGGATTCGTCCGGGCCAAAGCCCCGGAAAGTAGTCGGGTTCAGTTCTGCCACCTTGGTCAGGTACTTGGCCCATTCCACCATATCCTGGGCGTCCTTGGAGCCCGGCTTGCCAACTTCAAAGGCAAAGTCGCGCCAGTCTGGCAGATTCAAGCGCTTAGGATTGATCCCCCCGTTAGTTACTGGGTTCATAGCCATTCTTTGGTCACCATGAACCGCGTTTTGCAGGACTAAGTCAGTCGGGTAGCCGGTTTCGTCAAACAGTTCTTCCGGCTTGTAGCTCTTCAGCCAGTCCAGCAACAGTTCCTTGTGGTCCATGTGCTTCTGGTCAACCGGAAGCGGAATCTGGTGGGCCCGGAAGGAGTTTTCAATTGGGTTGCCGTCCAAATCGGTCTTAGGACCAGTCCAACCCTTCGGGCATTGGAAGATCAAGAGCGGCCAGTGGGCAAATGATTTATCGCCGTTTTCACGGGCATTCTTTTGAATAGCCTTGATGTCTTCAATGATGGCATCCAGGGTCTTGGCCATTTCCTCATGGATCTGGTCAATATCCTTCATCCCGTCAAAGCGGCCGCCCTTGAAAGTTGAAACAAAGTAAGGCTTCCAGCCCATGCCTTCAAAGTACTTAGTCAGTTCTTCATCGCTCATGCGGGCAGTAATGGTTGGGTTGGAAATCTTAAAGCCGTTAACCTGCAGGATTGGCAAGACAGCCCCGTCCTTGACCGGGTTGATGAAGCGGTTGGAGAACCAGCCAGCAGCCAGCGGGCCGGTTTCAGCTTCCCCGTCACCAATTTCAGCGGCGGCAATCACGTCCGGGTTGTCCAGAATCGCGCCAGTCGCGTGCGACAAAGTGTAGCCCAGTTCCCCGCCTTCATGGATTGAACCCGGGGTTTCCGGAGCCGCGTGGGAAGCTACCCCGCCCGGGAAGCTGAAGCGCTTGAAGAGCTTGGTCATCCCGGCTTCGTCTTGGCTGATTTCCGGGTAGATTTCAGAGTAAGACCCGTCCAGGTATGAGTTGGAAACCATCACCTGGCCGCCGTGACCGGAACCTTCGATGTAGAACATGTTCAAGTCATACTTCTTGATAACCCGGTTTAAGTGGGCGTAGATAAAGTTCTGCGGCGCGATCGTGCCCCAGTGGCCAACCGGCTTGATCTTGACGTCGTCTGCCGTCAGTTCTTCCTTAAGCAAGGGGTTCTTGAGCAGGAACAACTGGCCGACTGACAAGTAGTTGGCGGCCCGCCACCAAGCGTCGACGCTCTTTAAGTATTCTTTTGAATCGTAATCTGCTGTCATCTTTGTACTCCTTTGAGGAACTCTCTGTTTTACTTGTTTCAATCATACCATTTACAAAAAGCAAGTCAATCAATATGGTAATTGGATCCTACCAATTTTACAAATCCTTAAAATACTTTGCAAAGAAGAAAAGACGAAAGATAGAAAAGATAGAAAAAGTGAAAAGTAAAACGGACAGGTATGCCTGTCCGTTTTATTTACTCTTAATTCAAATTGACAAAGCTGTTGAAGCGCATGTACTTGTAGTGAACCCGCATGCTGGAGACTTCAAATGGCGTGCCGTCATCCAAAAAGAAGATCCCGTCCATCACGCCAACCGGCTCAGTGGCCTTGAGCTGCAGCGCTTCTTGGTCTTCTGCGCTTGAAGGGGAAACCGTAATGGTCAAATAAGACCGGGTGACCGCCTTGTTTTGCGCGTCTTCCAGGTAATTGAACAAGGACCCCTGCAGAATCTCTTCTTTAAGCTCCGGCAGGATCTTGATCGGCACGAAGCCTTCTTCAATCAAGAAAGGCTGGCCGTCCAAAAGGCGGAGGCGCTTGAACTGGTAGACAAAGTCATTTTCACTCAAGAAGAGGTCCTGGGCCGTTTCCGGGCTGGCCTTGACCACCTTGAATTCCAGCAGCTTAATCCCCTGCTTCTTGCCTGGCGCTAAAAAGCTGTCCGTCAGACCCAGGTTGGACCCTTCATAACGGAACATGGCCTGGTTCTTCAAGTACAAGGGGTTGATAAAAGTCCCGCTGCCCCGCTTCTTAAAAACGATGCCATGCTGGGCAAGAAGTTCCAGAGCCCGCTTCATCGACGACCGGCTGACCTGATACTGTTCGGCCAGGCTGCGCTCGTCGGGCAGCCGCATCCCCTCATATTCGCCCGTTAAAATCCGGCGTTTGATGTCATGCATGACCGTCCGGTAAACATAATCAGCCATTCAGCCACCTACTTTGCTTGCGCGATTGCGGCCAAGAGCCAGTTCTTGAAGGGCTGGCGGTCAACCTTGACCGCGATCTTGGCGTTGGCCTTTTGGCCAAAGAAGCCTTCAAAGTCCATGACTGAAGCCCCGTAAGTGTAAGGACCCTTGGTGTCTACCGCCACGTAAGCTTCCTTGACTTCAAACAGGTCCGGCTCCAGCAGCATGGCAGCCGTCAAGGCGTCATAGATCCGCTTGCCAGCATCGGCGTCAGCGTCGTTTAATTCATATTGGGAGTTGAGCCCGTAGATCATTTCCCCGACCCGGCCCAAAGCCTTGATTTCTTCAAGGCTGGCCGCGTCAACGAAGGCCTGGTTGCCGACTTCCAAAGGAGCCACGTAGATGTCCAGGCCCTTGGCGCCCAAGTCAAAGACGATCTTGGCTGCTTCCGGGTCCCCGGAAACGTTATATTCGTCGTAAGGACCGTAGTTGCCCCGGCCCAGGGCCCCACCCATGATGTAAAGGCGGTCGATCTTGTCCAGGTCTTCCGGGTATTGGCGGAAGTAAAGGGCAAAGTCCGTGGCTGGCCCGATCTGCATCAAGGTCACCTTTTCCGGGCTTTGGCTGACTACTTCGTGGATCTTGGTCGCGGCTAAGCCTTCTACCAAAAGGCTCTGGTCAGCTTCCGGGAAGTCAAAGCCGTCCATCCCGCTGGCCCCGTGGACTTCAGAAGCATCGATGGCTTCCTTGACCAAAGGCAGCTTGGCCCCGGCCACAACTGGAACCTTAGTGCCCAGGAAGGCCTGCAGGCGCAGGGTGTTGTTCAAAGTCTTCTCCAAAGAAACGTTGCCCCAGGTTGGCACGATCAGCTTCACGTCCAGTTCCTTGGCGAACAGGGCGATCGTTAGGCAGACCGCGTCATCGATCCCGGGATCAGTTGAAATAATTAAAGGTTTCTTGTTCATTAATCGTTCTCCATTATTCAGAATAGCTTTATTCTATCATTTCACCCGGCAAATAAAAAGAAAAGAAGTGGTTGCTTCTTTTCCAAAAAATTTCTTTAGCGGCTGCGGACTTCAATCTCCCCGTTGTCGCGGGCGATGATGACCTGGTCGCAGATGTTTAAAAAGAGGCCGTGCTCAACTACCCCGACCGTATGGTCCAGGTAGTCAGCCAGACCACTTGGCACCGGAATCCGGTCCAGCTTGAGGTCCAGAATGTAGTTGCCATAGTGGGTCTTAAGGCGCTGACCATCTTCCGTTAAACGGAATTCCGGCTTAAGCCCTTCATCTGCCAGGCGCTTTTCCACCTGCATGCAGGAGATCGGCAAAACTTCCACTGGCAGGGCAAAGCCGCTGAGGTGGTCAACCACCTTGCTTTCGTCTACGATCCAGACATTCTTCTTGGAGTTGACGGCCACGTTCTTTTCCAAGGTCAAGGCGGCCCCGCCTCCCTTGATCCCGTTTAACTGCTTGTCCACTCTGTCGGCCCCGTCAACCGTTAAATCAACCTGGTCAACTTCACTGAGGGGGCTGACAGTAAAGCCATAGCCTTCCAGCTGCTTTTGACTGCGGCTGGAGGTGGTCACGACTGCCTTAAGAGTCAAGCCTGCTGCTTTCTTCTTGCCCAGTTCATCGATGAAGAACTTCACCGTTGACCCGGTGCCGACGCCTAAAACCATCCCGTCTTCCACCAAGGCAGCTGCTTTCTTGGCAGCTGCCTTTTTCAATTCATCTTGCTTTGCTTGGTCCATTTTTTGCCTCCGCTATTTTTCCAAAATGCTTGTCAGCTCAGCTACCTGCTTAGCCACTGAGTCACGGCCGAAGATATAAGAGCCCGCCACAAAAACATCAGCTCCGGCCTCTTTGGCGATTTCCGCCGTCTGAGCATTGATCCCGCCGTCTACTTCGATCGGAAGATCTGGCAGAATTGCCCGGGCGGCCTTGATCCGGGCTGCCGCTTCTTCCATGAACTTCTGCCCGCCAAAGCCCGGATAGACCGTCATCAAGAGAACCTGGTCAAGCTTGTCCTTGTAGCGCTCCAGCACCTTAATGTCAGTATCTGGACTAAGGACTAACCCGCAGGAGACGCCATTTTCCTTTAAGTAGTCCAACCAGTGGGCAATTCGGTTTGGGTAGTCGGCTTCATAGTGAATTTCAATAAAGTCGCTGCCCGCTTTAACAAAGGCTGGCAAAAGGTCAGGCAGGTTGTTGCTCATGAGGTGGACTTCCGCGGTCAGGTCCGGGAACTGCTTTTTAAAATCACTGACCAGCTGGGGACCATATGACAGGTTGGGCACGAAATGTCCGTCCATCACGTCGATATGGAAGCGGCGGATCCCGCTGTCAGCTGCTTCCTGGATCTGCTGGCCTAAGTGCAGGTTGTCCGCGTTGAGAATTGAGGGTGCAATAATCATCTAGTCACCCATCCTTTACTCAGCTAAAGCAGACGCAACGCTGGCCCGGTCCGGGATAGAAGGCTGGGCCCCCATCTTCTGCACGGCTAAAGACGACGCCCGGTTGGCAAAGCGGGCAGCCTCATGCAGGTTGCTGAAGTCGCTGGCCAAGGATCCGGCCAAAAAGCCTAAGAAGGTATCGCCAGCCGCCGTCGTGTCCACCGCCTTGACCTTAAAGGCTGGTACAAGACCAGTAAAGACTGGGGAAGACAGGTAGGCCCCCTTGCTGCCGTAGGTGATGATCACATGTTTAACGCCCAGTTCATGCAGCTTGGCCGCGTTCTTTTCCAGGTCAGCCTCTTCTGCAACTGGCAGTGAAGTCAACAGGGCACTTTCCGTTTCGTTTGGCGTGATCAAATCAGTTACGGCCAAAAGGTCAGCTGGCAGGTCCTTGATCGCGGGAGCTGGGTTCAAGATAGTTACCTTGCCGGCCGCCTTAGCCAGCTTGAAGGCGGCTGTTGTTGCTTCCAGCGGGGTTTCCAGCTGGGCGATGACGCAGTCAGCAGCTTCAATGACGTCTTTAGCCGCCAAAACGTCGGCTTCAGTCAAGCTGTAGTTGGCCCCATGGTCGATGATAATGTCGTTTTGCCCTTCCGCGTTCAAGGTAATGTAGGCATGGCCAGTCTTAACGCCAGCGGTTGGCAAGACATAGTCAGTCTTGACCCCGTAGCCGGCCAGTTGCTCTTTCATCCAGCTCCCATAGGAGTCTTCGCCGACTCTAGAGATGAAGATGGTCTCAGCCGCGCTCTTAGCAGCCGCGACTGCCTGGTTGCCCCCCTTGCCGCCGCCAGCTTCGCTGACCTTGTGGGCGTTGATTGTTTCGCCTGGCTTGGGGAAGTTTTCTACATGCAGGGTCGTGTCCACGTTGCTGGACCCGATTACTACGATCTTTTGCATAGCATTTTCTCCTTAACTTTAATTCCTAAGTCAATTATAACTATTCCCATCCTTTTAAAAAAGCGTTTTAGCCGACCAACTGGTAGGCCGTCTTGAAGCGGCTGAGATTATAGCGGTCGTAAAGGTCGGCCAGGACAACGTTAAAGTTCTGGATCCTGGTATTTGGGTCTGGATTCTTGGAATCAAAACGTTCTGCCAAAGAAGCTAAGGCCTGGCTTCTGACAGCCTCGTAGTCGCTCAGCTGATCCACCCGCCCCCGCAAGTCCCGGCAAAGAGCGCTGAGGGTGAAGTCTGACTCCGCCGCTAAAAAGTTCAGCTGGCTGTCAAAGACTAACTTGTAACGGTAAGCCTTCCGGCCCGGGAAGTCCTGGGAGTTAAACAAATCCAGGTACAAAACCAGTTTCTGCTTTTCCAGGCTGGCCAGGTCCTTACCTTGACTGAGACACTTAAACTTCAGAAAGTTGACAAAATAGTCGTAAAAGTCCCCGTAAAAATCTTCCTCAAAGCGTTCGATGCTCGGGTCTTTTGCCAGCAGCTGCTTTGCCAGCACTTCTTCAATCTTCATTACATGCTCCTCGTCTATTTTTTCTCTTGTTCCTATTACGTTTATAGTCGTCTAAGAAAATTATACCTGGGCTGCTGCTTGAAATGTAGTTCCAATTTCTTAACAAAAAAAGCGCGTCAACTGACGCGTCTTTTTGAACAACTGTTTTATGAATTTAACTTAATGTAGATGCATAAGCCCGCAACCAAGAGCAAAAAGCCAACACAGGCCAGAAAAACCGCCTTTTGCCAGCCTTTAGCCAAGTGGTCACTTGCAAAGGAAAACAGCCACCAAGCTAATGTCGCAACGGCTGACATCCACAAATTGTGCTGGCCGCTCGCAAAATCAACAATCATGAATATTGCTGCTAAAAGTACCGGTGGTAGCAGGTACAAAGTCAACTTTTTACTCATTCAAATCTCTCCCTAATTAAAAATTAATACGACCATTCTTAGGGTATTTGTCATGTGCGTCCCAGTACTTAGCAATATAATATCCTGGACTTCCTGCATAGTCTAATGCTTTCCCAACTACTTTTGGGAAGCATAGCACTACGCGCTCTAGTAGACGAAGGCTGCGGTTCTGATGGCAAACTATAGTTTCCATGACGTTGATTATTTACAATCTCTCGAAGATAATCCTCACTTAAATCAGGATATTCACTCTTCAGTACCTCTACCACTGCATCAACATCTTCAGCTGCTAACTTATTTTCCACAGTCTCATCTTGGCTAATTGAACTTTGTTTAGATTTTTCAAATACCGTACGAATTGTAGCAGCATCAACAGTCTCAGTTACTACTGGTGCAGTGATGCTTAGTAATGTTGCTGAAAAAAGTGCTACTGAGATATATTTTGACGTTTTTATTGTAGCTCCTCTATATCATTTTTATCAAAAAAATAATAACAAAAAGATGTGAGAGCGTCAACCCTTTAGTTACAAAATTGTAGTTCCAATTTCTTAACAAAAAAGCGCGTCAACTGACGCGCCTTTTTGCCCAACTGTCTTATTGTTCTTTACCATCTTTTGCATTTTTATCTCGGTCATTGAAATCTTGCAAAAAGCTGTGGTTGAACAATTCTTCTCCGATCTGTTCGGCCCGCTGGTCAGACTCCTTCTGCCAGTCAGCCTGCAGATTCCGGCGATACCTCAAGTAATTGGCCATCCGCCCGGTCCGGCTCAAAAAAGCCTGCTTCCCGTCCTTGGCGTAAACGTCCCGGGTCAGTTGCCCGATCTTTTTGCCGGCGACTACAACTGTCTCGCCCACATTCAGCGCCTCATAAGACAGCTTGGTCAGTTCCACCCGGTCCAGGTCGGTCAATTCTTCATTGATCATTCTTCATCTCCCTCGCCTTGCAGGTATTTGGCAAAGCAGGTATAGTCGGCTTCCATCTGGTCGGCATACTTGACGGCCCAATGAGCCAGGCCCGTGTCCAGCTCTTTTTGCTTGTGGACATAGCCGTAAATCATCGGCGCTGTCGGGCTTTGGTAGTGGGCAATGGCCAAAATGAAGGCACACATGTTGCAGTAGGCAGAGAAGCTTTCCTGGTCCAGATTGAGCGGGTCAATCGAGTCCTTCATGTCCCGGAACTGACGGACGTAAAAGCTTCTGCCGCCAGCTTCTATGGCCCCTAAGAAAGGATCATGGTAGGTCTGCAAAACTCGCTGGGCGGTAATGATCCGCTTGCCTTCCCCCTTGCCTTGGGCCTGGCTTTCCTCAACCGTCAAAGCAGACAAGTTGTAGCGAAGCGGCAATGCCTCCTTGATCTGCAAGACCAGGTGGCTGCCGTCCTTGCCAGTGAGCAGGGCCAGATAGCAGCGGGTTCCCCAGCTGCCGACGCCCACGCTGTAGCGGATGATGTCGGTCACTTCATAATTGATCAAGAGGACCCGGATGTCGTCAGCTACGCTCTTCTGGTAATCTTCCAGGCCTGCCATAAGCTCGGCATAAACCTTCTGGGAAACACGCCGGGCCCGGGGCGGGTTTTTCTTAAAGCGCAAGCGCCCGTCTTCGGTCTTTTCCGTAAACTTCTTGACCACGGCATCAGAATTTTTCTTCGGTGCCCGGTCCGCTACCTTCAAGAGAACCCGCTTCATTTGTTCATTGTCCGTCATTTGACCTAAAAGGTCATCAACGCTATAAGACAAATTAAAGCGGTCAAGCAGGGGCAAGGAATTGGCGTACTTGATTCCCCGCCGGTAAGAGTGGACGCTTTCTGCCAGAATCCCGTCCAGCTGCTCTTTAGGATAGCCATTGATCCGGCCGATCAAAACCACGCTGGTCAAAAGGCGCTTAAGGTCAAATTCCCAGTTGCCAATCCGGGCCTCGTCAAAATCGTTCAAGCCAAACAAAAGATGGCGCTCCGGGGAAGCGAAGAAGCCGAAATTGGTCAGGTGGGAGTCCCCGCAAATGATTACCGGGATATGGGACTGGCCGTCTGGAAACTGGCGCAGGTCCTTTTCCATGATCCCGGCCGTGGCCCGGAAGTAGGAAAAGGGATTCTGCATCATCCGCTTGTGCCGCATCCCCAAAAGCTCGGGAATCATTTTCTCCTCAGTCAGCTTGATCAATTGAAACACGTCCCGCTTGACCGGGTTGAAAGTGCTGATCGCCGCAATTGGATGTTCCTTACGGCGGCCTTCTCCCTGCTTGATCAGTTCTTCCTGGCTGTCACCGATGAACATTTGATCGATTTTAAAAATTTCGATTTCGTGGCGGTCTTTTTCCATCTTTCAGCCTACCTTTCGTCCTTTCAGCCTACCTTTCGTCGTCTTCCAATTCGCTTTCCTGCGGCTTCATCGCCTCAAAAGCGTCCTTCTTCTTCGCCTTCTCTTCTTCTTCCTCTTCTTTAACGATCCGCACCTTTTCAGCGGCTTCAGCGATGAAGTATTCCTGGCTGTTGAATGGGGTCTGTCCCCGCCGGTCAACGTGCACCCATTCGGTCTTGTGCAGGATCCGGGCCTGGACATTGTCCTGCCACATCTTGGCAAAAATGTCCAAAACTCTTTCCCGCAAGTCTTCCTGCAGAACCGGGAAGATGGTTTCCACCCGCCGGTTCAAGTTCCGCCGCATCATGTCGGCGCTGGCCAGGTAGACTTCTTCCTTGCCGTCATTGTAGAAGTAGTAGATCCGGCTGTGTTCCAAGAAGCGGCCAACGATTGAGTGTACTTCGATATTGTCGCTGACGCCTGGGATTTCCGTCTTCAAGCAGCAGATCCCCCGGACGATCAAGTGGATCTTAACCCCAGCCACGGAAGCTTCATAGAGCTTGGCGATCACGTCCGGGTCAGACAGGGAGTTCATCTTCATGTGGATCTCGGCATGCCGGCCAGCCTTGGCAATGGCAATTTCGTTGTTGATCTTTTCATAGATGAACTGGCGGATCAATTTTGGTGAAATCCGCAGCTTGCTGAAGTATGGCGGCTTGGAGTAGCCGGACAGCATGTTGAAGAGGTTAGTCACGTCAACGCCCAGGTCCCGGTCGCAGGTAAAGAAGCCTAAGTCAGTGTAGAAGTGGGCGGTAACGTCGTTATAGTTACCAGTCCCCAGGTGCAGGTAGCGGCGGATCCCGTCTTCATCGCGGCGGATAACCAGGGTTACCTTGGTGTGGGTCTTCAAGCCCACCAGCCCGTAGATAACGTGGCAGCCCATCTGTTCCAGGGTTCTGGCCCAGTGCACGTTGTTTGATTCGTCAAAGCGGGCCTTGACTTCCACCAGAACCGTCACCTGCTTGCCGGCCTTAGCCGCCTGGCCCAGGTACTTGATGATTGGGGAGTTGCCGGAAACCCGGTACAGGGTCATCTTGATGGCCAGAACATCTGGGTCCTTGGCTGCCTGCTTGACGAAGTTCAAAACAGAGTCGAAGCTGTCATATGGGTGCTGAACCAGGTAGTCCTTTTCCCGGATTGAGTCAAAAATATTGTGGTCACTTCTTAAAGCCGGGTCAACAAAGGCCTGCATGGGCTTGTAGCGGAGGTCTTCATGGCCTTCCACCATCCCTGGCAGCTTCTTGAGGAAGGTCAAGTCGATTGGGCCGTTGATGCTGAAGACGCTGCCTTCATCGACGTTCAGCCGCTTCATCAAGTGCTTGAGCAGCTTGATGTTCATGCTGCTTTCCACTTCCAGCCGGGTCACGTGCCCGTGTTCCCGGTCTTCCAGCTGCTTTTTAACCGCCAAAAGGAAGTCGGAAGTGTCGCTTTCAGAAACGTCCAAGTCCATGTCCCGGGTTACCCGGTAGCAGGCTGCCTGGCGGATTTCGTAGCCATCAAAGAGGCGGTCGGCAAAGACCTTGATAATGTCTTCCAGCATGATGAAGTCATTATCGCCATCTGGCAATTTAACCAGGCGCGGGAAGATGTTCGGCACTCTGACCGTGGCAAACTTGTGCTCACCGCTTTCCCGGTCCTTAAGGCGCAGGGCGATGTTCAAGGAGTCGTTGTTGATGAACGGGAATGGCCGGGACTGGTCGTCAGCCATCGGGGTCAAAACCGGGTAGAGTTCGTTAGAGAAGTAGCGGCGGATGTATTCTTCCTGGTCTTCAGACAGTTCGTCACTTTCCAAAATGTTGATCCCGTTCTTGCGCAAAAGCGGCAGCAATGACCGGGAGTAAGTTGAGTAGCGCTTTTCAACCACTTCGTGTTCCTTATGGTTGATGGCCGTCAATTGTTCAAGTGGCGTAAGGCCACTGGCATCGTGGCTTTTGACCCCGGCGGCTACCAGCTTGCTCAAGGAAGCCACCCGGACCATGTAGAATTCGTCAACGTTGGACTGGGTGATCCCCAGGAAGTTGGCTCTTTCCAAAAGCGGCTCATCCGGGTTTCTGGCTTCGTCCAGGCAGCGGTCATTGAAGTCCAGCCAGCTCAGTTCCCGGTTGGCGTAATAACTAGGATCGGTAAACTTGTTTTTGTTCTTGGCAATTGTCATTTTTTACTTTCCCCTCTTCTGCTTCATGGCAATCTTCATGCCGAAGACGGCTTCAGCCAAATTGACATTCTTTTCAAAAACCCAGCGTTCCAAGGTCAAGTCCCGCTTGCTGGTCACCACGATCAGCATTTTCTCATCCTTGATGGAAACCACGATCTTGCTGATCTTCTGCTTGCGGGAAGCATCCAGGCTGTTGGCCAGGCGCAGGATGGCAGCCAACTTAGCTACCCGGACCTGCAGGGCCGGGTCAAGGTGGCGGTATTCACGTTCATCAGCGTTCAAGTTGGTGATGTCCTGGTGCTTCAAAATGCTCAAGAGCATTTCGTTTTCCCAGTCAGACAGGCCGATGATCTGGTTGGCCCCCACGATGTAGGCAGCGTGCTCGTAGTGGTTGTGGAAATTGACGAAGTTGCCGATGTCGTGCAGGCGGGCCGCGATTTCCAGTAATTGCCGGTCGCGGCGGTCAACCATGCCGGCATGGGCCAGGCGGTCAAAAATATGCAGGGCAAACTTGTTGGACAGGTTGACGTGCTGGCCGCCTGATTCGTAGCGGCGGGCAATATTTTTGGTCGCCGTCAAAACGATGGTTGAGTATTCATCTGGCCGGTACTTCAATCTGGCGGCTTCCTGGATCATCAAACCGGTGATAGCTGAAGACTGGGTCAAAGTCATCATGTGCGGCTTGATAATCTTAACCAGCTGGTTGATCAAAACAATGGTCGGCTTCATCCGGGCCAAAGAGTCGGTATCAAGCTCGTATTTTTCCATAAGGTACTGGTCCGGGGCTTCTCTGAAGTCAGAGTAAACGCCGGCAAACTGCTTGAGGTCGATGACCCGGGCCTTTTCTTGGGGCCGCAGGCTCTGCTCGCCTCGGCCAAAGACGTGCTGGATGATGATCCGGGCCTTGCCAGTCGGCTTCTCAATGGTCTTGAAGCTGACCAGCTTGCGGGAGATGTAGTCGCCGATGATGTCGATCGGGTCGCTTGGCGTGTCCCGAGTCATAGCGGCCATTTCTTCAATTTCTTCCGGGCCCAGGGCAAAGTTCCAGGTTGACAGGTAGTGCTGGCCCTTGAACAAGGTGAGGTTGAGCATGGCACTGCCCATGCTGAGCAGGTAAGTAAATTCATCATCCGCCAGTTCTGAGAACTGCGGCAGGGCCATTCCGGCAATGATCTTGTAGTAGGCGATCTGGGCCCCGTTCAGCCATTCGATTTCCAGGCCGGTTCTGACCTTGATCTGGTCGGCCAGGTAGCGGGCAGAAATCTTGTCCAAAAGCTGCCGGTTACCGTAAACCTTGTAGTTGTCGATCCCGTATTCCGCGATTTTTCGCTTGAAGCCGATCAAGGCATCAGTCAAGCGGGGCAGTTCGTTTTCATAAACTTCAAACTTTTTCCCCCCTTGGACGAACTGGACCGAACTCAACTGTTCAATGATGGCCAGTTTCTTCAAGTCAACGATGAACAGGCGCGCCTGGTATGATGATATGTAAATTAGACCAAATTGTCTTTTACTCATATGTCTCTCCTCTGATTGCTTTCGAATAATTTCAAATGAGCTTAAAAACTCAGCTGTAAGCGCTAAGTCACCTATTTCAATTGTACAAAAGATCTGCCCCTTCGGCTTCTTTTTCCAGGCAAAAATCTATTTTTTAACATAATTTTACCTGGAACTAAAAAAGCAGCGGGTTCAAAGTCGAACACACTGCTTAAGTTGGTAAAAATTATTCGCTTGCCTTCAAGCGGGAAGAGGACTTGATGTTGAAGCCAGGCACGCCATTGAACCACTTCTTCATCAAGCAGGCGTAAGTCCCGTTCTTCCGGAGTACTTTCAAGGCCTGGTTGACCTCAGCCGTAAACTTGTCTTCCCCCCTCTTGATGCCGATCCCGTATGGTTCAACCGTAAAGGTATCAGGCAGCATCTTGAACTTGTCCTTGTCATCAGAAATCAAGCCGGCCAAAACGGCGTTGTCGCTGACCATGGCGCTGGCCTTGCCGGTCTTTAAGGCATTGTAGCAAGAACCATAGTCATCATAGAAGATGACCCGGGCCTTCGGGGCGTACTTGTGGACGTCGCTGTCAGCGGTCGACCCCTTAACGGCGGCAATGGAGTACTTGGAGTTGTTGAAATCCTTGATGGAGTTCAGCTTGCTCTTTTTCGGCACGATCAAGGTTTCCCCAGCCATGAAGTAAGTGTCGGAAAAATTGATGATCTTGCGCCGATCGGGTGTGTTGGTCATGGTAGCCATGACAGCATCGACGTTGCCGATCTTGAGATCCATGATCCGGGACTTTTCACTGATGTATTCAATTTTCATCTTGCCTTTAGGGCCAAGGATCTGCTTGGTAATAGCCCGGGCCAGGTCGACTTCAAAGCCGGTGGCCTTGCCGCTGTCCACGTCCATCATGCTGAACAGGCGGGTGTCGGCCCGCATCCCCCAGGTGATGGTGTTTGTTTGCTTAACCCGGTCATAGGTGCTGCTAGATTGACTGTGTGAACAAGCGGTAAAAACTAATGATAACAGCAAGACCGCCATAATGGCGGTCAGCTCCCTCAGTTTACGTGCCATTTTTTCTCCTAGGCAATAAACGCGGTTTGGTTCCTTCGTGCTTAGTACTTGATGCGCTTGCTCAAGTAGTTGGCAAAGCTGGACAGGGCAAAGCAGATGATAAAGTACATTACTGCCACGGCTAGGTACATCGGAATCATGTAATTGGTGTTTTGGTTGTAAATAATTTCAGCGTGGTAGAGCAGTTCCGGCAAAACGATGATCGTGGCCAGGGAAGTATCTTTGATCAAGGACACGAACTGGGACAAAAGGGCCGGAATCATTTTGCTCAGGGCCTGGGGCAAAACCACGTGGGTCATGGCCTGCATGTAGGTCATCCCGTTTGACCGGGCCCCTTCCATCTGGCCAGGGTCGACGGCCATGATCCCTGAGCGGACAACTTCCGCGATCATGGCTGATTCAAAGACCACCATGGCAATTACTGAAGCCTGGAAGGCATCAACTCTGATCCCCATGACCGGCAGGCCAAAGTAGGAGAAGAAGATGATCAGCAAAAGCGGCAGGTTTCTGATGATGTCGATGATCACCCCGACCACTTTGGAAATCCGGGTGGTCTTGGCGTCGATTCTGGTAAAGCGGATCAGACCCAGGGCCAGGCCGATCACAAAGCTCAAGATGATTGAAATCACTGAAACTTCGATCGTGACCCAGAAACCCTGCAGCAAAAAGCGGAGGTTGATCCAGGATAATGCTTCTGTAAGATTTTCCATTTATGTGCCTCCTAAACACCCTTCTTTTCCAGATACTGCATGTAGTAGCTGAGCGGCAGGGTCAAAACCAGGTAGAACAGGCTGACCAAGACATAGCTTGGGATGGTCTGGAAAGTATTGGATGCCACGATGTCCCCTTGGTACATCAAGTCAAAGCCGGCTACGAAAGCCAGGATGCTGGAGTTCTTGATCAAGTTGACAAACTGGTTGCCCAATGACGGAATCACGATTCTGAAGGCCTGGGGCAGGATAACGTAGCGCATGGCCTGCCAGTAGGTCATCCCGTTTGACCGGGCCCCTTCCATCTGGCCGGTCCCGACGGACTGGATCCCGGAGCGGACAGTTTCAGCGATAAAAGCTGATGAGTAAATGGACAAGCCAATTGTCCCTGCCTGGAAGCCAGTCAGCTTCAGCGGCGTGTAAGTTGGCAAAACCAGGTAAAAGACCATGGTGACAACCAGCAAGGGAATGTTCAGGAAGATTTGAACATAGACCTTGGCTACCCCGCGCCAGAACTTGCTAGGCACGGTTTCCAGGATGGCAAAGCCGGATCCGATGATCAAACTGAAAAACAAGGAAATCAGACTGCAGAGAATCGTATTCCAAAAACCGAGCAAAAAGGTGGACCAGTTTGCTCCAAGTAAACTCAACATTAATATTCAACCTCCTTAGCACTGAATCCTGGGATGTTGCCAAACCATTTCTTGACAAGCTTGTGGTAGCTGCCGTCTGCCTTAGCTTCCTTCAAAGCCTTGTTGATGGCTTCCAGCATCTTGGTCTGCCCCTTTTCAACGGCAATCCCGTAAGGTTCAACGGCAACTGTGCCGCCAACCAGGTGCAGGCTCTTGTGCTGCTTGGCAATCCCGGCCAAAATCCCGTTATCAGTGGCGACCGCGTCGCCTTGCCCGGCTAAGAGGGCATTGGTGCAAGCACCGTAGTCATTGTGCTGGCGGATCGTGGCCTTGGGGGCCAGGCGGGCAATATCGTCCGCGGCCGTTGTCCCCTTAGCCACGATAACCACCCGGCCCTTGTGGTTTAAATCCTTGATCGACTTGATTGGACTGCTGGTTTTGGTCATGAGGGATGTCCCCGCCTTGAAGTAAGGAGTGGAGAAGTCAACCGACTTCTTTCTCTCATCCGTGATGGTCATGGTGGCCAGAACCGCGTCCAGGTTGTTGTTCTTAAGCTGCGGGATCTTGGTTTGGGCCGTAACTTCAATGAATTTTGCCTTGCCGTCCTTGCCCAGGATCTCCTTGGTCAAAAGGCGAGCCAGGTCGATTTCAAAACCTTCCAGCTTGTTGGTCTTGACGCTCTTGATCCCAAACAAAGCCATATCAAATTTGACGCCCCAAGTAATCGTCTTGCTGCTCTTGACGTGGTTGTAGACACGCACTGAGTTGTCACTTTCAACAGCGCAGGCGGAAAGTGAAACAGTGGTCAGCAACAGAAAAAGCAGGGCGGCAACTTTGCGGAATAGTTTCATGTGTTTCATGTAACCGCTACCTTCCTTTTATTAGTGGTCAATTACCCTGCTGAGGAATTCCTGAGCCCGCAGGCTACGCGGGTGTTTAAAGAAGTCCTTCGGGTTGTGGGAGTCTTCCAAGACTTGCCCCTGGTCAAAGAAGATGACCCGGTCGCTCACTTCTCTGGCAAAGCCCATTTCGTGGGTCACGACCACCATGGTCATCCCTTCAGCGGCGATGGACTGCATGACATCCAAAACGCCCTGGATCATTTCCGGATCAAGGGCACTGGTTGGTTCGTCAAACAAGAGCACCTTGGGCTTCATGGCCAAAGATCTGGCAATGGCCACCCGCTGCTTTTGCCCGCCGGACAGCTGTCTTGGGTAAGAGTCTTCCTTGCCCAAAAGGCCAACTTGCTTGAGCAGCTTTTCAGCGATTTCCCGGTTTTCCTTTTCGTCCCGGTGCAAAACGATTCTTGGGGCCAGCATGACATTTTCCAGGACGGTGTGGTTTTCGTAGAGGTTAAAGTGCTGGAAAACCATGCCGACATTCCGTCGGATCTTGTTCAAGTCAGTCTTCTTGTCTCCCAGGTCATAGCCGTCCACTTTCAAGACGCCGGAAGAAATGCCTTCCAAGCCGTTCATGGTTCTTATCAAGGTACTCTTGCCCGCGCCAGAGGGGCCGATGATGGAAACGACTTCGCCTTCGTCAATGCTTAAGTTGACGTCTTTTAAGGCATGGTAGTCACCGTAGAACTTGTTGACTTTCTTGAATTCGATAATTGCTGCCATAGTTGTCCTCCTCGTTTTATTAACGCTTAATTAAATCACCGTTAGTTTGGCTCAGCTTTCTTGGCTTAAGCCGTATTGATCAAACAGGCGGCTCCTTTGGTAAAAGTTCGTTTATTTGCTCTGTTTTAGCAAAGCAGCCAGATCTTTCGGTCCTTTTTTAAAAGCAGGAGCCAAATCATCTGGGATGTAAGCTTGCCCTTCTGCTTTCGTAAGCGGCTATTTTTATTTAAGCATGTTTAATTTTTATTAATTTAAGTTTACCATAAAGTTGGCTTTCGTGCAAGTCTTTTGTCAGTTCCGCTTCATATTTTTATCTTTTTTTAATAAAAGGCCAGGAAACTTGCTTACTTATCTTAACTTCTTTCCCAAATATTCTTAATTTTATTTTGCCTCTTCTGAGATATTCTTAAATTATATTAGATTTTACCTATTTTAGCAACAACTGTTTCTACTTTAGAAACGCGCAACCGCTTTAAAGCCCGTTTTTTCACAGTTTGACTAGACCCGGCCCCGGCTGGCCTCTATAATTAATAACTAAAGGAGTTTTACAATGTCAAAAAAGCAACACCCCATCATTATTGGTATCGCCGGCGGCAGCGGGTCGGGGAAGACGACCATTGCCCACGAATTATATGACCAGTTCAAAACCGACCGGATCCGGATCATCACGGAAGACTCTTATTATAAGAACCACCCGGAAATGTCCATGGCTGAAAGAAATAAAATTAATTTCGACCATCCGGATGCTTTTGATACCGAGCTCTTGATCAGCCATCTGCAGGACCTGCTGAATGGAAAAGCCATCGAGATGCCGATCTATGACTTCACCACCCACCTGCGCAGCCCGGAAACGGTCCACGTTGAGCCAGCTGATATCATCATCCTGGAAGGGATCCTGGTTCTGGCCTCAGAAGAATTACGGAACTTGATGGACATCAAGATCTTCGTCGACACTGACGACGACATCCGCTTGATCCGCCGCCAGCGCCGGGACATGGCTGAACGGGGCCGGTCCTTTGACTCAATCATCGACCAGTACTTGGCCACGGTTAAGCCAAGCTACCACCAGTTTGTTGAGCCAAGCAAGCGCTACGCCAACATCATCGTGCCAGAAGGCGGGGCCAACGATGTCGCTTTGGACATGCTGATCACGAAAGTCCGCGACATCCTCCGCCGCAATGATTTAGCAGAAAAAGAGGCAGAATAATGGCTAAGCAGAAACCACTCGTCATTGGGATTGCCGGGGGGTCAGGCTCAGGAAAGACGACAGTCTCCAAAGAAATCAGCAAGCGCCTGCCAGCTGACCGGGTACTCATTCTGACTGAAGATGCTTACTACAACGACAATTCAGCCCTCAGCATGGATGAACGCAAGAAGATCAACTACGACCATCCCAATGCTTACGACACTGACCTCTTGATTGAGCAGCTGCAGGACCTGCTGGATGGCAAGGCAATTGAAATGCCGACCTACAACTTCAACATCCTCTCCCGGGCCAAGGACACTATTCATGTTGAGCCAGCCGACATCATCATCCTGGAAGGGATCCTGGTTTTGGCTACAGAAGAATTGCGGGAGTTCATGGACATCAAGCTTTTTGTCGACTCTGACGACGACATCCGCTTCATCCGCCGCTTGCAGCGGGACACCCAGGAACGGGGCCGGTCAATCGACTGGATCATCTCCCAGTACCTGGCTACGGTTAAACCAAGCTACAACCAGTTCGTTGAGCCAAGCAAGAAGTATGCCGACATCATCATCCCCCAGGGTGGGGAAAACCAAGTGGCCATCGACATGGTCTCCTCAAAGCTCTTGTCTATTATCAACGGCTAAGAGGAACAAAATAACCTCAATATTTTGAAGAAAACAAAAACGCGTGAACTTGCAAGTTCACGCGTTTTTTCTGGCAAATTTTGATTTTAGAGATTCAGGTAAGCAAAGGTATGCAGGCCAATCCAGGCAGTCAGCAGCATCAAGGCCAGCAATAGGCCAACCGTGCTCCAGTATGCCCGGTTCATCTTCTTTGGTCTGCTTAAAATTAAATGCGTCATTTTGCTCCCCCCTTGAAAGATAACTAACAATGTTTTTTATCATACAACTTTAAGGAGGGCTTGTCACGCATTTTTGATTATTTTTATCAAAAAAATGATAACTTTACGAAACTACTTGGCCATGACCCGGTCAAAGAGCTTGGTGATCAGCTTGACCAAAACCGCGTCAAAAACGATGGAAGAAATGATGCAGGCGATGAACATTTCAATCAAGAGGGCTGGCTTGTAGGCACTCCAGCCGTAAGTTAAGTAAGACATTACATAGCCGGCCACCGCGCAGCAGACTGCCCCGGTAATCAAGCTGCCCCAGCCGAAGCGGTCATAGTTTTCCTTCTTCGGGAAGAAGCCGATTTCGTTGCAGGCCCCCTGCACCAGCCCTTGCAGGATGGTCATTGCCCCCCACTGGCCACCGAAGGCCATTTCAACCGTAGCAGCCAGGGTTTCCCCGACAATCCCGGAGCCAAAGGTTGGCACGAAGTACATGGCCAAAGGCGCAGCCATGTACCAAAGACCGGCGCAGATCTGCCCGGCTAAAGGCCCCAGGCCGACAAGGTTCAAGGCTAATTCAACTGAATTGTAGATGGGGTTGACGACGTAAGTGTAGATAACCCCCATAATAATCCCAATCAAGGCCATCAAGATAATAGCCTTCACATTCCACTCGCTCTCTCTTCTAAGCATTAAAAAAACTCCTATCCAACAATTGCCGGCTAGGAGTTTGAAATCATGTTTAAGAAACACTTCCCTTGCGCAAGAATTACCTTGGTCAGGTTCAAAGGGTCGACTTTCGTCATCTCAGCTTTCGCTCCCCTAGTGGCTTTTATTAAATTTGACTTAATTTAGTCTAGCAGATCCTTAAAGCGTTAACAAGGTAAAAAGTTCCCTTAATTAATTAAAGCTTTTAAAGGATTCCAGCTTTTCCTTATCGATATCTCTAATAATCGCCAAGGCCAGATCAACAGCAGCCTTGTAGTCCTTGTAGCTGCTGAAGCAGTATGGGGAGTGCTCATAGCGGACCGGAATCCCGATCACGATGGTCGGGGCCCCGTTTTCGTAGTAGATGGCCGCCCCGTCTTGCCCGCCACCAGTTCTGACTGACCGGGTGTAAGGAATCCCGTTTTTATCAGCCAAGTCGCAGGCGTATTGCTGGAACTTGGGGTTTGGCAGGAAGGTGACGTCCATGTCCCGCAACATTGGTCCCCGCTTAAGGCCAGTCTGAGACAGCCAGTCCGGTTCAAAAGTATCATCAGCCGGGCAGCTTTCCAGAACCAGGCAGAGGTCCGGCTTGATCTTGCGGGCCGTGACATAGGCACCCCGCAGGCCGACTTCTTCCTGGCTGGACAAGGCGGCAACCAGGTCAAAGTTGACTTCTTCATCCTTCAAGTTTTCCAGGATGTCAGCCATGGCAGCGGCGCCGAAGCGGTCGTCAAAGTCCTTGCCGAAGAAGAGGCCAGTCTTTTCATTGTATTCACAGTCCACGTCAACGAAAATCGGGCAGCCAGTGTCGATCTTGTAGTCATTGATCGTTTCTTCCCGGCTGGAGGAGCCGACGTCAATAGACAAATCAGCGACCTGCGGGACAGACGTTCTTTCAGCTTCCGACATGAAGTGGGGCGGCTTTAAAGCCACGACGCCGGGGATGTATTCCCCGTCCCGGTTTCTGACCTTGACCTTGAGGGCCGGCAGAACCACATTGTTCCAGCCGCCCAGGGTCACGAACTTGATCAAGCCGTTTGGCCGGATAGCCTGGGTCAAGAAGCCCACGGCGTCTGAGTGGGCGTCCAGCTGGATCACCGGCCGCTTGCCAGTGTTCTGCTTCTTGGAAGCGTAGACGTTCAGCATCCCGTCGACTTCAAGGTCGGCGTAGTCCTTGACCGTCTTGGTAAAAAGGTCAACGAATTCATTTTCAAAGCCGGAAGTGGCGTTGGCATTTGAAAAGTCCTTCAGCATTTGAATTTCAGCGGCTTTTTCCATCAATAATCTCCAATTAATCCAGCAGGTCGTACTTCAGCTTCATCAAGCTGTGGCCGTCCTTGACCATTTCCCCGGTCAAGGCTGCGGTCTGCTTGTAAGTCAGGTCAGCCATCTTCTGGTTGGCTTCTTCCAGCTTCTCTTGCAAGTCGCGGCCAGTCAAGCCCTTAACAGCCCGGTCAGTTTCGTTTTCGATCTGGCGCAATTTAGCCATGGTCTTTTCTTCAAAAGCCTGCTCCAAAGCGCTGTAAACCTTGTAGTTGGTGTCGCCGAGCTGGGCGTTCAGCTTGTTGAGCCAGAAGATCTTGGTCAAGTCAAAGTCCGGACCGGTCTGGAAGCTGGCCGGAGTAGTCGTAACGTTGGTGTAGAAAGGCACGAAGCAGTTAAAAGTGTTCGGGCCAAAGGCCAGCCATTGCACGCCGGCGATACCTTCTTCAACGTCATTTCTGATCTGTAGGATGTGGGTTTCGAAGTTCCGGTTGATCCCGATTGGGCGGAAGAGCTTCTTTTCCGCTTCAGTGTTGGTCGTGCTGTAGACATCGTACTTGGTGTCCTGGTAGTGGGAGCTTTCCAGGAACTTGATGTCTTCCGGGCTGATCTTCTTCTTGGCGTAAGTGATGAAAGGCTGGTCCTGGTCCCCTGGCTCGCCTTCCCATTCAGGGTCGAAGTAGCGGTGGATGTACCAGGCCCGCGGGTTGTTGTAGTGAGCATCCTTGATGGTGGATGAACCAAAGATGTGACGGAGGTTGTAGCCTTGGTAGTCCGGGTTCAAGTGGTATTCGTTGATGATGTCCAGCAAGTCACTTGAGCACATGAAGTTTTCTTCGTCGTTAAAGTCAAAGAAGTCGATGTTCAAGCGATTTGGCGCTGCCACATAGGCATCGTCCGGAATCCGGCGGGCAGCCCAGTGGTGGCCGCCGATGGTTTCGATGTACCAGACTTCGTCATGGTCGGCAAAGGCTGACCCGTTCATTTCGTAGGTCCCGTACTTTTCCACCAGGTAGCCCAGGCGCTTGACCCCTTCTCTGGCTGAATGGATGTATGGCAAAGTCAAAGTGACAAAGTCTTCTTCGCCCAGGCCCCCTTCTTCAACTAAGGGATCGATCCCTTGAATCCGGCTGTTGGTGGTGATGGTTTCCGTGGCCGTCATGGCTACCGTAGCGTCGTTGATCCCGGCAGCGGCCCAGATCCCGTTCTTGCCGGAAGCGTCTGGAACGCTGGTGTAGCGCAGCGGGTTTGGCAGCAGGTCTTCATCATCGATTTCCTGGCCGCTGATCACTGCCTTGTAGTGCTTTGGCTGCTCTTTCGGGTTAACCGCGATAAAGGCTTCAGGGATAATGGTGCTGCCGCCGTCTTCACTGCGGGCAATCATCGTGGAGCCATCAATGGTGGCGTCCTTGCCGACTAAAATGGTCGTGCATTCTGCTGGCTTTTGCATAAGTCCTCCTCTAATAATCTAAAACTAATTGTTTGCTTTCTTACTATTTATTCTAGCTGAAAAAACGCCTTTTGCCAGCTACTGCTTTTGCCGGTAAAGGGCATAGAGGCGCTTGCTCAAATCGGCGCCGGCTGGGGCACTGTTTTCAAACAGTATCTGGCCAGGCTGGCTGCTGGCATTCAGTTCATCCCGGCTGGCCAGTTGCCGCTTGACTTCAGCAGCGGCCCCGATGGCTCCGTCATAGACCTTGGCCTGGGGCCCTAAGATCTCCTGGATGGCCTGCTTGGCAAAAGGAAAGTGGGTGCAGCCCAGGACCACTCCTGCCGCCTTGCCGACATATGGGGCCAGCAATTCTTCCAGGTACTGGTAAATGGCCGGGCTGTCAGTTTGCCCTTTTTCGATCAATTCGACCAGTTTCGGGGCTGGCACTTTGACCACCTGACCAGGCTCAGCACATTCGGCAACCAGCTGGTTGAACTTATCCTGCTCCAGGGTCAAGGGAGTGGCCATGGCAACAACCTGCCGGCCGGGATTTTCTTCAGCTGCCGGCTTGACAGCCGGTTCGATCCCGATGATCGGCAGGGAGTATTCCCGGCGCAGGCGGTCAGCCGCCGCGCTGGTTGCCGTGTTGCAGGCAATCATGACGGCCTTGACCTGGTGTTTGTCAATCAGTTCATCAACTACCCGCTTGGCCAGCTGGTAGACTTCTTCCTTGCTCTTTACCCCGTAAGGAGCATTGGCTGAGTCGCCATAGAAGACATAGTCTTCGTTTGGTATCAGATCAACCAGTCGGCTGAGGACCGTGAGGCCCCCCTGGCCGGAATCAAAAACGCCGATTGGCCGATCAGCATATTCTTTTGACATATTTCGACCTCCTCTAGCTATTAATTTTGAACCTTTTATCCGCTTTCTTCAATCTATTGACTCCGATATTTTTCCTGCAAGCCGGACTTTCTTGATTTTTTCTTTAGTTTTTTTAGCGGAAAAACCGTCCGGCTTGCTTTTTTTAGGGGCTATGTTATTGTTATATCTAAACCCTGGATATCACGTTGATTACCGGAATAAAACGGCAATCTGGGAATAAATTCTGTCCACAGTTTTTTTAGAAAGAGCAAAAGAAATTATGTTTAACGTTTCGCCTGAACAAGAGCACCGCCACATCGTTAACGACTCAGCACTCAATGGCTTTTTAACGAAAATGTATTCCATCATGGGCCTGGCGGTTCTGGTCTCAGCCTTGACTGCCTACTTGACCTTGACGGTCTTCTCTGGCAGCCTGCTGCCGCTACTCACCAACCGGGTCTTCCTCTGGGTCCTGCTGCTATTGCCGCTGATTTTGAGCGTGGGCATCAGCTTTAAGGCTACCCGCAAGCCGACAACGGCCTTCTTCATGTTGATGGCTATCGCGGTTGTCTACGGTCTGGAATTCTCCCTTTTGGCTTTTGCCTACACGGGTGCCCAAATCGGCGGGGCCTTCATCTCCGCTTCAGCCGTCTTCATCGGGATGGCGGCTTACGGCAGCGTGACTAAGAAGAACCTGGACACCATCGGGGCTTACGCTTCAGCCGCCATCTGGGGCTTGATCGTGGCCAGCCTGGTCAACATGTTCTTGAAGAGCACGCCAGCCAGCTTCATCTTCTCCATCATCGGGGTCATCATTTTCACGATCTTGACTGCCTGGGATGCCCAGAAGATGAAGTCCATCTACGCCAGTTACGGCGACCAGCTGCCAGAACTTGGCCTGGCCGTTAACGGGGCTTTGATGCTGTACTTGGACTTCATCAACCTCTTCCTGCAATTTTTGCGGATCTTCGGGATCGCTGACAATGACAACTAAAATTTAAGATTTTCTTTTTTGAAAAGGCTCTCTTCCTATTTAGAGGGCCTTTTTTCCTTGACTATTTTTCCTCCAAGAGTAAGGTAAAAGATATGTAAAGTATTTATTAGCGAAGCTGAAATAAAAGGAAGGTCACACATTGCAAAAGCAGCCGGTATGGAAAAGAAATCTGCAAGTCTCGACGGTCAGCGTCTTTTTGGCGGGGATTGCCTTTTCGGAAATTACCCCTTTTTTGTCCTTGTACATTGACACCCTGGGCAAGTTCAGCCACCAGCAGCTGAGCTTTTGGTCAGGGATCGTCTTTTCAGCGGTCTACGTGGTGGCGGCCCTGGTTTCCCCGATTTGGGGCAAGCTGGCTGACAAGAAGGGGCGCAAGCCGATGATTCTGCGGGCCTCTTTAGGGATGGCGGTCGTCTTTACCTGCATGGGCCTGGCCCAGAATGTCTGGCAGCTGCTGTTCCTTAGAGGGATGCAGGGGGTTTTTGCCGGCTTCATCTCTAACTCTAACGCCCTTATCGCGTCAGAAACGCCGAAGAACAAGTCGGGCAAGGCGCTGGGGATCATGATTTCTGCCCAGACCGGGGGGCAATTGCTGGGGCCCTTTGCCGGCGGGGCCTTATCGCAGGCTTTTAGCTATCGGGTAACCTCCTTTATTACCGGGGCTCTGCTTTTCACCTGCTTTATCTTGTCTGTCTTCTTTATCCATGAAGATGACTTCGTGCCAGTTGAGAGCAAACAGCGGGGCAGCTTTAAGGACACGATGAAGCAGTTTAAGAGCGGGCAATTGATTCTGGGGCTGCTGCTGACGACCTTGATCATTCAAGCGGCCAACAACTCCATCAACCCGATCGTTTCCTTGTATGTCAGAAGCTTGATGCACAATTCCAGGCAGGTTGTCCTCGTCAGCGGGGTGATCGCAGCTTTGCCAGGGATTGCCACGGTGGCCGCGGCTTCTTACTTTGGTGGCTTAGGTGACCGGATCGGGACCCACAAGATCATCTTAGGCGGCTTGATTGGGTCGATCATCCTCTTCTTCTTGACGGCTTTCGTCCGCAACACGGTTGAGCTTGGCGTCTGCCGCTTCCTAGTTGGTTTTACTGACGCCTGCCTCTTCCCGCAGGTCCAGACCTTGCTGACCAAGCACAGTCCAAAGGAACTGACCAGCCGGGTCTTCAGCTGGAACCAAAGTGCCATGTACGTCGGCAATATTTTTGGCCCTCTGCTAGGTTCAACGGTTTCCGCCCACTTCAGCTACAGCGCCGTCTTCCTGGTAACCAGCGGGATTGTCGTGATCAACCTGCTTCTTTACCGGACTAATATTTTGAAAAACATTGCCTAGCTTAGGCGCAAAAAAAGCTCCAAGATTCATTCTTGGGGCTTTTTGCTTGGAGATTATTCTTGACTATCCTAAAGAGCAAGCACTGTTTTATCTGTGTTTGGGCCGATTTTACCTATTTTTCACAAAAAATAAGGATGTCCTTAAGCGAAAATAGCAAATTTTAACAAAATCTATGCGTTTGCTCAAAAAATTCTTCGCATTATACTGAAGGAAAAATATTCTTTGAGAATCGAGGTGTTCTTTTGAAAGTCATTACCAAAATTTTGCAAGCTGTCAGCTTTCTGCTCAGCCTCTTTCTTCTTTGGGCCGGCCTGGCCAGCTTGCTTGACGTCTGCAACTCTGCCAGACTAATGGGCTGGTCCTCTTTCATCCCTTCAATTGTCGCCGGCCTGGTCTTCATTGTCATGCTCATCTGCGAAGCCTGGCTCGGCCTGCGGATAAACAAGCTGGACGACCGGGGAATCTTCTTCTTCCTGGCCGCCCTCCTGCTTTTAACAGCCGGCGAAATGGTCGCCCCTGTTGCTTTAGGCTCTGGCTTTCTCTGGCTGAACCTCTTGCAACTCTTGCTGGTCCTTCTGGCCCGCTTTGCCATCGATTTTCATGAATAGTGGCCCAAAATTACACATACCAAAATGGTGAAACTCATTCTCGAGCTTCACCATTTTATTTTTTCGTTTCATGGACAAGTCATCCGGCAAGACAAAGATCACAAAGACATCCCCGTAGTAACTGTCTTCCACATACCGGCCCAAAGTGCTCAAATGCAGAATCTTCCCACTCTTAGCCTTGACCCGGTAGTTCAAGAACAAGCTCTTGTCCGGATCCGTATCCCTGCTCTTCAGCTGCAGCTTGATGGCCTTCTGCGCCTCCACAAAGTCTGCCGGATAAACAAAGTTATTATTGGAAATCCCTTTTCAATTCAACGGCATAAGCTTCAGCAATCTGGTAAGCCTTGTCCTTCCTGCTGGAAATCTCCTGGGAATAAAAGACAATCCCTATATAACCACACTCATACATTTTAGTTTAACACGCTTACTTCTTATAGCCTATAAGAAAAGGATTTTTTACTAAAAAAGTGCAGCACAGTCTGCAGTATCCACCAAAAACTTAATTTAGTTAGCAGATACTCCTATAATCAGCCAAAAGATAGATGCACAGCTTAATAATATTAGGAGCTAAAGCCTTTTTTCTGTTTTTCGACAGCCCCCTCCCCTTTATCGCTTATTTTCAATCTTGTTATAATCTACCCCTTGTCAACCCTTTACAAAGCAAAAAAATCGGCATCTTATCTGGTGAATGGCAGATCGCCTCAAATATCTTCAAAGGCTCACTGGGGAACATGATTGAGTGGTTCGACCGGTACGTTTACGCCTCATTCTCAATCTACTTCTCAGCCGCTTTTTCCCGGCCAGCAACCAGACCGCTGAACTGCTTTCAACGGCTGCCGTCTTCGCGATCGGCTTCTTGATGCGGCCCCTGGGTTCCCTGATCATGGGCCCGTTTGCCGACAAAAAAGGCCGCAAGGCTGCCTTGACCCCGTCAGTCACAATAAATCATGGCCGCTGGCTCCTTGATCATCGCCTTTGCCCCAACCTACGCCCAAGTCGGGATCATCAGCCCCCTCATCCTGGTCATCACCCGGATGGTGCAAGGCCTCTCCCTGGGCGGGGAATATGGCACCAGCGCCACCTACATGTCAGAAATGGCCAGCCGGGGCCGGTGGGGCTTCTACTCATCTTTCCAATACGTGACCCTGATCGCTGGCCAGCTCTTTTCCTTGCTGGTCCAAATCATCCTGCAGCAGGTCTTGACTGACGCCCAGCTTTACGCTTTTGGTCGGCGCATCCCCTTCCCTTCATCATTGGTGCTCTCGGCGCCGTAGCCGGCCTCTGGCTGCGCTTGTCCATGGATGAATCCGCCCAGTTCACTGCTAAAAAAAAGCAAAACAAGCAGGCCGGCAGCTTCGCCCTTTTGATGAAATACCCTAAGCAGGTGGCCATCGTCGTCGGCATGAGCCTGGGCGGCACAATCAGCTTCTACTCCTACACCACCTACATGCAACAGTTCATGATCAACTCAGCCGGCATGGACAAGGAAACGGTCGCCATGATCAACTTCTTGGTTCTCTTAGTCATGGTTGCCCTGCAGCCCCTCTTTAGCCACTTGTCTGATAAAATCGGCCGCCGGCCTCTCTTGATCTTCTTTGGCATCGGCGGAACCCTTTTGACCGTCCCGCTCTTCACCCTGCTCGCTCATGTCTCTACCGCCTTGCAAGCATTTCTTTTAATGCTGACGGGGGTAGTCATTGTCTCTGGCTACACCTCAATCAATGCCATAGTCAAAGCAGAGCTCTTTCCAAGTGAAATCCGGGCCTTAGGCGTTGGCCTGCCATACGGTTTGACTGTCGCTCTTTTTGGCGGCACTTCCCAATACGTCGCCTTGTGCATGCGGTCAATCGGCCACGAAAGTATCTTCTTTTACTACGTCTCCTTCGCGGTCTTCATTTCTCTTATGATCTACGTCTTTACCTTAAAAGGTCACCGGTCAGCACTTGACGATGACGCATAAGGCAGATGCAAAAAAGCTTATCCAGGACGGATAAGCTTTTTCTTTGACATTTTCTGCTTTTAGTAAATCTTTGCAACTTGTTCCTGAACAGTCGGGTGGGCCAGGAAGTCGTCGTAGCTGATGTCGGCCCGGGCCACCACACCCTTTGGACCAACTTCAATAATGTGGTTGGCAATGGTCTGGATGAACTCGTGGTCGTGGGAAGTAAAGAGAATTGAGCCAGGGTAGTTTTCCATGGCTTCGTTCAAGGCGGTGATGGATTCCAGGTCCAAGTGGTTGGTTGGATCGTCCATGACCAGCACGTTGGCTGCTTCCAGCATCATTCTGGACAGCTGGCAGCGGACCTTTTCACCCCCGGACAGGACCTTGATCTGCTTGTTGATCTCGTCGCCGCTGAAGAGCATTCTGCCCAAGAAGCCCCGCAGGAAGGTGTTGTCGTCGTGTTCCTTGTCAGCGTATTGGCGCAGCCAGTCCAAAATCGTCAATTCGTCATTGTCGAAGTTGGCGTTAAGGTCTCTGGACATGTAGTTAAAGGAAGTCGTCTGCCCCCAGGTAACAGTCCCGGAGTCTGGTTCCAGACGGCCGGCGATGATTTCCATCAAGGCCGTGGTTGCCCGGGTGTTTCTGGACAAGAAGGCAACCTTGTCACCTGGCCGGATGATAAAGGAAACATTGTCCAAAAGCTGCTCGTCGCCGGACTTGTAGGACACATTGTCCACTCTCAGCAAGTCGTTGCCCAGGTCCCGGTTCATCTCAAACTTGATGTACGGGTACTTGCGGCTGGATGGCTTGATGTCGTCCAAGCTGATCTTGTCCAGCTGCTTCTTTCTAGAAGTAGCCTGCTTGGACTTGGAAGCGTTGGCTGAGAAACGGGCGATGAATTCCTGCAGTTGCTTGATCTGTTCTTCCTTCTTGGCATTTTGCTGGCGGGCCAGTTCCGTAGCCAGCTTACTTGATTCGTACCAGAAGTCGTAGTTGCCGACGTAGAGCTTGATCTGCCCGCGGTCAACGTCACACATCTGGGTGCAGACCTGGTTCAAGAAGTGACGGTCGTGGGAAACGACCAGGACGATGTTTTCGTAGTCAGCCAGGAAGTTTTCCAGCCAGGCCGTGGTGTGCACGTCCAGACCGTTGGTCGGTTCGTCCAAAAGAAGGGTGTCCGGGTTGCCAAAAAGGGCCTGGGCCAAAAGGACCTTAACCTTGTCGCTTTCCGCCAGCTCGCTCATCTGCTTTTGGTGCATGTCTTCTGGAATGCTCATGGACTGGAGAAGCTGGGCAGCATCAGCTTCCGCGTTCCAGCCGTCCAGTTCCGCAAATTCCGTTTCCAGTTCAGCCGCCTTGACCCCGTCTTCTTCACTGAAGTCGGCCTTGGCGTAAAGGGCGTCACGCTCCTTCATGACCTGGTAGAGCTTTTGGTGGCCTTGAATCACAGTTTCCATAACGGAAAAATCTTCAAAGGCAAAGTGGTCCTGGTTCAGGCTGGACATTCTTTCGTTAGGGCCCATGCTGATTGAGCCAGTGGTTGGTTCCATTTTTCCTTCCAGCAGCTTTAAGAAAGTCGACTTGCCGGCCCCGTTGGCCCCAATGATGCCATAGCAGTTGCCCGGCGTGAACTTAAGGTTGACGTCGCTGTAAAGGGTGCGACTGCCGATTTGCAAACTTAAATCTGTTACTGTGATCAATAGATTTTCCTCTGTTTCTTAAATTTTCTACTGCAATTATGACTAAATCAGTATAACAGGTTTGGCCTTTTGCCTCCAAGCTTTTCAACCATTTTCTCCTCCTTTTTTCAACTTCCTTCTTTTTAAGGAAAAATTGGCTTATAATCTTTTAATAAGAACTGATTGCTAGGAGCATTCTTATGGCATTTTTCATCTCACTGGAGCAGATCTGCATCATGTTCATACTCATGGCCATCGGCTTTCTCTGCCGGAAAAAGGGCATGATTCATGAAGAAACCGGCAAGGACCTGACCGCCATCCTGGTCTACATCGTCGGCCCCTGCCTGATCATCAACGCCTTTGAGCGCCCGGCCAGCGCCAGCTTAATCAAGGACTTCGGCTTGACCTTCCTGGCTGGCTCTCTCAACTACCTCTTCCCCATCGCCTTCAGCAGCCTTTCCCTCCGCCTGCCCCGCTTAAAAAATGACCCCGACAAGCAGCTGATCGCCTTCGGGGCCGTCTACAACAACTGTGGCTTTATCGGCATCCCTTTAATCCAAGCCCTCTTAGGCAGCAAGGGGACCTTTTTCGCCGTACCCATCTTAGTCTTAAACAACATCTTCGTCTGGTCCCACGGCATCGGTACTTTTAAAAAGCGGCAGCCTTTGGCCGACACCCTCAGAACCGTCCTCTTCAATCCCAATATTATTGCCACCGCCATCGGCTTTGTCCTTTTTATCACTGGCGCCAGCCTCAAATTCCCAGCCGTGATAGACCGGTCGGTCAGCTACGTGGCCTCGCTTAACACCCCCTTAAGCATGATCGTCATCGGCTCTAACCTGGGGACTATTTCGGGTGACTTCTATAAAGACAGCAAGGCCTGGCTGATCTGCTTCTTGCGGAACTTCCTTATGCCGGCCTGCATGAGCGTAATCCTGCTACTGGTTCCCCTGTCAACGACCGCTTACCTGGCCGTAGTCATCATGGCGGCTGCCCCGGTTGCCGGCTTTATCGTCATGCTCAGCCTCCTGGCCAACCGCCCGGTCGCCTTCCCAATGCGCTCTTTAATGTCTGTGGTCAGCGTGCCTTTGATTATTATGCTGGCCAGCTGGCTCAAGCAGCTTGTATAGTTCCCCATTAAGCAAAAAGGCATTTTTTGTCAAGACGATTGTTCATTTTTTAGAAAAAGTTGCTGAAATCAAGCCCAAGCTAATTCAATTTTGGACAAAAAAGGCGTATGATAGAGAAAAAGCATTAGCAAACAAAGTTTATTTTAAAAGAAAGAGGAAGTTAAGCGTGACTGCTAAGAAATTAGAGAACAACAGTAACCACGCGGTTATTGCTGAAGAGGTCAAGATTTTGACCGACTTGCTTGACGAAAGCACCCGCCATTTGGTTGGCGACGAAGAATTCGCCAAGATCAAGGGCCTGGTTAAAATTGCTGCCAGCAGCGACCACAGCCAGCTGGAAAGTCAGATTGCCTGCTTAAGCAATCAAGAGATGATCATTGTCGCCCGCTACTTCGCGACCCTGCCGCTTTTGATCAACATTACTGAAGACGTTGACCTGGCCACCGAAGTCAACCTGCTCAACAACACGGACAAGGATTACCTGGGCAAGCTGGAATCAACGGTTGACCTGGTAGCGGAAAAGGACAATGCCGCTGAAATTCTGAGTCATGTCAATGTCGTGCCAGTTCTGACCGCCCACCCAACCCAGGTGCAGCGCAAGACCATTCTGGAATTGACTAACAAGATCCACGACCAGCTCCGCCGCCACCGGGACGTCAAGGCCAGCACCATCAACCGGAAAGAGTGGACCAACCAGCTCCGCCGCTACATTGAAATCATCATGCAAACGGACATCATCCGGGAAAAGAAACTGAAGGTCTCCAATGAAATTAAGAACGTCATGGTCTACTACCCTGGCTCCCTGATTCCGGCCATCACTAAGCTGACTGCCCGCTACAAGGAACTTGCCCGGGAAAAGGGCCTCAACGTTGACGGGGCAACGCCGATCACCATGGGCATGTGGATCGGCGGGGACCGGGACGGCAACCCTTACGTTACGGCTGAAACCCTCCGCTTGAGCGCGACGATTCAAAGTGAAGTCATTTTTGAATACTACGTCAAGGCTCTCAACGACCTTTACCGGACAGTGTCTGTTTCAACTTCTTACGTGCAGCCAACGCCGGAAGTTGCCGAACTGGCCAAATTGTCAGCCGACAACTCCCCATTCCGAGAAAACGAACCTTACCGCCGGGCCTTCTACTACCTGGAAAGCCGCCTGGCCCACACGGAAATGGAGCTTTTGGACGTCTTCTCCAAGGAAGCCGTCGTTAAGAAAGAAGCTGCCCTCAAGGCTCCGGTCTACAAGGATGCTTACGAGTTCAAGAAAGACCTGGAAGCCATCAAGCGGTCATTAATCCAAAACCATGACCGGGCAGTTACCGGCGGCCACTTTGACGCCCTCCTGGAAGCTATTGATGTCTTTGGCTTCCACCTGGCTACGATCGACATGCGGCAAGACTCCAGCGTCAACGAAGCCTGCGTGGCAGAGCTCTTAAAGAGTGCCCGGATTTGTGACAACTACAGCGATTTGGACGAAGAAGAAAAGATCCAGATCCTGCTCAGTGAATTAAACAATGATCCCCGCAGCCTGCACTCATCCAACTCACCGAAGTCAGAGCTTTTGCAAAGGGAACTGAAGATCTACCACACTGCCCGCCTGCTTAAGGACACCTTGGGCGAGAATGTGATCAAGCAGCACATCATTTCCCACACCGAAAGCATCTCTGACATGCTGGAACAAGCCATCATGCTGAAGGAATACGGCCTGCTCGATTCCGAAAAGGCCCGGGTGCAAGTGGTGCCTTTGTTTGAAACGGTGGAAGACCTGCAGAACTCCCGGGAAATCATGAAGCGCTACCTCAGCTTCGACATCGTCAAGCGCTGGGTTGCTTCTAAGGGCAACTACCAGGAAATCATGCTGGGCTACTCCGACTCCAACAAGGACGGCGGCTACCTGGCCTCCTGCTGGAACCTGTACAAGGCCCAAACGGAACTGACAGCCATCGGCGAGGAACAGGGCATCAAGATCACCTTCATGCACGGCCGGGGCGGCACGGTTGGCCGGGGCGGCGGCCCATCATATGAAGCCATCACTTCCCAGCCATTCGGCTCCATCAAGGACCGGATCCGGACCACTGAACAAGGGGAAATCATCCAGAACAAGTACGGTAACAAGGACGCTGCCTACTACAACTTGGAAATGCTGGTTTCCGCCGCGGTTGACCGGATAGTCTCCAAGCAAAAAGTCAGCCAGGACCACATCCAGGACTTTACGGCTTCAATGGACGGCATTGTGGAAGACAGCAACCGGGTTTACCGGGAACTTGTTTTTGACAACCCGCACTTCCATGACTACTTCTTCCAGGCTACGCCGATTAAGGAAGTTTCTAGCTTGAACATCGGCTCCCGGCCGGCAGCCAGAAAGAAGATTACTGAACTGTCCGGCTTGCGGGCCATTCCTTGGGTCTTCTCCTGGTCACAAAGCCGGGTCATGTTCCCAGGCTGGTACGGGGTTGGTTCAGCCTTCAAGCACTTCATTGATGCTGATCCGAATAACTTGAAGGAACTGCAGGAAATGTACCAGGGCTGGCCATTCTTCCACTCCCTGCTGTCCAACGTCGACATGGTTTTGTCCAAGTCCAACATGGAAATCGCGGAAAAGTACGCTGATCTTTGTGAAGACGAAGCTACCCGGTCAGTCTTTGACATCATCAAGAAGGAATGGGAACTGACCAAGGAAGTCATCCTGCAGATCGAAGGCCACAGCAAGCTTTTGGAAGACAACCCGTCTTTGGAAAGAAGCTTGGACTACCGCCTGCCTTACTTCAACGTCTTGAACTACGTCCAGCTGGAAATGATCAAGCGGGGCCGGCAAGAAAAGCTCAGCGGCATCTACGAATCGATCATCCACATCACTATCAACGGGGTCGCTTCCGGCCTGCGTAATTCGGGCTAATGCCACGGATTTATATTTCAATAAGAAGCAAAAAAGCATGTTTTTTCAAACATGCTTTTTCTTCTTGCTTTTGCTTCGTATTGTTTTAGTTTTTGATTTGGAATTTATTGCAAAATTGTTTTACTTAATCAGCTGCCTTAATTGAAGCGATGATTTCTTCAACCAGGTCAGGGTCATCCTTGAGACCAGTCGTTTCCAAAACGACTTCCTTCAGCGGTTCATCCTTGAGCATCTGTTGCAGCTTTTTGGCTTTCAGCGTCTACTGGCTCGTCAAAGTGGTAGATCTTGCCGACCGTTTCAAGCAAGGCCGTGTAGTCAAGACCCCGGGCCTTCAGTTCTCTGATTGGCCGGATGAAACGTTCATCATAGCCCAGCTTACGAATTGGTGTCCGGCCAGATATCGTCAGAGATGTATGGGTTCTTGAAGCGGTTGATGACTTGAGCATGGTATTCTTCAAGTTCTTCCTTGCTAAAGTCCCACTTGGCCAAAAGGAGGGAACGTTTCAGCCAAAACGCGGGTTACCTGGTCAACGACACGGTCATCCTTAACGGCTTCCCCAATCGTTTCATAGCCCAGAGCCTTGCCGGTGTAAGCAACAGTGGCGTGACCAGTATTGACTGAGAACAGCTTTCTTTCGATGTATGGTTCAAGGTCTGGAGCGTAGTGAACGCCTTCCAAGCGGATCTTCGGGGTTCTTCATCTGGCTTTCGTCGATAACCCATTCCTTGAAGTCTTCAACTGAAACAAAGAGCGGGTCTTCATTGTGCTGAATTGGCACGATCGGTCAACAGCGGCGTTCGGGAAAGCCAACGTACTTGTCAACTTCGGCCTTGTCTTCGTCATTCAAGTGCTTGTAGCCTTCTTCCTTCAAGAACTGGGAACCGCCGATCATGTTTTCACAGGCAATGACATCCAATTTAACAGAAGCAGAGCGGCCAGGGCATTTCCCCGGTCTTCGGCCTTCATCTCACCTTGCCCCTGGCTCTCTTCGAGTTCGCCGCGCAGGTCGGCAATCGACTCATCCGGTCCAGTTAGCTGCAGATAGCCCTTCTTATTGGTCAAGGTCAAGTCTGATTTGGCCAGTTCCGGGCGCAACAAGCCAAATTCCCGGTAAAGGGTCCTCCGGCTGGTTTCCAGCCTTTTTTCCACTTCCGCTAAACTGATTCCGTCTTCATTTTCCAGCAGGATCTGCAGAATTCTCTTCTGCCGGTCGGTCACAATCATTGCTCAGTCTCCTTCATCAAGAAAACGCTATCATTGTACCAGAAGAATACATTTTTGGCCAAAAGTCAAAGCAAGTTTCAGATACAGAAACAGGCAGATGCCGCCGCACCTGCCTGTTTTAAATATTCTGCAAAAATTATTCAACCGTAACGCTCTTAGCCAGGTTACGTGGCTTGTCAACGTCTAAGCCCTTGTTCTTGGACGCAAAGTAAGCCAGTAATTGCGTCGGCACTACTGACAGCAAAGCTGACAGGTAGTAGTCGATTTCCGGTAAGACGATGTTGTCGCCTTCCTTAGCAAATTGCTTGCCAACGATAGTGATCACGTTGGCCCCGCGGGAAGCCACTTCCTGGATGTTGCCCCGGGTCAAGTCAGCCGTTACCGGGTCGTTGATCAAGGCAATTACAGGCGTGCCGTCTTCGATCAGGGAAATGGTCCCGTGCTTCAGTTCAGCAGCGGCGAAACCTTCAGTTTGGATGTAGGAAACTTCCTTCAGCTTCAAGGCACCTTCCAAGGAAACGGCGTGGTCGATCCCCCGGCCGATGTAGAAGGCGTTTCTAGATGGTATCAGGTACTTCTTAGCCAGTTCTTCGATCTTTTCCTTACCATCAACGATTTCCTGGATGCCTTCAGCGGCCAGGCTCAAGCCTTGCTTCAAGTTCCAGTCCTTGGCAGCCTGGTCGCCCAGCTTTTCACCAACGGCCTTGGCCAAAATTGCCTGCAGGGCAACTTGGGCAGTGTAAGCCTTGGTTGAAGCAACGGCGATTTCCGGACCAGCGTTCAAAAGCATGGTGTAAGTTGCTTCTCTTGACAAGGTTGACCCTTCAACGTTGGTCATGGTCAAGCTTGGGATCCCCCGCTTGTTGGCTTCAGTCAAGACCACGCGGGAGTCGGCAGTTTCACCGGACTGGGTCAGGAAGATGAAGAATGGGTGCTTGGACATCATTGGGAAATGGTAGCCAACTTCGGAAGCATAGCCAACTTCAGTTGGAATCCCGGTGAACTTCTCAAAAATTTCCTTGCCGACCAGACCAGCGTGGTAGGAAGTACCAGCCGCGAAGATGTAGATCCGGTCAGCCTGGCTGACAGCGTCAATGATCTTTTCGTCAACAACTGGCTTGCCTGCTTCGTCTAAGTAGTCAGTTGACAGGCGGCGCATAACTGCTGGCTGTTCGTCGATTTCCTTGAGCATGTAGAATTCGTAAGTGCCCTTGGAAGCAGCGTTCGGGTCGATGTCCAAAACTTTAGCTTCTCTTTCCACCTTGTTGCCGTCGCAGTCCTGGATTTCGATTGAGTCCTTGGTTACGTCAGCACAGTCGCCGTCGTTCAAGGCGATGAAGGTCTTGGTTTGGTCCAAAACAGAAATCGCGTCTGAAGCGATAATGTTAAAGCCGTCGCCCAAGCCCAGCATCATCGGGCTCTTGTTCTTGGCAATGTAAATGTGGTCTGGCTTGGTGTTGTCCACCAGCAAGAAGGCGTATGAACCCTTAACCAGCTTCAAAGCCTGCTTGAAGGCTGAAAAAGCATCCAGGTTTTCTTCCTTGGCCAGCTTGGCTACCAATTGCACGACAACTTCAGTATCAGTTTCAGACTTGAAGTGAGCGCCTGCCAGGTACTTTTCCTTCAGTTCCAGGTAGTTTTCGATCACCCCGTTGTGGACCAGGTAGAAGCGGCCGTCTTCTGAGTATTGTGGGTGGGCGTTTTCCACCGTTGGGTGGCCGTGGGTTGCCCAGCGGGTGTGGCCGATCCCGGTCGTCCCTTCTTCTTCTGGCGTCAGCTTTTCTTCCAGGTTGGCAATCCGACCAACCGCCTTGGTCAAGTATTCATGCCCTTGTAAGTCATTGAGGTAGATACCAGCTGAGTCGTAGCCGCGGTATTCCAAGTTCTTCAAACCGTTTAAAACAACTTCTCTAGCTGGCTTGCCAACTACACCGACAATTCCGCACATATGTCTTCTCCTTTGGTCTAGTTCAATTTAAGCTATTGGACTAATTTGTATTTTTGCGCTTGCAATAGGAATCATAGCCGTTTTTTTAGCCCGGGTCAAGTCTTTGCTCGCAAATTGGTATAATTATAAGCGGTAAAGTGGCAAGCTTAACTATTTCTTTGCAAAAAGGTCAAAAAAGCCCCCGTCTTGGCAGACGGAGGCTTAAAATCAGTCTTCTTTCTTGTCTTCTTCGTCATCACTCTCGGTCTCGACCGGGATTGGCCGGTGCTCGATCGGGGTGGAAAAGGCAATTTCGGTCTTGGTCCGGCCGAATTTCTGCAGCTCGTTGACTAAGTGGTCCAGTTCTTCAGGTCGCCGGTAGGCAGCCTGAATCAGCATGGAGTAGTCCCCCGTCACGCAGTCGCACTGGATAACATTCGGAACCTTCTCGATGAAGGGGTAAAACTCGCTCTTGTCTTCCGGCTTGACTTCCAGATTAATGAAGGCCTTAACCACGTAGCCCATGGACGAGTAGTCAATGTCAGCATAGTAGTGCTTGATGAGGTTGTTGTCTTCCATCCGTCTGATGCGGTTGGCTACGGCCGGAGAAGACATGAAGTTGGCTTCCGCGATATCCTTGACGGAAATGCGGGCGTTCTCTTCCAACATTTGTAAAATGCGTCGGTCGGTTTTGTCGATTTTGTATTCAACCATTTCTTTCTCCCACCTATTCAACAGCTGCGCTGGCTATTTTGATCCTTTTATTAAAAATATTATATTCCTACAAGAATTCAGCGCAAGGCTTTTCTGAAAAAAGAGTTATATCTTGCATCAAGCAAAGAAGCTGACGATCAAGGTCAAGATAGGCAAGCCCCCCTGCATCAAGAGGATCTTCGGCTGGCTGGTCACGGCCCCGTAGGCCGCTACCAGGATCATGTAGGCCAAGACCAGCTGCAGGACGATCTTGCCTAGGGCAAAGGCCGCGATCAAGGTCAAAACGGCCAGCAGTCCGTTGTAGATACCCTGGTTCTTAAACAGCGTATTGACTGACGGCCGGCTTAATTCTTCCTGGTCCATTTGGAAAACTTCTGCCGTCTTCTTGGAAGTTGTTGCAAAAGTTTCCAAATACATGATATAGAAGAACTCAACTGCCACCAGGCAGGCTAAAACTTGCAAAGCTATTTTCATTGTTAACTCCTCAACTTTTCACTTCAGTGCAAGCTGATAGTGATATTTTACTTAAGACATAATGATAAAGTCAAACCATAAGTTGACACTTATCCGCAATCATTGGCCAGATCAGCGATTTTCCTGGCCGGGATGCCGGCAAAGACCCCGTTGGCGGGCAGATCCTGGGCTACCACGGCCCCGGCTTCCACGACCACGTTGTCGCCGATTTTGACCCCGGCTAAAACCGTGACCCCCGCCCCCAGGCAAACGTCATTGCCGATTTCAACCCCCTTGGCCTGGGCCAGGCGCTGGCGGCGCTGCCTGGTTGACCGGGGGTGGGCGATTGTCGTCAGCAGGCAATTGGCCCCATGGTCACGTAGTCGCCGATATGGACCTCACCGGCGTCTTCGATGGTCAAACCCCAGCGGCCAGAAAGTGATGGCCAATATAGATATTCGGCCCGTTTAGGCAGCTGAAGCTGGTCCCAAAGCTGGCCTGGTCCCCTAAAGCACCCAGGTGCATCTTCAAGCGCAGGAGCTGGGCTGGCCGGTCCAGGTTATTGCCCTGCCTGAACTCGTCGTTCCAGATGATTCCCGCTTCCTGGTAAGGCTCCACCTCCGGTGCCGTCAGCTGGTAGAAATCACCGGAGCGCATTTTGTCTAGTTCATTCATCGTCTTTTTCCTCGATTTTTTCAAACTAGTTAAATTATAAGCGAAAAGCGTTTGAAAGAAAAAGACTTTGAAAAAATCAAACCATATTCGTGCTGATTACATATGCCCGCTGGCCCGACATCTCTGCCACCAGCTGCAGGCGCAGGCGGCCGGCATAGTCTTTGATCCGGAAACTCTTTTCAATGATTTCACCATCGGTCTGGCTGACCAGCTGCCTTAAAAGGGCACAAAACTCTTCCTTGATGGCTACCGCGTAATCTTCACCCTTGAGACGGAGGGACTCAGTCCAGCTTTTAGAGGCCTTGTTGGCATAGATAATGTCAAAGTCCCCGCCCTTGTCTAAAAAGACCATGACCGAAACGATTTTCCACCAGCTCCTGGTGATTGCTCCCGCTGAAAGGATAGAGGGCATTCAAGACATTGATCCAGCCCTTAGCCACTGCCTCGTCGATATGGCCCAGCAGGTAGTTGGCCAAAGTCAAGTCAGCCTCCATCTTTTGCTCATAGCGGCAGTAGTAGTTCTGGTAGTTGCTCACGGCATTGTTGGCCGCGATTCTGGCCCGGTCCATGGCAAAGGAGACCTGCTGGTCGCTGGCGGACAAGGGGTAGATCCCGGCCCTAATTGAGACCCCGAAGGCCTCATCCCCAATAATGGCATCATGAACGTTTCGAATGGCCTGGTCCACCTTACTATCAGGAATCAAGGCATAAAAGTGGTCAGCAACCGGCCGGACCAGCCAGGGGCTGCCTACCTCTTGGACAATCACCTGGGCCAGGCGCTTTAACAGCTCATCGCCGGCCTTTAAGCCGTGTTCTTTATTAAAAATTTCTGATGTCGAAGTGGACCAGGTCCAGCTTCAAGCCAGGATTAGCCTGGATTTCCGCCAATTCATAAGCAACATGGTGACGGAAGGCGGTCACGCTGCACAAATTGGTCACGCTGTCATCCGAAGCTCCCTTTTCCACGTAAAAGGACTTTTGCAAAAGCCCTGACATGTGGCTGGAAGCAATCTGCATGACCGGGAGGGCCAGACTCATGTCTTTTGGTTCATCCACCCCGACAAAGCCAACCAGGTCGGTTTCAAAGTAAAACGGGCACAAGACCAGACTGCTGAGCTCCTGGCGGGAAAATACCTCATATAACATAGGATCAGTCTCTTTGAAAGCTGCCATATCGCTGATATAGTAACCAGAATTTTCCCTAAAGGCCCGGGCAAAAGGCGAGCCAAGATCATCCCGCGGCATGTCCTGCAGAGTCGCCCGCTCAGAAGCAACTCCCGGCGCGCACCATTCATAGGTGTTGTCATAGAGCTCCTTTTCATTCAACTGGAAAATATAGGCCCGGGCAGCCCCCAGCTCTTCACCAATTTCACTGAGGAGAATCATAATCGCGTCACTAGGGTCTCCATCCTGCATGGCCCAGTCCATGCACTGGTTCATCAATTCTACATAGCCCAGCATTTTCTGAGCTTCCAGGGGAGAAAGACCGCTGAAATCAAAATTCCTTATTAAAAGCGCCGTATTTTTCCAAGCTTTACCTCACCAAGCAAAATACAAATTTCCTAGCCAAAATACCGTTAACATAATAAAACACCCGCGGCTAGGCCGAGAGTGTCTACCTTTTAAAGCAAAAAATACTATAAAGCATTCAATTAATAAAATCAAGTTATTAGCGCAAAATAATAAAGCGCTTATCACTCTTATTAGGTAAGCCTTAATAAATCAAGGATATATCGCTAATGCGATAAGTTTTCGGTTATCTATGCAACTTGCATTTATTGAGGTATTCCAACAAAAAAGTCCGGGCTAAGGAATTTGGCCGGATCTGCCGGCGGGCTTCGTCTATGCTTAGCCAATTCCAGGCGTCGATTTCCTCATTTGGACTAACCTTTTCAGCCTGGTCAACGGTCACCGTATAGTTGAGCATCAAGGTATTTGAGGAAGCAAAATACTGGCTGCGGTTAAAGTGGAGGCTTTTGGCCGTTAGATGGAGTTCCTCCATTAGTTCTCTGCGGCAGCTGTCTTCGGTGTTCTCCCCTTTGTTAACGTAGCCAGCTACCAGGATATAGGAGTCCTTCCCGTACTGCTTGATCAAGAGAACCTGGTCGCCTCCTTCATTCATGACGATCATGCTGACGGCGACGGAAAAAACTGGAAAGCGGAAGTCGCCGCATTGCTCGCAATAAGGGATCAAGCCGTCCAGAGGCAATTCCTTTTTAGTCAATTTTTGCCCGCATTGAGGGCAGTAGTTCAGTTCAAACATTTTTTGTCACTCTTATCTGCTTACTTATCATTACCTGCAGCAACTAGATATACTTGCTGCCCTCCCGCCGGCTTAAGGCAGAGAGATCGCGGGAAGCCATATAATCCCTGACCCAGGCCGGGTTGGTCTTGGAGTAGTACCTTAGGGCCCAGCAGATGGCCTTGTTAATGAAAAATTCCTGGCTGCCCAGGTTGCGGTCGATGATCTTGCCTAACAGGTCCGGATCAGTCGCTTCCAGCTGGAATTCAATCGCCGTCCACCTAACCCAGAAGTCGGGATCTTGAGCCCAGGCCAGCATGAGGGCTGCCGTCTTTTCCTTGTTTTCCTCATCTTTGATAAAAATCTGCCCGGCCAGTTTGACCAGGCTGTCGACGCTGTCCCACCAGGACTTGGTCTCCGCCAGCTGCTTGATTTTTGGTAAGTCCTTAAAAGTCAGCTGCTTTTGGACTTTCTTCAAGTAGTCCAGGGCAAAGTACTGCATTTCCCGGTAGTCATCTTTAAAGCAGAGGTCAACCAGGTCCCAGGCGATTTCTTCCTTAGTCACGCCCTTTAAAAAGGGCTTGGATAATTCCCGCCGCGTTGGCGTCTTGAGCCCATAGAAGGGAAAAAGATTTCGCATGTACTTGTCCATGGCTTGGGCATTTTCTTTGTTAGCCCCGGCCGCATAAGCCTTTTTAACCGCCTGGTACTTTTCAAAAGGGGGCATCATTCCACCATGTTTTCATCTTTCTGTCAGTTGTATGGTAAAATATAAGCTATTGTGTGCTTTAGCACAATAGTTTTCAAATTTATATTTTCTAGTTTTTAATTTCTATGTATTGTTATTTTAACTTGGTTTATGGAGGATCAACATGAAAGAAAAGCTGACGCATGCTGAGTCGCTGACGATTTCCAGCATGCTCTTTGGCCTCTTCTTCGGGGCTGGAAACCTGATTTTTCCTGCCTACCTGGGGGAAGCCAGCGGAGCCAACCTCTGGATCTCCCTCTTGGGCTTCCTGATCACCGGGGTGGGCCTGCCCCTTTTGGCCATCGCCTCATTAGGGATGACCAGGTCAGAAGGTCTTTTAGACCTCAGTGGCCGGGTCAGCCACAAGTACAGCTACTTCTTTACCTGCCTTTTGTACTTGACCATCGGGCCCTTCTTCGCCATTCCCCGCTGCTTCACGGTTCCTTTTGAGACCGGGATCTCAGCTCTTTTGCCCAGCGGGATGGCAAAAAGCACCGGCCTCTTTATTTTCTCACTGATCTTCTTCACGATCATGCTTTTCTTCTCTTTAAGACCAGGACGGATCATGGACTGGATCGGCAAGTTTCTGACTCCGGCCTTCTTGCTCTTTTTCTTCTTTATCATGATCACGGCGCTGCTGCATCCCTTGGGCAACTATCATGCAGTTAAGCCGGTCGGCGAATACGCCAGCGCCCCACTAATCAGCGGGGTCTTGGCCGGCTACAACACCATGGATGCTTTGGCAGGCCTGGCTTTTGGCATCATCGTCATCTCCAGCATCCGGACCTTTGGAGTGACCAAGCCGGAAAAAGTTGCTTCCGCGACTTTGAAGACCGGGGTCCTCACTTGCCTTTTGATGGCGGTGATCTACGCCATTACTGCTCTGGTCGGAGCCCAGAGCCGGACTGCCTTGGGCTTAGCTGCTAACGGCGGGGAAGCCCTGTCTCAGATTGCCCGCCACTACTTCCCAGGTCTGGGGGCAGTAATTTTTGCCTTGATGATCTTCGTGGCCTGCCTTAAGACGGCCATCGGCCTTATCACGGCCTGCAGCGAGACCTTCGTGGAAATGTTCCCGAAGACCCTGTCTTACAACAAGTGGGCCATTATCTTCAGCCTCCTGGCCTTTGGGATTGCCAACGTGGGCTTGACCACCATCATTTCCTTCTCCCTGCCAGTCTTGATGCTGCTCTACCCGCTGGCCATCTCTTTGATCCTGCTGGCCTTGACCAGCAATCTCTTTGACTTTAAGCAGGTCGACTACCAGATTATGACGGCTGTTACCTTCCTTTGCGCCCTGGGCGACTTCTTCAAGGCCCTGCCGGCAGGGATGCAGGTCAAGGCGGTTACCGGCCTTTACGGCCGCGTCCTGCCCCTTTACCAGGATGGCCTGGGCTGGCTGGTTCCAGTCGCTATTACCTTCGTTATTTTAGCCATTAAGGCTGCTATCAGCAAAAAACGCGCCTAACGCGAAAACAGAGTTTCCTCTATAGCTTAGGAAACTCTGTTTTTTGCTTGCCTATTACAAGTCTAGCAAGCCGTCTTCATCAATGATTTTCACCTGCTTGCCTGTCCTTTTCAGATAGCCCATTTTTTCGAGGAGTTTGAATTTGCGGGAGAGGGTTTCGGGAGTAGTTCCCAGGTAGAGGGCGATATCTTTCATCTTCATGGACAGCTGGACCTGGTCGCTTCCAGCCGCCTTAGCCAAGTCGAGCAGGTAGCTGGCCAGCCTTTCTTCAACCCGCTCCATGGCAAGGAACTGGGTCTGTCTTTCGGTGGCCAGCAGCTTCTGAGTGCTGAGTTCCAGCAGTTTGAGAGAGAGCTGGGGATTTTCCATGAGGACCCGGTTGAAGTCGGCCTTGCTCAAGCTGCAGATTTCCGTATTCTCCATGGCCTGGCCGAAGAAGCTGTCGTTTTCCAGGCCAAAAAGCTGCTTTTCCCCTTCATAGTCACCCGGCTGGGCAACCCGGAGCAGCTGCTCGCGGCCGCTGGCGGACAGCTGGTAAACCTTAATGTTTCCCCGGGCCACGATCTGCAGCTTTTCATCTCCTGACTGAAAAATCGTCTCACCTTCTTGATAGCGCCGGTGGCTGGCCAGGGAATTGATCTTAAGCTGGTCTTTTTCTGGCAGGTCCACGAATAAGGGAACCAGGCTGACACATATATGCTGCATTTTGCTCTCCTCTGCTGGTAAAAATTAGCCCTGGACCAAGTGGTCGAATTCTTCCAGGGTCTGGTAGGTCTTAGTCATCGCCCCGCAGGCATCGGCCGGAATGGTGTAATCCGCGGTCAAGGAACGCAGCTTGCTGAAGTCGGCAGTTAAGTCTTCCTGGCCGGCTTTCACCTTCTTTTGGATGTCTTCGTAAACCTTGCGGACTTCAAAGACTTCCGGGTGGTGGGCGCCGTGGGCCTTGGTAATTGCTTGCGTACATAAGTCTAACATTTCATCGTTCTTGTCAAAAAATTCCTTGATCATCATTTTTCTCCTTTTTTCTTGTTTTTGCTTTTTTCTCTTATTTAGCGCTGGCCTTCAAGACGTCATAGCCGATATTCTTCACGGCTTGAGTGATCGTGTCCAAATTGGTTTTTTCCGGGTCGAAGTTGGCCTTGGCCTTGCTTGCGTTGAAGAGGACCTTGACGCTGGTCTTTTCAACCCCGTCAACATTGGCGATGGCCCCCGCGATCTTCTGCATGCAGGTCGGGCAGGCTAATGTTTCAAGTTGTAAAATTGCTTTTTTCATGATTTCTTGTCCTTTCTTTTTTCTATTGGATACTTTCGATGCCCTTAGTATAAGGGCCTGCTGCTTAAGAAAAATTGTTTTCTATCAACTTTCGCGATTTTTGTAATTTTGACCGGTAGGCCAGAAGGCGCATGGCGTTTAAGATTACAACCAGGATACTGCCTTCATGGGCAAACATCCCGATGGCCATGTTCATCCATGAGCTGGCTAACACGCTGATCAGCAGGACGGCTACGACAACCAGGGCGATGGTGATGTTCTCAATCATGTTCCGCCGGGTGGCCTTAGCCAGGGCCAGGGCCCGCGGAATCCGGTCAAAGCTTCCGTTCATGAGGACCACGTTTGAAGTCTCAATTGCCACGTCAGTCCCGCTGCCCATGGCAATCCCGATGTCTGCCCGGGCCAGTGACGGACTGTCGTTGATCCCGTCGCCGACAAAGGCCACGATTTCACCGGCTGCCTGCCGCTTTTTGACAAATTCGGCCTTGTCTTCTGGCAAAAGCTGACCATATGCCTCAGTGGGGCCCAGTTCTTCCGCTACCAGGTCAACCGTCTTCTGGTTGTCACCGGACAAGAGGAGCAGGTTCTTGACGCCCTGCTTCTTTAAAGCAGCCAGGTCTTCCTTGACCCCGGCCCGGATCTCATCCTTTAAGCCTAAAGCAAGTTCCAGCTGCCCGTTAACAGCCACCAGAACCAGGGAATTACCAGCACTTGCCAGCTCTTCCATGTCCCTTTCCATTTCTTTTGTAACTAGGACATGGTACTGGTCAAGCAAGTAGCGGTTGCCGACCAAGACCTGCTGGCCAGCTACTTGAGCAACGATCCCGCCGCCCTGGAGGACCCGGGAAGCTTCAACTTCTTTAGCTTCCAGGTCTTCATAGTAGCCAGTGATGGCTTTCGCCAAAGGGTGGGCAGATTCTTTTTCCACGCTGACCAAAAGCTGTTCAGCCAGCTGGCCCTGGCCGTACTTTTTCACCTGGCTGACCCGGGGGTCGCCGTAAGTCAAGGTCCCAGTCTTGTCGAACATGATCGTGTCGACCTTGCTGAACTTGGTGATGACTTCACTGCCTTTAAAAAGGATCCCCTGCTTGGCCCCATTGCCGATTCCGGCCACGTTGGAGACCGGAACCCCGATAACCAAGGCACCCGGGCAGCCGAGAACCAGGATGGTTACAGCCAGTTCCAGGTCTTGGCTGATGAGGCCAACAATAATGGCCAGGAGCAGGACGACTGGGGTGTAGTACTTGGAGAAGCGGTCAATTAGACGCTCAGCCTGGGACTTGGAGTCCTGGGCTTCTTCGACCAGTTCGATGATTTTGCCAAAAGTCGTTTCATCCCCGACTTTTCCCGCCTTGATCCGGATGGTCCCGTTTTCCAAAATAGTACCGGCATAGACCGGGTCGCCGGGCTTTTTGCCTAAAGGCATGGATTCACCGGTAATGCTGGCTTCGTTGGCCGTCCCGGAACCGGAGACGACTTCCCCGTCAACCGGGATCTTGCCGCCGGTCTTGACCAAAAGGATGTCCCCTTCGTCCAGGTCGTCTAAGTCAACTTCTTCAAAGTCGCCGTCTGCCGTCTGCCGGAGGGCGGTTTCTGGCACCATTTCCACCAGTTCCTTGATGGCTGACCGGGTCTTGGCCAGGGTCTTTTGTTCAAGGTAGGCCCCAAACAAGAAGAGGAAGGCCACGATGGCGGATTCTTCGAATTCCTGGATGACGAAGGCACCTAAGATGGCCAGGGTCACCAGCAAGTCGATACTGATGACTTTGACTTTCAAGGCCTGCCAAGCGGATTCGGCGATCGGGAAGCCACCGATGAGGGAGGCGGCCAGGAGCAGGCCGGACTCTGCTGTTTCACTTCTAAATAACCATTTTGCGGCAAAGGCCAGGACGATTAAGATGCCCGTAATTTCCGTCAGCCGGTTGCGATTTTTCATTAACCATTTTTGCATTGATCTTTTGACCTCCTTGCTTTGATGCTTTTAATATACCGGGAAAGCAGGATTCCCCAATTGATTTCTATCAAGATCGGGATTTTTGCAAAATTTTTTTACGAAAAAAGCCATCCAGGGGAATTTGATCCTCTGAATGGCTTAGTTTTAGTCGACGCGGTTGATTTTACCAGCCGCGATTGGAAGAGTGACGTGTTGGTCGTAATGGTCGTTGATCTTGCCGCCAACGCTTTCTGGCAATTCCAGGTCAGCTGGCACGCCGTGGATGTAGACCACCCGCTTGTCCAGGGCCAGGTCCTGGGGGCTGTCCGACGACCAAATTGCCCAGTCCTGGGCGATCAGCCCGCAAAAGGGTGGCGGACCTGCGCGAAGAAAACCAGCTCCACCGCGTTTACAAGGAGGTGGACCCCTCGGCGGGGGAATTTGATGAGTACCCCCACCGCTTTTACGCCACCTTTGAAACCGAAAACGAGAGCGACGCCACCGCCGGCCCCCGGGCCCTGATAGTTGGCGATGAGCCCCGCAAGCTGGGGAACAGTACCGCTAACGATTACGTGTTGGCGATGATTGCCCGCGAACTAAAGCACCACCAGTACCAGGTGGTTAGCCACTCCAATAACCCCAATTCGTTGTTAATGACCCAGTGGTTAAGCGACAAGGTTTACCTCGAGCCGGTAAACAGGAGCTGGGGCGGGCAATTGAGCTGGTCAGCCCCACGACGAAGGTAGTGGTGATTGAAGCCACCCAGATCCCCAAAAACGTGGTTTCCTCAATCCCGACCCTCGAGTTTAACGGCCTCTTTGACGGCCAGGTAGTCTACCAACTGGGGGTTATCGGCGAACTGAAGGACCAGGGAGTTGGTAAGTATCAAACCCTGGCCAAGCGTTACCCGGCCCACTTAGAGTCGGACCTGGCCACCAAGGTGACGGCCACCAGTGAACGGGTGATTAGCCAACAGGACACGCCCGGTTTGTATCAGGTCCTCTACCAAGTCGATGGGGACGCCGAGGGGGTCCACGAAGACGTCTCACCCCTGACGGCCCCAGACATCGCCTTTATGACCAAGGTCTTGGGAATAAACCTGACTGCCATTTGGGTCCGCTTAATGATTGGGCGCTTCTCCGGCCAGGCCTTGGTCAAGGCTATTCACGAGGGAACCACCTACCACGACGCCATATACCGAGCCCACTTCCCCTACGCCGATTACCACTTAACCAACCAAAAGTCGGCGCCGGCCACCGTGATCGGAGCGCAGATTGAACGCGCCAACAAAGGGAGTGAACAATAACCCTCTCGCACACATTACCAAACCAAAAGGGGTCGGGAAAAACTCTGTTTTCCCGACCCCTTGTTGTATTCACGAGGGTTAGACAGAAAACGTGGTAAATAACCGCAGGTCTAGTGTCTAAGCAGGCCGAAAAACGGTGCGTCCTAGCTTAGTCATACGACCTGCCGAGAAGGTTATTTCCCACTCTCGTAGTAATGGTAAACCGGGACCGTGATGGGTTGTGGTGCCCGGTAGTTGTCAGCAAACAAGTCGTGAATTAGTGCCAGTGAACCGGAAGAAAAGGGGTGCACGGCGTCAAGCACCACCCAAGTCACGTCCGGCGACAGTGGTGGGGTCGTCAAAGAACCGGTGTAATTAAAGTAGCCCTGGTTGTTAGCGAAGAACTGGTTTAAGTAGGCGGAACCGGCCTGACCGTTAATGACGGGAGCGAAGTCAAAGCCGGCTTCACCATCGGCGGCCCTTATCCCCAGCATGGCTAAGACCAGGGTTTGCCCCTGGTCGTCTTGGTAGACAAAGTGTACCTCGGCGTCTTGCCGCTGGCCATCAAACAGGTGCTCGCTGTGGTCGTGGAAGTGGAGGCGCAAGAAGTGGTAGTGGTGGTTCCCTAGCGTTAAAGTGCCAGAGCCGATAAACTGGTCCCCAGACGAACGGGGGTCGCGGGTCAGCGCCTGGTCGCCGACAAAGGAGACGGTTAAGGGCTGGTCGGCGAGGGGGCGTGAGGTAGTTTGCTCTAAAACGATGTCGATGGGTGACTGTTGGCTAGCGGGACCTTGCCACTGGTCCTGGGTCTGGTAATTGATGTATTCCATAAAAAGATACCTCCAAATAATTAACCTTATTATAGCGGGTTATACAATCGCTTTCTAGGGAATTGGGAGAGGCCGGAAGAAAATTAACTTGTCCAGTGTTAGCTAAGCACCGGCCCCTTACGACACCCACTTTTTGATCAGGGCTTCTCGATGGTCGTCATCGTAGAATTCAAAAATGGCGATTCTGTAAAAATTAACCTGTAAATAAATTTTACCATACTACCCTGGTAGTAGCTCAGCTATTATCGGGGCTTTATTCGTTATCCGTAAAAAAGCTCTTCAGCTTGTAGGTTGTCACAGGTTCTACATAATAGTGGTACTTAGCCACTAGATCGCAAAGCTTGTCCCCATTGATAAGGGTAATTATCCGCGTGCCTGCTTTTGCAGTTTTCATTGCTTCGCGGGTAAAGTTAGAGGTCGTGATGAAGATTCCGTACTCGGCATTATACTTATCCATTGCCCCACGGAACTTATCAATTTCTGGGGCAGAAACTTTACCGTCCCACCGCTTAGTTTGTAAGGCGACCCGGGTTGTTCGAAAATCATCTGAAGTGATATAGCCAAAACCATCTAAGCCACCGTCGCCGACATAGCGGACACCGATATTGTCGTCAAGGTCAACCCCCATATGGATCAGCAAACCTCGACTAAATATTTCAAATTTCTGTGGCGGCATCTTAGCTAAGGCTGCTAACAGTTCAGCTTTCCAGGGTTCTTCTTCAATCTCAGTCTCTTCCTCTACATCAGTATCATCGGCTGAATTTTCGGATAGCACGGCCCGCACATCACGAATTGGATCAAAATCTTCTAACTTAGTTGTCCGTCCCTTTTCTGATAGTTCAAGATTTCGATTATCTTCAGTGATGATGAAACCAGTCGTAATCAAATGTTTAACCGCAAAGTTAAAACGATAATCAAACGGACGGTATGGAGTGCCTGTTTTCTTTGAATGCTTAACTTCATCGACCTTATCCTCTGAAATTGCTTCAGAGTGGTCGCAAATCTCACGTTTAACTTCCTTGCGTGTTACCCGACCGCCAAGTGCTTGCATCGCTTTTAGCACTTCAATCATAATCAGGTTTTCAAATTCTTCCATTCTATTTATGGCCATTCCCAGTCCCCCCTTCCTAAAAAGTTGCACTCTTACTTTTTAAGTGTACAAAACTTTACCCCAATCTTCTCAATTCATTAAAAAATTTTCACAATAGACAATTTCATCCAAGCGTCATTATGCCTTAACGTCGGCGTTAATGGGACCTACGTTACAGCGGGCTAGCCAACCCTTCAGCAAATTTTAATCGATTTGTGTACGTTCTAGGACGGTTACGGACTCAACATGTGGCGTCTGCGGGAACATGTCGACCGGGGAAACCAGGTCAGTCGTGTAACCAGCCTCCATCAAGAGCTGCATGTCCCGTACCAGCGTTGCCGGGTTGCAGGAGATGTAGACAACCTTCTTTGGACCAGTCTTAACTGCGGCATCGATAAATTCCTTGGTCAAGCCTTTTCTCGGCGGGTCGACAAAAATCACATCCGTCTTCAAGCCTTCAGCTGCCCACTTTGGCATCAGTTCTTCCGCCTTGCCGACATAGTACTTGGCATTGTGGATCTGGTTGAGCCGGGCGTTGTTCTTGGCGTCCTTAACCGCTGCCTTAACCACTTCAACCCCGCGGACTTCCTTAACGTACTTGGCTGCGGACAGACCGATCGTCCCGATCCCGGAGTAGGCATCAACAATCAAATCGTCCTTAGTCAGACCTGCCTGGTCAATAGCCAGCTTGTACAAACGCGGCGTCTGCAAAGAATTAATCTGGAAGAAGGACTGCGGCGAGATTTCAAAAGTCAAATCGCCAATCTTGTCATCAATGTATCTCTTCCCCCACAAATGGTAGTCGTGTTCACCCAAGATGACATTGGTTCTCTTCGGGTTATGGTTGAGGAAGATCGACTTCACCCCGGCGATTTCCTTAATTTCATCTACTACCGCGTGCAGGCCTGGGAAGTCCCGGTCCAGACAAACCAGGACGACCATCATGTCGCCCGTAGCCGTCCCCCGGCGGACTTCCAGATATCTTACCTGTCCTTGATGCTTTTCTTCGTCATAGGCCGGGATCCGCTTTTCCCGCAAGATATCTCTGACTGCCAGCAATACCCGGTCAATTTCCGGATCATTGGTGAAAAAGTCCTCCAGCGGCACTAGGTCATGTGAGTGCCGGCGGAAAAAGCCAATCTCCAGCTGCCCCTTAACCATTCTGACCGGTACCTGGGCCTTGTTTCTGTAGCCAGTTTCCAAGGGACTTGGCAAAGTTTCCGCTACCTTGATCTGGTCCAAGTGGGCCTTGCTCAAAAGCTCCTTAACCTGCTTTTGCTTGAATTCCAGCTGCTTGTCGTACTTCAAATGAGCCAAGCTGGCCAGGCCGGTTTGCACGTACTGGCGGAGAGGCACCTTGACCCGGTCCGGGCTTTCCTTGACGATCTCAGAAATTCTGGCAAAAGCATAGCTCTTCTTGTCCTTCAAAATCTGCGCCTTGACCACTTCACCCGGCAGAGCGTTGTTGACAAAGACCGTTTCGCCATTAACATGGCCGACCCCCATGGCTTCATATGACAAGTCGGTGATTTCGACTTCGACGATTTCATTTTTCTTCATGATTATTTATCTCCTTTGCGGGTCCGCTGGCTCCGGTTATCTGGCATGACAAAGTTGATGATTGGGAAGGCCAGATACAAAATCATCCCCAACCTTGGCTGGACGAAAGATATCAAAATAAAGACCAAATTGAGCAGGAAGAGCCAGATGAAGCGCAGCCAGGAAAACCGCCCCCAGAACTTCCGGAAGGTCTTGATATGCGGCAGTGAGCTCCGCATCCCCACAATTTCCGTTGCCAGTTCAAAAATCTGGACCAAAAAATAGACGATCCCATAACAAACCACGCTCAAGACTGATAAATCCCCCATGATCCACTTTGTCATGACAGGAATCAGAGACAGATTGGCCAAAAAGGCAAAGTCACAGACCATGGTCATCTTGCCGGCCCGCATGATATGGAAACTGAAGGTATAGTGGATTTCATACCAGAAATTGGCTACTACGAAAAATGAAATCAAGTATATAAAAATCTGGCTGAAAAAGTCCTGGTAGGCACTCTTGGACAAGGGATCCGCGATCTCCACCAACACAATGGTGATGATAATGGCAATTACCCCGTCGTTAAACGTCATCACGTGTTCGGCCAATTTGGATCCGGACTCCTTAATGGCCTTTTCCCGGTACTGGCTCAGCTGATCCCACTCGCTCTGCTCTTCTGGCGACAGAGGCTGCAGAGACCGCTCGGCCCGCTTTCTTGCTAATTCTTTCTTTTTATTGGTTATCATGCTTTTCCTCTAAACACAAAAATAGAGTCTGACAGAAGGTCAAACTCTATTATAGCAGTTTTAACCGACGTAGAATTCGATCCGTTCCCGCAAGTTTTCAAAAGTTACCGGGAACATGCCGCCTTCTTCCCCGTCCAGGTTGACGGAAAGCTTGTCATCGCGGTTGTGGCCGATCAATTCCGCCTTCAGACTGGTCGTCTTGGTGTAGATGATGTTCGGGTCGTCCACGTGCTTGCCGTTCAAAGCCAAAGCCATCAGCCGGAGCAGGTTGCCCGGGTCGCTTGGCTTGACCACGATCAGCTGGAAGAGACCGTCTGAAAGTTCCGCGTTTGGCATGATCTTTTCAAAACCGCCAATGGAGTTAGTCATCCCCAATAAAAGCAGAGACAGCTTGCCTTCGTAAACGCCCTTGTCAAAAGTCAGCCGCATTTCGCATTCGCTGAGGTTTGGCAGCATTTCCGCCCCCTTGATCAGGTAGGCAGCGTAGCCCAGGGCGGACTTGACGTCTGAAGAAACCCCGTAGGTCAGTTCCGCCAAAGAGCCAGCAGCAGCGATGTTGACGAAGTACTTCTGGCTGCCGTCGCCGAAGTCGGCCCGGCCCACGTCCATCTTCTGCACCTTGTCCTTAAGAATCACTTTAGCCGCCGCAACCACGTCGTCGCGCGGAATCTTCAAGGCTCTGGCGTAGTCGTTGGTCGTCCCCGCCGGGATAATGGCCATGCGCGGGCGCTCTTCCTTAGGCAAAAAGGCGATCCCGCTCACAACTTCGTTGATCGTGCCGTCCCCACCGGCGGCCACGACCAGTGAAAAACCGTCCTTGGCTACCCGGGTTGCTTCATTTTGAGCACTAAGCGGAGCTGGCGTGGTTCTGAATGCACTGGCTTCATAACCCGCTTGTTCCAAAATATCCAAAATATCAGAAACGTTCTTCGGCATCTGTTCATGCCCTGAGACCGGATTGTAAATCAAGCGCGCTCGCTTAGTCATCTGCTTCACCTTTTTCTAAAAAATTTTCTCCTGCCTTAACGGCTGGCCAGGTCGGCCAATAGGAGCTTGTTGATCACCTTAGGGTTGGCCTTGCCCCGGGTCTGCTTCATGATTTGCCCAACCAGGAAGCCGATAGCCCGATCCTTACCGTTCTTGTAGTCTTCAACAGACTGCGGGTTGGCGTCAACAACTTCCTTGACCATTGGTGCCAGGACGCTTTCGTCTGACAATTGCGCCATGCCGTTTTCTTCAACGTACTTCTTTGGGTCAGTGCCGTTGGCAACAGTTTCCGCGAAGACCTTCTTGGCGATCTTGGATGAGATCGTCCCGTCAGAAATCAGCTTGATCATGGCTGCCAGGTTTTCTGGAGTCAAGGCAATGTCCTTGAGTTCAGCATGCTTTTCGTTCAAGTAGCCGTTAACCTGGGTGTTCATCCAGTTGGCTGCTTGTTGCGGGTCAGCACCAGCTGCTACAGTAGCGTCAAAGAAGTCTGAGCTTTCCTTGTTTTGCAGCAAAACATTCGCGTCGTATGGCTTAAGGCCGTATTCATCAACGTAGATCTTCCGCCGTTCGTCAGCCGTCTTTGGCAAGTTGGCCGCGATTTCATCAACCCATTCCTGCTTGATGTGGTATGGAGGCAGGTCTGGTTCTGGGAAGTAACGGTAGTCCGCGTCCCCTTCCTTGACACGTTCCAGGACAGTCTTGCCCGTGTTGGTGTCAAAACGGCGGGTGGACAGGCGAACCCGGCCACCGGACAGGAGGATTTCCTGCTGGCGCTTTTGTTCGTAAGCCAGGGACATACGGACGTGTTCAAAGGAGTTCAGGTTCTTCATTTCAACCTTGGTCCCTAATTCCTTCTGGCCAGCTGGGCGGATGGAGATGTTGGTGTCAATTCTCATTGACCCTTCTTCCATCTTAACGTCAGAAGCCCCGGTAAATTGCACGATTTCCCGCAACTTTTCCAGGTAGGCAACAGCTTCGTCCGGGTCAGTCATTTCTGGTTCAGAAACAACTTCCAAAAGCGGTACCCCTTGCCGGTTGTAGTCAACGTAGGAGAAGCCGTTGGTCCCGTGAGTGTTCTTACCGGCGTCTTCTTCGATGTGCATTTCGTGGATATGGATCTTCTTCTTCTTGCCGTGAACTTCGACTTCAACATAGCCGTTTTCAGCCAGTGGCTTGAAGAATTGAGTGATTTGGTAAGCCTTTGGGTTGTCCGGGTAGAAGTAGTTCTTCCGGTCAAAGTGGGTTACCGGGTTAACGTGAGAGTGGGTGGCCAAAGCGACCATCAAGCCCAGGCGGTAGACTTCCTTGTTAACCATTGGCAAGGTACCTGGGTAACCCCAGTCAATAACGTTGGTTTCGGTGTTTGGCTTGGCCCCGTAAGTTACTGGTGAAGGTGAAAAGATCTTGCTCTTGGTCTTCAACTCAAAGTGGACTTCCAGACCGATAGTTGACGTAAAATTCATTTAAATTAATCCTCCAATCCAGCTGGTGTTTGTTCGTAAAACTTGTTGCTGCGTTCGATGAAGTCAGCTACTTGGAAGACATGGCCTTCGTCAAAGCGCTTGGCCATGATTTGGAAGCCGACCGGCATCCCCGTCGTTTCGCTCAAGCCGGCTGGCACGCTGGCTGCCGGAATCCCGGCCATGTTGGCGGAAATCGTCAAGATGTCGTTGTTGTACATCTTGATCTGGTCAGAAATTTCTGAGTTCAAGTCAAAAGCAGTTTCGGTAGAAACCGGCCCGACAATAACATCGTTGTCTTCGAAGATCTTGTCGAAGTCTTGACAAATCAAAGTTCTTACCTTGGCCGCCTGCAGGAAGAACTTGTCGTAAGCGCCGGCGGACAGGGCGAAGGAACCCAGCATGATTCTCCGCTTTACTTCGTCGCCAAAGCCTTCTGACCGGGACTTGAGGAAGACTTCGTCCAGGTTCTTGGCTTCTGCCCGGTAACCGTAACGGATCCCGTCGTAACGTTCCAGGTTGGCTGAAGCTTCACTGGAAGCGATGATGTAGTAAGTTGGCACCACATACTTGGTGTGCGGCAGGGAAACTTCGTTGATGATAGCCCCGTTTGCCCGCAGAAGTTCGATTTGGGCTTCAACTGCCTTGCGGACGCCTTCTTCAACGGCGTCGCTCATGTATTCCTTAGGAACGGCAACCCGCAGGCCCTTGACGTCCTTGCCCAGGAAGCTGGTGTAGTCTGGGACTTCCTTTTCTGAAACAGTAGCGTCGCGGTCATCAGCCCCGGCGATCACGTTCAGAACTTCAGCTGAGTCCTTGACCCGCTTGCTCATCACCCCGATTTGGTCCAGTGATGAGGCAAAAGCGATCAAGCCCCAGCGGGATACCCGGCCGTAAGTTGGCTTGATCCCGAAGATACCGTTGAAAGATGCTGGCTGGCGGATTGAACCACCGGTGTCACTACCCAGGGCAGCAACCACTTCACCGCTGGCAACAGCCGCTGCAGAACCACCGGATGAACCGCCTGGCACCTTGTTTAAGTTCCATGGGTTCTTGGTATCACCGAAGTAAGAAGTTTCAGTGGATGACCCCATGGCGAATTCGTCCATGTTGGTCTTGCCGATGATGGTAGCTTGGGCTGCCTTCAGCTTGGCAACAACAGTTGATTCGTAAACTGGTTCAAAGTTGTACAAAATGTGGCTGGCTGCCGTCGTCTTCAAGCCATTGGTGATGATGTTGTCCTTGATGGCAATCGGCACGCCGGCCAATTTATTGTTAAAGTCAAGGTCTTCTGCTGGCTTGGCGTCTTCATCTACAGTGATGAAGGCGTTGATCTTTTCGTCAGTCTTCTTGATGTTGGCGATGGTGTCCTTGGCCAATTGGTCAGCAGAAACAGCGCCGCTCTTCAACTTGTCGTTTAAAGAATCGATCGTTTCGTTTAAGTAGTTCATTATTGGTTATCATCCTTATCGATAATTACAGGTACCTTGACAAAACCATTGCTCTTGTCAGGAACGTTCTTCATCATTTCTTCGCGGGTCTGCCACTTTTCAGGAACGTCTTCTCTGAAGACAGTGTCGCGATCAACTACTTGCACCGTTTCTTCAACGCCAGTCGTGTCAACGGCTTGAAGTTCTTCTGCCATTTCCAGAATCTTCCCCATTTGCGGGGTGAACTTGGCCAGTTCTTCTTCGCTGAATTCAAGCTGGGCTAATGCCGCAACGTGCTTGATGGTATCATTTGTTACCTTTTCCACTTATGTACCTCCTAATTACCGCCATAGATGTGCATCCGATAAGACCCGGTGGCCGTTTCCTTGGCGACGACCGCTTGGGTGTCGTTGACCGAGGAAATGGTGATTTCAACCGGTGAGCTGGTTCCCAGATACTTCTTTGCCCGGCTCATAACCGTCTGGGCAAAGCTTTGTACCTGCAGATAGCCGTAGAACTGCGTGGTGATGGCGATGCTTTCGTAAGCCAGCTTGCCATCGTAGTAGCGCAGAGTGGCCGTGACCCCGGAAACGTTCGGGAAGTAATCCTCAATTTCATCCTTAAAGCTGGTGAATTTGGATTTGTCACTGGCACTGACCGCGCTGGCTCCATCGACTGTCGGCAGCACCTGGGTCTTTTCGTTCACGGAACTCCATTTAGATATTTTACTACTATTTGCGCTAGCTGTCCCATATGAGAAGTAAGTTCCCCCAACTAATGAGTCGGTGTCGGTCTTAGAGAAAAGGCCAACCATGATCGGGATATTCTTAAGCTTCTTCTTGGCGTGCAAGCGGGAGACGATCGTGTTGGCCGTCTTCTGCCCGAAGGCCCGCCGCTTGGCCGGGGGAATCTTAGTGCTGTATTCGGCCCCGTCAGTCGTCTTGGTGTAGTAGTCGACTGAGTTGAGGCCCAGGCTGATGCTGATGCCGGCCAGCTTGTAGCTGGACCCGCTCTTGACATAGAAGTCTTCTTCCATGATCTGCTGCAAGATGATCGGGTTTCTGGTCGTTGACCCGGTCTTGCCGTTGTTCTTGAGGTTCAGCCCCTCTTTATTGCTCTTTGAATACCGGCCCAGCCAGTTGGTGACCGTCGCTTCGTCGAGCTGCTGGCCTTCCTGGATGACATAGTCCTTGGTTGAGAAGACCTTCTTGGAGACCCGGATCAAGCCCCGTTCCATGGCCGACTCGTCCACGCTGTTGTCATAGTTGGTGGCTTCCAGGCCGGAGATCGGGCTGGTCTTGTAGACCCCCTTTTTCAAAAGGACGGAGTAGCCGCCGTCAGTGCTAGAAGTCGTCTCGTACTTCTTCGCCTCGCTGGTCGTCGTCGTTGAGTTGCTGGCCAGGTCGGAATTCTTCAAGTTGCCGCAAGCCGCTAGCAGGAGGCTGCAGCTTGCCAAAGTTATTGCCCGTAAAAATCTCTTCACTTTTCCGTGTCCTTCTCTTCGATCTTAGAGATTGCTTCTGCCTCCGTTAAGCGAGGAATATCCAGGGCTTCTGCCTTGGCCAGTTTGCTGCCGGCATCTTCCCCGTAAACCAGGCAGTCGGTCTTCTTGGAGACTGACCCGGTCACCTTGGCTCCCAAGGCCTGCAGCTTCTTGGTAAACTCTGCCCGGCTATAGTGGGCCAGTTTCCCGGTCAAGACCACCGTCTTGCCCTTGAAGAAGTTGTCTGCGGCTTCCCCGTCTTCGCCTAAGTAGTCCATGTTGACCCCGGCCTCTTCCAGCCGAGCCAGCAGCTTCTTGGCTTCTTCCTGCTGGAAGTAAGTCGTCAAAGACTCAGCAATCGTCATTCCTATTGTATCGATTGCCGTCAGTTCTTGCACGCTTGCTGAAGCGATTTTAGACATATTTTTAAATTTCCGAGCAATCAATTGGGCGGCTTTCCCGCCGACATTGTCGATCCCCAGGCCAAAGAGGACCAGCTCAACGGAATTCTTCCGGCTTTGGTCAATGGCCACCAGGAGATTGTTGATCGACTTCTCCTTAAAGTGGTCCAGTTGGCTCAAGTCGTCGGCTGTCAGATAGTAAAGGTCAGCTACATTGTGCACCAGGTCCTTGGCGATCAGCTGCTTGACGATCTTTGGGCCAAGGCCGGCGATGTTCATGGCCTGCCGGGAAGCGAAGTGGGTAATCCCTTCTTCAACTTGGGCCGGACAGGACGGGTTAATGCAACGCAGGGCTACTTCTTCATCCAGGTGAACCAGGTCTTCCCCGCAGGATGGACACTTAGTTGGCACTTCATAAGGAACAGAGTCTTCTGGCCGCTTGCTTAAGACAACTTCGGAAATTTCCGGAATGATGTCGCCGGCCTTGTGCAGCTTGACCGTGTCGCCCAAGCGAACGTCCAGTTTGGCCAAAAGGTCCGGATTGTGCAAAGAGGCCCGGGCTACCGTGGACCCGGCTAATCGCACCGGATCCATCACGGCAGTCGGGGTCACGACCCCGGTTCTTCCCACGGTCCATTCAATCTCCCGGACTACTGTTTCTTCTTCTTCCGGCGGGAACTTGTAGGCAATTTCCCAGCGGGGCACCTTGACGGTGTTGCCCAAGTCCGCCTGCAGGGCCAGGTCATCGACTTTCAAGACAATGCCGTCGATCACGTAAGGCAGGCTGTCGCGCTTTTTGGTAAATTCGTCGATATAGTCGTAGACGTCTGCCAGATTTTCCAGCCGGCGGCCGTTTTCATTGGTGTGAAAGCCTAGCTTGGCCATCTCACAGATCGCCTGGTGCTGGGAGTCGATACCGGCTGGTGGGTTGATCCAGGTATAGATAAAGGTGCTCAGCTGCCGCTTTTTTGTCACCTTCGGATCCAGCTGGCGCAGAGAACCAGCCGCGGCGTTTCTCGGATTGGCAAAGATGCTCTCCCCAGCCTCGTCCCGTTCCTGGTTCAATTTGGCGAAAGCCTCCTTGCTCATGTAGCATTCCCCCCGCACTTCGGTGGTAATGGCTTTCGGCAATTTCTGAGGCACGTCCTTGATATACTTGACATTCTTGGTCACATCTTCGCCAACCTGGCCATTGCCCCGGGTTGAGGCTCGCTTTAAGCGCCCTTCTTCATATTCCAAAGACAGGGACAGGCCGTCGATTTTCAATTCGACATTGTAGGCCACAGGGTGGCCGATGGCTTTTTGCACCCGCTGGTCAAATTCCGCCAGCTCTTCTTTGGAAAAAACGTCCCCCATCGATAGCATAGGCACTGGGTGCTCAACCTTGGGCAGGTCGCTGTTGACCTCGCCACCGACCCTCTGGGTGATGGAGTCAGCTGACTTTAATTCCGAATAAGCAGCTTCCAGTTCCAGCAGGCGGGCGTATTTTTCATCATAAACGTGGTCTTCAACCACCGGAGCGTCCTGCTCATAGTAGGCCTTGGCCCACTGGTCCAGCTGGGCCCGCAATTGGCGGACTTCCTGTTTTGCTTCTTCTAAACTTTCAGCCATGCTTCTTCACCTAAATTTTCTTGATCGGGGCAAAAGCCGCCAGCAGGCGCTTGTTGCCCTTGCTTGCAAAAGCAATGTCCAGTTCCATGTCTTCGCCAGAGCCGGTGACCTTGATGACCACGCCCTTGCCCCAGCTCTTGTGCTCTACCTGGTCGCCAGGGTGCCAGCCCTTCTTTTCAGCGCCGACGGCCCCGGCTGCCTTGCTGGCCCGGTGGATCTTAGCCGGCTGAGCAGCTTTGGCTTGGGACTTTTTGGCAAAAGGCAGCCGGTCCAGGTCTAAGAAGGAAGTGCTGGACTTCGGGGCAGTTGAAGCCACGATGTCCAGGTCCTCATCCTTGATCTCACCGATAAAGCGGGACTGGGAATTATACTGCTTGCTGCCGTACATCATCCGGGTGTAAGCCGAAGTCAGGTAAAGCTCTTCTCTGGCCCGGGTAATGCCCACGTAAGCCAGGCGACGTTCTTCTTCCAGCTGGTTCGGGTCTTCGTCCTTGATGGCCCGGGAAAGCGGGAAGATGTTGTCTTCCATCCCGATCAAGAAGACGACTGGGAATTCCAAACCCTTAGCCGCGTGTAGGGTCATCAAAGTTACCCGGTCATCGCTTTCTTCCAGGTCATCCTGGTCGCTTAAGAGGGATACTTCCGCTAAAAAGTCACTCAAGCGGCTGCTGTCCGGGTTTTCTTCTTCATTGTAATTGTCGTCAAAGCGCTTGGTAACCGTGGCGAATTCCTGCAGGTTTTCCAGGCGGGCAGCAGCTTCCAGGGATCCTTGGGCTTCTTCCTCCTTCAAGGCTTTGATGTAGCCGAAGTCTTCCAGGATCTTGTCGGTCAGTTCACTGACCGTGTGGTCTTGGGCGTAAGCAATGGCGGCAGTCAGCTGGTCGCTGAAGGCCAGGAGCTTTTTGGCAGCGGCGGAAGAAATCGGAGTCAATTCGACATTGCGCATGGCTTCGTAGATCCCGCCCCCCATTTCGTCGGCGAAGGCAGCCAATTTAGCAGTCGTAGCCTGGCCGATCCCTCGCTTTGGAACGTTGATGATCCGGTTGAAGCTCATGGAATCGCTGGGGTTGGCCACCAGCTTGAGGTAGGCCATGATGTCCTTGATTTCCTTACGGTCGTAGAACTTGTGCCCGCCGACGATCTGGTAAGGGACATTGGCTTCAACCAAAGTTTCTTCCATCCCCCGGGACTGGGCATTGGTCCGGTAAAGGACGGCAAAGTCCTGGTAGCGGCGCTTCTTTTTGTCAACTTCTTCCTTGATCTTGGCAAGGACGAAGCGGGTTTCGTCCCGGTCGCTCTGGGCCTGGTAGTAGTGGACCTTTTCCCCGTCGCCCTTGTCAGTCCACAGCTTCTTGGCCTTCCGGTTTTCATTGTGGTCAATGACCGAGTTGGCCGCCTTCAAGATGTGGCCGGTTGACCGGTAGTTCTGCTCCAGTTTGACAGTTTGGGCATTCTTGTAGTCATGCTCAAAGTTGAGGATGTTTTCCATGTTGGCTCCCCGCCAGCCGTAGATTGACTGGTCAGCATCCCCGACAACGCAGATATTGTGGTAGCCGTCAGCCAGCAAGCGGCAGAGCTCGTACTGGGCCTCGTTGGTGTCCTGGTATTCGTCAACCAGCAGATAGCGGAACTTCTGCTGGTAGTAAGCCAGGGTATCAGGACTGGCCTTAAAAAGGGTCAGCGTCTGCATGATCAAGTCGTCAAAGTCCAGGATCTGGTCTCTTTCCAGGCTGGCCTGGTATTTCTTGTAGACGTCGGCGACAACTTTTTCAAAAGGACCGACCGCGCTGGCCTCATACTGCTTCGGGGTCTGCAGGCGGTTCTTGGCATTGGAGATCTGGCTCAAGATGTTGCGGGGCAGGTATTGCTTGGGATCCAGGTCCAGCTGGCGGAGGATGCGCTTGACCAGGGTCACCTGCTCTGAAGGGTCAGCGATGGAGAAGTCCCGGTCATAGCCGATCAAGTGGCCGTCCCGGCGGAGGATGCGGACGCAGAGGGCGTGGAAGGTGGACATCCAGATGCTTTCAGCCTGGTCGCCCAGGAGCTTGACTTCTCTTTCCTTCATTTCTTTAGCGGCCTTGTTGGTGAAGGTGATGGCCAGGATGTTCCAGGGAGCAACCCGCTTTTCTTCCACCAAGTAGGCAATCCGCCTTGTCAAAACTGAGGTCTTCCCACTGCCGGCCCCGGCGATTACCAAAAGGGGCCCTTCAGTCGTCTTGACTGCCTGGACCTGTTGCGGATTCAAACCTTGTAAAATCGTTGCTTCAGACATGCTTTACCCTTTCAAAAATCAAAAAACTTAGCTTATCCATTATAGCAAAAAAAACTGCCAAAAAGCTCTGGCAGCCCTGTCAAACCTGCTTAATTATCGTACTTATTCAGGTTGTATTGTTCAATTAAATTGATGAGTTTGGTTGAGTAGTCCGGGTCGGTGGCATAGCCGTCAGTGACCAGGGCCTTGGCCTGGCTCTTATAGTCCTTGGCCGCCAAAACGTCCTTGTACTGGTCCTTGTTCCAGCTGGTTCCCTGCTGGAAGAGGCGGACATGGGCCCGGATCGAGGCTTCATAAGAATCATAAATTTGGAAGCGGGCCTTGACGGTCACCCACTTGCCGTTGCTGTACTCCTTGGTCGTCATCACGGCTGAAGTGTTAGGGTTGGTCCCCTTAACCCCGAAGAGATTGTTGTACTTCTGGGACAAGGCGCTTTGCCCGTAGTTGCTTTCCAGGCAGGCCTGGGCGATAGTGATGCTTGGCAAAAGACCGGTCCCCTTGTCAACATTTTGCGAGATCGGCCCCACCTTTTGGATAAAGGCCTTCTTTTGCCGCAAAAGCTTAGCGGCTGCTTCCTGCTTGGCCAGTTCAGCCTGGCGGATCTGTTCTTTCTGCAAGGCCTGGCGGCGGTAGTAGCGGAAGGCCACGAACAAGCCCAGGCACAAGAGGATGATGGCAAAAACACGGACCACGAGGATGGTGGTCGTCTGCTTGCCCTTGCGTGTTTTTCTGTGTCCAGCCATACTTATCTGCTTTCTAGCGCCGCTTAAGGCGCTTCTTGAGGGGCGCGGTAATGAGCGGCGTGATCAAGCCGCTGAAGACTGCTTCCAAAATGCCGTTGACGGCCAGGGCCGTAAAGAGGATGACCAGCAAAGACTGCCCGCTCTTGGCCCCCAGGGCTAAAGCCAGCTTCTGGGGATGACTGAAGTAGACCAGGTCAGACAAGAGGATCACCATGAGCGTGTTGACCGCTGAAGCTAAAAGGCCGCTTAAGGCGTAAGCCAGAGGCTTTCTGCTCTCCTTCTCCCATTTATCAGCCAATTGCCCAGCCAGGCCCGCTGCCCAGCCAGCAGCAAGCCGGGGCAATAAGGCAATCAAGGGGTTCTGGAAAAGGAGAATGGTAACCAGGCCATTTGGAGCAGCATAGGCCCTAAGCAAACTAGTCAGGCCCCAGACCAAGCCAAAGGCCGCGCCGGCTTTCGGCCCTCTTAAAGAGGCAAAGACCGCGACTGTCAGCGGAATCGTGGTGATGGCCGGCAGGCCCGGCAAAATCGTGATGTAACCCACATTGGGAATAAAAGCTTCCAGCAGCAGAATGGCCACAAAGACCGCGCTGACCGTCAGGTTCAAGGTCTTCTGTCTGGCTTCAGAATCGTACATTTAGCAAGCACACCTTCTATTCATCTTGCATTGTGTTCTATCAATTATAACAGATTGGAGGAAAAGCGAGTTTAAAGAATCAACAAAAAAGGAGCCGTTTTACAACGACTCCTTATCTTAGTGCGGACGAGAAGACTTGAACTTCCACGACCAAAAGCGGTCACAAGATCCTTAGTCTTGCGCGTCTGCCAATTCCGCCACGCCCGCAAATACATTAATATTTTAGCAAAGCTGCCCTCATTTGGCAAGAGGGCCGGCAATTTTTTTCAATTTTCCCCGGCAGCGGCCGCAGAAATACTTCTTGACGTTGACCTGCCGCTGGCGCCAGTAGTCCTGCCCGCATTGCCGGCAGCGGTAGTGCCAGCGGCTTCTTTTGTTCTCTTCTAGTCTTGGCGCATAGCGGCTGCCGCCTACCTTTTGCAGTAAAAGCTTGAAGTCCCGGTCTTTATGCTGGTAGCCCAAGCCGGCCAGGTGGAGATGGTAGTGGACCAGTTCATGTTTGATGATGCCCGGCAGATAATGGAGATTTTCTTCCTTAAGAAAGAGCGGGTTAAATTCCAGGTGATGGTCGGATAATTGGTAGCGGCCGCCAGTAGTCTTCAGGCGGCGGTTGATTTTCGCTTGGTGGAGAAAGGGACGGCTGAAGGATTCAAGGGAGATGCTTTCGACCAGCTGCTGCAGTTCTTGTTCACTAATCATGGTATTATTGTAGCTAGTCAGGGCGGGAAATGCCAACTTTTACTCTTCGGCCAGCAAGATCCCGTCTTTCATTCTTAAACGGCGGTCGTAGACCAGGCCGGGAATTTCGTCGTGGCTGGCCACAATGACGGTCTTGTTTTCACTGCGCAAGTCTTTCATAAGGTTAACGAACTGGTCAACCCCTTCCTTATCGATCCCCCGGGTTGGCTCATCCAGCAGGATAATATTCTGCTCTTCCATCACGGCCTGGGTGATCACGAGCTTCTGCCGCATCCCGACTGAGTAGTTGCCGACGGATTGCGGGTTATCCGGATCCAGGTCAAAGGCCTTGAGCAGGTCCCGGGTCTTTTCGGGCTGGAAGCGGTAGTTGAAGTGACCTAAAAAGATCAAGTTGTCCCAGGCAGTTTCATATTCGATAAAGCCAGGGTTTTCGATCAGGGCGCCAAGGTAGTCATCCTTGTCAGTGTGGATCTCCCCGCTGTCAGCTTTTAAGAGGCCGACGATGATTTTGAACAGGGTGTACTTGCCGCAGCCGTTGACACCGGAGATGTGGACCAGTTCACCCGCTTGGTTTTCTAAAGAGATGTCCTTTAATACGGCCAGTTTTTTAAAGCACTTCTTAACATGTGACACTTTCAACATACAAACTCCTCCTCGACTTAGAGTATATACATGTGGTGGATGGCCCGCCAGAGAGGATCATAAATATTAGCGTATTTCGGTAAAAGCCAGGTCTTCTCCAGCCAGTAATGGTAAAGAATAGGTACTGTGCTGGCAAAAACAATGATAAAGAAAGGATATTTGATCTTGATGCAGAGCAAGATCAGCATGAAACAAGCAATGAACAGCAGGTAATGCATCAAGAGCAAGAGGGTGCCCTTCCAGGCCGGGCCATAGCGGAAGCAGGGATTCTTGCCAAAGAGATAGGGCACGGTGGATAAAAGAAGCTGGGCCAGGCGCTGGTCAAAGTAATCCATTTTGCCGCGGGGAGCCAGAAGCGGCCGGACTGAGCGGAAAGAGAGGATTTGGACGGCTGCCATGACGGTTAGACCCGGCTGGATATATAAGCTGATCAAGTTGGCATTCAGATAATACATTGGCATCTCGCCTTCTCCGCCAATCATCGCAAACTGCAGGCCGCATCTCAGGCTGACCGCAAAATCCAAAAAGAGGGTTATGGCAATTAGGCGCTGATAACGCGTTTTTAGCATAATTTAGCCTTTCTCTATATTCTTCATGTACCAAATTCTTAACAGAACCGCAGTCAGCGTAATATAGAAAATCGCGGTCGTTGCATAATTTAGCTAGTAGATTGCCGGGGAGGGATCTTGCACCATGGCATTCTCTATGGGGTTTATGATATTGGTAGTATCCTAGGCCAGTATAGCCCCACTGCCCCCAAAAACGCATAAGCTGTGCTTTTAGTTAGAAAGTTATTCCATCCTGTTCTACTAACAACATTGTATAGTTCGTGATTATTTTTGATATAGATTGCCAATGCAGCACCCACGATTGGAACAAATAAAAATATTGCAATAGCACCAATCATAGTTTCGTCTACGCCGAAAGGTTGCACTGTATTAAATAAATACTCAAAAGCAAATGCATTGTTTTTAGAAATTAAAGCGTTGTCATAGATTGCATACGCCATTTGCCCTATGATAACTAGCAAGTAGATCACTACTGCTCCCACATATATTTTTCTCGTCCTAGTCAACATACTTTTTCCAAGAAAAGCGTTTTATATTATTATTTACTCCAACTCTCTCGTTATTATTAACATAATATGAGGGGAATTACAGCCGACTCAAGTCCTTACGATTTCACCGTACCTCTTTTCACGCAGCAAAAAATGCCCGGACTTACGTCCAGGCATTTTTGTGAATTATTATCTTTAGTTATTCCGTTGATCAGCTTTTCTCTCAAAGAACTTGACGATTTCGACGATCACGATCATCAAAACGCCCATCCCCAGAACAATCAGCCATTGGTCCAGGTGCAATTCTGAAACTGAGAAGACTCTGGTCAAGAATGGCAATTCAACTGCCGCCATAATCAAGGCTGACAGAACAATCGCGCCATTGAACCACTTGTTGGCAAAAGTTCTCTTTTGGAAGATAGACTGCTTCACGTACTTAGAGTTGACCGCGTGGAAAAGCTGGATCAGACCCAAAGTCAAGAAGGCCATGGTCAACGCGTCTTCATGCGGGTTAGTCCCCCGCGGTAAAACGTGCAGACCCAAACCATAAGCGGTCAAGACCAAAGCACCTTCCAGGATCCCCTGGTAAACAATTGAGCTGGCCACGCCACCTGAGAAGAAGTTGGAATTCTTCCCCCGCGGCTTCTTGTTCATGATCCCCTTTTCAATCGGTTCAACACCCAAGGCAATCGCCGGCAGGGTGTCAGTTACCAGGTTGATCCACAAAAGCTGCACTGGCTTCAAAACATCCCAGCCCAGCAAAGTCATCAAGAAGACCGTCAATACTTCGCCGACGTTGCAGCTCATCAAGTACAGAATCGCCTTCTGAATGTTGGCAAAGACCTTTCGCCCTTGCTTGACCGCTTCCACGATCGTCGCGAAGTTGTCGTCAGCCAGAACCATGTCGGCCGCGCCCTTGGAGACTTCCGTACCGGTAATCCCCATGCCGACCCCGATGTCGGCCTGCTTCAGACTCGGCGCGTCGTTGACCCCGTCACCGGTCATGGCCACGATCTTGCCATTTGCCTGCCAGGCCTTCACGATTCTAACCTTGTGTTCTGGTGAAACCCGGGCATAAACGCTGTAGTCACCGACATGCTTGGTGAAGTAGTCGTCGCTCAGCTTATCCAATTGCGCCCCGGTAATCACGGCATCGCCGCGGCCCTTTTCAACCAGGCCCAGCCGTTCGGCAATCGCCTGCGCCGTAACTTGGTGGTCACCAGTAATCATGATCGTTCTGATCCCGGCCCGGTGAGCTTCCGCGATCGCGTCCTTGGCTTCCGGCCGCTCTGGGTCGATCATGCCGACCAAACCGGCAAAGATCAGATCTTGTTCAACATTGTCAGTCGTCGGGTCAGCGTATGGCTCAGCAACAACCTTGTAAGCCATCGCCAAGACCCTGAGGGCTTGCTTGGCCATTTCATTGTTGCTTGCCAAAATGGCTTTCTTTTGTTCAGCGCTGATTTCGCTCAGCTCGCCGTTGATGTTGACATACTTGACTCTTTCCAAAAGCATGTCCGGCGCGCCCTTGACGGCAACCATAAACTGGCCGTCATACCTGTTGACCGTACTCATCAACTTCCGGTCAGAGTCAAATGGTACTTCCTGTACCCGTGGGTGTTCTGCCAAAAAGTCGTTAACTGGCAGATCCTTGTGGAAACCGAATTGCACAAGGGCAGTTTCAGTCGGGTCACCCAAGAGCTCCCCGCCGCCTTGAATCTTGGTGTCGTTGGCCAAAAGCATGGTAATCAAGGCCTTGTTGTTCAAGTCGATGTCATCGCTGGCATTATGCAGGATCCCGTCGTAGTAGACCTTTTCCACCGTCATCCGGTTCTGGGTCAAAGTACCAGTCTTGTCAGAAGCAATGATATCCGTTGCCCCCAAGGTTTCAACGGCTGGCAGCTTTCTGACAATGGCCTTGTGGTCAGCCATAGTCTGGGTACCCAGGGCCAAAATGATCGTCACGATCGCTGGCAGCCCTTCCGGAATAGCGGCAACCGCCAGGGAAACCGCCGTCAAGAACATGTCGATCAGCAGGGCATTCATCGGTTCATGCTGCGGGTTCCGGATAACCCCGATAATGAAGACGACCACACAGATGGCCAGGATCATGTAAGTCAGGGTCTTGCCCAGCTGGTTCAAGTTCTGCTTAAGAGGAGTATCAGTTTCATCAGCTTCGTTCAGCATCTTGGCGATGTTGCCGACTTCCGTGTTCATCCCCGTAGCGACAACCACACCTTCCCCGCGCCCGTAGGTCACGTTGGTGCTGGAGTAAGCCATGTTGATCCGGTCACCCAGGGCAATGTCCTCCCCTTGCAGGGTTTCATTACTCTTTTCCACCGGAACTGATTCCCCGGTCAAGGCAGCTTCTTCAATCTTCAAGCTTTCTGCTACCAAAAGACGCAGGTCGGCCGGGACTACGTCACCGGCTTCCAGCAAGACCACGTCACCTGGCACGATATCCGTTGACGGAACTTCAATTACCGCTCCATCCCGGCGCACCCTGGCGCTTGGCGTGGACATGTCCTTCAAGGCTTCAATTGCTGCTTCTGACCGGGCTTCCTGGATCACGCCCAGGACCGCGTTCAAAAGCACAACTACTAAAATAATCCCCGCGTCTGTCCATTCCTGGGCAACTACCCCGGACAAAACAGCGGCAACCAGCAGGACGATGATCATCAAGTCCTTGAACTGGTCCATGAAGCGGGCAAACATTGAACGTTTCTTCTTGCCGGCCAAAGCGTTCGGGCCGTATTGGTCCAGGCGCTTCTTGGCTTCAGCCGAACTGATCCCGTGGTTGGCATCCGAGCCAAACTCGGCTAAAGTGCCCGGGATGTCCTGGCTGTAATACTTCTTAGCCACAGTATTTTCCTCCTTTAAAAAGAAAAGAGACTTACGTGTAAAAAGAAAAGAGACTTACGTGCCCCTTAACAAAAGCACATAAGTCTCACTAATTAAGACAAGCCCAGGAAACCAACACGGCTCCCGGCTGTTGGGCTTGTCGCAAGCTATGCTTGCCGTTACTCCCTTATGACATGATTAATATAGCAAAAATTGGCGCTTGAAACAAGTTTTTTACCAAATCTGCCCCTATTTTTTGTAATAATCATCAAAAATTGTAACCGGCAGGTGGCGTTTGTGCTCGCTCTTGGTCCACAATTCTTCGATTCTTTCCGCTGCCTTCTCGCTGACTTCCCGGCCTTCCAGGTAGTCATCGATTTCCTCGTAGGTCACGCCCAAGGCAACTTCATCTGGCAAGGATGGCTTTTCTTCTTCCAGGTCGGCCGTCGGGGCCTTCAAATAAAGGTGTTTCGGGCAGCCCAAAGCAGCCAGGAGCTGCTTGCCCTGCCGCTTGTCCAAACGGAAGAGCGGGGTTAAGTCAGCCGCGCCATCGCCGTACTTGGTGTAGAAGCCAGAGAAGTTTTCGGCCGCGTGGTCAGTCCCCACAACCGCGCCCTGATTGGCCCCGGCAATGGCATACTGCATGACCATTCTTTGCCGGGCCTTGATGTTGCCCTTGTTAAAGTCGGTCATTTCCACGCCCGTTTCCTTCAAGGTCGCCACCATGGCGTCAGTGGCTGGCTTGATGTTTTCAATCAAGTCCACGTCCGGCTGGATGAAGGCTACCGCGTCAGCGGCATCAGCGGCATCGGCCTGGACGCCGTATGGCATACGGACGGCGATGAACTTATAGCTGTCATCGCCAGTTTCTTCCCGCATTTCGGAAATTGCCATCTGAGTCAGCTTCCCGGTCAAGGTTGAGTCCTGGCCCCCGGAAATCCCCAAAACATATGACTTCAAGAAGGGGTTAGCCTTTAGGTAGTCCTTCAAGAAGTCAACCGTCTTGCGGATTTCTTCCTGGGGATCGATTTCCGGCAAAACGTGCTCATATTCGACAATTTTCTTTTGCAACTCTCTCATTTGCTGCCTCGCAATCTTCTACTTTGTGTTTTCTACCTTTAATTATACTCAAAAAATGCAGTCCCTGTTTTCAGAAATGTATTTTCACGAGATTCTTAAAAAAATTAGCGTCTGAAGAGCTGGTAGTAAATTTTCGCATTTTTTTGACTGCGGATATGTAATTTCAGAAAGGTGACCAGGTCGTGCTTCCAGGAATTTTTTCCTTCCAGCCAGGTCCCAATAAAAAGGTGAATGGACCGGGACTGAGGGGAAGGGTTGCAGAGGATCCCGTCTGGATAAACATGGATTCCCTCCTTTAACACTTGCTCTTGGTTGCCAGTCTTAAGGCCATACTTTTCTTTGAGAATTTCCGTGACGGATAGGGAGTTGACCCCGGCCAGCTGGTCCTTTTGGTCAAAGGCAAAATCCAGGTCGTCATAGTAGTGCAGGATGTCAGCCATAAAAGGATGCCCCTTCTCTGCCGCGATGATGGCCGCTGACAAGTAGTCATTGTTTTCAAAGCCGATAAAGGCCCGGTCATTTAGCAAGCCGGCAAAATCTTTTAAGACCATGACATCGGTGTCCAGGTAGATCCCGCCCATTTCATAGAGGGCCTTGGCCCGGACATAGTCGGAAACGAAGGCCCACTTCTTGGCCTGGTAGGCCTGCTTGACATATTTGTTGGCATTCAGGTCCAGCTTGTCTTCATTCCATTCGATGATTTCGTAGTCCGGCAGGCGCTTTTGCCAAGAGGCCAGACAGGTCTGGATGGTCTTGGACTTGGGATTGCCGCCCACCCAGACATAGTGGATAATTTTGGGAATCATGCTTTTTCTCCTTGCAGACAGGCCTGGTAGCCGGCCAGAACGTCAGCCAGTTGCCGGTCCAGGGAAAAGTGCTGGCGGGCATAGGCTTTTTCCGTTTGGGCAATTGCTGCTAATTCTTCTTTTGGCAAAGCGGCGATTGCTCTTAACTGGTCAGCCATGGCTTTTTCCTCGTTGACCGGCACGCCCCAACCTTTTCCTTCTGGAATCAGTTCCCTGGCCCCGCCCACGTCAGTTGCCAAAAGCGGGAGCAGGTTGTCAGCTGCTTCCAGCAAGACTAGGGGGAAGCTTTCTGAGTAAGAAGACAAGACGGCCAGGTCCATCTTCCGGTAGAGCTGCCTTAATTCTTCTTGGGTCAAAAAGCCGGTGAAAGTTACTTGGTCTGTTAAGGCCAAGTCCTGCCGTAATTTTTTCAAATCTGCTTCCTGGCTGCCGCTGCCGGCGATATAGAGGTGAGCTTGCGGCAAATTGGCTGCTTTAAATGCCTTGAGCAAAAGATCTTGCCCCTTGACCTTTTCCAAGCGGCCAACATTGATGATGTTGAAGCCGGCATGGTCTTCCTTGCCTGCTATATTTCTATTGTCCCTAAAGTCGATCCCGTTGTAGATAACGTGAATCCGGCTGGGCTTTACTCCATAATTCAGCAGGATTTTTTCAAAACGGGGAGTGATGGCGAAGACACCATCGGCCTGCTTGATCGCCCGCAGGTTCAGCTTGGTAAAAATCTTCCCCGCGATTCCCCGCCCTTCAAAGTCGATCGCAGGATCCGAGTGGACCGTGATCAACCAGGGACAAGGCAAGGATGACTTGATCAAGCTGACAAAAAGGTTGGCCCGAGCTCCATGGCTGTGGACCAGATCGTAACGTCCATCCTTGATTGTCTTTTTCAGCCGCTTGAGCAGGGCCAGGTCGTAGCGGCTGGAGCCGCCCAAAACGATAGTCTTGATTCCCTTTTCCCGGGCAGCCTGGGCAACCGGTCCTTCCGCGAAGGTCAAGAGGTCAAAGTCCTGCCCCGCCTTTTTAGCCTGGGAGAGCAGGTTCACGATATGAGTCAGCCCGCCCCCGCTTTCCAGGCCGGCGTTGATGTGCAGTACTTTCATTATTGCTGGTCCTGCTTCTTGCTCTTTTTAACTTCCACGACGAATTTGGGCAAAACCATCATCCGGCCAATCCGGCTTGGTTCCTTCAAAAGCCGGTAGAACCATTCCAGGTGGGCATCCTGGAAGAGCTTCGGTGCCCGCTTGACCGCGCCAGCGAAGACGTCAAAGCTGCCGCCCACCCCCATCATGCTGGCTGGCAAGTTTTGCTTGCGCAAGATGGCCAGGAGCTTCTCCTGCTTGGGAAAGCCCAGGGCCGCGAAGACCAGGTCGGGCCTGCTTTGGGCGATCCGGCTGGCAATTTCCGGCAGGGCTTCTTTGGAGTAGCCGTCCTCAGCGCCGACTAAGTCGATGCCCGGGTAGTCCTTGGCGATTTTTTCCTTAACGGCAGCGATCACGGCTGGCTTGGCCCCAATCAGGTAGACCCGCAAGTGGTCTTCATTGGCGATTTGCAGGTACCAGCAGAAGAGGTCGTAGCCGGTTACTCTCTCCGGCAGCTTCAGCCCCAGCATCTTGGCCCCCTTGATGATGCCGATCCCGTCAGCCGTCACGTAGTCAGCCACATTGTTGATGATTTCCCGGTATTCCGGGTCTTCCTTAGCGGCCATGACAATTTCCGGGTTGGCCGTGACCACCAGGGTGGATTCTTTTTTCCGCAAGCGGTCCAAAAAGCGGGCTTCAAATTCCGCCAGGCTGTACTTGTCGAAGCCAACGCCCAAAATGTTGATTTTTACCATGCTTACACGCTTTCTTTGTTTAATTTTTGCTGATTTCTTCCTTATTAACAGCTATTTTTTTAAGCGCTTTTTGACGATCGTGACCAAGTCTTCGTTCAAGTCAAACTTCAAGAGCCAGAGGATGGCCAGGTACAAGGCCATAATAACCAGGGACTTGACCATCATGTTGATAAAAGCACTTGGAATCTGCCAAGGCCACAGCATCCCTGCCGCCAGGCTGATCCCCATAGCCAAAAAGCACTTGGGCACGTCGCTGAAAGTTTCCTTGAAGTCGTAACCGTCCCGCACGATCCAGCAGCGCAGAAAGAAAACGACGACTTCGGTCAAGAGAATCGCCACCATGGCCCCTGCTGCCCCGAAAGGCCGGTCTAAAAAGTAGCTGAAGACCAGCTCCAGGACCGCCCCAATCGTAACTGGAATGGCATAGTCCTTGTCCCGCTTGTTGGCTAGGGCAAACTGGTTGGCAAAGACCCCGCCCATGGGAATCAAGATGATGGTCAAGGTAAAGAAGAACATCAAGGGGGTCATCGGGATATATTTTTTCCCGAAGAAAAAGGGCACGAATTCCTTGGTATTGGCCATGACCACCATGGCAAACATAGTTCCCAGCATAGTCGTGGCTTCCAGGGACTTCTTCAAGACCTTCTTCTGGGTTTCCTTCCCCTGGACCGCCATCTGCGGCATGATTACCAGGGAAATACTGGTGATAACCCCCAGGATCATGTTGGAAATCCGCTGGGAGTTGTCATAGTAAGAGACCTGGGCCGTATTTTGGAAGAGGCCCAAAAGGGGCTTGTCCAAGGAAGTGTAAATCTGGGTCGCGATCTGGGGAATCATCAAGGTCATGATGGCCCGGCGGGTTTCCGCGAAATGGTAGAAATGCTTGACTGGCCGGCCGACATATTTGCCGATGCTGGACCAGAAGACAAAGGAACCCAGCATGGTAGACACGGACATGATCAGGAAATACTTCCACAGGTCAGCCGGACTTTTGATCAAAAGCAAGATAAAGACCACGCTGACGATCTTGACGATAGTGTTTCTTAAGACCACCCGGCCAAAATCAGCCAGACCCTGGAAGAACCAGGAGATATCAAACTGGGCGGCAATCAAGTATGGCAGCATCAGCAGGAAGTAGTTCCAGTAACGGACCTTGAGGACCAGGCAGGTCAAGACAGTCAAAGCGATGGTTACCAAGCCGCCGATAAACTGGAAGTACCACAGGCCCCAGAAGGCCTCGGTCAGTTCCCCGCTCTTGCTTTTGGCCCGGGCTTTAGAGATGCTTCTGACCCCGATATTGGATAAAGACAGGACGCAGAAGATCATCAGAAACTGGACCGTGTTGTTGACGCTGGAATAGATCCCGTAGGTCGTCGGGCCCAGGACTCTGGACAGGTAAGGAACCGTGATCAAGGGCACCAGGACCAGGAAGACCTGGTAGACCGCGTTATAGAAGATGTTCAGAAAAGTTCTTTTCAAGGATCAGACCCCGCTTAAGTAATCAAAAATTGTCTGGCAGGCCTGGCCGTGGTCGGCCTGGTCGCTCAGTTCCAGCCACTTTTTCCGCTCAAGGCCATACCCGTCTTTTTCACCCAGCTGCTTGACCAGGTCAGCCTGGCTGGCCACACAGGGACCAGGGACGATTTTTTCATAAGGCCCCAGCAAAAAGCCCCGGGTCTTTTCATACTGGGCCAGGTAGTTGGTAATAAAAATCAGTGGCTTGTCCAAGTGGAGGTAGTCAAAGTAGATCGAGGAGAAGTCGGTCATGAGGAAGTCGGTGGCTCCCAGGATTTCGTAGAGGTCCAGCTTTTTCGCCAAAAGGTCGGAATTGTTCAAAAAGGCCACATGCTTGGCCTCCAAGTGGAAGTCGCTGAAGAGCTTCATTTCCCATGGGTGGAGCTTGACCAGGAGGTACTGCTTTCTAGCAGCCAGAGCCTGGTCTAAAGCGGCCAGGTCAAAGTCGCTGAAGGCAAAAAAGTTCCCTTCTTTAATCCGCTCCATCACTTCCGGCTCTTCCAATTCATAGCGGAAGGTTGGCACATAGATCCCTACTTGGGCTTCCGGGTCCTGGCAGGAGAAAAAGTCAGCCAGGAGCTGGGCCTTTTTATAAGGAGACTTGAGCAAGGAATCAATTCTGGGGAAACCCAGCTGGACATAGCGGGGACCTTCAATTCCCATGCAGGCGCTCATCAAGCTTTCATAGAGTTCCGAACTGGAGGTGACCAGGTCGGCCGTCTTGTGCCAGAGCTTTTCGTTTCTCTGGTTGTCTCGGCGCTGGGTATTGTTGGCCATGGTCCCCATCCGCTTTAGGGGAATCCCGTGCCAGAGGGCCAGGTTGACCTGGCTTTTCCGGACCTTGAAGGGCTGGTGGGTGGTCAAGACGTACTTGGCCCGGCCGATTTTTTGCCAGTCTGACCAGGGCAGGTGGGAAGAAGGCCAGGGCTCGATCAAGTAGGCCGTGACTTCCGGGTGCTCGCGGCACAGGTATTTATAAAAGAGGTAGCCATTGGACCCCGACCGGCCGGACCCATTCAAGATCACGTATGTGTTGGGGTCTTCTTTTTGCCAGCGGGCCAAAAATTTCATGACTGCCAGATATAAGCGGAATAGTATGCTTTTCATAGTGCCTCGTTAATCATTAGCTAATAGTATCAAGTCCATTTTAGCAAATTCGCCCCCTGCCGCCAAAAGCAAGTTCCATCTTTTGTACTTTTTTAAAGGAAGCAAAAAGAGGCAGGACTGAACCTGTCTCTTTGTCATTTTCATCTTTAGCTAGTCAGCTGGCTATTTGCTGAAAGTAAATTCGAAGCGCTCGCCCACGTATGAAGCCCGCGTGTATTCAAAAGGCCGGCCATCGGCCAGCTTGGTAACCTGCCGGCGGGTAATCAAGGCTTCCCCGCGGCGGCAGTTGAGCAGGCGGGCCTCCTGTTCATTGGCGACAGCGGCTGAGATGTACTCAGTTGCATCCCCGATCTGGTAGCCCCCCTGCTTCTCCAAGGTCTGGTAGAGGTGGCTTGACACGTCATCTTTGGCAAAAGGCGCGATCAAATCTTCCGGCACCGTCACGATTTCGTGGCAGATCGGCACCTGGTCGGCATAACGGATCCGCTCCATGCGCAGGACCTTGTCGCTGCCCTCCAGGCCCAGGCGTTCTTTTTCCGACAGGGACGGTTGGGTGATCTTGTAGGAAACCAGCTTGCTGGACGGGGTCTGTCCGTTGGCCCGGGTGATTTCGGTAAATGACATGATCCCGGACATCTTCTCCTGGACCTTCTGGCTGGCCACGTAGGTCCCGCTACCCAGCCGCCTTTCCAGAATCCCTTCTTCCTCCAGGGTCTTAATGGCCTGGCGCAGGGTCATCCGCGACACCTTGAACTGTTCAGCCAGCTGCCGTTCAGCTGGAATCCGGTCCCCCACCTGGTAGACATGGTTTTCAATGTCCCGGCGCAGCTGATTGTGAATTTTGATATACATTGGTTCTTGCATCGGTCTTTCCCCCCACAGAATCATCAAGCTTGGATCTTAATTAAATTCTATAGCAAAAGGCGGCCTTTAGACAAGTTTACATTTTATTCCCGTCAATTTTACCTTGCCCTGGCCAGTCTGCTTGACCAGCAGCTGGTCCTGGTCGCTCTCCAAAACATTGCCTAAGATCCCGGCTTTGTCAGCCAGGTGCAAATGGCTGCCAGCCACGTTTAAGAGGGTATTCTGCAGGCGGACCTGGCTTGCATCCCTTAAACTAAGCCAAGTGCCTTCACTGCAGGAAAAGTGCGGCCGGCAAAAAACAGCCTTGCCCTTGCCCATGATTTCCCCTGCCTCCAAGTGGCAGTTGGTTAAGTTGCTGCTTCCGCTGACCTGCTTGAATTGCTTAAAAGTGCAGTTTTGGAAAGCGGCTGAATTAGCTTTTTCCAAAAGGGTTGTCCCCGGCAAGTCGCAGTTCAAAAGGTCGGCCTGGCCATTTTTCAGAGTTAAAGACAGGGCAGACTCAGTGAAGTAAAGGTCATTTCCTTCGCTCAAGCTGGTCACCTGGTCAAAAGCCGTCTGGTCAAAGTGCCCTTCATAAGCCGAACTTTCCTCCAGGACAAAATTCCCCTTGATCTGGGACTGGCTGATGGCTAATGGGCCAAAGCCATTGCCGGTAAAAGCAACTGGAGTTGCCGCGATTTCACTGGAAGAGATCTGGACATGCTGCTCCTCATCGCCAACCAGGCGGATTCCCCCTTTAAGCTGGCAAGAGTAAAGTTCCAGCCAGACCGGCCCCAAAGTCAAGAGGGCCGTGCCCCTCTCCCCTTCTGCTGCTTCCAGCCGGCAGCCGCGCAGGGTCAAGTAAGGAGCATTTTCTCCTTCATAGACTCTGACCAGGGCTCCAGCAATTGCGGTAGTCTTGACGGCCAGATTTTCCAAGGTCAAATAGCGGCCATCCAGGATGACCGTGCCAACCAGGACCGTCATATCCGCTGATGTCCCCGTCCCCTTGATCACGATATTCTTCAGCTTTTGCCCAAAAGGAATTTCATAAAAGCCGGGAGCCAGCATGAGCACGTCATCGTCTTCCAACTGGTCTAAAGCCTGCTCCCAGGACAAGTCCCGGGGGTCTTGGCTTACTTTGATTAAGCGCATGGTCTGGCTCCTTTCTATTCCTTCCGTTCAGTCCACTTGATTCCCATCAAAGAGATGTTTTCTGGATGCTCGCACTTGATTTCCAGTGGCGCCCCCTGGTAGTAAAGGGCGTTGGCCACTAAGCGGGCATCATTGTCGACCAGAACCGGCCAGTTTTGCGGGTCAAATTGCAGGTTCCGCCCCTTCAATACCGCCTGGTCGACCAGGAAGATGAAGTAAGGGTAGTCGCCATTGCCGGAGAAAGTCACTAGGCTGCCGTCCATAAAGCTTTTGCCTTCCAGGCTGGCCGCGGCCGCGATCTGCACATTGGACAAAAAGCTCTGGCTCTCCCCCCGGGCCTGGAAATTGTAGAGCTGGCTGTTCTGCATTAGCAAGTGGCAGTGGTCTTCGATGGCCAATTGACTGGGCATTTGACTCTCCAGGATGTTCAGCCAGCATTCGCCCCGGGCATAAAGGCTGTAGTCCCGGTTAAGAAAACGGCAAGCGTAGACATTAACCCAGCTCTTGCCGCCTAAGTTAAGGTTGCCGATGGCGGAGTTATTGATGTTTAATTCGATGTTGCTGGAGTCAAAGCTGTTGACCGTCCCCCGGATCTCAGAGTTATTAATGATGGCCGTCCCGGTCCCTTCCAAAGAGATGGTGCCGAATTTTTCTGATTCATAGTCCAGCAGGCAGTCCGCCATTTCCAGGCGGAAATTGGCTTTTTCAAAAAAGGACAAGGTCCCGTTGAGCAGGCGGCAGGAGTACATCTCCACCGTGTCCTGGCCGTTGACGGAAATCGTGGTCGTCTTGCTGCCGGTCCCGGTCAAGACACAGCCGCGCAGGATCAGGTAGCTGTTGGTCTCTTCCGGCAAATCCAGGGTGTTTACGTCCCCGTAAGGTTCCAGGGTCAAGTTTTCAAAAACCACCCGGGAGCTGTTTTCACCGATGGAGAAAAAGCTGCGGATCCGGGTGTCTTCCGGACTGGCCCCCAGGCCCTTGATGGTCACGTCTTCTAATAGCCGGCCCCGGGGCCAAACGTAATAGCCGGGCTCCAGCAGCAGATAGTCCCCCGGCTCCATGTCGAGCATGGCCCGGTGCCAGGTCACTTCACCGCCGCCGCTGCCAACTTTGATGTATTTGCTCATGTACGCCTCCTGGTCAAAAAACTAAATACTATTGTACCCGCTATACGGGCAAAATAGTTGAAGAATGCTTCTTTTTTCGCAAAAAAGCCGTCAATTTCTTCCTTATTGAAAGAAACTGGCAGCTTTTACCGGTTTAAAACTTGTTTTACTTAATCTTGATGTCCCAGTAGTAGGCAACAGTCCCGTAAGGAGACAGGCGGAAGCTGGTCACCTTGGACTTAAGCAGGTAGGAAAACCCGGCTTGGTAGAGCGGTGCTGCGAAAGCATCCTTTTGGATCAATTGCTTTTCGGCGGCGATCAAGCTGGCCTGCCGCTTGGCTGGGTGGCGTAAGTGCTCTTTGCCTGGTTGATTTCCTTTCAGAAAGTGCTATTCTTGTAGTCACTTTCCAGGTTGAAGAGGCCACCGATGGTCAAGTAGTCGATCGGATCCTGGAAGCTTGGCTGCCAAGTCCCGTAAACCATGTCAAAGTTGTGCTTGCTCGTGTCCGCCAAACGGGACTTCAGCGGAATTGACCGCAACTTAACGGTCAAGCCCGGCAGGTTCTTCATCAAGTTGCTCTGCAGGTATTCGCCTACCCGCTTGGGAGCGTCCATGTCACTGGTTAACAGTTCGATGGTGATCTTGGACTTGCCCAGCTGCTTTTTAGCCAAAGCCCATTCCTTTTGGGCCTGCTTCAGATTGTAGGTCATCAGCTTGCCGGCACTGGTCCGGTAGTCCTTGCCGTTTTCATCGTAGATGAAGTCGCTGGCTACTAAACCTTGGGCAAAAAAAGAGCTCCTGACTCAGTCAGAAGCTCTTCTTTCGGGTTGGGTGTTCTTTAGAACAATTGCGTTAGCTGGATTCGAACCAGCGCATGACGGTACCAAAAACCGTTGCCTTACCACTTGGCTATAACGCAATCAATGGAGGAAAGTGGATTCGAACCACCGAACTCAGAGAGAGCGGTTTTACAGACCGCCGCGTTTAGCCACTTCGCTATTCCTCCGTTGAAGTACTCCATTATATTAACAAAAAAACAGGGCAAGTGCAAGGTTTTTTGGCAATTTTTTACTTTTTGGCTTAAACTTCCAGGCGCAAGTCCTCTGCCTGGGCAAAGCTCAAGCGGTCGATGAAGAGCCAGCGCATGAAGAAGCCCAAGGCAACTGGGTAAACGACGTAGAGAACCGTCAACAGGATGATGCTCCCCCAGCCTGGCGTCATCTTGGCGTAAGCCGCCAGGGGGCCGATCAGGCCGCTGAAGCCAAAGCCAGCGGAATTAGGCGTCCCCTGCAGGTTGAAGATGGCGGCCAGAAGACCGGACAAAGCAGACGAAAGCAGGACCGGGACAAAAAGCTTCGGCTTCTCCAGCATATTGGTCATCTGGATCTTTGGCGTCCCGATGAAGTGGGCCAAGGTGGTCCCCATCCCGTTGACGCTGTAGCTCATAATCCCCAAAGTGTAGGCCGCCCCAGTGATGCCCAGGTTGGCGGCCCCGGAGGCAACCCCGGTCAAGCCGATCGCCACCGCGATCCCAACTGAAGAAATCGGGGACACGATCATAGCCGCGAAGGACATCCCGATCAAGACACCCATCAAGAGCGGCTGCAGCTTGGTAAAGGCCATGACGATCATGCCGATAAAAGTGGTCACGGTTTTAACGTATGGCAATATCAAGAGGCCGATCCCGCCGCCAACGACCAAGACGATGATTGGCAAGAGAATGGTCGTGTAGGAACCAAGCTTGTTGCCAATCAATTTGATCAAGAGGATGGCTAGGGTGATCGTCAAGCCGATGTTGATAACGTCACCAGTCCCGGCGACCATGATCAAGCCGTTTTTAAAAGTAACCGCGCCAGACCCGATCATGGCCGCGGCTGCGACCGAACACATCTGGATCATGTTCATCTGGAAGAGGTAGGCCGCGCAGAAGCCGGCCATGGCCGCCAGCAGGCTCTGGGTAAAAGTAGTGATGTTGATGACCGTCTGGGCAAAAGCCGGAGCTACACCCAAGAGGGCCTTCATCAGCTGGCCTAAAATCGCGGCCGGCACCAGGGCAGCAATGACCCCGAGTCCGATCCCGTTTAAAATGTTCAGCGTGCCTTGCTTAAGGCCGTTTGTTTCTTTACTTTCCGTCATTCTTATTTTCCTCGACAAATTTCTTGATTCTGCTTACGCCTTCTTTAATTTCGTCCAGTGCCGTCGCGTAGGAGAAGCGGAGCCAGCCCTGCCCGCCCTTGGCGAACCAGGAACCGGCACAAACCCCGACATGGGCCTGGTCAGCCAGCTCATAAACGAATTCCGTGTCTTTTTGGTTAAGACCGGCTGGAATCTTGGCCCAGATATAGAAGGCCCCCTGCGGTTTGATCACTTCAAAGCCGGTTTCCGTCAAAGCCTGGTAGAGGTAGTCCCGGCGCTCTTTGAAGGCGGCCTTCATTTCCCGGGCATCCCTGTCCCCGTTTTTAAAAGCTTCCTCGGCCGCGTCCTGCATTGGGGTCGGTTCAGTCGTGGTGATGAACTGGTGGACCTTGGCCAGCTGGTCAGTGATTTCCTGGGGAGCCGCCATGATCCCGATCCGGTAGCCGGTCATGGCCCAGGACTTGGAGACCCCGTTTAAAACGATGGCCTGGCTTCTGAGGGACTTGGCCATTGAGGCGTGCTCTTGCTCGTAGTTCAGTTCACTGTAGATTTCGTCGCAGAGGACAAAAGTTGGCCGGTCCTTGATTACTGCCGCCAAAGCATCCAGCTCTTCCTGGCTGTACATGACTCCAGTCGGGTTGGTCGGGTAGTTCATGACCAGAATCCGGATGCGGTCGCCGTATTCGTCAACGGCTGCTTGCAGCTGGTCTGGCGTTAATTTGAAGCCGGTCTGGGAAGTGTCGATCTGGACAACTTCAGCTTTTTCCAGGGCCGCGTCAGCAATATATAAAGGGAAGATCGGGGTTGGCAGGACCATCACGTCGCCTGGGTTGATGATGGCAGACATGACCGTGTAGATGGCTTCCGTTGCCCCGTTGGTAGCGATGATTTCGCTTGGCTCATAGTGCATGTCGTAATGCCGGGCCAGGAAGTCTGCCGCGGCTTTTCTGAGGCCTGGCGTCCCGTTTGAAAGAGCGTAGTGGGAGTGGTTGTCCACGATCCCCTTGATGGCAGCCGTCTTGATATGGTCCGGGGTATTGAAGTCCGGCTCGCCAACCGTGAACTTGACGATGTCCGGGTACTGGCTCGTATACTTGGCAAAATTCAGAATAGCTGAAGACTTTACTTCCGCTACGCCCTGCTTAAAGTGCTTAGTTAAATCAACCATGGTGTCCTCCTTGGCTACCGTAAAAACAAAAAATCGCGGATCAGATGATCCACGATTACCAAAGTCTGCTAATGCGCGTGTTCTTGAAACCACCGGATCCTAATTCCTGCCGTTTCAAAAAATGCTGAGAAAACTCTTATTATTGAAACTGCAGATGCATGTTCTTGCTTGAAAACTTGCATCCGCAGATGCAAGCTAGTTCCAGTAATAAAAGCTAAAGAATTTCGCGTTCTTGCTGATTAAAGCGTTCATGATTCTTGTCCTCTCTCAACATTTGATGCTTCAACTATACCTTAAGAACAAATTAAAGTCAAGCGCAATTTGTTAATTTTCTTCCCAATTTTCAGGATTAGCCAACAGGTCCTGCATGGCCTGCAGGAGGTCACGGCCGACTGTGATTGTTCCAGGCTTAAGGAAGTAGCTCAAGGAAATTTCTTCTTCCAGCTGACCCAGCAGCTTTTGAATTTTCTCCGCTTCTTGTTCTTTTCCAGCCATCTGCTGCCTCTTTTCTTAAAATCAATCTGACGACAAAAGTTCTTTTCCATTTTACCAGATTTTTGGCCTGCTTTTTTGGCGCGCAAAAAAGGCCAAGCCTTCCAGCCTGGTCTTGCTTATTGCGTTAGCTGGATTCGAACCAGCGCATGACGGTACCAAAAACCGTTGCCTTACCACTTGGCTATAACGCAATCTTACTTGTGAGCTGATCGCTCAACAAATAATATAGTACCTAATTTCCCAGCTTTGGTCAACAGTTTTCGGCAACTTTTTCTAAAAATCTTTTCCCTTAAACCCGGGCCGGCAGGTCGACCTGGCTTTCAGCCAAAACCTTGCCCTTTAAGGCACGCAAGAATTCATTGTAGTAATAAGGCTGCTCCAGGTCCAGTTTCTCGCTTAAAGCGTAAACCCGGAAGCGGTAGTCGTGATCCTTGTCCGGCGGAGTCGGCCCGATATAGCCCGTATGCACTTCTTCTGGATCGGTTAAAAAGCGGGAAACAGTACTATTGTAACCCTGGGGCGTATCCGTCGTCCGGCTGAAGTCAGCTGGAATTTCGCTGACTGCTGGCACGTCGCTAGCCAGCCAGTGGATCCAGGCAAAGCCGCAGACCGGAATGGAATCATAGTCGACCAAGGACCAGGCCAGGTACTTGGTCCCTTCCGGCAGGTCCGTCAGGGTAAAAGGAAAAGACACTACCGGGTTGCCGGCTTCTTTAACGCTGGCATACTTGGCATATTCATCGGACAAATAGCCCTTATCCAATTTAACTTGAATCTGCATGGTTAAACCTGCTTTCTTTACTCAAGACTTACTATACATCATCTTCATTTTAACATTTTTTCTGTTAAACTAATTAACGGTGTATTTTATAGGAGTTTTCTCATATCACGTTACAAAATTCAAGCCTTTCTCTTCGTTTTCGTAGCCTTCATGTTGGGCTGCAATGAATATATGATCGTCAGCGTTTTGCCGGATATTTCCCGGGAAATAAATGCCTCCCTCAGCAGCTTGGGCTACCTGGTTACCGTATTTGCCCTGGTTTATGCTGTCGCCACTCCCCTGGTCACTTCCCTGACCAAGTATTTCAAGCGCCACCAGCTCCTCTTCTTTTTGATGGGGATCTTCTTTATCAGCAATACCTGGACGGCCCTGTCTTACAGCTATGTCAGCCTGCTTTTGTCCAGAATCCTGTCAGCCACGACAGCTGGAGCGATTATTTCCCTGATCCTGGTTATCGCCAACTTCGTGGCTCCCTTGGAAAAAAAAGAGCCTCGCTTCTCTCCTGGATTTTTGCCGGCTTCTCGATTGCTTCCATCATCGGCCTGCCAATCGGGACCTTGATCTCAACGACTTTTTTCCTAGCATGCTAGTTTCTGGATGATCTCGCTTCTGACACTCGTAACCTTTATCCTTTTACTGGCCTTCGTGCCCCGGGACACTCCGCAGAGCCAGTCCAGCAAGGGCAATAAGCAGTTTGCCATCCTGGGCAACTGGCACATCCAGCTGACCCTCCTGGCCATCATCCTGGTCTGCGCGGCTCAGTATACCTACTATACCTACATCCGGACCTTGATCACCGACTACATGCATTTCCCGAAGAGCTGGCTGAATGTCCTGCTCTTGCTGCTAGGCTTGGCCTTTATTGCCGGCAACAAGACTGGGGGCTTTCTGGCCGACCATGGCGGGATCAAGCGCCTGCCTTTGGTCTTTGGCATCCAGACTGTTCTGCTCTTCCTCTTGGCTCCCCTTTTGCCTCTGTCCTGGCTGGCCTTCCTGTGCATCGTCGGCATCTGCTGCGTCAACAGCATGTACGGGTGGTCTTCCACCCAGGTTTATTTCCTGGACCTGGCCGCGGCTGAATATCCCGAGTCAATCGACTTTGCCTCCAGCTTCAACTCGATTTTTGCCAATGTCGGCATCTCCCTGGGCTCCTTTACGGCAGCGCAAGCGGCAGGCTTGACCGGGATCGCCAGCATCCCCTACTTTGGCGGGGTCTACAGCTTGCTCAGCTGCCTTCTGATGGTCCTGGTCTGCCGGCAATTAGCTGCTAAGAAGTAAAAATAGGCAAAAGCTGAAAAAATGAATAGATAGTAAAAATTCGCCGCACGGCGAGTTTTTTAGTCGAATAAAGTTTGCCAGTTGGCATCCCGGTGCGCGGCAAAGCACATCTTCACCTGTTCAGTTGAGTTCTTGTTTTCTGCCAAAGGTGGCAGATCATCTTCCTTAAACCAGGCCGCCTGGCTGGTTTCGGAGTTGGCCTGGAATTCCCCGCCTAAGGACTGGCAGAGATAATAGATATCGGTAATCCCATAAGGGTGGATCGACCCATGGTGCTTAAAGTGGTCTTGAACTGCGATAATTTTGACCGGTTTGACAGTTAAGCCTGACTCTTCCCGGCACTCCTTGACGCAGTTGTCAGTCGGAGACTGGTCGACGTCACACCAGCCGCCGGGCAGGGACCAGCGCCCTTCTTTTTCCTGGACCAGGAGAATCTGGTCATCTTTAAAGATGGCTGCCCTGGTCGCGATTTTCGGAGTCTGGTAGCCAATTTCATTGCAAAAGAGCTCTTTGACCTTGTCATAACTGACCGCGCTTTTTTCCGCCAGCATTTCCGCGGCTATTTCCCGCAGGCGGCTGTAGCGCTCCGTGTCAAAAACGTCCTTGCTGTAGGCCAGGCCGGTCTGCCCGATCGCTTGGATTTCCATGGCCCAGTCAATCAATTTGTCGCCTTTTTTCATCATGCCCTCTCTTCCTTCTGCTGTAATTGTTCCTGCCTTAATTATAGTCAAAGGGAAAATTTTTTTGCGCAAGAAAGCAGATCCGGAGATCTGCTTTCTTGACTATCTTTAATCTCAATTATTTGACGTAGGCTTCCTTGAAGTCCCAGTTGCCCCGGTTGTAGACCGCGTTCTTGACACTGGTCCGGACCAACATGACGCTGGTTGAGTAGTAGAGCGGGCAAATGCCGGCATCGTTTAAGAGGATGTCTTCAGCCTTGCTCATGTCGCTCCAGCGCTGGCTGGCAGACGTGGTGGTCTTGGAGTCAGCAATCAGCTTGTCGTATTCGCTGTTTGACCATTGCCCGTCGTTTTGGCTGTTGCCAGTCGTAAACAGGTCCAGGAAATTGGGTCAGCGAAGTCGGCGATACAGTCGATCAGGCCCAGCTGGAAATTGTGGCTGGCCAGGCGGTTCAGCAGGGTCTTGAATGGCACGCTGTTAACTTCCACCTTAACCTGCGGCAGGGTCGCTTCAATGTTGGACTGGATTGATTCTGCCGTCTTCTCGGCACTGTCCGTGTCACTGGAGATCAAGGTCAGCTTAATCTTGCTCTTGCCCAGTTCAGCCAGGCCCTTGGCCAGGTACTGCTTGGTCAGCTTCTTATTACCGTCCTTCGGGTAGAGGCTCTTTGCGCTGCTGGAGATCAAGCTAGTGTAATCTTTACCGTTGACCTTGGTCAAGTCCTTGGAGGTCAAGGTGTTGGCTGGCTGGCCCCGCCGTAGATGGTAGAAACCAGGCCCCCGCAGGCCCCCGCGGTCAATTGCCAGTGACAGGGCCTTGCGGATGTTGGCGTTCTTGACGTATTCGTTGCCGCTCTTGCCCTGGCCGAATGTCATGTAGTAGGTCCCGCCTTGCGGCAGCAAGCTGAAGGCCTTATCGCTCTTCAGCTGCTTGATTTGTGAAGAATCAAGGGAAGTAGCGTCCAGCTTCTTAGCCTGGTAGAGGTTGTAGGAGGTCGTGGTTGATTTTTGTACGCTCCAGTTGATCTGGTTCAGCTTGACCTTGCTCTTGTCCCAGTAGTACTTGTTCTTGATCATCTTCCAAGACAGGTTGGACCCGGTCCAGCCCTTTTGGATGTAAGGGCCGTTGTAGACCAGGTACTTGGAAGCTGTCCCGTACTTGGAGCCATAGTTCTTAACAGCTTTTTCATTTTGCGGGAAGGAGACCGCGAAGCACATCAGATTGTTGAAGTAAGGGATCCGCCGTTCCAGGGTCACGACCAGCTTGTACTTGCCAACCACTTTGATCCCCAGGCTCGTTGCCGGCTTCTTGCCAGCTACGATCTTGTCAGCACTCTTGATGCCAGAGAAGAGGTATGAGTATTCTGATTCAGTCTTCGGGTTGACTGTCCGCCGCCAGGAGTAGACAAAGTCCTGGGCCGTCACCGGATCCCCGTTGGACCACTTGTCGTTCTTTCTCAAGGTAAAGGTGTAAGTTTTACCGTCTTTGGAAACTTTTTCAGAGGTTGCCAGGCCGGGAGTGATCTTTGAGTCCTTGCCCAGTCGGTACAGGCCTTCAAAGGTGTTGGAGATCTGGGTAAAGGAAACTGAGTCGGTCGCTTTTGACAGGTCCATGGTCGGAATTTCAGCACCAGCTGACCAGTTCAGAGTTTTTTGGCAGATGAACTTGCCTTTGAAGAGCCACATGCCGTTAACGCGAGTGCCGCCAGGCAGACGCAGGCTGTGCTTGACCTAAGTTTTTCGGAATTCTCATTGTCTTGTCCCCTGCTTTCACATCTTTGTAATCACTAGTTGTTTTTAAGCTTGTACTAATTTCATTTTCATTTTGCAGCATATGCAAGGACTTGTCCTTTTTTCCGGGAAACTCTTAATTTTGGAAGTTTTCTGTCCGACACGGATTTACTTTATTCAGTTGGTCTAGACTTATGCTTAATTTTCTTATGTGGATAAGCTGGGGAGAAAAATTGGTCTGCTCAGTCAATTCCTTGAAATACAATCCTTGGTGCTCAACCAGACTCTCTACTTCTTCCCGCAACTGCCCCTTAAGGTTAAAGAAAATTGTACTAAAACCATCTTCAATCCGCATAAGCGAAAAATCATTCTCCTGCTTAAGCAAGATATTTAAGCTGCCGTAATTGTCAATCACCATAGTATCGATGAATTTCTCCCAGCCGCTCTAAGCCAATGTTTCGTAGGTTCTTGTTTTTCAGATCGGGGTAAAGGGCATTAGACACTGCTTCATCTAAGTAGACATATGACTCGTGCTGGTACATCAGCGCGAAGGCAATAAATTTTATTTTTTCTGCAAATCGCGGCTTAAAGTGTACGTTTAAATACATCTCTAGTTCTGCATAATCTTCATTTTGAAAAGTAAACGGAACAAAATCAGCAAAATACTTGTCTGATTGCTAGTCAATCAAGTGGTCAATAAGATCAACGGCATTGTCATAATTCATGGGCAAAACTCCACTGTTCATTACATTATATTTTGATCTATAGATTACTTACTATTCATTAATCTACAGAGTTCCAAAACACCTAAAAGCAGACTAAACCCTCCTAAAATCAAGTAGTCATATGTCGAATTAGAGCTTTCTGTCCGTACCGTTAATCTTGCGGCAGACCACCCCGTAAAAAATATAAATATAAACGCTAATATGCTTCTGGCAACTTTACTAGTCAAGATTTTTTATGCAGAAAAAAAGCACCAGCAAGATGCTGATGCTTTAAATCTCTTGGATTCGATATGATCTGTTGTGACCATATGTGACCATTTGAAGTCTCGAAACCGCTGATCTGATGCCGTTCTTGACGATCCAGATTAACGCTTTGAGAATTGTGAAGCCTTGCGGGCCTTCTTCAGACCTGGCTTCTTTCTTTCCTTCATTCTTGGGTCACGAGTCAAGAAGCCGGCCTTCTTCAGTGGACCACGGAAGTCTGGGTCTACTTCAAGAAGGGCACGGGCGATACCATGACGGATCGCACCGGCTTGACCTGAGAAACCACCACCGTTAACGTTAACGATAACGTCGTATTGGCCTTCAGTTTCAGTCAAAGTCAAAGGTTGCTTAAGGTCCTTAACCAAGATTGGCAATGGAATGTAGTCAGCAACATCCTTGTTGTTAACAGTGATCTTACCATCGCCTGGTACTAAACGAACGCGAGCTACGGCGTCCTTACGACGACCAGTACCTGCATATGCAACTTGTTGTGCCATCTAAACTACCTCCTAGATCAAATTGTTAATGTCTAACTTTTCAGGCTTTTGCGCTTCGTGCTTGTGTTCTTCACCAGCATAAACGTGCATCTTCAAGAATTCTTGGTGGCCAAGAGTGTTCTTTGGAAGCATACCCTTAACTGACAATTCAACCAATTTAACAGGGTTCTTGGCAAGCAATTCGCCAGCTGATACAGACTTCAAGCCGCCACGGTATTCTGAGTGGTGGTAGTAGATCTTGTCAGTTGCCTTCTTACCAGTCAGCTTTAACTTAGAAGCGTTAACGATGATGACGTTGTCACCAGTGTCAACGTTTGGGGTAAATTGAGGCTTGTTCTTACCTCTAAGGATAGTAGCAACAGCAGTTGAAAGACGACCCAATGAAACATCAGTAGCGTCAATCAAGTACCACTTACGTTCAATTTCACTAGTCTTTGCTAATGGTGTAGTACGCAATGTAAATTCCTCCGTTTAATTCGTAGTTTGAATACAATAAGTTTCCGGGGCCTACCGTGGACAAACATACTTTTATATCATATGTCCTAAATACCAAAATGTCAATTATAAATCAAGGTCGAGCCGATATTTTCTTGGCACTTCCTCGTAAAAGACATGGTAGAGGTACAAGCCGCAGGCCTGGGCGGTCTGCTGGACCTCCAGTCGGTTCTTGGCCGCGATCACCCGCTTTAAGTCGTGCACCGGCCGGCGGCCATTGCCGATCTCCAGCAAAGTGGCCACCAGGATCCGGACCATGTTGTACAAAAAGCCGGTCGCGATAAAGTCCATGATCACTTCGTTGTTTTCTTCATCCAGGGCCACGTTGACATAGTACATGTCCCGGACTTTATCCTCAATCTGCCCGCCGCTGGCCGCGAAACTGGTAAAATCATGCCGGCCCAGGAGGTCCTTGGCGGCTTCTTGCATCTTTTCCACATCTACCGGATATGGGTAGTGTCCTGTGTAAAAACGCTTAAAGGGGTTTACGAAGCCGTCCAGGCTGACCCGGTAGCGGTACCACTTCCCCTTGACGGAAAAACGGGAGTGGAAATCTTTATCCACAATTTCACAGTCAGTAAAAACCATATCCATCGGCAGCTGGGAATTTAGGGCCTTGATCATGTTGGCTGCCGGAATTTCCCTGCCTGGATAGTCAAAGTGGATTACCTGCCCGACTGAGTGGACTCCGGCATCAGTCCGGCCTGACCCGAAGACCCGGACCTCCTGGCCCTTAGTCATCTGCTTGAGAATCTCCTCTACCGTCCCTTGAATCGTTCTTTGCCCCGGCTGGGACTGGAAGCCATGAAAGTCATGGCCGTCATAGGACAATGTCAATTTGTATCTGCTCGTCATCAATGCTTCCTTGTCGTGATCATCAAAATTGTCAACAGCAGGCAGTAGGCTACTGGAATCAAGTCCACCTTACTCCATTCCAGGATCCGGTAGCGGGTCCGGCCCTCACTGCCCTTGTAGCCCCGGGATTCCATGGCTGTGGACAAGTCCAGGGCCACTTCCAGAGAATCGATAAAAAGCGGCACCAGCATCGGGACAACTGACTTGGCCCGCTTGACCAGGCCGCCGTCGTTAAAGTCGGCACCCCGGGACCGCTGGGCATTCATGATCTTGACCGTCTGATCAAACAAGGTCGGCACGAAGCGCAGGGCGATCGAAATCACCAAACTAATCATGCCCACGTTGACCTTGAAGAGCTTGAGCGGCGTCAGCATCCATTCCATGGCATCCGCGATTTCCAGGGGCTTGGTCGTCACCGTCATCACTGTTGACACCAGAATGATCATGGCAAAACGGATGAAAACGTACAAACCATTGATCAAGCCCTCGCTGGACAGGGTAAATATCCACCAGTGCCAGTAGACTTTTCCACCGGCCATGAAGAAGGTCTGCAGAAGGGAGGTGAAAACAATCATCCAAATCATTGGCTTGACCCCGTCCCAAAAAACTCTGGCCTTCAGTCCCGTCGCGAAAACGTAGGCCAGGCCGAAGATGCTGATCACCAGATAGCTGACCCAGTTGTTGGCCAGGAAGATCATGATGATAAAGTAAAAAGTCGTCAGCAGCTTGGCCCGCGGGTCTACCCGGTAGACAAAGGTCGTCCCCGGCAGGTAGCGGCCGATAATAATCTTACTCATGCTCTCCCCCCTTCAAGCTTTGCTTGATCGCATCCGCCAGCTCCGGCATGGTTAAAGGCTGGCCCGGCAGCTTTAAGCCAGCCGCCTCAAGTTTTGCGGCAAAACGGGCGCTGCGGGGTTCAGCCAGGTGGTGTTTTTGCAGCCATTCACTGTCTTTGAAGACTTCCTTAGGGCTGGCATGCTTGATCAAGCGGCCATGCTCCAAAGCCAGGACGTCGTCGGCGTAATCTGCCACGTCATCCATGTTGTGGGTTACCAAAATCACCGTATGCCCGGCTGCCTGATAGTCCTTAAACAGCTGCATCATTTCCAGCCGCCCCATTGGGTCCAGGCCAGCTGCCGGCTCATCTAAACAGATGATCTCCGGCTCATAGGCCAAAACCCCAGCCAGGGCCACCCGCCGCATCTGCCCGCCGGACAGGTCGAATGGCGAATGCTCAATCAAGTCATCTTTCAGACCCACCTTTTTAAGCCATTTTAAGGCCGCCTCACGGGCCTCATCTTCACTGAAGCCAAAGTTCCTTGGCCCATACTCAACGTCCTTTAGAACCGTGTTTTCGAAGAGCTGGGCCTCTGAAAACTGAAAGGCCAGGCTCACCTTGCGGCGCAGGTCCTTCAAGCCCTTGTTGCCAGTCTCCGGGGTGATGGTGTAGCCCGCGATTTCGATCTTGCCACTGGTGGGCTTTAACAGCGCGTTAAAGTGCTGCATTAGGGTCGACTTGCCGCTGCCCGTATGGCCAACCAGAGCGATGAACTTCCCCTCTTCCAGGCTGAAATTCAGCTGGTCCAGGCCGATCGCCTCCAGTGGTGAGCCAGGGCTGTAGACATAACTTACATTTTCGAATTTAATTGCCATAAGCTCTGAACCAACTTTTCATCATCATCAATTTCATCCGGGAGCACAATCCCCCGTTCCTTCAAGAGCTGCTTGAGCCGGTAGACAAAGGGAATATCCAGGCCGATCCGCTTCAGCATCTCCACCTTGGGAAAAATTTCCTCCGGCTTACCTTGGTCTAGCAGCTGGCCGTCGTCTAAGACCAAAACCTGGTCAGCCCCCGCGGCTTCTTCCAGGTCGTGGGTGATGGAAATAACTGTCAAGTTATTGTCTTCCTTGATCTTCCGAACCAGGTCCAAGATCTGCTCCTTGCCTTCCGGGTCCAGCATGGAGGTCGATTCATCCAGGATGATGACCTGGGGCTTGACTGCTAGGATGCCGGCGATCGCTACGCGCTGTTTCTGCCCCCCTGAGAGGTTGCTGGGCTCGCTGTCAGCATAATCAGCCATACCAACGTCAGCGACCGCCTGAGCGACGATTTTAAGCATTTCCGGCCGGGGCACTGCCCGGTTCTCCAAGCCAAAAGCAACATCGTCACTGACCGTGGCCCCGACAAACTGGTTGTCAGGATTCTGGAAGACAATGCCGACCTTCTCTCTGACTTCCCAAACCGTGTCAGCCCCCAGCTTGACCCCGTCAACTGTAATAGAGGACTTATCCAAATCATCTGGGGCCAGCAGACCATTGATCAATTTAGAGACCGTTGACTTGCCGCTGCCGTTATGCCCGATCAGCGCCGTCCAGCTTCCCCGCTCAATCGCAAAAGAGAGGTCAGACACAGCTGGCCGCGGGCTGTCCGGGTAAGTAAAAGTCACATGGTCAAAAGAAATAATATTGTCGCTCATCGCGTCACCACCTATTTGCTCATTTCCTTCTATTGTATCAAGCCAGGGTAAAAAAGCGCAAAAAAAAATCATCCATGAAGAGGGATGATATCGAACCATCTAAGCTAGACTAAGGTTTCCCCATCATCATCGCGCTTATTCTCGCTTTCATGAATAATTTCAAAAAGTATTAAATTTGCAGCTTGAGAATTAAACCAATTCCAAAACTACCATAGGAGCTGCGTCACCCTTACGAGGAACTGCCAGCTTCATGATCCGGGTGTAACCACCGTTACGGTCCTTGTAACGAGGAGCTACGTCGCTGAAGAGCTTTTGAAGTGCTGACTTAACAACTACTTCGTCGCCTTCTTCGTGGATATCAGCGATTTCGTTACGTACAAAAGCAGCAGCCTTTCTTCTTGCAGCCAAGTCACCGCGCTTGCCCAAAGTGATCATCTTTTCAGCAGTGCGACGTACTTCCTTAGCGCGAGCTTCAGTAGTGACGATGCGTTCGTTAATGATCAATTGGGTAGTCATTTCACGGAGCATAGCTTTTCTTTGACTACTGTCCCAACCTAATTTACGGTATGACATTAATGTGCCTCCTTTATTGCAGACTAGTCTTCTTGACGAAGTGAAAGACCCAGGTCTGCCAATTTATTCTTAACTTCTTCCAATGATTTACGTCCCAGGTTGCGTACCCGCATCATTTCTGCTTCTGACTTAACAGTCAAGTCTTGCAGGGTGTTGATGCCAGCCCGCTTCAAGCAGTTGTATGAACGAACTGAAAGGTCCAGGTCCTCGATAGTCATTTCGAGTTTCTTTTCCTTTTGGTCGTTCTCCTGTTCTACCATAACTTCGCCGATTTCGGCAGCAGCGTCAGCTGATTCGAAGGCCTTGAAGTGTTCGACCAGAACACGGGCGGCAAAGTTGAGGGCGTCATTCGGAGCGATTGAACCATTTGTCCAAATTTCCAGGGTAAGCTTGTCAAAGTCTTCTCTCTTACCAACCCGGGTTGATTCAACTTGGTAGTTGACCTTTTCGATTGGTGAGAAAAGTGAGTCAACTGGAATGTCGCCGATGGACATTTCAGCAGTCTTGTTTTCGCTGGCTGGTACGTAGCCCCGGCCGTTGCAGACATCAATCCACATGTGCAGGTGGCCACCTTGAGCGATGGTACAAATGTATTGGTCAGGATTCAAGACTTCAACATCAGCATCAGCCTTCAAATCTTCAGCAGTTACCGTAGCTGGACCTTCAACATCGAGTTCGATCGTCTTTACTTCTTCAGTGTAGGCCCGGAGTTCAAGCTTCTTCAGGTTCAAGATGATCTTGGTTACGTCTTCTTTAACACCGGGAACAGTAGTGAATTCGTGCAAGATACCATCGATCTTCACCTTCACCAAACCGGTCCCTGGGACAGAAGTCAGCAAAACCCGACGCAGTGAATTACCTAAGGTAGTACCAAACCCACGCTCCAGCGGTTCAACGACAAACTTACCGTAACTGTCTTCTTGATCCACGACGGTAATATTTGGTTTTTTAAATTCAATCATTACTGGGCCCCTTTCAAAACGCACGTCTCAAAGTAAGATTTTATTAAACACGACGACGCTTTGGTGGTCTAGAACCGTTGTGAGGTACTGGAGTAACGTCACGGATTGAAGTAATTTCCAGACCAGCAGCTTGCAGAGCACGGATTGCTGATTCACGACCAGAACCTGGGCCCTTAACTGATACTTCGATGTGCTTCATACCTTGGTCAATTGCGCTCTTAGCAGCAGCTTCAGCAGCCATTTGCGCAGCAAATGGAGTAGACTTACGGCTACCCTTGAAACCCAAAGCACCAGCTGAAGACCAGGCCACGGCGTTACCTTGAACGTCAGTAATCATAACTAAAGTGTTGTTAAACGTTGAGTGAATGTGAGCCACGCCACTTTCAACGTGCTTCTTCACACGACGCTTATGAGCAGTTTTCTTTGCAGGCATCAATAAACCTCCTTATATTATTTTTGGATTAACGGCTTCTCTTAGCACCCTTACGAGTACGTGCGTTGTTCTTGGTGTTTTGACCACGAACTGGAAGACCGCGACGATGACGGATACCACGGTATGAACCGATATCAACAAGACGCTTAATGTTCATGCTTACTTCACGACGCAAGTCACCTTCAACACGGTACTTGTCGACTTCTGCACGAAGCTTTTCTTGTTGTTCTGGGGTCAAGTCCTTTGAACGAACGTCTTCAGATACACCGGCTGCTGCACAGATCTCTTGTGCAGTGTGTTCACCGATACCGTAAATGTAAGTTAAAGCGATAACAATTCTTTTATCTCTTGGTAAGTCAACACCAGCAATACGTGCCATAGAATGCACCTCCTACTTTCTAAAATTAACCTTGACGTTGCTTGTGCTTTGGATTTGCAGGGCAAATAACCATAACACGACCATGTCTCTTAATGACCTTGCAATGTTCGCACATTGGCTTAACAGATGGTCTAACCTTCATGTTTGCCTCCGTTTTTATTTAATAAACCGATACGTAATTCTACCTTTAGTCAAGTCATATGGAGACAGCTCCACAGTGACCCGGTCGCCAGGCAGGATCCGAATGTAGTGCATTCTGATCTTGCCGGAAACGTGAGCCAAAATAGTGGCACCGTTTTCCAATTCGACTTTAAACATAGCATTAGGTAAGGTATCAACTACCTTACCTTCTACTTCAATGACATCATCTTTTGCCAAAGTTGCCCCTCCGCAATCAAAACAGTCATACTTCGAAATTATAACATGTTCGAAAAAATTTGCAAATTCTTTTGGCTAATCCTTGCTCAGGATAGCGTCGATATCTGCAAAAACTTTTTCAGGTACTTGTTCGCCGTTTACAGTAGCGAGCAAGCCCTTCTTGTCATAGTACTCCTTCAATGGAGCGTTCATCTTTTCGTTAACTTCCAGCCGGTTCTTGACAACTTCAGGCTTGTCGTCTTCACGTTGATAGAACTCGTGGCCGCCGCAGCGGTCGCAAGTCCCTTCGACCTTAGGTTTCTTTGAAAACTTGTTGTAAGTTGCGCCGCAATTCTTGCACATGAACCGTGCAGATAAACGATCGATTAAAGTCTCTTCCTTGACATCGATTGCGATGACGTTGGTCAGCTGCTTGTTCAAGCGGGTAGTGATTTCGTCGAGCAATTCTGCCTGGTTAGTCGTTCTCGGGAAACCGTCAAGAATGAAACCATTCTTAACGTCGTCTTGACCGAGACGTTCTTCAACCAACTTAGCAGTTACTTCGTCTGGAACCAAATCGCCCTTGTCGATGTAAGACTTGGCTTCCAAGCCTACTGGAGTCTTGTTAGCCATAGCTTCTCTAAACATATCACCGGTTGAAATGTGAGCCAAGTGATACTTGTCAACGATTTGTTCAGATGCAGTACCCTTGCCTGCGCCTGGCAGACCAAGAAGAATCAAATTAATCATATTTTTTCACCTATCTAATAAATCCGGCATATTCACGCTTCATCAACAAACCGTTGATTTGCCGTGACAATTCCAGAACAACCCCGATAACAATCAACAAGCTGGTCCCACCCAAGCCAATTGAACTTGGCAGGTCCCAGATGTTGGTTGCAAGCTGTGGAAGCAAAGCAACCAAACCCAGATATACGGACCCGACCGTTGAAAGCTTCAGCAACATTGAACTCATATATTTCTCAGTGTCCTTACCTGGCCACACGCTAGGAATATATGCACCCTGCTTTTGTAAGTTTTCCGCCAGCTTCTCAGGATTTACCTGAACGAAGGCATAGAAGAAAGTAAATAGAATGATCAAAAGGGTGTAGATAATTGCACCAGGGGTCGTCTGCAAGCTAAAGATATTCGATAAGACCTGATACCAAGTCGTGTCGCCGTACTTGCCTTGGAAAGCCATCAAAATCGTGGCTGGCGTAACGATGAACGAACTGGCGAAGATAACTGGAATAACGCCGGAGACGTTAACCTTTAATGGTAGAAAACTTTCTGATCCACTGGTCGTCGCTCTTCTCGTATATTGAATCGGAATACGACGATCAGCTTGTTCAACCCAGGTAACGAATTTCGTTACCAATAAAATTGCGACAATAAGCGCAACGAAGAACGCAACTCCTTGCCAGCGATCACTTGCACTGTTGTTGATCACCTGATCTTGGAAGACTTGGTAAAGTCCGCCTGGCAGACGGGCAATGATCCCAGCAAAGATAATTACTGAAACCCCATTGCCTAAACCCTTATCGGTAATTTCATCACCCAGCCAAGTTAACAGGAAGGTACCAGCTGTCATGATCATACCGATTTCGAAGTAGGTTTGCCAAGTTTGAGTCTTAACCAGACCGAAGGAAGACAAGGCGTTAAAACCTAATGTAATCCCCACACTCTGGACAAAAGCAACAAACAGCGTTAAATACCGGGTAACCTGGTTGGTTTTGCGCCGGCCAACTTCCCCTTGCTTGCCCCATTCGACAAGCGTTGGTACGATGTCCATCTGCAACAGTTGGATAACAATTTGCGCAGTGATATATGGTGATACCCCCAATGAGAAGATGGAGTAGTTGTCCAAGCCACCACCGGAAACCGTATCTAACACGGAAACAAGTCCCGTATTAGCAACTGTTGTCAGAGCCTTCGCATTTATCCCCGGAACTGTAATATTTGCACCAAGTCGGTAAATTACAAGGATAAACAAAGTATAGAAAAGCTTATTTCTAATTTCCTTATCCTTGAAGGCGTTCTTCAAGGTTGAAAACATTAGATCACCTCTACAGTGCCGCCAGCTGCTTCGATCGCGCTCTTAGCAGCTTCAGAAACCTTGTTAACCTTTACAGTCAACTTAACGTTCAAGTCGCCGTTGCCAAGTACCTTGACACCTGACAATTGCTTCTTAACCAAGCCCTTAGCCTTCAAAGCTTCGAAGTCAACTACGCTGCCTTCTTCGAACTTGTTCAAATCTGCAAGGTTAACAATTGCGTATTCCTTGCGGTTGATGTTCTTGAAACCACGCTTAGGCATAGTTCTGAACAATGGCATTTGACCACCTTCAAAACCTAAACGGGTGTTACCGCCGGAACGTGCGTGTTGACCCTTTTGACCACGACCTGAAGTCTTACCGAAGCCACTTGAAGTACCACGGCCGACACGCTTTCTAGCGTGGCGTGAACCTTCGGATGGGTGTAATTCATTAAGTTTCATTAAATTGGACCCTCCTTGATTTATTTGTTAACTTCTTCAACAGAAATTAAGTGAGCGATTTTCATCAGCGCGCCACGAGTTGCAGCGTTGTCTGGTTGGACAACAGTACTGTTGATCTTGCCTAAGCCGAGAGCTTTAACAACTTTTCTTTGTTCAGGCAGACGGTGGGCAACACTTCTAATTAAAGTAATCTTTAAATCTGTCATCTATAATCTCCCTAATCTTGCAAGCTCTTAGCTGATTCACGAAGCTTCAGAACGTCTTCGCGAGTCTTCAACTTTTGCAGGCCATCGATAGTGGCCCGGATAACGTTGATTGGAGTGTTTGAACCCAAAGACTTGGAAGTAACGTCGCCGATACCAGCCATGTCCATAACGATACGTACGGCACCACCAGCTGCAATACCTGAACCGGCTTCAGCTGGCTTAAGCAGAACGTTACCTGAGCCGTAGTGGCCAAGTACTTCGTGAGGAATAGTAGTACCAACAGTTGGAACTGAGATCATGTTCTTCTTGCCGGCTTCGACTGCTTTACGGATAGCTTCTGGAACTTCAGTTGCCTTACCAGTACCAAAGCCAACGTGACCCTTCTTGTCACCAACGACAACTAAGGCAGCAAATCTTTGACGGCGACCACCCTTAACAACCTTGGTAATCCGGTTGATAGCGACCAATTGATCTTCGATGTCGTCCTTGTTTCTACGATTTTTTGAATCGTTTCGGTTTGCCATATGTTAATCTCCTTTCCTAGAATTCTAAGCCGTTTTCACGAGCTGCGTCAGCCAAAGCTTTTACACGACCGTGGTAGATGTAACCACCTCTGTCGAAGACAACTTCAGTGATGCCCTTGGCTTTACCAGCTTCAGCAATGGCCTTGCCAACTGCTTGAGCTTGTTCCACCTTGGTAGCATCCTTTGAAACGGACTTATCTAAAGTTGAGGCACTTGCAAGCGTGACACCCGCTACGTCATCAATCAATTGAGCGTAGATGTTAGTGTTTGAACGGAAAACACTCAAGCGTGGGCGCTCAGCAGTACCAGAAATCTTACCGCGAACACGTCTGTGGCGCTTTAAGCGCAACTTGTTTTTATCTGGTTTTGAAATCACAATTTCACCTCAAAATTTATTTTCTATTACTTACCAGTCTTACCTTCCTTGCGGCGAACGACTTCATCAGCGTAACGGATACCCTTGCCCTTGTAAGGTTCAGGTGAACGTACGGCGCGAATTTCCGCAGCAAATTGGCCGACTACTTGCTTTGAGATACCTTCAATAGTAACGTCAGTTGCTGATGAGGTAGTCACAGTAACGCCTTCTGGGGCCTTCATTTCAACTGGGTGTGAGTAGCCAACGTTCAGAGTCAAGACATTGTTCTTGGCAACTGCACGGTAACCAACACCGATCAGCTTCAATTCCTTTTTGTAGCCATTTACGACACCTTCGATCATGTTAGCCAAGTTGGCTCTCATAGTGCCGTGGATAGCCTTGTCATTTTCGTTTGAACGGCTGAAGCGGATTACTCCGTCTTCTTGTTCGAACTTGATGCGTGGGTCGAATTCCCTAGTCAATTCACCCTTTGGGCCCTTAACAGTAATTTCATTACCATTCTTGGTAACAGTGACACTTTCAGGGACGTTAATTACCTTTAAACCAATACGGCTCATTAATTGTTCTCCTTCCTGTCAGAATTACCAAACGTAAGCGATAACTTCGCCGCCGACGTTCTTTTCTCTAGCTTCCTTGTCGGTAAGGATACCAGCTGAAGTAGAAACAATGGCGATACCTAAACCGTTCAAAACCTTTGGCAGGTTGTCAGCCGAAACGTAGTTTCTCAAGCCTGGCTTGGAGATACGCTTCAAACCGGAGATAACACGTTCACCGTTTGGACCGTACTTCAAGGTAATCTTGATTACGCCTTGCTTACCATCTTCAGTTACTTCGTAGTCACGGATGAAACCTTCTTGCTTCAAGATTTCTGTAAGTGACTTCTTAATGTTTGATGCAGGAATTTCTACTGAATCGTGCTTAGCCATGTTGGCGTTTCTGATTCTAGTCAAAAAGTCTGCGATTGGGTCAGTCAATACCATCTATGCTATCCTCCTTACCGATTTACCAGCTGGCCTTCTTAAGACCAGGAATTTGACCTTTGTGTCCCAATTCCTTCAGGCAAATGCGGCACAAACCAAACTTGCGGTAAACAGAGTGTGGACGCCCACAACGTTCGCAGCGAGTGTATTCACGTGAAGAAAACTTTGCAGGACGGTGATTTCTTACCTTTTGTGATGTCTTAGCCATGTATGTCCTCCAAATTACTTAGCAAATGGCATGCCAAATTGAGTCAAAAGTTCACGAGCTTCTTCATCAGTTTGCGCAGTAGTTACGATAACGATATCTAAACCTCTAGTGCGGTTAACCTTATCGAAGTCGATTTCTGGGAAGATCAATTGTTCCTTAACACCCAGAGTGTAGTTGCCCCGGCCGTCAAATGAACGAGTTGAAACACCACGGAAGTCACGAACACGTGGAAGAGATACGTTGATCAGCTTGCTCAGGAAGTCGTACATTCTGTCGCCTCTAAGGGTAACCTTAGCACCGATAGACATACCTTCACGCAAACGGAAGTTGGCGATTGACTTCTTGGCCTTGGTAATCATTGGCTTTTGGCCAGAGATCAGAGTCAATTCTTCAACAGCTTCGTCCAGGTTCTTTGCGTTGGCAACGGCGTCACCAACACCCATGTTCAAAACGATCTTGTCGATCTTTGGTACTTGCATGCTTGAAGTGTAGTTAAACTTCTTGGTCAATGCAGGAACGATTTCTTCGTTGTACTTAGTTGCAAAACTATTAGCCATTAGTGTCCTCCTTCCCTAATTAATCTTTGTTGCTTTCAGCTTTGGCAATAACCTTAACGTTAGAAGCGTGGATTGAACCTTCAGTTTCAACCACACCGCCGTTAGCGTTAGAAGCTGAAGCCTTGGTAGCCTTCTTGATCATGTTAACGCCCTTAACAACCACGCGGTTCTCCTTAACGTTTACGGAAAGGACAGTGCCTTCCTTGCCTTTTTCTGAGCCGGCAATAACTTTTACCTTGTCACCAGTTTTAACGAACATTCGCGCAACTCTCCTTTTACAATACTTCAGGGGCAAGTGAAACGATCTTCATGAAGTCCCCTTCACGAAGTTCACGTGCAACTGGCCCGAAAATACGAGTACCACGAGGGCTCTTGTCAGCGTTGATAATAACTGCTGCGTTTTCGTCAAACTTGATGTATGAACCGTCTTCACGACGAGCGCCTGACTTGGTTCTTACGATAACAGCCTTAACGACGTCACCCTTCTTTACAACACCACCTGGCGTTGCTTGTTTAACAGCCGCGACAACGATGTCACCGATGTTACCGGTCTTACGCTTTGACCCGCCCATAACGCGGATAACAAGCAATTCACGTGCACCGGAGTTGTCAGCTACCTTCAAACGAGTTTCAGTTTGAATCACTATTAAATCCTCCCTTAGCTAATCCGTAAATTAAACAGATTTCTTAACAATGTCAACTAAACGGAAACGCTTAGTACGTGATAATGGACGGGTTTCCATGATACGAACGATGTCGCCTACCTTGGCTTCGTTATTTTCATCCATAGCGTAGTACTTCTTTGAGTAACGAGTACGCTTGCTGTAAACTGGGTGGTTCTTGTAAGTATCAACTACAACAACGATAGTCTTATCCATCTTGTCGGAAACGACACGGCCTTGGTAAACATGGCGGCGGTTTCTTTCGATTGATTCGCTCAAGTTAGTATCTCCCTTCCACTAGTTTTGTTCTAATTCTTTTTCGCTCAAGATAGTCTTGATCCGAGCGATGTTCTTACGGACTTGGCTCAAGCGAGCGGTGTTTTCTAATTGACCGGTAGCTTGTTGGAAACGCAAGTTGAACAATTCTTCCTTGTATTGCTTTTCCTTTGCCAACAATTCATCAGTTGATAATGATCTGATTTCCTTAGTCTTCATTAGTTGCGCCACCTGCTTCCTGGTCTTCTCTCTTCACGAACTTGCACTTAATTGGAAGCTTGCTTGCTGCGAGTCGCATTGCTTCACGAGCAGTTTCTTCTGAAACGCCCCCAATTTCGAACATGATCTTTTCTCTCTTAACTACAGCTACCCAACCTGCTGGTGCACCCTTACCGGAACCCATACGTACACCAACACCCTTAGCAGTGTAGGACTTTTGAGGGAAGATTCTGATCCAAACCTTACCACCACGCTTCATGTAACGAGTCATCGCAACACGGGCAGCTTCGATTTGGCGGTTAGTAATCCAGTGGGATTCAAGTGCTTCAAGACCGTATTCACCAAATGCTACAGTCTTGCCACCCTTGGCAGCACCACGCATCTTACCACGGAATTCACGACGGTGTTTTACACGCTTTGGTACTAAAGGCATTACTTCTTACCTCCCTTTGAACGCTTTGCAGGTTGATTCTTGCGACCTGGCAAAATTTCGCCACGGTTGATCCAAACCTTAACACCGATTTCGCCGTAGGTAGTAAATGCGTTTACCCATGCGTAGTCGATGTCAGCTCTTAAAGTATGAAGTGGAACACTGCCTTCAGTGTGCCATTCACGGCGAGCTATGTCAGCACCGTTCAAACGGCCTGCAATTTGTACCTTGATACCCTTGGCGCCGGCACGCATTGAACGTTGTGCAGCTTGACGGCTGGCACGACGGAAAGCGATACGAGCTTCAAGTTGACGAGCGATGCCGTCAGCAACAAGCTTGGCTTCGAGATCAGGCTTCTTGATTTCAACAATGTTAATGTGAACTTGCTTGTTAGTCAAAGCGTTGATTTCCTTGTTCAAGGCTTCAACTTCAGCGCCGCCCTTACCGATAACCATACCTGGACGAGCAGTGTGGATAGCAATGTTTACACGGTTAGCAGCACGTTCAATTTCAACGGTAGATACGGAGGCATCCTTCAACTTTTCATCGAGGAACTTTCTGATCCGAAGGTCTTCGTTTAAAGTTTCCTTGTAGCCTCTAGCAGCGTACCATTTAGCTTCCCAGTCGCGGTTAACACCAAGACGGAAACCAATTGGGTTAATCTTTGAACCCATTCAAATACCTCCCTTAATCGTTCAATTCTGAAACAACAACAACTACGTGGCTGGTTCTCTTCATGATTGGAGAAGCTGAACCCTTGGCACGTGGACGGAATCTCTTCAAAGTAGCACCTTCGTTAACATATGCTTCTGATACGTAAAGGTTTGCACTTTCAAGATCATAGTTGTGTTCTGCGTTAGCAACTGCTGAACGCAAAACCTTTTCAACGATTGGGGAAGCAGCTTTTGGCGTAAACTTCAAAATTGCCAATGCTTCAGCAACGCTCTTACCCCGGATCAAGTCTACAACGAGACGAGCTTTTCTTGGGGCGATACGAACAGTTCTTGCTTCAGCTCTAGCTGAACTAATTTGTTCTGCCATTTAATTGTTTCTCCTTCCTTATTACTTGGATGCCTTGTCGTCAGCCTTGTGGCCGCGGAAGGTTCTAGTAGGCACGAATTCACCCAGCTTGTGACCAACCATGTCTTCAGTTACGAAAACTGGAACGTGCTTTCTACCGTCGTAAACAGCGATAGTCAACCCTACGAAAGAAGGGAAAATAGTTGAACGACGTGACCAAGTCTTGATAACTTGCTTCTTTTCCGCGGCTTGTTGCTCGTCAACCTTCTTCAAAAGATGGGCATCTGCAAAAGGACCCTTTTTAATACTACGGCTCATTTAATTACCCCCTTCTCTTACTTACGACCCTTACGGTGACGGATGATTAACTTTTCACTAGCCTTCTTGCTGTCTCTAGTCTTAATACCACGTGACTTCTTGCCCCATGGAGTCATTGGCTGTGGACGGCCGACAGGTGCCTTGCCTTCACCACCACCGTGTGGGTGATCGTTAGGGTTCATTACAGAACCACGGGATTGTGGGCGCTTGCCCATCCAACGTGAACGACCAGCCTTACCGATGTTGATCAGTGAGTGTTGTTCGTTACCGACAGCACCGATAGTAGCGCGGCATTCTGAAAGGATTTCACGAACTTCGCCGGATTGCAGACGAACTTGAGTGTACTTGCCGTCAACACCCAAAACTTGAGCTGAAGTACCAGCACTACGTGCGATTTGGCCACCCTTGCCTGGCTTAAGTTCAATGTTGTGAACTTCAGTACCAGTTGGGATATTCTTCAGTGGCAATGCGTTACCAACCTTGATGTCGGCATCTACGCCTGATTCTACCCATGAACCTACAGTCAAGCCCTTAGGAGCCAAGATGTAAGCCTTAGTACCATCAGTGTAGTGCAACAAGGCGATGTTTGCTGAACGGTTTGGATCGTATTCGATTGCGACAATCTTAGCCTTAACGTTGTCCTTAGTACGCTTGAAATCGATGATACGGTATTGTTGCTTGTGACCGCCGCCACGGTGTCTTACAGTAATGTGACCGTATGAGTTACGACCTGCAGTCTTTGACTTAGAAGCAAGCAAAGTCTTTTCAGGCTTTGACTTAGTGATTTCTGCAAAGTCAGAAGAAGTCATATTACGACGACCGTTTGATGTTGGCTTGTAAACTTTAATAGCCAATTGACTGACCTCCTAATTACTTGATTTATTCGTTGTTTTCGTCTTTGAAAATCTTGATGTCGTTTGAATCTTCAGTTAAAGCAACGATAGCCTTTCTGCGACGGGCAATCTTGCCAGTGTAGCGGCCTACGCGCTTTTCCTTGCCGCGAACATTCATGATGTTCACGCTCTTAACCTTAACATCGAAGATTTCTTCAATAGCGTCGCGAACTTGAAGCTTGGTAGCAGTTAAGGCCACGTCGAAAGTGTACTTCTTGCTGTCCATCAAGTCGGCTGACTTTTCAGTGATAACAGGTCTTAAGATAATGTCGCGTGCGTCCATTAAGCCAATACCTCCTCAATCTTCTTAACGTCGTCTTGAGTCAAAACGAGCTTGTCGTAGTTAACGGCGTCTTCAACGTTCAAGCCGTTAACTGGAACAACCTTAACCTTTGGCAGGTTCTTGGCTGAAAGTTGTACGTTCTTGTCGTCTGAAACAACCAGAACCTTGCCTTCAAGCTTCAAGCCGTTCAAGATTGCAACGAAGTCCCTAGTCTTAGGAGCGTCCATAGTCAGCTTGTCCAGAACTACCAAGTTTTGGTCAAGGAGCTTTTGTGACAAGACAGACTTGATAGCCAGCCGGCGTTGCTTTCTTGGCATGCTGTAAGCGTAGGAACGTGGAGTAGGCCCAAAGACAACACCACCGCCGCGCCATTGCGGAGCACGGATTGAACCTTGGCGAGCACGACCAGTACCCTTTTGTCTCCAAGGCTTCTTACCACCACCGCGAACGGCAGATCTGTTCTTCACCTTAGAGGTACCCTGACGCTTGCCAGCTCTTTGTCTGATGATTGCATCAAAGACAACAGCTTCGTTTGGTTCAACGCTAAACACGTTGTCGTTTAAAGTTACTTCACCAGCGTTGTTGCCGTTTTGATCCATAAGTTTGAAATTAGCCATTTGAGTCCTCCTTCCTACTTGCTAGCCTTTGCAGATGACTTAACAACGATCAATGAGTTCTTGGCACCTGGCACGTTACCCTTGATCATCAAAACGTTCTTGTCTGCAACAACTTTTTCTACTACTAAGTTTTCAATAGTAACAGTCTTCACACCCATGTGACCTGGCAACTTCTTGCCCTTTGGCACGCGGTTGATGATTGAACCCATTGAACCCGGAATTCTGTGGTAACGGGAACCGTGAGTTTCAGGACCACGTGATTGGTGGTGGCGCTTGATGTTACCTTGGTAGCCATGACCTCTTGAAGTACCAGTAACGTTGACAACGTCACCTTCCTTGAACGTCTCCACGGTAACTTCTGAGCCGACTTCGTAGTCACTAAGCTCTACTCCGCGGAGTTCACGAATGAAGCGCTTAGGTGAAGTCTTTGCCTTATCAGCATGACCTTTTTCTGGCTTGTTGCTCAAAACTTCACGCTTGTCTTGGTAGCCCAATTGTACAGCTTCGTAACCGTCGTTTTCTACAGTCTTAACTTGCATAACAACGTTTGGAGTTGCTTCAATAACAGTTACTGGCACAAGAACACCATCTTTAGTGAAGATTTGAGTCATGCCAACTTTTCTTCCTAAGATTCCTTTGGTCATGATTACACCTCTTTCTATCTAAAAATTAAAGCTTGATTTCGATGTCTACGCCGCTTGGCAGATCGAGCTTCATCAATGAGTCAACCGTCTTAGGGGTTGGGTTCAAGATGTCGATCAGGCGCTTGTGGGTCCGCATTTCGAATTGTTCGCGTGAGTCCTTGTTCTTGTGTGGTGAACGCAGAACAGTGAACAAAGTTCTTTCAGTTGGAAGCGGAACTGGACCTGAGATTTCAGCACCAGTTCTCTTCGCAGTGTCCACAATCTTAGCACCTGATTCATCGAGAATGCTGTGTTCGTAAGACTTTAGTCTAATACGAATCTTTTCATTTGCCATCTAATTACCTCCTATACGTCTTCTTTAAAAGATGACTAGCTCGGCGAAAATTCCCTGCACAACCACTGTGGCAATGCAGCCTAGTGTGCCGCAACCTTCCGCGTCTAAGCTAACTACAATTTGTACTCAGAGGGCATTTTTCTCTCAAAAGCACTCCATCTAGTATAAGGCCTTAAGCCTTAAATAGCAAGGGTTTAGCCCTATTTTTTCGAAAAAGTTTCCTGGAATTGCTTTCCCTTGGTGGGGAAATTTTCCTTTCCTTTTTAACATATTTCCAGAAGCCAGTTTTTTCTTAAAAATACAAAAAATCCTAGCAAGGACAAGTAATGTCTTTACTAGGATTTATGTTTTGGTCTAAATCAAGGCTTAGATCATACTAGGAAGCATTAAGCGTTGCCGCCGCGCTTCTTGATGATTTCAGCTTGGATTGACTTAGGACATGGTGAGTAGTGGTCCATAACCATCGTGAAGGTACCACGGCCTTGAGTGGATGAACGCAAGGTAGTTGCGTAACCAAACATTTCTGACAACGGAACCATCGCGTTGATGACCTTGGCACCTGCTCGGTCTTCCATACCTTCCATTTGGCCACGACGAGCAGTGATTGAGCCCATAACGTCACCAAGGTATTCTTCTGGAGCGATGACTTGAACCTTCATGATTGGTTCAAGGATAACAGCGCCGGCCTTTGAAGCAGCGTTCTTCAAAGCCAATGATGCGGCAACCTTGAAGGCAGCTTCACTTGAGTCGACTTCGTGGTATGAACCGTCGTACAGCTTAGCCTTAACGTCGATCAATGGGTAGCCAGCCAGAACACCGTTCTTCATGGCTTCTTGCAAACCAGCGTCAACTGATGGGATGTATTCACGAGGAACTACACCACCGACAATGGCGTCTTCGAATTCGTAGCCCTTGCCTTCGTTTGGAGTAAATTCGATCCAAACGTCACCGTATTGACCCTTACCACCGGACTGACGAACAAACTTACCTTGAGCTTGAGTCGGTACAGTGAAGGTTTCACGGTAGGCAACTTGTGGTTCACCGATGGTTGCTTCAACGTTGAATTCACGCTTCATACGTTCAACCATGATGTCCAGGTGAAGCTCACCCATCCCGGAGATCAAAGTTTCACCAGTTTCTGGGTTAGTTTCAGCCCGGAAAGTTGGGTCTTCTTCAGTCAGCTTTTGCAAAGCGACATCCATCTTGTCCCGGTCAGCCTTTGACTTAGGTTCAACTGAAACTTGGATAACTGGAGCTGGGATGTCCAGGCTTTCCAGAATCAATGGATGAGCTGGGTCAGTCAAAGAGTCACCAGTAGTGGTGTCCTTCAAACCGATGGCACCAGCGATGTCACCTGAGAAGACTTCTGGGATTTCAGTACGTGAGTTGGCGTGCATTTGCAGCAAACGACCAACACGTTCACGTTGGTTCTTTGAAGCGTTCAAAACGTAAGAACCTGATTTCAATGAACCAGTGTAGACACGGATGAAAGTCAAACGACCAACGAATGGGTCAGTGGCGATCTTGAAGGCCAAAGCTGCAAATGGCTTGTTGTCGTCAGCCAGCAATTCAACTTCGTTGCCTTCCTTGTCGTGGGCGATGTAAGGCTTAACGTCAAGTGGTGATGGCAGGTAGTCAACAACACCGTCAAGCATCATTTGCACACCCTTGTTCTTGAAGGCTGAACCAGCAAATACTGGGAAGGCCTTCAAGTCCAAAGTTGCCCGGCGCAAGGCCGCCTTAAGTTCTTCGTTGGAGATTTCTTCACCGCCAAGGAACTTTTCCATAATGTCGTCGTCAACTTCAGCGATCTCTTCGATCATTTCTTCACGACGGCTTTCGGCTTCTTCCTTGTATTCGTCTGGAACTGGAATAGTTTCCCATTTTGCGCCCAGCTTGTCTTCGTCGTAGACGTCGGCAACCATGTCGAACAAGTCGATAACGCCTTCGAATTGGTCTTCAGCACCGATAGGCATTTGAACGGCGATAGCGTTAGCGTTCAAACGTTCGTGCAGACTCTTAACTGAGAAGTCGAAGTTGGCACCGATCTTGTCCATCTTGTTAACGAAGACGATCCGCGGAACACCGTAGTTTTCAGCTTGACGCCAAACGTTTTCAGTTTGTGGTTCAACACCTGATTGTGCGTCCAGAACAGTTACGGCACCGTCAAGGACACGCAGGGAACGTTCAACTTCGATAGTGAAGTCGACGTGTCCTGGGGTGTCGATGATGTTGATCCGGTGGTCCTTCCATTGCGCAGTAGTGGCTGCGGAAGTGATCGTGATCCCACGTTCCTTTTCTTCTTCCATCCAGTCCATTTGGGAGTCACCTTCGTGAGTTTCACCAATCTTGTGGATCTTACCAGTGTAGTAAAGGATACGTTCAGTAGTAGTAGTCTTACCGGCGTCGATGTGGGCCATGATACCGATGTTGCGAGTCTTCTCTAATGAGAATTCACGTTTGTTAGCCATAATTTTCTATCTCCTTAGATAACGAGCACTGGATTAGAAACGGTAGTGAGCGAAGGCACGGTTAGCTTCTGCCATACGGTGCACGTCTTCACGCTTCTTAACAGCTGAACCAGTGTTGTTTGAGGCATCGATCAATTCGTTTGCCAGACGTTCATCCATAGTGTGTTCGTTACGCAGGCGGGAGTATGAAACCAGCCAACGCAATGCCAAAGTAGTTTGTCTTTCTGGACGAACTTCTACAGGAACTTGGTAGTTAGAACCACCGATACGGCGAGCCTTAACTTCCAAAACTGGCTTAACGTTGTTCATGGCTTCTTCAAAGACGTCCATTGGTTCCCTGCCAGTCTTGTCCTTGATGATGTCAAAAGCATCGTACAAGATTGATGAAGCTTGAGCTCTCTTACCATCCTTCATCAAGTGGTTGATCAGCTTAGTAACCAGCTTTGAGTTGTAAACTGGGTCTGCTAAAACGTCTCTCTTTGAAACATGACCTTTTCTTGGCATTATTTAAGTCCTCCTTTAACCCTTCTTAGCGCCGTACTTGGAACGAGCTTGCTTTCTGCCGTCAACACCAGCAGTGTCAAGGGCACCACGAACGATGTGGTAACGTACACCAGGAAGGTCCTTTACACGGCCCCCACGGATCAGGACAACTGAGTGTTCTTGCAAGTTGTGGCCTTCACCTGGGATGTAGGCAGTAACTTCAGTCAAGTTTGAAAGACGTACACGGGCGTACTTACGCAAAGCTGAGTTAGGCTTCTTTGGTGTCATAGTACCGACACGAGTCGCAACCCCACGCATTTGTGGTGCTGGGTTGAAGACTTGTTCCTTCTTCATGCTGTTGTAGCTGTAGTTCAAGGCTGGTGACTTTGACTTAGTAGTCTTTGAGTGACGGCCTTTTCTAACCAATTGATTAATGGTTGGCATTAACTAGTTCCTCCTAAATTTATATATCATTTTGTTCACATATCCGGGAGTTTCTTTTTTGCCTCGCGGAGTAATCTTCAAAACATACATCTGTTAGTATACTCCATTTGCCAGCTAATGCAAAGCTTTTTTTCAAGAATTTCCAGCCTGGAAAAAGCTGCGCTTTTTCACTCGATGACAGCGTTTTCTATCTATGCTAAGATTGATTTTAGGCGAAAAATATTAATTTGTTGTTAGTAGAAAAGAAAAAATGAGGTGAAAAAATGATCAAATTAGTTGCTATCGACACTGACGGCACCCTGCTCAACTCCCAAGGAGAAATCCAGGACAGCACAAAGGAAGCCATCTCTAAGGCACTTGACCGCGGCGTTAAAGTTCGTCCTCTGTTCCGGCCGGCCAATCGCGGGCCCTGGCCCCTTACATGAATGAACTTGGCATAAAGGGCGAGGACCAGTATGCCGTAACCTTAAACGGGGCAATCAGCCGCAAGGCCAGCGGGGAAATCATGACCAGCGACTTGATCGCTAATTAAGTTTACCGGCAGCTGACCGCCTACGCCCTCTCTTTAAAGCTCCCCTTCAACATCGTGGACTTTGAATTCCGGATCATTACGCCGAACCATAACATCGACCCGATGGTTTATCCCTAAACTGACATTTTTTGCCTTTTTAAAAAATATCGCCAATTGCAAGAATAAATTGAACACTTACCATAACATCTGGTAGATTTTGACTATCTACGCCGGTAAATGCGGTCAAGTTCGGTGTCAAAGTACT